>Ga0209643_1001337_pt1 | contig 24070 bp, 26 predicted proteins | sample AutmiccBRH37_all_FD_187383 | JGI IMG/M metagenome (GOLD analysis project Ga0209643, IMG submission 187383) | Deep subsurface microbial communities from Mt. Terri, Switzerland - Autotrophic microbial communities BRH/37_all (SPAdes) (version 2) | ecosystem: Environmental > Aquatic > Deep... | reverse complement strand
CCCGCCTTGGACGCCCTACCCATGCTGAGTGGCGCGCACGCCTTCATCCAGCCCTTCGCGGTGGTTCTCGAACTGATCGGCGCCGGAATCATCATCGGCGGCGTTCTGATCTCGACCGTTCTGTTCTTCATCGTCGGGCAGCGCGGGGGGGACTGGCGTGACGCTTACACCCGCTATCGCGCCAACCTCGGGCGCGGCATCCTGCTGGGTCTCGAGTTGCTCGTCGGCGCCGACATCATCAGCACCATCACGGCGCCGCTGACATTGGAGACCGTCGGTCTACTGGGGCTCGTCGTGCTGATCCGTACCTTCCTCAGCTTCTCGCTAGAGACTGAGATCGAAGGGGCTTGGCCCTGGCGCCGGGCGGAGGTGCAGGGCGACCGCAGTGAGGATCGGCGCTGATCTTCGCCCAGGAAGGCGATGTCGCTGTTAAGCGCAGGAATCGTGACAATCGGCGCGGCCTTGGGCGTGCAACGCCAACTGAAGGTCGCCGCCGGATGAAAACTCAGGGGCAGGTCACGGGGTCAGCGCTTGAAGTCGGATCCTTGTCGGCGAGCAACATCATGATCCTTTGTGCGAACCATCATCGTCAGATGCATTACGGGACAATCGAGCTTGAGCGGGACGAACAAGAGTTCATCGTCAAGCTCGACGGCGAAGCTGTCCGGATCAAACGGTTCGCCATCTAGCGCTGGCTTCGTCCCGCCAAGGCGGGGGTGAGCGAAACTGCCTATCCTGCCACCGGGGTCTGGCTATTCTCGCACATGAGCAAATAGGGCGTGAACCGACATGAGCGACATTAAGCTATTCCGCATCAGTCAGGCGTCTGTGGCTGAGTTGCCGACACAGAGTCCCCAAGTTGAGAAATCCCTTCAGAACCTTTTCGAGACCAATCTCGAAGCCCTTCTAGGTGTCCGGTTCCTGGCGTCGGAATACAGCACGGGCCCGGTCCACGGCGGACGCATCGACACCCTTGGGATCGACGAGGACGGAAGCCCAGTCATCATCGAGTACAAGCGGTCGGTGAACGAGAACGTCATCAATCAGGGCCTGTTCTATCTCGACTGGCTGATGGACCATAAGAAGGATTTCCTCTGGCTCGTCATGGACAAGCTGGGCAAGGAATCAGCCGACAAGGTTGAGTGGGGCACCCCCCGCTTGATCTGCATCGCGGGTGACTTCACCCGATATGACGGACACGCCGTGAAGCAGATCAACCGCAGCATCGAGCTCATGCGGTATCGGCGGTTCTCGGACGACATGCTCATGATCGAGCTGATTCACACGCCCCGTATCGCCGCGCGTACGCCAACTATCCTAGACACGACATCAGCGGACGCCGCGGTGCCGACGAAGGGCGGGAAGGATCCCTATCTCAGCTCCCGTATCGACTACCGGCTCAGCAACTCGACCGGCGAGCTTCGAGATCTTTGGGATGCAACCAGCAGCTTCTTGATGGGGCTGGGCGACGAAGTCCAGATGAAGGAACTGAAATTCTATTATGCATTCAAGCGCATCAAGAACTTCGTCTGCCTCGAGCTTTACCCCAGCGCCAAGACAGTTGCGGCCTACGTGAGGGTCAATCCCGATACAGTGTCGCTTGAGGCGGGCTTCACACGCGACGTTCGCAAGATCGGGCATTTCGGGACGGGCGACCTTGAGATCACTATGCGAAATATCGACGACCTAGCGAAGGCGCAGCCGCTTTTCCAGCGCGCCTACGAGGGCGGCTGACCGAATGCTCCGATGCGAACAACGGTTCGTTGCGAAGGATAAGTTGGTTGTCGATTTCCATATTGCGGGGTCTGATTTCCCGATCTGCTGCCCAAGAAGTCTCTCTCAGCTCACCGCGCGCGAACAGGCCTGAAACGCTCTGAACATCGCTGAAAAGCAAAATTCAGGCACAAATCAGTTGGGGGGCGCGATGGTGGGCGAACCCCTAAAAGATCCGAAAAACTGTTTAAAAACAATACGTGTGGCGGACAGAGAGGGATTCGAACCCTCGGTAGGCTTTCACCTACACACGCTTTCCAAGCGTGCGCGATCGACCACTCCGCCACCTGTCCGTTCCACGCCACGTCGTGCGCGCCGCCGGAGGTCGATCCGGCGGGAGGCGGGCCTGATAGAACACCATGGCCCCCTCGGCAAGCGCCTCTGACGTCCCCATATAGGGGCCGAAGTCATTTTCCTCCGGAGACCCCGCGAATGTTGTTCAAGAAAAGCGCCGAACTGCCCACCGCCGAGACCGCCCTGCCCGGCCGCGCCGAACCTCTGGCGACCGACGAGACCCACTATGTCAGCGGCCATCCGTTGAAGGGCCCATACCCGGACGGGTTCGAGACGGCGATCTTCGGCATGGGCTGTTTCTGGGGTGTGGAGCGGATCTTCTGGAGCCTGCCGGGCGTCTGGGTCACTTCGGCCGGCTATTCCGGCGGCATCACCCCCAACCCCACCTATGAAGAGACCTGCACCGGCCGCACGGGCCATACCGAGGTGGTCAAGGTGGTGTTCGATCCGAAGGTCATCTCCTATGCCGAACTGCTGAAAGCTTTCTGGGAGAACCACGACCCGACCCAGGGCATGCGCCAGGGCAATGACGTGGGCACCACCTATCGCTCGGCCGTCTATACGCTGAACGACGACCAGCAGCGCGAGGCGGAAGCGTCGCGCGACGCCTATCAGGCGGCCCTGACCCAGGCTGGGCGCGGAATGATCACGACCGAGATCGAACCGGCCGGCGAATACTTCTACGCCGAGGGCTACCATCAGGGCTATCTGGCCAAGAATCCGGCCGGCTACTGCGGCATCGGCGGGACCGGGGTGGTCTGCCCCATCGGGATCGGCGTCGAGGCCTGAGCGGGCGAAATGTCCGAGGCCGTCGGCTTTGCGCCGGCGGCCGACAGGCGTAGGGAACGGCGAAAACGTCCAGGGAGCTTCGTCCATGACCGCCTTCGTCCATCCCGACGAGATACGCAGCCGCTTCTCGGCCGCCCTGTCCGCCATGTATCGGGCCGAGGTGCCGCAATACGGCGAACTGCTGACCCTGGTCGCCGACATCAACGCCCGGACGCTGAAGGCAGACCCGACGACGGCGGATCGGCTGGCGGCCTCGGGCGAGCTGGGGCGGCTGTCGCAGGAACGGCATGGCGCCATCCGGGTCGGCACGGCCGACGAACTGGCCACCATCGCCCGCGCCTTCGCCGTCATGGGCATGGTTCCGGTCAGCTATTACAATCTGGCGCCGGCCGGGGTGCCGGTCCATTCGACCGCCTTCCGCCCCGTCGATCCGGCGGCCCTGGCGCGCAATCCGTTCCGGGTCTTCTGCTCCCTGCTGCGGCTGGAGCTGATCGAGGACGAGAGCCTGCGTCAGGAGGCCGCCGCCGCCCTGGCGCGGCGCGACATCTTCACCCCCGAGGCGCGCGTCCTGATCGAGACGGCCGAAACCGACGGCGGACTGGACGCGGACCAGGCCGACCGGTTCGTGTCCGAACTGCTGGAGACCTTCCGCTGGCACGCCGAGGCCACGGTCAGCGCGGAGACCTATGAGCGGCTGGTCGCGGCCCACCGGCTGATCGCCGACGTGGTCAGTTTCAAGGGGCCGCACATCAACCATCTGACGCCGCGCACCATGGATATCGACGCCGCCCAGGCCGCCATGCCCGAACGCGGCATCGTCCCCAAGGAGACGATCGAGGGGCCGCCCGCCCGCGCCTGCCCCATCCTGCTGCGCCAGACCAGTTTCAAGGCCCTGCAGGAGGCCGTCGCCTTCCCGTCGCAGGACGGCGGCGCGGTGTCGGGCGTCCACACCGCCCGGTTCGGCGAGATCGAACAGCGCGGCTGCGCCCTGACCCCGACCGGCCGCGCCCTCTATGACGCCGCCCTGGCGACGAAGGACTTCTCGGCCCTGCCCGACGACTGGACGGCGTTGCGGCGCGACGGCCTGGCCTGGTTCCGCTATCGCCCCACGCCCCAGGGCTTGGCCGCCCGCGCCGAGACGACGGATCTGGCGGCCCTGATCGGCCTGGGTCATGTGGTCGCGGAGCCGATCACCTACGAGGACTTCCTGCCGGTCAGCGCGGCCGGCATCTTCCAGTCCAACCTGGGCGCCGAGGCCCGCGGCGCCGCCTATGCCGTGGACCCGGCCCGGTCCGACTTCGAACTGGCCCTGGGTCGGTCGGTTCTGGACGAAATGGCCCTGTACCAGGCCGAACAGGACGCTTCGGTCGCCGCGACGCTGAAGGCGCTGGGGCTGACCACGGCGGCGGCCTGAAATCGTTTCGTTGCTCTCGATTCCGAAGAGGCGGATCAGGCGAACAGTCCAGAGACGATCAGCCATATTGCCTGACGCCGCCGTCCGGATCATAGACGCGGTCGTGCCCCCCTCCGCCCCCTCGTCCACGCGCCGTCATGATCTGGACTGGATCCGGGTGGGCGCCTTCGGCCTGCTAATCCTGTATCACGTCGGCCTGGTCTACGGGGTCTACGGCTGGCACGTGCATAGCGTCCACACCTTCGGGTGGATGCGCGAAGCCATATTGATCACCAATCCCTGGCGGCTGACCTTGCTGTTCCTGGTGTCCGGGGCGGCCCTGCGGTTCATGACCTTCCGCCGCACTCCGCGCGAGGTGGCGCGGGCCCGGTTCGCCCGCCTGGTCCCGCCCCTGCTGTTCGGCGCCGTGGTTCTGGTGCCAATCCAGTCCTGGATCGAGGCGATGGACAAGGGCGGCTGGCCGAACGGCCTATCGGGCTATCTCGCCTGGATGGCGCACGAGTTCGGCTGGAGCGGCCTGGCCGACGGGGTGCCGGTCAATCACTTGTGGTTCATCGTCTATATCGCCGCCTACAGTCTCGTGACCGTGCTGCTGTGGCGCCGGCCGGGCCTGATCGACCGGATCGGAAGCTGGCTGGAGACGAGGCTGACGGGACGACGCGTCCTGATCCTGCCGATCCTTTATCTGATCGCCATCCGCGTCCTGCTCTATCCCTGGTTCGGGGTGACAAATGTCCTGCACGCGGACTGGTACAATCACGCCCTGTCGTTGGGCGCCTTCCTGTTCGGTTTCTGCATCGTCGGGCGCGAGACGATCTGGCGCGATATCGAGCGGTATCGCTGGGTCGCCTTGGGCCTGGCCGCCGTCGCTCTGCCGATCATGATGGCCCAGGTCTGGCATCCGGGCGGCCGGGCCTTCTGGGGCGTGCCCAAGGCCATGGTCTATGGGCTGGACCAATGGGCGGTGATCGTCGCCATCCTCGGCTTCGGCAGCCGATATCTGCGGTCGCGCGGCGGCCCTGTCCTGACCTATCTGACCGAGGCGACCTTCCCCCTCTATCTGGCGCACCAGACGGTTCTGGTCGCCGCCGTCTGGATCATCCGCCCCGCCCATCTGCCGGTGGGGCTGGAGGTCCTGTCGCTGATCCTGATCACCTTCCTGGGCAGTCTGGCGATTTTCGAGGTCGTAAAACGCATCCCGGCCATCCGTCCGCTGTGGGGATTGAAGCCGCTGAACGGCCGACCCTGGCCGCTGGATCTTCAGGCCCTGCGCCGGCCGAGCCCCCTTTATCACCGTCGCCGACGGCTGCTGGCGGTCGGGGTGGCGGCGCCCCTGCTGGCCCTGACGGTCGTGGCCGCCGCCATCGCGGCCTATCCTGGTTTCGACAACGCTACCCAGTATCTGAGTGAACTGGGCGGGGCGACGGCGCGGGCGCCGGTCATCTTCAACGGCGGGGTCTTCGTCGCCGGGATCATGGCGGCCTTGGCGGGCATTGGTTTCGGCCTGGCGGTCTATGCCCTGACCAATGCGCGGATCGCCGCCGCCGTGATCGCCGTGGTCTTCATTCTGGCCGGGGCGGGCATGTCTGCCTCGACCCTCTATCCTTGGCCGGACCCGCGCCACATGGTCATCAACCTGGCCCTGGGCATTCAGTTGGCGCCGCTCCTGCTGCTGTGGGGTCTGGCCTCGCGCCGGGACGTGCCGCGGCTGAAGATATTCCTCGCCGTCACCTTCGTCATAATGGCGATACTGACCATTGTTACAAAACACTTGGTCTTTCCGGGTACGGTCAATGACGCCAACGTGGGCTGGTGGGAACGCGCCTACGCCCTGGTGTTGGTTTGCTGGGTAGGGGTTGCAGCTTGGCTTTTGGACCGTAAACTGCTGCGTATCGCGCCGAAGTCGCCGTCTGACGGGGTTTCCGGACCCGATACGGCTGAGCCTGGTTAAAGATCCCTGATATTTTTCACTCGTATCAACATTGCGTGATTGAAAATCGCGCGAATGTGATCGACTATAGGGGTCGTGCTGCAGTGCAGCGCGCCACGGCTTCCCTGCCTTCGGGAATGCGGTCGGTTAACACGGGGGCGTCCAGAGCGGCATGAACAAGCTGGCGATCCGGCCTGTCGAACAGGCTGAAATCGAGACGAACAACCAGACGGCCCCGGATTCGGTCCATGGCCCGGCCTGGTCCTGGCTGCCCGACGAAGCGCGTCTGGCCATGCCGGTCCAGTCGCTGGCCGCGCCCGACTCGGTCGCCGACACGACGCCGGCGACCTCGCCGCACGGCGTGGCCCTGCGTCGCCTGATGCTGCTGGCCGGCACCGTGGCGCTGACCAGCCTGTCGGCCATCACCCCCTTCTACCTCTACGCCCGCAAGGGCTGGGACCCGACCGAGATGCTGGCCTTCGGCATCTTCATGGTGCTGATCACCGCCATCTCCTGCTGGTTCGTCAGCGGCCTGATGGGCCTGTTCGTGATGATGCGCGACAAGGACCAGGCGGACCTGGCCTTCGCGCCCCGCCCGTCCCTGCCGAAGACCCGCACCGCCCTGCTGATGCCGCTGTACAACGAGGACGCCCGCGCCTCCTTCGCGCGTCTGGCCATGATCGACGCGTCCCTGGCCCGTCTGGGCGCCTCGGCCGCCTTCGACATCTTTGTGCTGAGCGACTCGACCAAGGACGCGGCGGCCGCCGCCGAACGTTCGGTCTTCCAAGCCTTCCGCCTGGCCGCCAATTCGCACGCCTTCTATCGCCGCCGTTCGAACAATGTCGAACGCAAGGCCGGCAATCTGGCCGAATGGGTCCGTCGTTTCGGCGGCGCCTATGAGAACATGATCGTGCTGGACGCCGACAGCACCATGGCCGGCGAGACCCTGCTGCGCATGGTCGACGCCATGGAGCGCAATCCCGGCGTTGGCCTGATCCAGACCGCGCCGGTCATCATCAAGGCCCGCACCATCTTCGCCCGCGTGTCGCAATATTCGGTGCGCCTGTACGGCCGCGTCGCCGCTGCCGGGCTTGCCTACTGGACCGGTTCGGAATCCAGCTACTGGGGCCACAACGCCATCATCCGCACGCGCGCCTTCGCCGCCTGCTGCGGTCTGCCGCACCTGAAGGGGCGCAAGCCTTTCGGCGGCCATATCATGAGCCACGACGTGGTCGAAGCCGCCCTGATGCGCCGCGCCGGCTGGGCCGTGCACGTCACCGCCGCCCTGGACGGATCCTGGGAAGAGACCCCGCCGTCCATCACCGACTTCATCCGCCGCGACCACCGCTGGTTCCAGGGCAATCTGCAGCACCTGGGCCTGATCGGCGCCAAGGGCCTGTCGCCGATGAGCCGCCTGCAGCTGGCCATGGGCTGCATGGCCTATCTGTCCTCGCCCCTGTGGTTGGCGTCGCTGATGGTCGGCCTGTTCATCCAGATGTTCTATCCGGTCGACTGGACCAGCTTCTTCTACATCCTGAACCCCCAGTTCACCCCCTTCATGCTGGCCTCCTTCCTGTCGGGCGTGCTGCTGATCGGGCCCAAGTTCATGGGCGCCGCCCTGGTCCTCAGCCGTCCGGCCGAGCTGCGGGCCTTCGGCGGGCGTCGCGCCATCGCCAAGGGCATGGCGGCCGAGATCGCCCTGTCGGCCATCCTGGCCCCCATACTGATGGTCGCCAACACCAAGGCCTTCATCCTGATCGTCTCGGGCCACGACACCGGTTGGACCACCCAGCAGCGCGAGGCCGACGGCCTGGCCTGGTCCGACGCCCTGCGCGCCATGCGCTGGCAGATGATCGCCGGCGTCGGTTTCATCATCCCCCTGTGCGTCCGTCCCGACTTGGCCACCTGGTTCGCCCCGATCGTTCTGCCGCTGCTGCTGGCCGCTCCGATCGCGGTTTGGACCTCGCGCGTCCGCTCCGGCGACGCCCTGGCCGCCAAGGGCTTCCTGGTCACTCCCATCCAGGACGGCGTCAGCGTCAATCCCGCCGTCCTGCACACGCCGCGCTCGCCGCTGCGGGCGGTCGCCGGCGGCGTCCTGGCCCCCGTCGCCGCTCCGGCCATGGTGCCGGCCCGCGCCCCCGAACTCTGAGCCGAAGCCTCGGTCGAGGCTTTATGCCCGCGAAAACCGATGCATGGCGGTCACAGCGCCGCCATAACCGCTACGGTCAAGCTCGACGTGCGCGGGAACAAGGATCATTTTCGATCCTCAGCCTCGCTCGGGATCCGATTCCAATGACCAAGAAAACCGGCGCCGATTCAAAGCCCGACCTGCGCCTAGTCGGGGCCGAAGCCGCCGTCTACGACCTGATGCGTGCGCCCGAGACCACGAGCGAACGCGTCAAACGGCTGCAGCTCGAGGCCCACGCCCTGGCCCTGGAAGAGATCGAACAGTTCGAGACCCTGCTGACCCAGGCCGCGACCAAGGCCAAGGACATCGCCGGCGGCGGCGACGCCTATCCGGTCGGCGTGCGCGAAATCGCGGCCCGCATCGCCGCTGACCTACCGACCCGCGCAGAGACTATCCGCACCATCGTCGGCCGCGTCGGCTGACGGGGAACGGGTTTCAGTCTCGTCCACTTTCCTGAAGACCTCACCTTCAGGAGACCCGTCATGGACGACCGCTTCGACGCCCGCGCGAACGATATCGCCGACCAGGAACGCGCCATCCAGCGCGACATAGACGCCAAGGACCGGGCCTCGGGCGACAACAAGCCCTCGGGCGCGGTCCAGGCCGGCGCCCGCCACTATCCCGAGCCGCCCTTCCCGGAGCAGCACCAGATCAAGCCCGGCGACGAATCCGCCCTGGCCCCCGCCCCTTTGTACGACGCCCCCTTCTGGAAGGGCTCGGGCAAGCTGGAGGGTTTCGCCGCCCTGATTACCGGGGCGGACTCCGGCATCGGCCGCTCGGTCGCCGTCCTGTTCGCCCGCGAAGGCTGCGACGTCGTCATCTGCCATCTGGACGAAGACAATGACGCCGAGACCACCAAGTCCGCCGTCGAGGCCGAGGGCCGCCGCGCCGTCGTGCTGAAGGGCGACGTCTCCGACCCCGCCTTCGCCGAGGCGGCGGTCAAGGCCACGCTGGACGCCTTCGGCCGGCTTGACGTCCTGGTGCCCAACGCCGCCTTCCAGGAACATGTCGACGCCTTCGAGGATCTGACCTTCGAGCATTTCGACCGCACGCTGAAGACCAACCTCTACGGCTATTTCAACATGACCAAGGCGGCCGTCCCGCACATGAAATCCGGCGGCGCCATCGTCATGACGGGTTCGGTCACGGGGCTTCAGGGCAACAAGGACCTGCTGGACTATTCGATGACCAAGGGCGGCATCCACGCCTACGCCCGATCGCTGGGCACGCATCTGGCGCCGCGCGGCATCCGCGTGAACGTGGTCGCCCCCGGCCCGGTCTGGACCCCGTTGAATCCGGCGGACAAGAATGCGGAAAAGACGGCCCAGTTCGGCGCCCAGACGGTGATGAAACGCCCGGCCCAGCCGGAAGAGATCGCCCCCGCCTACGTCTTCCTCGCCTCGCCCCAGATGTCGAGCTTCATCACCGGCGAGATCCTGCCGATTATCGGCGGCTATTCCGGAGGCTGACGCGGGGCCGCGATCCAGGAGTTTTTTCCGGCGGGAGTCCAGGCGTCAGGCGAAGCCCAGGTGTTGCTCCCGCCTCGCCACCTGGCGACCAGCAAGGCTTCAGGATCGACTTCGACATCGTCCAGTCGCACTTCGCAGCTGATGCCGTTCATCCGTGAACGCAGCCGCACGGACAACTGGCCCTCGCCTATGGGCGTAAGCCAGTCTTCCTTGAAGTCGCGCGACATCCCGAACCAGCCGCCTGCCGTACGCACCGCTTCGTCATTCACGATCAGGCGCTCCTGAGCCCAACCCAACCACGCGAAGGCGTTCTCGACCCGCACCGTCGAGTTGCCCACGTGATAGACCCACGCCTGTCCGATCAATTGCATGGTGTGATTCTAGCAAACACCGTGACGTCCGCTATGGGTCAGAACGCCAAGGCATGGACCAGTCGCCTCAGGCCAGCACGTCGTCGTAGTCGGGATGCCGTTTGTGCCACAGCACCGCATAGCTGCAGCGCGGGAACAGCCTCAGGCCCTTCTCACGCGCATATTCGGCCATCGACTGCATGAAGCGGCCGGCCGCGCCCGAGCCGCGCAGTCCCTGTTCCGCCTCGACATGCAGGATCATCCGCGCCCCGCCGCGCACGGCGTAGTCAGCCCAGACGCGGCCATGGCCGCCGTCGCTGTCGAAGTCCTGTTCGAAGCGGTTCTCGCTTGGTTCGTCCTTGAACTGTCCCATATGCAACTCCCTTTTCGCTTCAACAGCTTGGGAGGCGGGATGTTCCATGAACGCGCCTGCGTCAGATCGGCTTGTCTTGCAGCAGGTTGATCAGCCCCAGCACGCTCTTCACCGTGAACCAGACACTGAGCAGGAACCAGATCAGAACAAACAGCAGCAGGAAGGGAATTCCGACCAGGATCACCGAGGCCACGGCGCTGACCGCGATGCCGATCCAGGCGGCGATGGTCCACCAGAAGACTGACCAGAACAGCCGGATCTGCGCCTCGATATGCTGGCGCGGCACGCCGACCGCCGTCCCGCGCCCCACATAGGAGACCACCAGACCGACCAGAACCAGCACATTGGCGCTGGGGATCGACAGGATGAACAGGGCCCAGGCGATCAGGGCGGCGACTTTGCCTTCCGATTCCTGTCCTGCGGTGAAATTCGGTTCGGTGGTCATGTCGCCCCTCTCAGAACAGCCAGCTGCGCGGATTGCCAATCGCTCGCCCCGCCTTCAGCCGCAGGACGCCGAAGACGCCGCGCGCCAGGGTCCACAGGGCCAGCAGGAACAGGACGAAGACGCCGATATTGACGATCACCAGCAGGCCGCCCAACCCCGCCGCCACCGCGGCGCTCCACAGGGTCCGTTGCTGATAGACGAAATGGCTGGCGGCCAGGGGCTCGTCCGGCCCGTCGCGTCCGGTCACCGCCAGCAGGGCCAGCAGGGCCGACAGACCCAGGGTCGGCACCGCGAGCAGGATCAGCACATAGACGGCGTACAGGCTCATCGGCGCGACCGGAGGCTCCACGCGCGTGACGGTCTCTCGCTCGGCGCCGACCGAGGCGACCGCTTCTCGCCTCCCCGCAGGCGTCCGCGCGGGCGCAACCGGTTCGGTCCGATCGAACGGACCGGGTTGGGACAGGGGCGCGGGCTCCGGCGGATCGAACAGATCGGGCTCGCGCGCTACGGGGGTCGTCTCGCCAGACTCAGGCTTCGGCTGGGGCTTCGGTTCGGGCGGCCGCGAACGACCGGCCAGCGACGCCGGCGAGACGAAGCCGATATGGGCGTCGTGATCGTGGTCGGAATCGGCCTCGGGGCCTTTCGGATCGCCGGGTTCGGCCATGGATGAAGAACGCTTCTCTCGCACAGCCGAAGCGGCTGGATCATTAACGACAATGGCCGCCGGACGGTTTCGACGCAACTACCGCCCCAGCACGATCTCGCATCCCGGCGCGATCACGGCCTGAAGCGCGCCGGGCTTTTCGATCCGCACCGTCGCCCGCATCACCCGCCCGTCCTCCAGACAGGCGCGCGCCAACCGTTCGGCGAAGGTCTCCACCAGGCCCACATGCCCGTCGGCGGCGATGGCGCGCGCCGCATTGGCCACCGTCTCATAATTGATGGTGTCGCCCAGCCGTTCGATCGGCCGGGGCTCCAGCTCCAGGGTCACGTCGATGACCAGCCGCTGCAGCCGCCCCTGCTCGTGGTCATAGACCCCGATCCCGGCCTCGACCTCCAGCCCGCGCACGAAGACGCTCAGACGCTCGAAACGCAGCGGCTCGTCCGCCGGAAACGGCGACACCGAAGACGACTGGACCACGCGACTACTCCTGGATGTCGGGGGTGCGCCAGGCCAGATGCTGGCCCCCGTCGACGGCGATCATCTGGCCCGTGACCATCCGCGCGTCAATGAGCCACAGCACCGCCTCGGCCACCGCATCCGGGCTGCCCGGCGTCTGCAACAGGGTGCCGCGCGCCTCGGCGGCGAATTCTTCGGGGGTCTGGTGGATCGACGGCAGGGTCGGCCCCGGCCCCACCCCATTGACGCGGATCCCCGGCGCCAGGGCCTGGGCCAGGGTCTGGGTCGCCCACCACAGACCGTTGCGCGACAGGCTGTAGGAGAAGAAGCGCGGATCGGGCTTCAGCACCTTCTGATCCAGCAGATTGATGATCACGCCCTGCGCCGTCTGGGCGGCGAAGGCCTCGGCCAGCACCAGAGGCGCCCGCAGATTGGTCTCCAGATGGGTGTCCCAACTTTCGCGGCTCAGGCCGCCGACCCGGTCGTCCTCGAACACCGAGGCGTTGTTGACCAGCACCGTCACCGGCCCCAGGGCCTCGGCCGCCGCGGGAACCAGGGCGCGCACCCGGGTCTCATCCGTCAGATCCGCCTGCAACAGGCAGGACCGCCGCCCCAGGGCCGCGATCTCGTCCGCCAAAGTCCGGGCGTCCTCGCCCGACGCATGATGGTGCACGGCCACGTCATAACCGGCCTTGGCCAGGGCCAGACAAATGGCCCGCCCGATCCGCCTCGCCCCGCCCGTGACCAGGGCGACCCCCCGCACGGCGCTGGGGCCCTGATCAGTCAACCCGGCCGAACTCGACCAGGTTCATGAGGGCGATGACGGCGATGAAGCCGAAGATGATGCCGAGCGCCAGCATGTTTATGCTCCTGTTGACCTTCAGGATTAGAGCGAGTGGCGGCGGGGTTCAAGCGGCCACTCCACGCACTCATGCGGGTTCGCCACGACCGAATAAAAAGGTAAAATTTGACTAAAAATATTTAAAATGGAGGGAAATCAGGACCTTTGATATTATTGCACCAGTAGTGCATGGTTTGAATTCTGTATGCAGTAACCTGACCCGAACCGTAATCGTTGCCGTTGCACGTCTTTCCGTACATTCCAACTATCTCAGTCATTGAATCATCAGAATAATATTCATACTCGTCCCAGTAAGCCGGCATCGCCGCTGCCGGTCCCGATGCCATAATGGCCATCGATGACAAAACAGTTGCACCGATGTACTTTTCGATACCCATAATTGAATTCCTTATCATCGAGGACATAAACCCTAATATGCACAGGCGCCCCAGCGGTTCAATCTAGAATTTCTTTCATAACACGTACAGGTGGATTCTTAATTGCCCTTTGTCAGCTACAGACGAGTTGACCGTTATAAACTAGTCTACGGCGTGCTTAGCGCAGTCATCTCACGCGCGAAACATCCGCCCCCGGACTGAAACACCACCGATACCCGATCACCCCACGACGCCCGCAATGCTCGGCTTCACTGGCGCCTCGCTTTCAAGAGGACCAGAATGCACGACGCCCCCCGCCCGAGACGCCTGCACATCACCGGCGCGCCCCGCAGCGGCACCACCCTGCTCCACGTCATGATCCTGACCTGTTTCGACATCGACGGGCCGGTCGAGGCGGAACAGCGGCTTCGTCGGCCTGTCCCGCGCGACCGCCGCCTGGTCTGCACCAAATGCCCGGGCGAGGTCGAGGCGGCGGTCGATATCCTGAAACTGGATCCCCGACTGGACGTCGTCTATCTGGCCCGCGATCCGCGAGAAGTGATCACCAGCGAGCATGCCGACTACCCCGGCCGCTATTTCACCAATCTGCGGGTCTGGCGCCGCGCCGCCCGCGCCGCCGCCCGCGCCCGAAACCATCCGCGCTTTCATGTGGTTGACTATCGCCGACTGGTGACCGAGCCCGACGTGGTCCAGACCGAGCTGATGACCGTCATGCCCTGGCTGCGGCCGATCCGTCACTTCTCGGACTATCACCTCGCCGTGGAGCGGCCGAACGCCGAATGGGCCCCGGCCATGCGCCAGATCCGTCCCGTCTGTCCGTCCAGCCTGGGCGCCTGGCGCCGCCATCTGCCCCGGCTCCAGGGCCAGTTGCGTCGTCACGGCGACCTCGGCGCCGAACTGATCGCCCAAGGTTACGAGCCCGACCGCGACTGGATGCGGCTCCTGGACGGGGTCGAGCCCGACCTGTCCCCCAGCGTCAACGCCGAAACCCTGTCCCTACGCCGTCGCCTGAAGGAACGCCTGCCCCGCCTGCGCGACATGACCCTGTATGTAATGCGCAACCGTGGCGCGGCGGCGCGGTCCTTGACCTAGCGGTGATCCGTCATGCCATGGTTGCGGCATGAGCACCTGGCGCACCCACATCGAACCCTTCACCCGTCCCCTCTTCTTCGTCTGGTCGCGGCTGACGCGCGGCAAGACCCTGGGGGTGCGCGGCGTCGCCGTCGATGCGGGCGGGCGGGTGCTGCTGGTCAAACACACCTACCTCGCCGGCTGGTGGCTGCCCGGCGGCGGCGTGGACAAGGGCGAGACCACACAGGACGCCGTGGTGCGTGAACTGAAGGAAGAGGCCGGCCTGATCGCCCGCGCCCCGCCGCGCCTGATCTCGATCCATTCCAACGAGCGCTTCTTCCCGGGCGATCATGTGCTGGTCTTCCGCATCGACGCCTTCGACCTGGGCGAGCGGTCCAGCGAGGGCGAGATCGCCGAGATCGGCTGGTTCCACCCCGCCGTCCTGCCCGCGGACGTGAACCGCGGCACGCGCGCCCGCCTGGCCGAGATCTTCGACAAGGTACAAACCGATACAAATTGGTGAGACGGATCGCCCGCAGGACGGCGTTATTTTGGGACGAACGAAAGGACCTCCCATGCCCGTCTCCCGCCGCGCCGCCCTGCTTGGCCCGATCCTTGCGGCCACGACGCTCGCCGCCCTATCGACCCCCGCCCTGGCCCAGCGCCGTCTCGCGCGACGGAGAAAAGACTCCGGCCGCAGCTCCGTCGCCCCCGCCCACACCTGGTCTTTCGGCCCCGATCCGCTCCAGGCCTATGACGTCTATGCGGACCGTGGAACCGGGCCGATCCTGATGTTCGTCCACGGCGGCGGCTGGTCGCGTGGCGAGCGGGCGATGGTCAGCGAACTGCCCGCCTATGCCCAGCGCCACGGCCTGACCCTGGCCTCGACCAGCTATCGCCTGGCGCCGGCGGTCACCGCCCGCGAGTCGGCCCTGGACGTCGCCGCCGCCGTGGCGGACCTGAAACGCCGTCTGCCGGGCCGGCCCGTCTGGCTGCTGGGCCATTCGGCCGGCGCCCACCTGGCCGCCCTGGTTGGGATCGATCCCGACTATCTGGGCGCGGTCGGCCTGACGCCCTCCGACCTGGCGGGCGTCATCCTTCTGGACGGCGCCGGCTATGACGCCACCGCCCCGCGCGGCGACGGCCGCATCGATCAGTGGCTAGGCCGGACCTACCACCAGGCCTTCGGCGACCAGGCGGCCGCCCTGTCCCCGACCCTGCGTGTCCGGGCCGGCGTCGCCTATCCGCCCTTCCTGATCTTCCACGTCGCCCGACGCCAGGACTCCGCCGTCCAAAGCCGCGCCCTGGCCGAAGCCCTGACCCGCGCCGGCGGCAGCGCCCAGGTCGTCGCCGCTCCCGACGACAGCCACATGACCATCAACCGCGGCTTCGGCGCCGTCGGCGATGCCGAGGGCGAACACGCCGCCCGGTTCATCTCGGAAAGGGCGTCATAGCGCGACGCCCCTCCGCCCGGACATTACGCGTCTCTACAGTCCTGGCGTCCGGCTGCGCCGTTGCTATCCGCCCAAGTCGCCGCGGAGGCCCTTGGCAAGCCGCTCCAACCCCTGCTAGGCGGTTCCTCCCGCCGCGCCGCGCACCGCGCGCAGGCATCGGGGGCCTGTAGCTCAATGGTTAGAGCCGACCGCTCATAACGGTCTGGTTGGGGGTTCGAGTCCCTCCGGGCCTACCACTTCCCCAGACAAGCTTCGTCGCCGGCCTCACCCCTGATCCAGGTCGTCGACGTCTTCGTCCTTTTGCGTCGTCGGGACCGGCGTCTTGGGGTCGGCGCTGAGGGGGCCTTGGGGGAGGTCGCCTTCGGGCTCGCGGCTGAAGGACGGACCTTCCTGGAGGCGGCGGGTTTTGGGGTCCGGTCCGATCTGACCGCCCGGCCCGATGCCGCCGGCGCGCAGTTGCAGCTCTTCCGGCGGGGTGTTCAGCGATCGGCCTCGGGCGACGCCCGGAGGCAGGGCGTCCTCGGCCTCTTGCTCGCGATTGCGGTCGGTCATCGGTCTCTCCCGTGGTTTCTGGAATAAGACCTGGGCGCCGACGATGTTCCGATGCGGAGGCGCGTCTCAGCCTTCGGTCCAGCGCTCCACGTCCGGTTGGAGCCCGATCAGGGCCAGGCCCGCGGCGATGGATTCGAACTCGCCGCCGGTCTCGATGCGCGCCGCGCCGAAGCGTCGGTGGAACAGGGCGCGCACGCGGGGGTCAGGGAGGTGCCGCCGGTCAGGAAGACGCGGTCGATCCCCTCCAGCGGCAGGCCCGACAGTTGGAGCGCCTCATCCAGGGCGGTCTCGATGGCGGTCAGTTCCGGGGCGATCCAGTCTTCGAACTGCGCGCGCGTGACCGGCGCCTCGATCCGCACGCCGCCGGCGACGAAGGAGAAATCGGCCGTCTCGGCGCGCGACAGATCCTGTTTCAGCGTCGAGACGGCGCGGTACAGGGCGTGGCCGTGATTGTCGTCCAGCACCTCGATCAGCCGCTCGATCTTCTCGGGCTCCAGCGAGGTCGTGGCCAGGCCCCGGATGTCGCGCATGTCGCGCGAGGCTCGCAGCAGGGCCAGCTGGTCCCAGCGGGCGAAGGCGGAATAATAGCGCTGGGGCGCCGGCAGGGTCTTGCCCAGGCTCTTGTAGAAACTGCCCTTGCCCAGTTCGGGCGACACCAGATTGTCGATGATCCGATAGTCGAAGGCGTCGCCGGCCACGCCGACGCCGGATCGGGCCAGGGGGGTGGACTTCAGCCCGTCGGGCGTCTGTTCGAAACGGATGATCGAAAAGTCGCTGGTGCCTCCGCCGAAGTCGGCGACCAGGACGGTGGCGTCCTGTGTCAGCGTCCGGGCGAAATAGAAGGCGGCGCCGACCGGTTCATAGGCGTAGCGGACGTCCTCGAACCCCAGCCGTTTGAAGGCGGTCTCGTAGCGCGACAGGGCCAGGGCCTCGTCGGGGCGGCCGCCGGCGAAGGTCACGGGCCGGCCGACGATGACGCGCGGCGGCAGGTCGGCCATGGCCCCGCCCGCGTGGTGGCGCAGCTTCAGCAGGAAGGCGGACAGCAGATCCTCGAACGTATAGCGGCGGTCGTGGATACGGGTCTCGGTGAAGGCGGCGCTGGCGGCGAAGGTCTTGAACGACTGGATGAAGCGCGTGTCGTGCGGATCGTCGACATAGGCCTCGATGGCCCAGGGGCCGGCCTCGACGATCCGTTCGGGCCGGCCGTCGCCCTCGGCGGCGTGGAACTGGAAGCTCAGGGCCGAGCGGAAGGTCGAGCTCTCGCCCCCCTCGACCGCGAACTGAACCAGGACGGCGCCGGTGGCCGGATCCGCCATGGCGACGACGGAATTGGTCGTGCCGAAGTCGATGCCGATCGTCAGCGGCTGTGGCGTGGTCATGACCCGGCTCCTGGAAGGGCGGGCTTCCTAACGTGTCCTCGGGGAATAGGGAACTAGCCTTGGTCGTGCGGGGAGCATTGGGTCGCGGTCGCGGCGACGTCCAGCCCTTCGGCGCAGCGGCGCTCGCGGTCACCGTGGTCTCGGACCAGGCCGAACAGGGCCGTCCAGACAAGTAGGGAGAAAACCAGCGCCCCGCCCCAGCCGAGCATCCGCCACAGCGCGCGGCGCGGCGCCTCCATCTCATGGTCGTCCATCTCGACGTCCCGATCAGCTTCAGGCCGTTTCAATTCGCCTTCTGGGCGAACACCGCAACCGGTCAGGATGCTTAACGACGGCAAGACCTGTGGATGGGCGTCCGTCGATCAGCGAACCGCGTGCGCGTGGCGCGCCAGCAGGGCCTCGGCCTCGGCGAGATGCAGACGTTCGACCATGGCGCCGCCGACCCGGATCGCGCCCCGCCCCTCGGCCTCGGGCGCGGCGAAGGCGGAGATGATCGCGCGGGCCTGGGCGATCTCGGCCTCGGTCGGCGAGAAGGCGGCGTTGGCGGCGGCGATCTGGGACGGGTGGATCAGGCTCTTGCCGTCGAAGCCGTAGAGCCGCCCCTGGGCCGCCTCGGCCGCCAGCCCCTCCGCGTCGTCGATCCGGTTGAACACCCCGTCGATAGCCAGCAGTCCATGCGCCCGCGACGCGGCGACCAGAGCGGCCAGCCAGGGCTTGAACGGCTCCCGGTCGGGCGACGCCCCCGTGCCCAGACCCTTGGCCAGGTCGTTGACGCCCAGCATAAGTCCATCCAGCCCCCCGCCCGCCTGGGCGATCCGGCCCAGGTCGATCATGGCGCGCGGCGTCTCGATCATGGCCCACAAGGCCGCGTCCGGCGCGCCGGCAGACAGGGCGTGGACCGTCTCGGGCGTCTCGACCTTGGGCGCGACGATCAGGCGGGCGCCGGCCTGGGCCAGGGCGTCCAGGTCGTCCTCGCCCCATTCAGTGTCCAGGGCGTTGATCCGCACCCCCAGCCGGGGACCGAAACCGCCCGCCCGAACCGCCTCGACGGCCGCGGCGCGGGCCTCGATCTTGGCCTCGGGCGCGACGGCGTCCTCCAGATCCAGAATGGCCACGTCGCAGTCCAGCGTCCGCGCCTTGTCGATCGCCCGGGCGTTCGACGCGGGCAGATAGAGGACGCTGCGAACCGGGTCGCGCCGCATCAGACCCGGCCGGTGACGGGCACCAGGGCGCCGGTCACGGCCCGGCTCTCCGGCGAGGCCAGGAACAGGATCACCGCCGCAAGATCGGCGGGGGCGACCCAGGCCGCCGGATCGGCGTCGGGCATGTCCTGGCGATTGGCCGGGGTGTCGATGATCGAGGGCAGGACGGCGTTGACCGTCACCGAGGTCGTCTTCAGCTCTTCCGCCAGGGCCTGGGTCAGGGCGTGGACGCCCAGCTTGGCCGCGCCATACGGCCCCATGCCGGCGCCGGGCTTCAGGACGGCGGCCGAGCCGATATTGACGATCCGGCCCTCGGGCGAGGCCTTCAGGTAAGGCAGGGCGGCGCGGCTGGCGTTGACGGCGGTGGCCAGGTTCAGCGCCTGCATCCGGCTCCAGGCCGGGGCCGCGTCGTCCACCGTCTGCCAGACGAAGCCGCCGGCGATGTTCAGCAGGGCGTCCAGCCGCCCGAACCGGCCGATGACGGCGGCGAAAGCGGCCTGGGCCTGGTCGGCGTCCGTAAGGTCGATCCCGCCGAGCTCCAGCACCCCGTCCGGCGCCGCATGGCCCTGGGCGTGGTCGATGACGGCGACCGTCAGCCCCGCCCCCAGCGCCGCCTCCAGCACCGCCCGGCCCAGCACCCCGTGCCCGCCCGTGATCGCGATCACCCGTTCCGTCATCCTCATCTCCCTTTCGCCCTCCTGGACCCTAGCCCCGGATCAACGGGCGGCGAAGACCTTGGCCAGAAGGCTTTCCAGTCCCGCCTGGTCAACCCCGTCAAAGGCGGCCCGGGTCGTGGCGTCCACGTCGAACACGGCGATCAGTTCGCCAGAGGCGTCCAGCACCGGCACCACGATCTCGCTTTCCGACCGGCTGTCGCAGGCGATATGGCCGGGGAAGGCGTGGACGTCCTCGACCACCTGGGTCTGCCGCGTCGCCGCCGCCGTTCCGCACACCCCACGGCCGAAGGCGATCCTCAGACAGCCCAGCGTGCCCTGATAAGGCCCGACCACCAGTTCGTCCGCCTTGTCCGGCGCCACCACATAGAAGCCGGTCCAGAAGAAATGGTCGAAAGCGTCGGCCAGCATCGAGGCGACCGTGGCCATTCGCGCCGTCATATTCGGCTCCCCATCCAGCACGGCCAAAACCTCGGCCTCGACCTCGGCATAGCGTTGCGTCTTGTCAGCGGGACGGTCGTCGCGGGCGAGGTAGGACATGGGCGGCTCCTTCGATTCGGAGGCCGATATAGGACGCGTCCACGCTCCGCGCGAGGGTTCGAGCTTGACCACGAAATTCTAAACACCGGAAATCACACAACAAGGTTCGAAACACGGAAATTTGGGGCTTGCTGCGGCGCCGCTTTGTCGCAAAACATCGTTAACCATGTTGGAATCTTCGACCTGCCGGCGCTCGCGCGCCGTCCTGTGTCGTGGGTCGAAACAGGGATCAGGAGCGGCGGGGACCCATGGGGGATTACGACAACGGCGATCGCGGTCCGTCCCGGCTCCAGCGGCATCGCATGCCTCTGGCGGGCGGCGCCCTGGCCGTTCTGGTGCTCTTGATCGCGCTTCTGGTCCTGGCCAGCTGTGGCGACGGCCGCCCGGCCTTCTGGCGCCGCGGCCAGAACGACGCCGCCCTGTCCTGCCCCCGGCCGGCCTCGGTCACGGGCTCGGAGTTCAACGCCCAGGAGACCGGCCTGCGCTACCTGCGCCGCGCCGCCTTCCGGGGCGACGTCTTCGCCCAGCTCGAACTCGGCTCGCGCTACAGCGCCGCGCGCGCCACGGACAAGAATATAGAGGACCCGATCGAGAGCTCGGTCTGGTACGCCATGGCCCTGGCCAATGACGAGGGCTACGCCCCGGTCAACGGCGTCGAACGCCGCGCCGGGGCCTTCGGCGGCGGCCTGCGCCCCCTGTCCAAATACGACGACTGCCGCGCTTTCGAGCGTCATCGCGCCTATCAGGTCCTCGACCGCCAGCTGGCGCGCATGAGCCGCGAGGAGCAGGAGGCGGTGCGCGACCGGGTCATCTATATCCTGTCGACCCAGGACGCCGAGGGCTATCGCACCCTGGCCCGGCTGCACGACGGCCTGTACGGCCCGTTCGGCGAGCCCGAGGACAATCGCGAAGCCCGCGAAGCCATCGGTCGCGCCCCCGAGGGGCAGGCGCTGGGCCAGAAGCGCCGGCGCGGCGGCTACTGGGCGGCGGTGAACCTGTTCCAGCGCAACGACGTCGACGCCTATCTCTACAACTATCTGGCGGTTCAGACCGGCGACGTCGGCGCCTATGTGCTGATGAAGGACTTCGAACGCTCGTCGCCGGGCCGCGCCCAGTACGCCGGATTCGTCGAGGCCAAGGCGCGGCAGTGGACCCCGCCGTTCGAATTCTATCCGCTGGAGGCGCCGGCCTCGGGCGTGCCCTTCTCGGACGAGAGCCGGCCGCGCGGCGACGCCTATGAATACGCCCTGTCGCGGATGCAGGGCGAGCTGCCCTTCCTCCATGTCGGCCGCGCCCTGCGTTATCTCGGCGTGACCCAAGAGGTCGCCACGACGCCCGAACAGCTGTCGAAACAACAGATCGAGGCGTTCGAGGCCATGATCGGCCATGCGACCGAAAGCCGGCTGTCGGCCGTCGAACGGGTGCGCGCGATACAGCTGGCGGCGGTCAACGGCTCGTCCGAGGCCCAGTTGGTGCTGGCGGTCATGTACGCCGAGGGCATCGGCCTGCCCGCCGACTACGCTCGCTCGTTCAAATGGTTCAGCGAGGCGGCCCGCCAGGGCAGCCCCGAGGCCAAGTTCGCCATGTCGACCTATTTCGCCCTGGGCGTCGCCGGGGTGGCCGACCAGGACAAGGCGGACGCCGTCGCCTATCGCATCGAATCCGCGCTGTCGGGCTTCGGCCCCTCGGCCTCGCGCCTGCAGGCCCTGCTGGCTCAGGTGTCCCGCGCACAACAGCAGCGCCGTTAAGGGAGGGTCTGTCGCATGAATATCCGCTCGCTCGCGAAAGTCTCGCTCCTCGCCGCCCCGATGCTGCTGGCGGCCTTCGCCCTCACCGCCGCGCCCGAGACGGCCCAGGCCCAGGTCGCGGCCAAGGTCGAGGCCCAGACCCGGCCCAACTTCGGCGTCCTGCTGGACCCGCCGACCCGCAGCCGTCCGCGCGCCAATCGCCGCTATGACTACGGCCGGTATCGCGGCCCCGCCTGGCGCCCCCTGCCCCGCCCGCCGGTGCAGGAAGAGGTCGTCCTGGTCGATTGCGGGGGCAATCCCGGTTCCGGCGCGATCGAGAGCGCGGTGCAGCGGGTGCGGCCGGGCGGAACCCTGATCATCCGGGCCAGGGGCGGCGCCTGCGTCGGCTGGCTGAACATCGACAAGCCGATGACCATCATCGGCGACAGCGGTTTCGATCCGCGCCGCTGGGACGCCGCGACGCCGACGCTGCAGGCGCCGGACGGCCTGCCCTGTCTGACCGTGGCCCAGGGGGTGCGGGTCGAGGTTCGCGACCTGGTCTTCGCCTCGCCGCGCGGCGGCGACGCGGCCTGCGTGGTCGGCTACAACGCCGAACTGATCATGAGCCGCGTCGGCTTCCGCCATGCGGGCGACGAGGCGGCCATCTACGCCGACGGCGGCCTGCTGGACCTGCGCGACGTCCTGATCGACGCCCGCACCGTATCGGCCGCAGTGGTCGCCGACGGCGCCGTCGCCACCCTGTACGAGACCGTCATCACCGGAGCCCAGACGGGCGTCGAACTGACGCCGGGCGCGGGCGGCCCCTCCACCCTGTCCTCGGTGACACTGATCGGTTCGGAACAGCCGAACAATTTCGGCCCGCGCGCCATCGGGGTGATCGTCCGCGCCTCGCGCGACTATGGCCAGGTCGCCATCACCAACGCCAAGATCTGCGGCTATGTCGAAGGCGTGGCGATCGAGGGCGCCTCGGTCTCGGTGTCCAAGAGCAAGATCTGCAAGGGCGACAAGGGGGCGGTTCTCTACAACGGCGAGCTGCTGTTCGATCAGAACCGCGTCCGGGTGAACCAGATCGGCGTCGCCGCGGCCTCGGGCCGGGCCGTGGTCACCGGCAACAGCTTCGCCGGGGTCCGCAGCGCCATCTACGAGGAGGAACGGGCCATCATCGACGCCCGCGACAACCGCGTCTGGTCGCAAGACCTCTGCCGCCCGCGCTTCGAACATCGCTATCGCGGTCGCTACGGTCTGTACGAGGGCGGAAGCCGTTCGTACGACTGCCAGTACAGCCCCTATCCCCGCGACTGGTGGCAGGCCGAGGACGGTCCCTATTTCGACTACGGCTATGCCCTGGACGGCTATGACCGCTACCGCCAGGGCTATGGCTGGTACGACCGGGACGGCCGCTACGTGTCCGACAACCGCTATTTCGGCGACGACCGCTGGAACCGTGGGGGCGGCTGGTTCAACTAGGCGACGGCCGGCTGTGGCGATGCAGTTGAGAGCCCCTCCGTCACGGCGCTGAAGAAGCGCCGCGCCACCTCCCCACGCTGTGGGGAGGAGACAGGTTCCCGCCGCACGTCTCCTCCCCGCTTGGCGGGGGTGGAGGGGCTCTGAACGCGACACTGCGTCATCTTGTCGAACCCATCGCTCCGACCCATCTGAAAACAATCCCGAAACCGACCCTTCGCCCGCGACAGGAGCCTCGATGGCGCATGCCGACAGCCTGATACTCACCCTGGTCGGAGGCTTCGTCCTCGCCTTCGTGTTCGGCATGTTGGCCAATCGCCTGAAGCTGTCGCCTCTGGTCGGCTACCTGGTCGCCGGCGTCGCGGTCGGCCCCTATACGGCGGGCTTTGTCGCCGACACCGAACTGGCGCCGCAGTTGGCCGAGATCGGCGTGATCCTGCTGATGTTCGGGGTCGGACTGCATTTCTCGCCCCGGGACCTGATGCAGGTGCGCAGGGTCGCCGTGCCCGGCGCCCTGCTGCAGATCGCCGTCGCCACCGTGCTGGGCTGGGGCCTGGGGCGGCTGGTGCTCGGTCTCGGCGACATCGAGGCCCTGCTGATGG
>Ga0209643_1001336_pt1 | contig 24074 bp, 16 predicted proteins | sample AutmiccBRH37_all_FD_187383 | JGI IMG/M metagenome (GOLD analysis project Ga0209643, IMG submission 187383) | Deep subsurface microbial communities from Mt. Terri, Switzerland - Autotrophic microbial communities BRH/37_all (SPAdes) (version 2) | ecosystem: Environmental > Aquatic > Deep... | reverse complement strand
ACACGAAATTTAATTTTTCGAGTGAGCCATATTTATTTACAACCCACGATTTGAATTTCTTTTGACAGTTATCGCAGTAGCAAAGCATATCGCCCATCTTCTCTGCATCATCTGCATAAGCACGCATCTCCGCCATACTGCTCGTTAGTTCCGGTTCGCTTCCCACATTCCATATCTCAAGAGCTGGATGATCTTTATATCTTTTTATAGTCTCTTTCAGAAATTCATAAAAATGATCCATCAATCCATCATGATTAAAACAATAACCGAGACCGCCTATTTGTCTATGTGGCTGAGTCTGCGGACCGATAGCTCTTCCCGATAAGGTTATCATTGAAGCATCGGGATATTTTTTATATATCCAAGCAGGAGCAACATCAAATATTGTATTTAGCATAACTTTTAAGTTATACTTAACCGAAAGCTCCATTAACTTGTCTATATCTTCAAAGTAGTATTCACCTTCCGAAGGATTATTCCATCTCCATTGCACCCAATACTTTATAGTATTAAATCCAAGTTCGGACATTTTTTTAAGGTCTCTTTCCCAATCCTCGCTATGCGGCGATGGTGCTCTATAATATTGACTTCCGTATTGGAAATAGTCTTCTAATAATTTTTCTTTCATCTAATTCCTCTGTCTTCGAGATTCAAATAAATTGTGATAAATGTTTATAACCTAGTTCCAGCCCCTCTTTAATTTTTTCTTCTTCACCTTCATACATCGGGTCTTCATGTTCAATGGATAATACACCTTCGTAACCGTTAGCTTTTAGTTCAGATATAAATTTTCTCCAATCGATTTCTCCAAGTCCCGGCATGCGATATTGCCACCAGCCCGATTTCCACGGTATGGGATCAATCTGTCTTCCGAATACACCATAATTATTTTTTCCTTCGATTAGCATCTCGGTATCTTTTGCATGAGTATGGAATATTTTAGGAATAAATTCTTTTATTAATTTCACATGATCGATTCCAAGCCAATAAAGATGGGATGGATCGAGATTAAGTCCGAAATTTTCTGCCGGTACTTCATTGAATAAAGCTCTCCACAATTCAGGCGAATAAGCATAATTACCCGGAAGACCAAATTTCACCCAATGATCCATCGGACAGTTTTCTATCATCAAAGAAACATTTTTATCGCCGGCATATTTTGTTAATTCACGGAATACAACTCCGATCTCTTTCATATTTTCGGTCGGTGATTTATCAGGTCTCGCTCCTACAAAAGTACCTACTAATTTCACACCGAGAAGCGATGCCGTATCTATTACTTTTTTCAAGTGGCTTATGAATGCCTTTCTCTGTTTTAAGTCCGGATGAAGGTTATTCTCATAAAAAGCCATTGCGGAGATTTCAAGTTTATTAGATGAGAATAATTCATTTACTTTTTCTGCATCATCTTTAGTAAAATTTGCCGCATCTATCTGACGAGCTTGATAATCACGGTCGGAAGCCAAAGGCCAAGCCGCAAGCTCTAAAGTATCGAATCCTTTTACCGATGCGAATTTTACCAATTCCTCTAATCCGACATTTGGAAGGCATGCCGTTAAAAATCCTAATTTCATTTTCTTTCTCCTGCTTAATTAATTTCTATCCAGCGTTCTTCGGCGCTGCTTTTTATAATTGCTTCAATAATTTTATTTTCATAAAGTCCGTCTTCAAAATCGGCAAAAACTTTTTTCTCGCTCTGCGGGTCTTTACCCGAGCGGATTAGTTCATATACTTGCATAAAAAGATTTTTCGGTCCATCGGGATAACCTTCGGGATGACCGCCCGGATAATGAGCAAATCCTCTTGCCGCAGGCTCTAAAAGCGAAGGATCTTTTATTAATATTTCGTTCGGTTTCTCTCTATATCCAATCCATAATTGATTCGGTTCTTCCTGATTCCATTTAATTGCTTTTTTGCTTCCATCAATTCCAAACTCAAAATTATTTTTTCTTCCTGCGCTTACTTGCGAAACGGTGAATACACCCCTTCTCCCATTCTCAAATTGGAAAATTATATTGCCGCCGTCTTCCGTATTAATTTTAACTTCATCGGCATTTGATGAGGCATCAATCTCTTTTCCCTTAAATGTTTCAACTGCCTGCTTAGGTTTAAGTCGTGTATTATGAATCGTAAAAATATCTGCGAATACTTTTTTTATTTTCATCCCTGTAAGAAATTGAATCATATCGCACCAATGAGAGCCGATATCTGCTACTGCGCGTGAAGCACCGCTAATTTCGGGCTCTAAACGCCAATTATAATCAGTATTATAAAAAAGCCAATCTTGGAGATAATGACCATGAGTAAGATAAATATCTCCTAGCTCTCCTTTTTCTATAATTCTCTTAGCATGCTGAATCAATGGATAAAAACGATAATTGAAATTAATCGCATTAACGAGTTTATTCTTCTTTACCAAATCAACAAGAACTTTGGAATCCTCCGAATTAGTCGTCAATGGTTTTTCGGATATAATATGTTTGCCTGCTTCGGCGGCTGCTTTATTAATTTCGAAATGAAGATAATTCGGAGTGCAATTATGAATTGCTTCGATCTCTTTATCTTCAAGAACTTTTTTGTAATCGGAATACACATCGGGTATAGAATATTTTTCTGCAATAGATTTAGCCGCGGGAAGATCATCGGAAACAATTGCTTTAATATTTACTCCGCCGATTCTTCTAAGTGCCTCTATATGAGCCGCACCCATAAAACCCGAACCGATTACCGCCGTATTAATTATCTTCATGTTAACCCTTTAATTTTTTTCCTCTTTGAATCATTTTTTTTACATCTGGCATATTGAGTGATTGATTATTATTATATAAGCAGAGAGCCGGTATAACATTTAATTTTGCATAGCTTTTCTCTTGAAGAGCGAACATCGGGTGTGAAGGATGCTTCGTTAATAGGTGCGCCGTATAGCGAGTATATTTTCCGAATAGATAAGATGAAATTGGATGTGCCTTGCGCCAATTTATCTGTCCTTCCATTCCATGTACTTCTGCGATGCTGTCTATTCCGTGAATCTGCGCCATCGGAAGTGCTCTTACGTTTAGTTCATGCAATCCTTCTCCGGCAAATAAAACTTTTGGATAACTGCTTTGAAGTTTTTGAATATGATTAACCATTCCTTCAATAAAATCCGGTCCTTTGGAGATATTAAATGCAAGAAGGGTTTGATCTAAAAATACTCCGTCTAATTTATATTTCTCAATTAGCTCACCCAATACTTTCGACATATAATTTCCCCATTCTTTGAATCCGGGATTCATATATGCAAAGTAAGGTTCGGTTAACCAATCGCCATCCATATCCATTGCCCAACCTTGCTTGCGATCGAATACATCGATCACTTGATACTTCTTAAATTTTTCATACATAGGATGTGTGAATGTCATTGCAAGTACGTTTGTGTGAATCATTACTTTGTAACCAAGCTTATGCGCATGCTTTACAAGAAGAGCAAATTCACCTTCTCCTCCGCACTGCTTAGATGGATTATAACTCGGAGCATTTGAATCGATTCCATGCTCTGCAAATCCCGGAATATATAATAAAGTATTTTTGGGATTATGGAGTTTCGCAAATTCATCGATGCGATCTCTCATCTGAGCGAAGCTATGTTGAGGCATTTCCTTATCTCTTCTTGCACCCCAAAGCTCCAATACAAAATTTATTTCCGATCCCCATTTAGGAAAATGCGTATGTTTTTTATAGGGGACTAAATTAAATGTTTTCTCCATCCAAAAGCGATGAATATCGGCTCCCTCTTTCCAATCTTTACCGAATGAATCCAAAAACCATTCTGCTTGGAATTCTTTTTTCTTTAACGGTGCTTTTGCTTCAAATCCAAAAACCAAAGAAAATTTTTCTTCCTCTTTAGAAACTCTCAATAACTTTAGTGATGTACTGCTATCTTCGCTTCTGAGAATTAATCCCGATCTCTTAAACATTCCGAGTACGAATTGAGAATTCCACCAAAAGGGATACTTGTATGATAAAGTAGATCCTTCAGTCATCTCTTTTGAAATCTCTTGTCCCCCGAGGGAAGGGACAATAACTTTTTCAAAATCAAGTCCTTCTAGTTTCCATTCAAATAACCACACCGGTTTTTTTGATCTACATTTAACGGAAAATTTTATCCCTTTTGATGAAGTTGCTGCAATTAAATTAATTTTATAATCACCCTTCTCATCCTGAAGCGAATAAGTAATTGTATTTTCTTCTAAAGTTACTTTATTAATCTTATTTATTAATACAGGTTCAAATACTGCATCGGAAGTTCTGATACAAATTTTTTGAGAGGCATTAGAACAAACCTTTGTGCTATCCGAAAAAATTTTTTCTACCGATAAAGAAGCCTCGTCAAACGTCAATGCAATATTTTTACCTTTTATTGTATGTGTATTCATTATTGTTATGTCTCAATTAGAGTGGGTGAAATTGATTTTTTTTCTACATCTTCAACCGGAGTATTAAGACGAAATATTACAAAGTAGGAAGCGGAATCTTTCCCGACAGGAAGACATGCTCCATGCCATACCGATTCATTTACTATCACTGCTTCACCTATCTCCACTTTGAACGATTCAATATTATCATCCGGTTCGCCCTCCTTCAAAAGTGGAAGAACAAACGGAGCATCGATCGGAATTAATATTTCCGGAGTATGAAGGTGTCTTTCGACACCCTCAATAATATTTTCGTCCTGCTTATATACGGTGCAAATTCCGATTTCGGTTTTTCCTTCTATCTTATAATTGGCAATATTAGACCAAAATTTATAAGTAATATCCTGTGATGTAGTTCTGCCGGTCGGGAATTTTACCACTTCGCCGAATTTTCCGAAATTGTCTTTATCAACTATTTTTGATTGAATACTTTTCATAATTATTTTTATTTAGTGATACTAAAAATATAAATTTTTCCGCCTTCCACCTGGAAGTCGTCTAAAGTAATTTTACCGTCTTCGTACTTAACCATTTTGCATTCCCTGCCTTCGCCAAGTTCATTATATATAGTTACTTTTGGTTTGAATCCTACCGGAATCTCAAATGATACTTTTTCTTTTCGTGTATCTTTTACGTGTCCTGTTTTATCATCGGTACGTTTTCCGAATTGATTCGATTGAAGCCAAGTAACAAGCATCATCGTTCCATCTTCATTCTCGAATGCCTCTGCATATACCTCGGATTCAAGCGGTTTTTCGATTTCTACTTTACTTCCAATATTTTTATATTTTATTGAGAATAGCTCATTAAAGAACTGCAATGCTTTAAGACCCGGTTTTGGTTTATGGTCATAATATGCCACACCAAGATTTCTGTTATTATTATCACCGATTACGTTTTCTACCATCGGTAAATCTTTAATCTCATACCATGTAATTGCGGATAATTTTTCTGTGCTCACTGCAAGAGTTAATGTTTTGAATATCTGCACAGCTTGATATTCGGGTGTATGTTCATAATCATAATAAGCATTATAATCGGCAGAGATTTTACTTCCTTCCATTCTCCATGTCGAATAACCTACTTCCGCCATCCATATTGGTTGATTATTTCCATATCTCTGAACTATATCATGTAATTCATTTATATAGCTAGTAATGTTTTCAATCGGGTAACCGCTCCATGTTTCAAAATAATTATGACAATTAATTATGTCCACATAAGGACTGATACCATGGTCTCTGAATAATTCTCGATAAAATTCCACACGATGAGCTAAACCGCCGAGGACTACTTTAGCTTCAGGATCGGCTGCTCTTACTGCCTTCGATCCGATCTTAACGAACTTGGCAAATTCTTCCGAAGTACCTCTCCAATAAACCCATATATCAGGTTCGTTCCATAGTTCCCATGTTTTTATCCATTTGCTGTAACGCTTTACTAAGTGCGTCATAAAATCACCAAACGGTTCATATTCTTTTGGAGGATAGTTCCAAAACCATAATGTATCCTGTGCGCCGGTCGAATTCCATCTCGGCATATAACACACATAAGGTATAAGAGTAATACCATATTCCTCTACTGCCATTTTTACGTAATCATCCCAGAAAAGCCAGTTATAATTGCCTTTTGTTTCTTCGATTGCATCCCAACCAAACGATATACGTAATAGATTAATACCGCTATTTTTTAATAGCTCCATATCATTACGCATAATTTCTTTAGTGGTTGTTTCCTCGGGGTAATCTTCGCATAATCCTACCGGTACATTATAATATGCTTCGTTACCTTTTTTAATAAGTTTATCATAGATCAATCCTTTGGTCTGACCAAAAATCGATGGAGCTATGAACATTATTATTACGAATAGACTAATTGCCTTTTTCATTTATTTACTCCTTTAGTTTAGACTTGGAAGAGAAGAATTATATTTCTTCTTGTGATATTACTTTAAACCAAAAATCTTTTCTCCATTCAAACTTCTCCATCTCTTTTAGTTCTTCTTTAGAAAAAAGATTTCCATCGCTCACGGAGGAATTCTTTATTGCTTGTTCTACGTTTCGAATACCCGGTATAATAGTAGTTACAGATCTATTGCTTAATGAGAATCGAAGTGCAAATTCCGCTAGGGTCATCTCGGGATATTTATTCTTTACAAACTCTTTTATTTCTTCTACTCGCCTGATAGTACCCGCTAGATTATTTCCTCTGAAATAATAATTTCTTACATCACCCTCTGCGAATTTTGTATCGATTGAAAATTTACCTGTTAGTGCACCTTCATCTAAAGGCACTCTCGCTATTGCTCCCGATCCGGTTTTATTGCATACAGGTAATAGATTCCATGCAGGGTATTGTTCAAATAAATTATAGATCATCTGCACAGTATCGACTTTATTCATTACCAACGAAGCAATTACATTATCGGGGACTGTATCAGGCACCGATACCCCTATTGCTCGAATTTTTCCAGCACTGCGTAATTCATCCATTGCCTCGAACCATTCATCCTGAATATTGAAATGAACAGACCATGTGTGGAACTGGTATATATCAATATAATCACGCTTTAATCGCAGAAGTGATTTTTCGCATTCCTCAATGATATATTCTTTTGGATATAATAAATTTGCATCTTGGTTATCCGGTATAGGCCATTTAGTGCCCGAAACGGGAGGTACTTTTGTTGCAACGTAAAGTTCCTCTTTCCTTTCTTTAAGGAAATCGCCGATTATCTCTTCGCTATGTCCTTTACCATAACCTTGAGCAGTATCAATAAAATTAACTCCAAGATCGATAGCTTTATGAAGTGCTTTCAAAGAATCGGAATCGCTCTGAGGTCCCCACATATCACCTCCGATAGCCCAACCACCGAATCCCACTTCAGATAATTCCCAATCAAGCTTTCCTATCTTTCTATATCTCATTTAGAAACTTACTCCCGAGAATAAAATTACATTTGCATAAGGTGTAGCTTCGCCTGTTCTTACAAATGCCACGTTTCCGCCATTGCGATATAGCTCTTTGAATTCCTCATGTTTTACCGAATGTACTTTTACATCTTTTAATAGTTCTAATACTTTTGCCGAATACTCTTTATTATCTAAAAGCTCTTCTGCTACAATTGCTTCTTCTACCACTAATTCTTCGAGAATAATTTTAAGCGTAGTTAGAAACGGAGGAATATCTTTTGTTAATGCAAGATCGACAAATTCGGCTTTCTTAGGAATCGGTAACCCGCAATCCGCTACAACTAATTTATCCGTATGCCCCATCGAAGCTACTATCCTTGATAATTGAGAATTTAGTATCCCACTTTTTTTCATATTTACCTCATCAGATCGTATAAGAAATATTATAATAAACTTTTTACTTCGCTTAGTTCGGGCATTGAAGATTGCGCGCCCATTTTTGTTACTGCCGAAGCCGCTACCGCATTAGAGAAACGAATGGCATCTTCAATCGCAATATCTTTAGATAATGAATATGCTAATCCTGCATTGAATGCATCTCCCGCCGCAGTAGTATCTACCACCTCAACTTTATATGGTTCGAATAGCTGCGCTTTCTCTTTATTTATAAGCATTGACCCTTTATCACCAAGTGTTACAATTACATTCTTAACACCTTTATCAAGCATACAATGAGCTGCTAATTTTACTTCATCGATTGAATTAACTGATTTACCCGAAAGAATTTCTAATTCTGTTTCATTTGGAGTAAGATAATCGAGCCCTTCATAAATTAAATCATCCAACTTGCATGCCGGTGCAGGATTTAAGATTACAGTCATACTGTTTTGAAGAGCTAATTCCTTTGCTTTTATAATTGTTTCTACCGGTATTTCCAATTGCAAAAGAAGAATTTTGCTTTGAGAAAATAATTCCTTTTTGGATTCAATTTCCTCGGGAGTAAGTTTCATATTCGTGCCTGAAATTACAACGATCTCATTTTCGCCTTCTTTATTCACTAAGATAATAGCTAAACCTGTACTCTCACTTTCATCAATTAAAATGTTTTCCACGCAAACCGAACATGACTTTAAGTTTTCAATCAATTCATCTGCAAACTGATCTTTCCCCATCTTAGAGATAAATTTTGTTTTAGCTCCAAGCTTAGCTGCACCGACTGCTTGATTAGCACCTTTGCCACCGGGAAATGTTTGGAAATTTTTTCCAAGTAACGTCTCCCCCGGTCGAGGGAAACTATCAGTCATCACAACCATATCCATGTTAGTACTTCCAACAACAAGGATACTGTCTTTCATCTTACTTACTCCTATCAAAATAATTTAAATGCTTATTTGGTATCTATTAGCATGCTCAATCACAGGTTCAGAAAACAATCCCGATTCTTTTTCCACTGCTTCAAGAATATTTATTAAAGTATTTGTTACTTTTATTTCTATTTCGTTTTTACCTTCTTTTACAAATTCAGTAATATCAGCTTTATATGGATGCCATGGCAGTACGATAGGTTTGCTTCCGTTAATACTTACCTCCGCAACATCTTCGCCGCACTCTAATTGCATGAATAGTTTTCCATCCAAATATTTTTTTTCGATATCAATTGTTTGCTTATAGACTCCCGTTCCCGAGTAACAAGGATAACCTTGTTTTGTCCAATCGCCGATTTTAATTTTATTAGATAATTCTCCGATTGCATAACCGGATTTTTTCTTAACTAACGAGAAATCACCGACTAATTTTAATAAGTCGAGCATACCATCGGTTCTTCTTTTTACTATCAATTTTACAGCGACACTATTAATTCCTTTTTTAGTGTATTCTCTAATGTCCACTTCTTTTATTTCCGCATCAAGTTTACTTCTATGACCTTTATCTTTTACTTTCTCTCCATTGATAAAGAGTTCATAACTATTTCCGCTAAATCCATCAATCAATAGAGCTAAGCGATCGGACATTACATCGATTTCAAAATTAGTTCTGTACCAAAGAGTTTCAGGATAAGTGGCATCGTCTCTTTCTTGAGGAAGTTGCATTTCCCATGCACCCATAGTTACGTCTAACCAGCTAGAATCATCGAAATCGGGTGCTGCGTAAAATTCATCTTTCTCTTCTGTTAGTCTCATCTTCCAATGATTAATACAAAGCACATTATCATCCTCGATTGAGAACTCAAAATCCTTTTTCAATTTTATCGGCTTTAATGTTTTCTTTGAGGAGACTTTATATTTCTTCTCCTTTTTTATCGAGAATAGTTTTGCAAAAGGATCAGTTGAACTATCCAATGTATAACCTGTTATTAAACCATCCGAGAATGATTCGATTTCAAGATTCGTATCGGTTATATATTCATCTTTAATTTCATCTTTAATAATAATTATATGGGTATCTGTCTCGGCAAAATCTAATACCACAACCAATCTTCCTTTTTCATATGAATAAGAATTTAAAGGTTTTGTCTCGCCCGTATTCGCATTCCATAATTCGGGAGTACCGACTTTTTCGAATGTTACTTTTACTCCCTTCTTAGGTTTACTGTTTGTATTGACCAAATAGTATAAATCAAATTCATCTTTCTGACGATGCAGATAAAAGACATCTTTATTATCAATAGTTACGTCAGGAACAATACATTTTTCAATGACGTTTCTTAATCCCTTGAAATCTTTTTCTTTATTGAGTCCCGATCCTTGGAATACGAAAACGTTTTTCTTTTTGCTTGGCTGAACTACCGATTGTTTTGCAGCGGACTTAAATTTCTTGATTAAGTCATCCGCTTTTACTCCAAATAATTTTTGAATCTGCTTCGTAGTATCCTTCTTATCATATTCCAAAAGGTCGTTCGGTATCAATGTATCGGCAATTAATCCGCCTCCTTGATTAACGAATGAGTCTAATTTCTTAAATGTCTCGGCTTTTATATGAGTAACAGGAGGAAGAATTACTAATGAATATTCTTCGTCCCTGATTTGTAATTTTCCTTTGTTTAATTGAGCACCGATTAAAACATCTTCATCTACGAAATCGAAATCGAAATGTAATCTCAAAAGTGTATCGGTCAGATAATTAAACTCCGCTTGAATCAAATTAAATATATCAGTCGGTCCACTTGGTAAATAATTAGTCCATGCACTATTGATCGGATAAAGAACAAGAATCTTAGCGACGTGTCTTCCGCCCGAAAGAATATGTCCAAGACGAGCCATATACTCGGTGAAATGATTATAATATTTCCACCATGTATGATGATAGAATTGAGACGGAGGCCAGTCTCTTTTTCTTTCCCCCTCAATAGAATAATGATAACCGTGATTATTAAATATCGTTACACCGAGTGCGTATTCCCAATTCGCAATCCATTTCATTCTCTCTAATGTGCAGTCCCAATAAGTACCACCCATAGATTCGCATAATAGACGAGTGCTTCCGAAATGATGCGCTGCAGAACTTGCAATTTTTAATGCAACGTGCTGATCGGGATTTTCTTCTGTGCCTATAATTGGATAAAGGTGATCCACTCCTGTAATGTGCATCTGCTCGATTTGCTTAAAAATATTTCCTTCGCATCTTGCATGCATCCATAGCCATTCTTCGCCGAGTAAATGTCCCGTGAATAATACATTATTTGCTTCGCACCAATTTCTAATCTGTTTGTAATATGAATCTGTATATTGCTCGGTTAATGACCGCCAGAAGTCATAACGAATCTTTGCCGTATCTTTACCCATATCGAGGAAAAGTGCCGCTAAATATGGCTTTAAGTCATATCCTCTTTTCTCTCTGAATATTTTGAACATCTGTTTAGTCCAAGGGATAATTTGATTAGCCATACCCACATGATAGTAGTGCATTGCAGGTTCATCGGTATAAAATCCGGGGACTATAGTTCCAAAATCTTTTCCTACTGTTTTTTTATATTTCTCGTGTGTCTCTTCTAAAAATTTTGCAGTCGAATCGGGATTAAGAGCATCGATATAATAATCGATCTCTTTTTCTAAGAAATAGAGTAAACGCCAATTACCTTCGGGTGCTTCCCACGGAATTACCGCATTGAAAGATAAATTAGGAGTTAAGTCTAATAATTTTTCTATTGAACCTTTATACTCATCTTCCGAACATGCGTAAGCTGCAATCGGTTTTGAGTCGCCCGTATTAACGTAACGGTCGTCCGTTGCCTCCAAGAATGTAAAAATCGGACCCGGTACAGGAAGAGCAACCATCTCTAAATATTTCTGACGAAGTTCCGGATTTTCTTTCGGTACTTTTCTATATGCCGTTCCGCTGGGCCAGTTCATCTCGTCATATATCCATACATCAATGCCTATCTCTTTAGCTTTTTCTACTGCAAATTTCGTTCTCTTGAACCATGTATCAGATAGATAACCGATGGTCTCTCCGAATCTGCCATGTATAAATAATCCGGGAATACCTTTATCATGATATTCCTTCATCTGCCATTCCATCTCCTTCTCATCCATCTCACCGTTCCAAAACCAAAACGGTAGAATTCCTAATTCCTTAGGAGGAGTCTTAAAATTATCTACTGTAAGCGTTTCGCCATCAACTAATTTTTTTGAAAAAGCCATTATATCTCCAAAAATATTTTACTGTTTATAATCCAAATGATAATGAGAATCGATGCGGTGAATCTAAATAATCCATATTCACATACGAATAATCTAGTTTAACATTCACACCCGAAAAGAGTGTATTAAAGCCGACACCAACCGAGAAGTTACCTTCATCATAATTAAATCTATAACCTCCTCGAAGAGCAAATTGATCTAAGAAGACATATTCGCCTCCGATATGCACTCGCTCGGAATAATCGTTCGAGTGAATTGCGTCCATATTCAAAGTGAAGCGATGTGTGTTCCAATCGCCGCCTAAGAAAAGATCTTTTCCGCCGAGAAGATCGATCGATGCGCCAATTCTATATAGAAGCGGTATTTCAAAGGATTGACGTGTTTCATCTCCCGAATACATCCAGCGCGCTTGAGATGAAAAATTCTGAGCACTCATCGCTATACGGATTCCTTTCCATCCCGTCTCATAATAACTGCCAACATCAAATGCCCAAATACTTGAATAGTATTTATATAAATCTTCTCTTATATAATGAGCACTCACGCCTATCGAAAGTTTATCTGTAAATTGGCGTGCATACGAGAATCCCAGAGACATATCTTTTCCAGTGAACATATTTCCCGTACGTGTATCCATACCTCCGGTTGTACTCGTTACGAATGCCTCTTCGAGATCACCATAATTTAGAATAGTATAATTAACTCCAACAACACCAAAGCTGCCGAGATTAACTGCGGCGGCGGCGGACATAAGATTAAGATCGGCAAACCATTTAGTATAATGAACTGCCGCTTCCTGTCCTTGGACTTTTGTCAGCCCTGCGGGATTCCAGAACATGGCGTTAACATTATTGAGATTAGCTATCGATGCTTCTCCCATTGCTGTCTCCCTTGCACCTATCCCTATCTTTACAAATTGCATTGAAGTTCTGCCGACTTTCTTAAACTGTGCTTGAGTAGTGCCGGCTAACCCAATTATGATTGCTATTAATAATAACTTTTTCAATTTACCTCCGGGTAAAACTTTTTATCTTATTTTTTCACACTATCTTATAATCATAAACTTGCCGGTATCTCTTTGACCAATTGTTCCGTCAGTCTCCGATTCAATAACAAAAATATAAAGGCCCGGCGCTACTAATAGACCCGAATCCGATTGTTGATCCCAAGCCACACTTCCTGCTAAGTTTCCCCTTGCATCCGGACCGTGACTTAAGGTCTTCACTAATTCACCGGCGATATTAAATATCAATATTTTTGCTTTTTCGGGCAGATTTCTAAATTCAATTTTTCTTGGATTGGGCTCGCCGAAACTATGATTTGCATCCCCTTCGATATATGGATTGGGAACTACAAATACATCCCATCCTATCTTAGAAAGATCGATCGGTCCCGGTTTTGCAGAGGTTAATTCAGTCCTGTTAATATCGGCACTTCTTAATTCTGGAAGTTTACTTACTAAAGTTCCATTTGCCGATGTCCACGGCTTCGGTACTAAATTATATGCTTCTACATAATAATAAAACTCAAATCCGAACTGTAAATTCTTATCTAAAAATTCGTATCTCTCGGCTTCTGCATTCCAATATTTATGAAATTCTCCTTTTGGAATATCCGCAATTAAATCCCAGATTCCTCTCTCATCCGAACCTCTATAAACTCTGTATCCACTTAGATCATTAGCACCATCAAAGAATAATTTATTAGCGCCGTCCATAATTTTTGCTTCTTCGGCTAATTTATCCCATTGAATAGCGATTACTGCTGTATCTGAACCTTTAGATGCATTGGCTGCTCTAACGTCCGGTGCAGGTGGTGCTTCCGGTACGTCTGCGAATATCTCTCTTCCATTTACTTTCGAGCCATAACCCCACTTAACTGCATTTCGAGCAGCTTGTGCATTTCTTATAATAGCTGCTATCGAACTATCGGGGAACGTTCTATTCGGATCGCCCATTGCCACTTGCTTTAGATCAAGCTGTCCGGCAACTTCGGCTACCATTAATCGCACCGAGTCTCCGGGTTCTAATTTATATGGTCCAAATGATGATGTGTACCATGCATATAAAGTACCGTCGTTTGGTCTTTGATATTCATGCTTTGCAAAATCATAGAAGAACGGTGGTTTAAATTTAGTGAATCCGAAATACTCATTAAAATCTAAGTCCTTCCCCTTGAAGTTATCTCCCTGATCATTATAGACCGAGAAATAAGCAGGGTCTGCATCAAACGGATCTGCGGCAGCTCCCGGGAATGGAGTGCGATATAAGAATACGAATCCAAAACAAGCAGGGTCTTGAAGCTCCGGTAACCATTCCGGTTTTAATTTTAAAATCTCCTGCCAATTATTTTTCTTTGCATATAAATCCCACGGCACCGGCTCTCTTCCGCCATTATAATCGCGGCTAAAGAAGAGCAATCCTTTTCCATCACCCGCATTTCTATTCTCAAATTGATAAACATCGGATCCCGGTTTCCCGCCATAACCGCCGAATCCTCCCGCCGGTGCAGCCGATGATATAAATGAATTAGCATCATAATGGAAATTCAATATTCCTTTTGTCGATACCGAAATCCCTGTATGAAATACAAACCATACTTCATCTAATGTTTGGTCATACTTCATTGTTTTATTTAGTGAAGGAATTACCATATCACCGGTGTTTTTGAAAATATAGTCATATATAATAAAATCGCTATATCCCGGAACACTCCAAACCATTGAACGCTGTTTTACGGTGATACCCGTTACAGTTGGACGTTCATTATAAAACATCTCTTCGGGTAAGAGTGGATTAAAGCCCGCTTTTTCAGGGAAATTTTGTTCACCTTCCCATGCATTATAATTCTGTATCGTTCCATACTCTGTCGGAGTAAGCGATGAATGATACATTAAAAAATCTTTATCCTTGGGACTAAAATCCGGTGGTTCCAATGATTTAGGATTTTTTGCGATGATCCAGGGACCGCTTCTGAAATTATGAAAATTAGCATTCGTTACCTTATCGGGTGAGTTTGCCAACTGTTCATCATTCGGGAAGTAATACCCTTTAAATCCCGGATAAAACCCAAGTCCCGTTACTTCCTGATAATCCCATGCTCCGGCACTTCCGATTAATCCGTTAGATATTAATGTTTCCCAAAGCTTTCCTCTTGTATGAGTTACTACATCTCTTTGTGCAGAGATATCTACTGCAAGCAGACCCAATACAAATAAGACGATTGAGAACTTAATTTTCGTTGTTAGAATAAACTTTTTCATAAATAGTACTCTTCTTTTTTAAATAACTTTTTAGAATCCAATTGCAAATCCGAATACAAATGCGCGAGGCATATTTCTATACATCCATACATCAGGGAATGCACCGCCATTTGGTGTAAGTTCGGGATAGATTGCAAAATTGGAATTTACATAAGCAACTCGATCTTCAGCTGATGCTGTCGATGAGTTAACTACCTGTAAATTATTCCATTTATCATTAAATGCGTTTCTTACTTCTATAAATGCTGCTAAACTTAATCCACCTACTTTAAATTCTTTTCTAATTCTAATATCTGCATTCTTATCTGCCATTCTTATATAAGTCTTTCCGCCTTCGGTAAAGTTATCTGAGATGATCTGTTTGTGAGGGAAATAGATCTGATAATCTACGGCGAACTGCATATCTGAAAATACATTAAAGAGAAAATCGAAATCAGTAGGTACTGCGAATACGACTCCGAATTTCAAACGTGCCGGATCATAAAGAATATAATCACCCGTAAAATCTGTAACACGACTTTCGATTCCGGAATTAGGTGATGCGAGAACATCCGGATCACCTGATCTTCCTGTAATACCGGTACTCCAAGAGAAATTAAGATAACCGCCCCAGATTCCCGAAAGTGGTTTTCTTATTGCCACTTCCAAACCTTTTGCATCCGCATAATTTGAGTTTCCCGTGGTTAGGTAAGAAGTACCGTCATCCATAAATACTCGTACGGTTCTGATAGTATTAGTTATATCTTTATAGAACGCCGTAATGGTTGTTACCATACCGCCTAAATTATGCTCGATACCAAGCTCATAAGAGACCGTTTTGCGTGGTTTCAATAAACGATTACCAAGATTATATGGAACTGGCTGTCCATCTGAATTAGTTAGTAAATATGTATTTAAGATACCCGATACGCTCTGACCTTCAATTGCAGCTCCAGTTCCTTCACCGTAATCACCAAACCCTGCTCTCTGGAAAAAGTGTCCGTAAGAAAAATGAAGTACCGTCTTATCTGATATCGGATGCGAAATACCAATTCTTGGTGAAAGCTGTCCGAATAATTTCGTTTTCTCAGTTAATGCTTTTGGCTCTCTTTTTTCGTTATAAGCTGCTATTATATCAAATGGATCGTATAAATTTTTGTAAACAAAATCGTTAGGATTATAGAAATCGTATCTTAATCCGATATTCATTATCAACCCTTCAAACTCTAGTTTATTCTGAATATAGAAATCTCCTTCATAAGGATTATATACTTTCTCTTCGATTACGTTAAAAGCTTTAGCTTCCTGATAACGATTAAGATTATAATAAGTAAAATCGAATCCGCTTTTTATTTGCCATTCTTTTCTTATCTGACTTGTAAAATCACCTGCGAATGTAAAATCGGTATTCTTATCCGTTCCTCTATAAAAATATCCGGTAGTGTGGAGACCGATAATATTATTATATCCTCCGGGTATAGGTGAACCTTGAGCATCCACAGCTCTTAATCTATCATATTCCGGTGTTCCGGTTTCCCATCCTGCTTCATCACCCGGAAATGTACCTTGATTTCTAAATCTATATACTCGGCTAAATTGCAATTCATAAAAAGTGTATTGACTTAAAACTTGAGTAAATTTTATCGTCTGTCCGTCTGTACTGTTCTTTGGATATCCTTCATAATCATATAACGCATATTTATTTTCAAATCCATTTTCAAAAGCTAAATATTCCATACCGTGACTTGTTTTGGAACCGCTGTAAAATCCCGATGCCATCAATTTGTAACCGGTTGCTATATTATATGTTAATTTCAAAGTTCCGTCATACCAATAACCTCTATCCAAATAGCTATTTCCCGATACGGGAGGAGCTGTTCTGAACTTACCCGAGAAGAAGAAATAAAGATCATTCGGAATTATCGGACCGCCGAGCGACATCTCGGTTTGGTATGTATTCTGTTCGGTATAATCGGTCAATGGCTGATGAGTTTTCATATAATCATCATAAGCTTGTTCCGGTGTCCATATAGCATTAGGATTATTTCCGGGTACTCCATTCGGATCTATCCATTGGTTCGGATTATCTATCCACCATTGTAAATGCCTGGCATGAGTATTCTCCCAGTAACGATTAGTAGAATAATCATATAATGGAGTGCCCCAATGTTTTAATCCCGAAGGTGTAAATCTAAACTCTGCAAATCCATCAACCTTATTACCGCCTTCTTTGGTAACGATATTAAACACACCCGATTGAGCTTCGCCATACTCTGCATTGAATCCCCCCGTTATAATCTCAAGTTCCTGAATGGAACTCAAATTTATATTTGTATATGGCTGGAAATCGAGCGGGTTGCGTGCTCTGATACCATCGATCATAAAAGCTACTTGATCAAGCGATCCGCGCCTTACGGTTAATTGTCCCGAATTATCAACGTCAATACCCGGAAGTGTCGATAAGATGTTTGTTAAACTTGTCGTAGGACGTGCTTGAATTTCATCAGCCGATACAAAGTGCCTTGTAGAAGTTAAATCCTTCTCGATAAGAGGACGCTCCGCTACAACTATAATACTTTCCCCGATATCCAAAACCGTTTCTTCCATTTCAAAATCTAATGTAGTAGTATGATTAATACTTATGACTACACCGGTTTTTGTAATAGTTTTAAAACCAACCATCGTGGCTTTAATATCATATGTGCCCGGAGGAATATTTAATATCACATAATCCCCTTCAATATCGGTGGCAGCTCCTTGATTAATACCAAGTATTACTACGTTGACACCTATTAAAGACTCGTTGTTTGTTTTATCTATTATCTTTCCGACAAGTTTACCTCCCGCTGCATTTATCGTAGATGCAGTTATCATTAAGATGAATAAATAATTGATAAAACTTCTAAACCAATTGTTCGTTTTCATATAGAAATCCATACTCTTTATAATTTTGTACTACTATTCAAATACAATTACTGATTTTACAAATCCTTTCGGTTTATCTTTTGCTACTTTAAATGCTTCTTCTATTTCCGTTAGCTTATATTTATGAGTAATCAACGGCTTCATATTTATTTTATTTTCGTTCATTAATTTCATACCTATTCTCGAACCTAATAATATGGTATCGAGATTTCTGAAGTGAGCATTGATAATATCGAATGCCATCCAGTTCCAATAACCTAAATCTTTTATTTTTCTTTCACCCGGATGATATCCGAATATTACTAACTTGCCTTCCATTCTTAATATCTCGGCGGCGAGATCAAGAGTTTCCTGAACACCTCCTATTTCAAAACTTACATCTACTCCTTTACCATCGGTCAAATCATTTATAATCTTTTTATAATCTTCTTTCATCGGATTAATTACTACATCCGCACCTAATTCTTTTGCTAATTCTAACATTTCATCTCTTATATCAAGAGCGATTACTTTACTGGCGCCGGTAAGTTTTATCTGCTGCAAAAGAATCAATCCCATAAATCCGGTTCCTGCTAAAGCAACGGTATCCCCAAGCTGAATATTCGCTTTCATAACACCATTAGTTGTGCAAGCCACCGGCTCCAATATTGCCAAGTCATAAGGAAGTTCTTCCGACATCTTAAATAATCTGCTTTCCTTTACTGCTAATTCTTCTGCATATCCTTTACCGTCCACCCATGAAGCTGCTCTATCTCCAACTTTGAATTTTGTTACCGCACTGCCAACCGCAATTATTTCGCCTGCGGTTTCATGTCCGATAAATCGCGGATAGTCTAAACCACTTATATTCTCATTCCATTGATGAATCTCTGAATGACATACTCCGCATGATTTTACTCTTATTAAACATTCATCTTCTTTAAGTATAGGAGTAGGTAATTCTTCGATTCTAAAATCATGTGCTCTATGTAATATTGCTGCCCGCATAAAAAATCTCCGTCTAAAAAATTTTTAATATAGCCCCGAAATTCTTCGGGGCTATTAAATACTATATTACTTTAAGAATACCATCTTCTTTGTTATCATCTGTCCTTCCATCTCTAAGCTATAGAAATAGATTCCCGATGATAAGTTTGCTGCGTTCCATGTAACTAAATGAGTGCCCGAGGATAACATCTGATTGTTAAATAATGTTGTTACTAATTGACCAAGAGCATTATAAACACGCATTGTTACAGGTGCTGCCTTTTGTACGTTAAATCTGATTGTAGTACTTGGGTTAAATGGATTCGGATAGTTCTGATCCAATGTAAAGCTTACAGGTAAACTGCTATCGCTGCCAAATTCTACGCCTGACTCAATATCTTTTACAAAATGAAGAACCGCATGTGCATCGGTTGTAACTAATAAGGATACACCCGGATCGTAGTATCCTGCATAAGTACCGAGAACATCACCATAAGGAGGAATTGCATAAGGATCATCAGGTACGTTTGGCTGCCATGCAAAGTATGCGTAAGCATCGCCGAATTCTTCATGAGATTGTCTTGAACCGGTTGAACCACCAAGATTAAATCCTATTGAAGATTGCATTGCAACCGCTTGATTATAAATTGCAAGCTCTATATCCCATTTACCGGTAGTGGTATCAATCTGAACAGCCATACGTGTGTATTTAGCTGCATCAAACTTATCATGTGTCCATGTAGTATCACCGTCATATTGTCTATAACCTTCAGGGATATAAACGGAATCGCCGCCATTTAATGAAATTTTATCTCCAAGAATAATATAGTATAAAGGACCATTTGGTGCAGTAAATACGTTGCCATTCCATCGGCCTGCATCATCATAATCTAGACCTAATCTATTTGTAATACTTACAAATAATTGATCGCCTGTCCATTTACCATCCCAGAATAAATTGGTCGAATCATTTACCATCTCATCTATATGGATGAAAGCATAAAGTGTATCTTGAGCCCATAATAGACGAGCATACAATTCATCATAATCAGGTTCTGCTAATTCTTCACGATAATATTTATTGGTGAAGATATTATAACCTTCATTTGTAATTAGATTTACTTTAGTTGCTTTATCCCAAGCTGCTTCATTCATTTTACCGTCAAATGTGATTTCCGCAGGATCTACTTGAGGAACTTGAAGTTCTTGACGAACGAATACTTCGTTTTTGCCTTCAAATTCAAGGACAGCAAAACAAGCTGGTGTTACTAATAATGATACGCCCGGATCATAATAACCGGCTATTTTTCCGAGTTCATCACCGATTGGAGGAATTGCGTAAGGATCATCTTTAACGTTTGGCTGCCATGCAAAGTATGCATAAGCATCACCGAATTCTTCATGTGATTGTCTTGAACCGGTAGAACCACCAAGATTAAATCCTAACTGTCCTTGAGCTTTTACTGCAGGATTATAAAATGCAAGTTCAATATTCCATAAACCTGTTGTGGTATCTATTACTGTTGCCATTCTGGCATATTTATATGCATCAAATGTATTTTTAGTATATAAAGTATCGCCATCTTTTCCTCTGTATCCTTCAGGAACAGATACTGTATCACCGCCATTTAAACTAAGTTTATCACCTAAAATTAAATAGTATAAAGGACCATCAGGAGCTGTAAATATGTTGCCATTCCATCTTCCGTCCCATTCATAATCTAAACCAAGTTTATTGGATAAACCGACAAATAATTGATCTCCTGTCCATTTTCCATCCCAAAATAGATTTGTAGAATCATTGACAATTTCATCAATGTGAATAAAAACATAGAGTGTGTCTTCGGTGTAAAGAAGACGTGCGTATAATTCATCATAATCCGGTTCTGTTAAGTCTTCACGATAATATTTATTTGTGAAGATTTCATACCCGGTATTTGTAATTAGATTTGCTTGCCCGGCATTCTGCCATGCTACTTCATCCATTTTACCATCTAAGACTATCTCGCCCGCTTGTACTTTAGGAACTTTTACTACTTTCCTTTCATATTGAATCTGCGCCAACGTAATTGTTGACAGCGAAATAAGTATTGCCCAGATTAAGAAAATGTTACTTTTTCTCATGTTGCCTCCGAGAAGTTGTTTGTGATTTTTTGATTTATGTACCATTGTTTGTGTTACCTTTTTATAAGTTGAATCTAAAAGTTAATGTCGGTATTAATCCGTCTAAATTATATACTCCGCCATGTATCGGATAGGATGCCTTTTTCACTTCTACTTCAAGTCCTTTATAATATGCCACACTCAGACTAACTGACATCTCTTCGTCAAAATAAGTTAGACCCGCGGAGATTTGATTGAAAGCCACCTGCGGATTTAATAGACTAAAAGTATTTTCTTGATTTGGAGAGCTTACATATTTATATCCGAAATAGATGTTTAAATCCGGTGCTGCCATATATTCTAATCCAAATCCTGCTTCAAATGAATTTTTGTATTCTAATGGTTGGCTGCCTAAAGTAAATCCTGTTAAAGAATCCGAATTCATTGCATTTGCCTGCCATACACTATTTTCAAATTCATACCTGATCTCTTTATCTAAACTTCCGTATAAATTATATTTTAAATCTATGTTTAGAATTAAATCTCTCGAGAGATTATATACTCCTCCGAAACCGATCTTCCAAGGGGTTTGATAGGTACTGCTGACATTTGTGAATGTTGCCGCCGAATCTGTTACTACAAATAGATTAGTTTTTGCCTCTCCGGTTAAGTCCTGCGATGTTCCGCTTAGAACCGTTAGACCTAATCTCAAATCTTCATTTACCTGATACATAAAACCGAGATTAACATTAAATGACCAAGCATCGCCGTTGATATCGGTCTGATATACCGGCAGCCCTACATTATTTTTCCATTTATTATTTCCGAGAGCAAAAGAGGTCTTTACTGTGTTACGAAATACATTGACCGCAAGTCCCACCGAAAAATCACCGATCTTATATGCAATAGCGGGAGATATCATTTCCATAAATGATTGATTAAACATATCGGTACCGATCGTAATCAAAGTAGCATCTCTCTTGCTAAGCACTATATATGGCCATGAAGTTCTATAATCATAGAATGCTTCTATTCCTATTGCTGCAGTTAATCCTTCCGAGATATTATAATACCCGCCTATCCCGCCATTAAGATCATCTTCTCTGAGTGAATTGAATAAACCTTTTATATCACCTTCAAATTTATTCTGTTCACTCCTAAGGAATACGGATACTTCCAACGCCTGTCCTCTAAGAGAAGCTAATCCCGCCGGGTTATAATAAATATTTGATACTCCATCGATTCCCGCAAAATATAATCCATTCAAAGCACTCGACTTTGCACCAAATATACTTGTTCTATTTACTCCACCTGCTTGAAGTGCTGTGGTGAATAATAGAATCAGTAAAAATAATTTAATGGTATTAAAGAAAATTTTCATCATAAACTCCGCTTTTCGCTTTTTAAAATCACATTACCTTGAATGTTACATAAGCATAATAATTAGTTACTCTGGTTCTTCCTTTTCCATCCCAATTCTCATTGGCAATCCAGAGATAATAATTATTGCCTCTTTGTAAACCTTCAGCCGGCATTTCATAAAATGTTTTCACACCATCGAATTTATCCCCAGGATGAACCGGTGCTGTGATTACGTTCTTCTTTCCATATACATTTCCTTCGGATATAGTCTGCTCTGACCATGCCTCCCACAGAACTTCGGTGGCTATATATTGCTGTCCGTTTGTAATACCAATTGCAGATATTTTCGAATCGGTTACACCTGACTGCGAGATTGACCATCTGATTATCGGTCCTAATGTATCGACTGGATTTGTAATCTCGATCTGACCTAATCTTCCGAATGTTGATACGCTTGTAATATTGATGAACCGATCGATCCTCTGTGTGGCGACTGTGAATATTTCACTTGATAATCTTACGGTATCGCCATCGACTGCAATCATCTCTTTTTGAGTTGAAGGGGCGGCAGCGAGAATCTTACCTTTATACTTAGAAATCTGATCCCACATATAATCTTTGACTACCCAATAAGTATAAGTGTTATCCTCATTCAATTGCGATTTGGCTTTCCCATTCACTTCGCCAATTATATTCTGCGCTCCCGAGGGAACAGCTCCGAATTGAAGCGGAAATTTTAGATCATTTCCGTTTGATTTGATTAACCACACAATTGAAGTGTCTAATATTGCATGTTCACCAATATTGGCACCTATAACTGATGCATATCCGCCAAGCCACGTAATCTTCGGCATGAATGTGCCTTCTTCCACTTTTACGGTTGATAGCTTCGGCGAGCCCGTATATGGTGCTAATCCATTATCGTTGTCGCTGCACGAAATAAATGTAAAAATCAGTGCGCTTAGCAAAATTAATGCTGATATTTTTACTCTTTCTTTTTTGATGTTTAACATATCATTACATCCCTTATTTGTTTGCTAAAGACGAGATACTAACTCTCTCCAGCTTATATTATAAATTTCTCCCTCTTTATTTGAATGGAGTAATGAATATCTTCCGTTACTATTCAAATCTCCAAACACATAAAAGAGTTCTCTGTTTCCTCTGTAATACCAAATTTCGTAAGGACGCGAATCCATATCCATATTGTGATAATCGATTTCGTCCGGCTTTCCGTTTTGAATAAAAATTCTCCCGCGCTCGGTAGTCCATCCCTCGGTTTTTCCCCAACTGAATTTCTGATTAGCATAATGAAAACGTGCCAACAGATTTTGTAGGTATTCGTTCTCTTCGGTTGTGGGATCGGGATCCAAGTTTTTGAAGAAGTTCAAAATGAAATTTGCTTTATTAAAGCTATTTAATTTCTTGTATTGAGATAATTGATACGGCTCGGCAATGTAATCCAATAACT
>Ga0209643_1001335_pt1 | contig 24079 bp, 25 predicted proteins | sample AutmiccBRH37_all_FD_187383 | JGI IMG/M metagenome (GOLD analysis project Ga0209643, IMG submission 187383) | Deep subsurface microbial communities from Mt. Terri, Switzerland - Autotrophic microbial communities BRH/37_all (SPAdes) (version 2) | ecosystem: Environmental > Aquatic > Deep... | reverse complement strand
GCGATGCCGATGCGGACAGTGACGCCGACAGCGACAGCGATGCCGATGCGGACAGTGACGCCGACAGCGACAGCGATGCCGATGCGGACAGTGACGCCGACAGCGACAGCGATGCCGATGCGGACAGCGACGCCGACAGTGACAGCGATGCCGATGCGGACAGTGACGCCGACAGCGACAGCGATGCTGATGCGGACAGTGACGCCGACAGCGACAGCGATGCTGATGCGGACAGTGACGCCGACAGCGACAGCGATGCCGATGCGGACAGTGACGCCGACAGCGACAGCGATGCCGATGGGGACAGTGACGCCGACAGCGACAGCGATGCCGATGCGGACAGTGACGCCGACAGCGACAGCGATGCCGATGGGGACAGTGACGCCGACAGCGACAGCGATGCCGATGCGGACAGTGACGCCGACAGTGACAGCGATGCCGATGCGGACAGTGACGCCGACAGTGACAGCGATGCCGATGCGGACAGTGACGCCGACTGCGATAGCGATGCGGATGCTGACAGTGACTCGGATCGTGACGGTGACAACGAGTCGTCGAGGGGTGGCCCGCAGGGCAATAATGGTCACGGCAACGGAGACCAGGAAGCGCCCGGCAATTCCGGAGGCAACAACAACGCTGAGAACAGCGAGAACTCCGGTGACGATAACAGCGGCAATGGTGGCGATGACGATGCCGAGTTCTTTGCCGACGCCTCCAACGACCTGGTGACCTTCGGGTCGGGGGGTGAGGAGGAAGGCGCCGGTGAAGGCGGCTGGACCGATCAGGTTGCGGATGGCGCCGGAGATGACGTCGGTGGTTCCGAAAGCTGGACGGACGCGGTTGATGACGCCGACGATGAGGACGGCGGCCGGGGTGGTGACGATCAGGAGGCCGAAGAGTCGATCGGCTCCGAAGGTGGAGCGGACGAGTTCGATACGGTCGACAAGATCGACTACTAAGGCTGGGCGCGAGGGGGAACGGCTCCGTTCTCCCTCGTGTCTCTCGCCACACGATAGTTGGATGGAAAAAGGGCCTGTGCGGTGCGTGCCGCACAGGCCCTTTTTCTTTTTTTACCGTCTGCCGAAGATCGGTATCCCTCCGCCGAGGGCCGCCTTTTCAGTGGGCCTTCGATCGGGCCTGGCCAGACCTTCCGTCCGCAAAGTGCCGGATAGACCGCTCCGCCCTCATTTTTCAGGAGTCACAGGCGGCAATTTGTGATTCCGTCGGGGTATGGAAACCGGCCGCAAACCCCCACCCGCTGCCGTCGCCACGCTGCAGGCCGCGCTGCTGCGGGCCGAGGCGGAGCTTGCGGTGGCACGCGCCAAGGCCGCTGACGACCAGGCCGTGATCGCGGACCAGAAACTGCAGATCGAGAAGCTGAACCGGGCGTTCTTTGGGGCCCGCGCCCAACGCACGGCGCGGCTGATCGACCAGATGGAACTGCGGTTCGAGGATCTGGCGGCATCAGCCACCGAGGACGAGATCGCCGCCGAACAGGCCGTAGCAAAGACCTCCATCGTGGCGGCCTTTGCCGCCGGCGGCCATGTTCTCCTGTTCGCGCGACCGCTCGGGCGAGCATCCCCAGGCGCATCTGGCCGCCTATGCCGAGCTATTTCAGGCCGACGCCTACGGTGGCTACGGCAAGGTCTACGCGCCCGACCGCACGCCGGGGCCGATCCTGGAAGCCGCCTGCTGGGTCCACGCCCGTCGGCCGTTCTTCATTATGGCCGATCTGGCCGAGAACGCCCGCCGCAAGGCCCGTGGCAAGGCTACGGCGGTGATCTCGCCGTTGGCCCTGGAGGCGGTCCGGCGTATCGACGCGCTGCTTGACATCGAGCGCAGCATCAACGGCCAAGCCGCCGAGCAGTGCCGTGCCGTCCGTCAGAACCTCAGCGCCCCCTTGGTCGCCGACCTGGAAAGCTGGATGCGCGAGCGGCGCGCCAAACTGTCGCGCGGCAACGACCTCACCAAAGCGATGGACTACATGCTCAAACGCCGGCCCGCATTCACCCGCTTCCTCGATGACGGCCGCGTCTGCCTGTCCAGCAATGCCGCCGAGCGGGCTCTGCGCGGCATCGTCCTGGGTCGGAACTATGTGCAGTCGTTGCTTATGCACAGTCCCCAGTCGGCACCGCTGGTTTCCGCAGTGCCGACTGGAGATTTTCGTCCGGTGGGCTGCGCATAATCATAGGCTGTGGAGAAACGCCATTAGCTCGTCGGGCGGCCGGTACCGCTGCGGAGCGGTACCAGGTGGCTGTAGTCGGCCGAGAGCGCGTTCCTTCATCGGCCAGATCGGCCTCGACGTACATGTGCGTGGTCGCCGGGCTCTCGTGGCCGAGCCAAAGGGCGATGATGGTGATGTCGATCCCGGACTGGAGCAGGTGCATGGCCGTGGTGTGGTGGATCGTATGCGGTGAGATGGCGCGGTCCAGCAACGCCGGCATCGTCTTCCCCGTCGCCTTGACGTACACCGCGAGGCGCTTGGTCACGTTCGAGCGCGTCATCGCATTCCCGTCCCAGGTTGGAAACAGCGCTGCGGCATCGGGTACGGCACCTACCTAACCGCTGTTTCCACGCCCGGATCAACGCCGCAGTCGGTCGCCACAATGGAACGGTGCGTTGCTTGCGCCCCTTGCCATGGAGATGGACGCACGGCGAGCCCTTCCGACACCCGTGCACCGGGGTTGTAGGGCACAGTGAACAGCACCTGATCCCGCTGGCCGACCCAGCTCTGCGCATTGGGAGCGGCGAGGACGGCCTGCATCTCGTCACGGGACAGGAACCCGAGCAAGGGCCGGTCGAAACGCTTCTGGGGAACGGCCAGGGCCCGCTTGATGACCGGCAAGGCGGCCAAGTCGTGGCTCTTCGCTGGCTGGGATCGTGGCGGCCAGCGCGCCGCCGCCATGTACAGCCTCATCGTCACGCCTAAGATGAACGACGTCGATCCCCAGGCCTGGTTGGCTGACGTCCTGGGCCGCATCGCCGAACATCCCGCCCATCGGCTCGACGAACTCCTGCCGTGGAACTGGCGGAAGCAAACCGCCGCATCCGTCGCCGCAGCCTGAAAGTTACCGCCCTGCGACTTTCACCGGATGCTTACGAAGATCGCTGTTGGCTGTCAATATGACGTGCTGGCCAGCCAGGGGCGCCTTTCTGAAGCGGATCCGGAGGTCTCATGCTCTTTTTGGAACCACACCAGGACCCTGCCCGATGCTCCCCGACTGGCGCCGTACCTTCAACGACATCCTGTTGCGCCCGTGGTTTGACCGGGCGGCGGTGCCCATGCTGGCGCGTTGGTACTTTCCGCTGTCGCGGGCCTGGGCGGCGGGGCTACAGGTGGGCCGGGACCGGGTGGCGTTCGCCGAGGCCCTCGGCAGGTCAGCGGTCCCGGCTGGCTTGGCCGATGCCGCCTTGGCCGGGCTGGCCGCCCGTGCCGAAACCCATGCCGCTGCCGCAGCACGCTGGGATGATGCGTTCTTTGGGGAAACCCCTGCCGCTGACCTGCCGGGAACGGAGGCTGCCCGCCTGGATACGGCCCATGACTTGATGGCGGCGCGCAGCCTGTTCGCCCGCCTGCACATGGTGCACCCGGTTCCGGCGGTGCGCTTTGCGGTGGCGCCCCCGGACGAGGTTCTGGCCCGCCACGGCGCCCGCCTGGGCACCCCTGCCAGCGCGTTCGCCCTGCCCGAGGACTCCGGCCCGTGGGAGGTCTCGGCTGCATTCGATCACCGTGGGCGGCGGACATTCTGGCTGCGCCTGCCGGCGCCTCACCCCGCGCAACCGGACGATCGCCTGTGGGCGAGGGTGGTCGAACCGCTCGACCGGCCGTGCGTCGGCACGGTGGTGTTCACCCACGGCATCGCCATGGAGGACGAGCACTGGCGCGGCCGTGCCACTCCCCTGGGCGCCCTGACTGCCCAAGGGTTCCGGCTGGTCCTGCCCGAAGGCCCCGGCCACGGCCGCCGCCGCTGCCCCGGTCTGTATGGTGGCGAGCAGGTGCTGGGCGGCGGGCCGATGGGGCTGCTGGATTACCTGCATGGGCATGTGGTGGACCTCGGCCTACTGACCGCCTGGGCGCGCGGCCTGGACCCTTTGGTGCCGGTGGCCGTCGGCGGGGTCAGCCTGGGCGCCCTGACCGCCCAGATGGTGGCCACCGCCGCCCATCAATGGCCGGCCGAAAACCGTCCCGACGCCCTGCTGCTGGTGACCCCCAGCCGGTCGCTGGAGGCCGTGGTGTTCGACGGCGCCCTGACCCGAGCGCTGGGCCTGCCCAAGGTCCTGGCCGACGCCGGATGGACCGCCGAGGCCATCGCCCCCTGGCGTCCCTTGCTTGAACCCGTCGGCCCCCCGGCCGTTGATCCGGCGCGCGTCGTCATGGTGCTGGGATCGGCCGACCGCGTCACGCCCTACCTGGAGGGCCTGGCCCTCGCCACCGCCTGGACCGTCCCCGCCGCCAACATCTTCACCGGCCCCCGAGGCCACTTCACCACCGCCATGTCCCTGTCCCTGAACCATGACCCCCGCCCCCTGCGGCGCTTGGTCGAGGTGATGGGGGAGGGGAGGGGTGCCTGAGTCCCGAATGGGTGGAGACTTGACCTTCGCCACCATTCGGCTAAGGTCTGCGCCTCCCCTCCCTGGGGGCCTGTAGCTCAATTGGTTAGAGCCGGCCGCTCATAACGGTCTGGTTGCAGGTTCGAGTCCTGCCGGGCCCACCATATTTCTGTATTGCGTTGGACCCTTCTCGATAGACAGGAGGCAATCCTCCAAACACAAACGGGGCGCCTGTATGTGGCGCCCCGCCTGCTTACTGCTTTCTACTACTTCCTATGCTTTGTTGGATCGACGAGAATGTAGGTCTCGTCCCTGCTGGGCGTTGGGGGGAGAGGTTCCCCCTTCGTCACCGTGCGCTCAATGCCAGTGCGACTGCCGAGGCAATCAACGCGCTCATACTGACCCGAACGGGGGGCTTTCTGACCGGGGCGGAGGCGCTCAACCATTGTGCACCTCCGTGGGACGGATGTCGGCGAAGCGCTTGCCGGTTTTGATTTCGCTGATCCGGCCCTGATTCAGGTCGTAGTCAGCGGCAATGCGGTGCTGCTTTTCCCCGTTAAAGATGCGCGCTTTGATGGAAGCCACTTCCTTGGGGGTGAGGTCGAGAATTGAAGGCATATTTAAGTTACTCCACGACGGCGTTGAAAAATATGCGCATCGAGGAGTAAGGTGCACTTGTAGATCGGTGCGCCGGCTCTCTCCCGATGAACTCGGGTCTCAGAGCCGTCGTTGCTCCGAGACCTTAGAAGGGCGAGGCTGTGGCGGTCTCGCCCTTCGCACATTCAGACCATAGCAAATGCCGTTGAGTCAGTCTAGGGCATTTCACTCACTCTGATAGTTTGATTGCATCGTTCACAGAGGTGTGTTGACAGCGCGCTCTCATATGCAGACAGTGTACGCGCGGAACTACACCTGGGGCTACAATTTATGGAACTGCTGGGACTATCTGAGATCGCCGATCTGCTCGGCGTTACAAAGCAATCAGTTGCAAATTGGAAAGCACGCAAAGCCAGTTTCCCTAAGCCTATCGCAGAGCTGAAAAGTGGACCGGTTTGGTCTCGCCAAAGCGTGGTTGATTGGGCGCTTGGCGAGGGCATGGCTCTGGCCATGACTGATGGCAGTGGCGATGGTTCTCCGGACCCTCGGCCTCCTAAGAGGCGGGCGGTGGTAACGGCATTCATGAACATGAAGGGTGGAGTGGGTAAGTCCACTATGGCCGCGAATGCAGGGTGGTTCGCCGCTTACTACCGTAACCTACGTGTTCTTCTTGTTGATCTTGATCCGCAATTTAATTTGAGCCAATATATACTTGGTCCAAAGGTTTATAGTAACATCATTGAAGAAAATGCAGAGACAGTAAATGCTATATTTCGTGATGAAGATCGGCCATCCTCTCTAATCGACATCATAAAGGAGGTCGTAAACTGGAGGGATGGGTCATGTCTTCATCTGGTTCCGGCGAGTTTGGATCTGGCCTGGACAGTTAGGAGGTACGTTACGGCAAGGACGCAAGTTCTTAGGAATTATTTGAATGACGTTCGTGAAGAATACGATATAATAATTATTGATTGCGCGCCAACTGAGTCTTTCCTTTCTACTGCTATATATCAGGCTACAGATTATATATTTGTCCCGGTGAAGCCCGAGTTTCTTCCAACAATTGGCCTGGCTCTGCTCTTGCAGTCCATCGAGCAGCATAAGCGTGATCACCCCGATGAGCCTGTTCCTGAGATGGGTGGGATTGTCTTTAATGACACAGGGGAGCATGCTGAGCACAACCGGTCGCGCGCGCAAGTGCGTGCGATCGCAAAAGAAAATGGATGGTACGTATTTAAGAATGAAGTAAGTCATTCTAACTCTTATCCGGCGGGCGCGCGAGCTGGTAAACCTATTTTCCTTACTGACAATGCGCGTTCGTGGAAAAAGGAGGAGTTTAATCGTTTCGGTTCAGAATTTCTTGAAAGGGCGGGGTTCTAAAAATGTCAAAATATCAGGCGCTCGTTCAGGATATTGCTAGGTTGTTTGTAAAGTACAATCTTTCAGATTGGAGGGTCGTGCTCGATCAGCTGCGAAGCGGTGGCGACGATCACATCGCGCTTGCGCAGGCAATTGAAAATATATATTTGCAGGAAAAAAAGGGGGGGGGGATTAAAAAACCTGCATCTCGGAAATCCCCAGGAAAGACGACTTCATCGTATGATCAGATCTCAAACGTAAATTTCAATATAGATGACATTGAACCGGCGCGAGTAGATGTTTTACGTAAGTTATACGCACACTTCGTTGAACGGAAATCTGCGCATAAAGTCGCTGAACTGCGGGGTATTTATATAGCATCTGGTGGTAAGGGCAGGTTTCCTATCAAAAGGCAGGACGCTATTGATGTAATCCTTCGGCATGTTGCACTACTTCCTGAGGATGAGTTTAGAAAATATGTGTCAGTACTATTTGAGAAGGGAAGCGGGACTGGGGGAGAATATGCCGAGTGGTTCAGTATGATTTACAAGCCTTCACCAAAACAATGAGAGGCGGTTGCCACAGCTAATCTGCCTCTTCCCAAGCAGCCGCTGCGTAGCCCAGGTAACTACACGTCTTCCATGTCCTCAAGTGGCTTTGGAATGAGCCGATAGGACCTCGGCTCAGCGGACGACATAGCGCTCTCGCATACGCAGCTTGAATGCAGCGGCATTGAGCGGCTGCGGGTCGCCGCTCTCGAAGCCTTCCGTAATTGCGGCCTGCACGGTGGCAATGGCCTTGCAGCGTTCCTGATCCTTGCGGATCAGGTCGCGCGCGTAGTCGCAGGCATTGCAGTATTGACCGCTCTCGGCCTGGGTCTCGACCCAAGCATTCACCGAGTCCGGCAAAGAAACCTTCATCGTCGCCATTGCGCCTCTCCTCTTTCCCTCAAGGTAAGGCGCCATGGCAAGCCTTGCCAATCACAACCTCTCCAACCCCGCCTCCACCACCGACAGCGCCGTCATGTTCAGCAGGCCGCGCACGGTGATGGACGGCGTCACGATATGCGCGGGGCTGCGCGAGCCCAGCAGGATGGGGCCGACGTTGAGGCCTTCGCCCAGGACCTTGACCATGTTGAAGGCGATGTTGGCGGCATCGGCCGACGGCATGATGAGCAGGTTGGCCGATCCCTTCAAGCGGCTGCCGGGGTAGATGCGGTTGCGCAGAGCCTCGGACAGGGCCGAGTCCGAATGCATTTCGCCTTCGACTTCCAGGTCGGGGTCCTCGCGCCACAGGATGTCCAGGGCGGCGCGCATGCGGCGGCTGGAGGCGGTGTCGGCGGTGCCGAAGTTGCTGTGGGACAGCAGGGCGATCTTGGGTTCGATGCCGAACCGGCGGACCTCGGCGGCGGACAGGCGGGTGATCTCGGCGATTTCCTCGGCGGTGGGTTCGGGGTTCACATAGGTGTCGGCGACAAAGAACGTGCCCCGATCGAGGATGAGGCCATTCATGGCGGCATAGACGGCCTCGGGCTTGGCGGCGCCGATGATGTCCTGGACGTGGCGCAGGTGGTCGTGATAGCGGCCGGCGGTGCCACAGATGACGGCGTCGGCCTCCTGGCGGCGGACCATCAGGGCGCCGAATACGGTGGTCGAGGCGCGCACCACGGTCGCCGCGTTATCGGGCGACACGCCCCGGCGGCGCATCAGGCGCCAATAGGCGTCGGCGTAGGAGTGGTAGCGGATGTCGCGCACCGGCTCGATCACCTGCACATCGCCATCCACCTTCAGGCGCAGGCCCAGGTCCTTGATGCGCGCCTCAATGGCATCGCGGCGGCCGAGCAGGATGGGCTGGGCGATGCCCTCGTCGAGGGCAGCCTGGGCGGCGCGCAGGACGCGTTCGTCCTCGCCCTCGCAGTACACAACGGTCTTCGGGGCGCTGCGGGCCTTGGCCATGACCGGGCGCATGACCTGACCGGAGCGGTAGACCAGTTCGCCCAGTTGCCGAATGTAGGCGTCGAAGTCGGCGATGGGCCGGGTGGCGACGCCGCTGGCCATGGCGGCCTTGGCGACGGCAGGCGCGATCTCCAGAATCAGGCGCGGGTCGAACGGCTTGGGCAGGATGTGATCCGGCCCGAACCGCAGTTCCTGCCCGGCATAGGCCGAGGCGACAACGTCCGATGCCTCGGCGCGGGCCAGGGCGGCGATGGCCTCGACACAGGCCAGCTTCATGTCCTCGTTCACCGTGGTCGCGCCGACGTCCAGTGCCGCCCGGAAGATGAACGGGAAGCACAGCACGTTGTTGACCTGGTTGGGATAGTCCGACCGCCCGGTGGCGATGATGGCGTCGGACCGCACGGCGCGGACGTCCTCGGGCCGGATTTCCGGGTCGGGGTTGGCGAGCGCGAAGACAATGGGCTTGTCGGCCATACCGGCGACCATGTCGCCGGTGATGACGCCCGGCCCGGACAGGCCCAGGAACACGTCGGCACCGCGCAGGGCCTCGGCCAGGGTGGCGGGGGCATCGGCGTGGGCGTAGGCCGACTTATAGGGGTTCATGTCGATGTTGCGGGTCGGCGTGACGGCGCCATGCTTGTCGTACAGCCATACGTTCTCGCGCTTCAGCCCCATGCTGACCAGCAGGTCAAGGCAGGCGAGCCCCGCCGCGCCGCCGCCGGTGTGGACAAGGCGAATGTCGCCAATGGCCCGTCCGGTCAGGTGCAGGGCGTTGGCAAGGGCGGCGCCAACCACGATGGCGGTGCCGTGCTGGTCATCGTGGAACACCGGAATGTCCAGGCGGTCGCGCAGCCGCTGTTCGACCTCGAAGCACTCGGGGGCCTTGATGTCCTCAAGGTTGATGGCGCCGAAGGTGGGGGCCATGGCGGCGATGGCCTCGACCATCGAGTCGGCGGTCGGGGCGTTCAGTTCGATGTCGAACACGTCGATGCCGGCGAACTTCTTGAACAGGGCGGCCTTGCCCTCCATCACCGGCTTGGCGGCCAGCGGCCCGATGTCGCCGAGGCCCAGGACGGCGGTGCCGTTGGTGACCACGCACACCAGATTGCCCCGCGCGGTCAGTTCCACGGCGGTCGCGGGGTCGCGCTGGATCTCGCGGCAGGCGGCGGCTACGCCGGGGGAGTACGCCAGGGCCAGATCGCGCTGCGTGGCCATCGGCTTTGTCGGAACCACGGCCAGTTTGCCGGGTCGGGGCAGGCGATGGTACTGCAGGGCCAGCGCGTCGAGGTCGTCCATGGCGTCTCTTCTCCTGCCGCAGGGGGGAGGGGGCGGCGGTTTTGCGAACTATGCGTATGCTTAGTGTTTCATTATTCGCAAGTTGGCTCCCGGTTCAAGGGCTGCGGCGGAAAAACGGGTGGGGGTGCAAAGGGATTTGCAGGTCTCCGGGACCGACTGCAAAGGTTGCGAAGCGTGCAAGAAAGGGTATTGCCCCGGCCGGTGTGGCTCTGTACCATGCAAGTGATAATGATTCGCAACATAGGAGGCGTGCATGGGGTTCACCGAAGGGCGCGGGCTGACGGCCCGCACGACAGACATTTCCTGGCCTTCTGCCGTTGCCCGGCCAAACCGCCTTTGCACGTCCCGCCTTCCGCGCGTTCAGGACGTCTTGTGGCTGTTGGTCCTGGGGTTGGCGTTGCGGGCGCCGGCCGTACCGCGTGACGTGCTGCGCGCCGCCCAAAGCTTCGCCCCCGACTTCGCACCCTGTACCGACGTGGTCGCGGCGGTGGTCAAGGAGGCTGAGGCCAGCGGCGCCATTGACCGCGACGATGGTTTGTTGGTGCTCACCGACCATGGCCGCTGCTGTCTGGTTCGCCTGATGACGGCAGCGTTGCCAACCCTGCGCGGCGGCCTGGGCCGGACCGAGGCACGGGTGCGCCTGGGCCTGCTGGACCTGTTGGCCGAGGACGTGCGGGCCGAGGCGCTTGATCGCCTCTGCGACGCCGCGCGGGCCGACATGGCCGAGGCGGTGGGCCGTCTGGAGGCGCCGTGGGCTGGGCATTTTGGCCGCTTCTGGGAGGCCGGGGATCTGACCGACGCGGCGGCAGCGCTCGACCGTCTGAGGCAGATGCGGACGCAGGGGGAGGCATGACATGCGCCGTCGTCTTGAAGACCTGCCCGGCGGGCGCCATTGCAGCATTGTCGGCACCTGCCTGACTCTGGCTGAACTGCGCAAGCTGGCCGTCAAGACCGGGTTGGGGGTGCCGGCCGGAACCGACGACTACCGCCTGCACGGCTCGATGGTCCACGCCACCGCGCGCCACCCGACCGTCGCCCGGATGGTCGGCAAGTTCCTTGACCGCCGCTTTGCCCTGCATGTCAGCCGGTTCGGCCGGGCGACGGATGAGACGGCGCTGACCGCCTTGTGGACCGCCGCCCTGACCGAGGGCGATATTCCCGGCGCTTATTGGGCGCTGATGACCCACCCCTGCGACTGCCCGGCCCTGCGCGACCGGGCGTTCGGCGAGGTGCACATGCTGTCGCACCTGTCGGGGGCCAGCCAGCGGGCGGAGTTGCGCAAGCAGGCCGACCTTGACCGCAAACTGGCCGAGCGGCAGGGTGATCTTGACGCCGCGCGCGAGGCGCAGGCCCGCCTGACCCGCCGCGTGGAGGACCTGACCCAGGCCCTCCAGGTGGCCGAAATCCATCGCCGTCGGGCGGAAACCCTGGAACAACGGGTGGCTGAACTGGAGTCGGGCGCCGTGGTCCAGGCGTTGCGGGAGGAGGCCAACGCCCTGCGGGCCGCCCGCGACGCCGCCCGGCTGGACGCCGAGCGTCAGGCGGCCGGTGCGCGTGCCGCCCTGGCTCAGGCCGACACCCTGCGCCAGGATACGGCGCGCATGAACCAGCGCCTTGCCGATCTTGACTTGCGCCTGCGCGAACGGGTCCGTCCGGCCTGCGAGGATCTGCACGCCGCCGTGCCCGATCTGGGCCAGCGGGCCATTCTTTATGTTGGCGGTCGCACCGGCAGCGTGGCCCATCTGGAAGCCCTGGTGACCCGCGCCAACGGCCGGTTCCTGTACCACGACGGCGGGGTGGAGGACGGCTGTCCCCGGCTGGCTGGCGCGGTGTCCCAGGCCGACGTGGTGCTGTGCCCTGTGACCTGCGTCAGCCACGAGGCGGTAGGCCACCTCAAGCGCAACTGTCGTCGGGCCTGCAAGCGGTTCCTGCCGCTTCCGAGCCATAGCGTTACGGCGCTGATGCGGGGCTTGCGCGTCCTCGACGGCGGGGCGGGCGTTTCTGAGGTATGCGACTGATAAGTGCAGCTTTGGGGATGATGTTGGCGGCGGCGCCCGCGCTGGCCTCGCCGGGCTGCGGTCAGGCGGCCCCGGTGGAGCCGCCTTCGGTGCTGGATCATGCCGGGCGGCAGCGGGAGGTGATTGTTGCGGTGCCCGAGGGGTATGATCCGGCCGAGGCACGTCGCCTGATCGTGGCGTTCCACGGCCGGACCAACGACGCGGCGCGGGTGCGCCGGTACTACGGGCTGGAGGCGGTGGATGATGGGCGCTCGATTTTCGTCTATCCGCAGGCGACACGGCAGGCCGACGGCACCTTCATCTGGCGTCAGCCCGAGGACGTGGCGTTCGTCGAGGCGATCATCGACCACATCGGCGCCTTATACTGCATCGACCGGGACCGCGTGTTCACGATCGGGCATTCGTTGGGGGCGACCTTTGCCAACACCGTGGCGTGCCTGCGCGGCGATTTGGTGCGCGGGGTGGGGAGCGTGGCCGGTGGCATCTCCGCCCAAGACTGCCAAGGCGAGGCCGCCGCCTTGCTTATCCACAACCCCGAGGACCGGCTGGTGCCGCTAGAAGAAGGGCGGCGGGCGGTGGAGGTTTTGAGCAGCGGCACAGCCCGTCCTGGCGGCGGCAATTGGTTCCGTACCTGCACCCAGTTCGGCCCGCCCGAGGGAACCAATCCGGTGGTGCTGTGCCTTCACGACCATACCGTAACGTCCAGCGGGCGGGCCTATCCGCACCAATGGCCGCCGGGGGCGGCCAAGGCATTGCTGGAGTTCTTTGACGGGCTTCCGGAAGGAGCGCTGAACCCTACGCCGGATACGCCGCCCGCAGCTTGTCGAGGATCGGTTTTTCATAGTCCATGAGGGTGTCGTAGCCGCCGATCAGGTGGCCGTCGATGAGGATCTGCGGCACCGTGGTGGCACCCAGCTTTTCCTTCATGGCGGTGAAATCGGCCGTGGCGGACACGTCGATTTCCTCATAGGGAATAGCGTGCTCCTTGAACCACGCTTTGGCCTTGGTGCAGAACATGCAAGTGCTGCGGGTGTAGATTTCAACTTTCATGGCGCGTCAGTCCCCGTGAATGGCCTGGATTACCCTTAGAATAGTTCCAGAATCCCCAGAGGCAAATGACTTGTGTCAATGCCATTCATCGACGGAGCCGATGGTCTACGCCCGCACCATCTTGCCGGGGTTCATGATGCCCTGCGGGTCCAGCGCCTTCTTGATGCTGCGCAGGAGGTCGATTTCCACCGCCGACTTGTAGTGCACGATCTCGTCCACCTTGAGCTGGCCGACGCCGTGTTCGGCCGAGATGGAGCCTTCCATTTCGACCACGATGTCGTGGACGATGCGGTTCATCTCTTCCCAGTGGCCCAAGTATTCCTTGGCGTCCATGCCGACCGGCTGGGTCAGGTTGAAGTGGATGTTGCCGTCGCCGACGTGGCCGAACGGACAGGGGCGCAGGCCGGGCATGGCGGCCTCGACGGCGGCCATGGCGCGGGTCAGGAACTCCGGCACGCGGCCGACAGGCACGGCGATGTCGTGCTTGATCGAGCCGCCCTCGTGCTTCTGAGCCTCGGGCAGGCCTTCGCGCAGGCGCCACATGCGTTCGGTCTGGTCGAGGCTTTCGGCCACCACGCCGTCGACGATGACGCCGTCCTCGAAGGCCGACTCGAGGAACGCCTCGAACACGGCGCGCAGGTCGGCGTTGGGGCGCGAGGTGGAGAATTCGACCAGCACGTACCAGGGGTACGGCGCCTCGAACGGGTCCGTGATGCCGTCCAGATGCGTGGTGGCCAGTTCCATGCCAAAGCGGTGGATCAGCTCGAACGCCGTGACCGCGTCGCCGGACATGGCGCGGGCCTTTTGCAGCAGGACGGTGACGTTGGCGACATCGTCCAGGGCCAGAAGGGCGGTCTGCTTCTCGGCCGGAGCCGGGAACAGCTTGAGCACGGCGGCGGTGATGATGCCGAGCGTCCCTTCGCCGCCGACGAACAGGTGCTTCAGCGCATAGCCGGTGTTGTCCTTGCCGAGCGCCTTCATGCCATTCCACACCCGCCCATCGGCCAGCACCACCTCAAGGCCCAGCGTCAGGTCACGGGTGTTGCCGTAGCGCAGAACGTTCAGCCCACCGGCGTTGGAGGCGAGGTTGCCGCCGATGTGGCAAGACCCTTCGGCGCCCAGCGACAGGGGGAACAGGCAGCCTTCTTTTGCGGCGGCGGCCTGGACGTCGGCCAGGATGCAGCCGGCCTCCACCGTCATGGTGAAGTTGACCGGGTCGATGGCCCGGATGCGGTTGAGGCGCGCCGTTGACAGGATGAGCGACCCGGCATCGGACACCGCGCCACCGACCAGCCCGGTGTTGCCGCCCTGGGGCACCACGGGCACGTTGTGTTCGGCGCACAGGCGCACCACGGCGGCGACCTCCTCGGTCGAGGCCGGGCGCGCGACGGCGGTGGCCGCACCCCGGAACAGGCCGCGCTCCTCCACCAGATGGGGTTCCATGGCGCTGGCGTCGGTCAGCAGGCCCTTGTCCCCGACCACGGCGCGGACGGCGGACAGAAACGCTTCGGTCATGGGCACGGCGGGCGTCCTCTTGAAGGCGGGAAAAGGTGGGAACGACTTAACGTTTTCCGCGCCGGGGGGCAAGGGTGGCGGAGGGCTCGGCGCGGGTTGATCGGGAACGGCGATGACTGGGATGGGAATTAGTCATGGCGGTTGTTGTTGCGTTGGGGGCTGCGAAAGCGTTAAATGATAACCGTTCTTAACAACAAGGCACTGCCCCCTGAAGGAGGCTCTCATGCGCGACATCGTCAAGACGCTGAGCTACGGTTCCATCCACATCGTCGTGGGGTTCAGCATCGCCTATCTGCTGACCGGCTCGCTGGCAATTGCCGGAGGCATCGCCTTGCTGGAGCCGATCGCCAACACGGTGGTGTTCTACGTCCACGAAAAGATCTGGAAGCGTTTCCCAGAGGACGACGCGCCTCAGGTGCGCGGTGCCGCCGCCCGCCGCAGCCGGTCGTTGATCGCCAAGCCGAGGCCTTTGTCAGGCACGGGCATCACGGCGATGACGGTGAACCTTGCGTCGTCGAGGGCGTGAAGGGCGGCGAACAGGTGGGCCGCCGCCTCCACCAGATCGCCCGACTCGGACAGGTTCAGCGTCGCCCCCGGCGCCGGGCCGAAACCGAGAAGGGCTTCGCCGGGGCGGGCCTCGGTGGCGTTCAGGCGTACCGGGCGGTCGGGGGCGTAGTGGCTGAGAAGCTGGCCGGGGCTCTTGGGGGCCATCGGGTCGTCTGATCCGCTGACCACAGGAGCGCCGAGGACGGCTTCCAGGTCGGCCGGGGTGATGCCGCCGGGGCGTAGCAGAATTGGCCGCTCGCCGGTCAGGTCCAGCACCGTGCTTTCCAGGCCGACCGCGCATGGCCCGCCGTCCACCACCATGTCCACCCGCGCGCCCAGCGAGGCGACGACGTGTTCGGCCCGCGTCGGGCTGATGCCGCCCGAGCGGTTGGCCGACGGGGCGGCGACCGGAACGCCAGCAGCCCGCAGCAACGCCTGGGCCACCGGATGGGCCGGCACGCGCAGGGCAACGCTCGGCAGTCCGGCCGACACCAGACGCGACAGACCCGCTTCCTCCCGGCGCGGCAAAACCAGGGTCAGCGGGCCGGGCCAGAAGGCGGCGGCCACGGCGCGGGCGCGGTCGTCGAACACCGCGCAGGCCTCGGCGGCGGCAAGATCAGGCACATGCACGATCAACGGATTGAACGACGGGCGGCCCTTGGCCTCGAAGATGCGGGCGACGGCGGTGTCGTCGGTGGCCGCACCCCCCAGGCCATAGACCGTCTCGGTCGGGAAGGCGACCAAGCGTCCGGCGCGCAACAGGGCGGCGGCGGCGGTAATGGTTTCGCTCAACACTGTTCGCACGCCGTCTGATCGGCCGGTAGCAGGCGGACGTTGGTCAGCAGGACCACGAGGCTGCCGAAGGTGCTGGTGGGGACCTCGATGCGCACCGGCACCGGAACCGACAGGCCGAGCGCCGCGCCGGGCGCAAGGTGGATGTCGGCCGACCCGCTGCCCGTGCCACTGCGGCTGCGGAACATGGTGGAACGCGGTTTGGTGGACCGCCCGAACTTGCGGTCATAGTCCAGCACGCCGCGCCAGCCGGCACCGCTATAGGCCGCGCTGCTGACCTCGGCCGGCAACAGGGCGTCGAGCGCCAGGGTGTATAGGCGACGGCCGTCGTAAATGGCCGTTGGCGGCGGGCTTTCCGTGGTCGAGCGCAGCAGGGCCAGGACACCGCTCAGCGGGTCGATGGTGCCGGTGCGGGCGTCCTCGGGCACCGGTTCGCGGTCCTCGGTCGAGGGCTGCGGGGTGACTTCGGCGCGCGGCGGGACGGCGTCGTAAGTGATCTCCACCCGCCGGGCCTCGCCACGCCAGACGGTGTCGCTGTAGTGCAAGTCGGGCTGCGGGCCGGCGGGCTGCCAAGTGCCCGTGCTGCGGGCCGTGGTGGTGAAATCCAGTATCCGCCCCAGGAACCCCTGCGTGGTTACCTGCGACTCCACGCGGTAGCCATTGGGTCCCAGGATCAGGTCAAGCTCGGCCTGGGCGACGCCGAGACCGCCCAGATTGATGTCATAGGTCAGCACCGCCCGCTCGGCCGGTGTTGCGGCCAGTACCATTGACGGCAGCAGCAGGATGAGCAGGAGCGCCAGCTTTAAGGAAGACCTGGGCGCTGCCCAGACCCGCCACGGGCCGAGTGGCCCTTGGATCCCATGAGGGGGGGCGACGTTTTTTTCTGCGCCGCAGGCAGACAATTCTCGCCGTTTAATGCGCTGCGCGCGGCTTGCCGTTTCCAACTCCCGAGGGCCAGGTGGCCGCGCCTCCTGGCGGGTATGGGCAGAGCCCATCCTTCCCTCCAAGTTGGTGCACAGCAGGCGGCGGAGCATCATGCGGCCTTCCCGCGTGCGATGAAGCTGGGGTTCAAAAAGCTCGGCGTTTTGCCGTACAGGAACGGCTTGTCGTCAGTGGTGGTGACGGACCCGCCGGCGGCGTCCAGCACCGCGTGGGCGGCGCAGGTGTCCCATTCGCAGGTGGGCCCGAAGCGCGGATAGATGTCGGCCACGCCCTCGGCCACACGGCAGAACTTGAGCGAGCTTCCGGCGTTGACGATCTCGGCCACCTTGAGGTCGGCCAGGAACCCTTGCAGGACCTCGGAATTGGCATGGCTGCGGCTGGACAGCACGGTCAAGCCCTCGACCGGCGGGCGGCGGGCCTCGATGGCCTCGCGCGGGGCGTTGCCTTGCTCGCGGAACGCGGTGCCGGGACCAAAGCCGCCGAACAGCACGTCCTGGACCGGGACATAGACCAGCCCCAGCACCGGGCGTCCATCGACCACCAGACCGATGTTCACGGTGAACTCGCCGTTGCGCTTGATGAATTCCTTGGTGCCGTCCAGGGGATCGACCAGCCAGAACACATCTCCGACCTCTGGAATGCGGCCGGCGGCGGCTTCTTCCTCGGCCACCACGGGAATGTCGGGGGTCAGGCGGGCGAGGTCGGCCAGGATGATCTTTTCCCCTGCCGCGTCGGCAGCGGTTACGGGTGAGTGGTCGTCCTTGTGCTCGACCTCGAAATCGCTCCGGTAGATTTCCAGGATCGCCGCCCCGGCATTGCGCACGGTCGCGGTCAGGGCTTCGGCCAGTTCAGCCAGGTTCGGCAGGGTGGTGGCGCTCACGCGGCGGTGTCCTTTTTTGCGGTCTGAAGCAGGCGCCACAGGCGGTGCGGGGTGGCCGGCATGTCGACATGGGTGACGCCCGATGGCGCCAGGGCATCCATGACGGCATTCATGACCGCCGGCGTCGCGCCAATGGTCCCGGCCTCGCCAGCGCCCTTGACGCCGAGAAGGTTGGTCTTGCACGGGATCTCGATGGTGGCGAAATCCACGTGGGGCAGGGTGTCGGCCCGAGGCATGGCATAGTCCATGAACGTACCGGCCAGCAACTGCCCGCTTTCGGGATCGTAGGCGGCCAGTTCAAATAATGCCTGCCCGACGCTCTGGGCGACGCCGCCGACGATCTGGCCGCGCAGCAGCATGGGGTTGACGATGACGCCCACGTCGTCGGTCACGGTGTAGCGTTCGATGGAGGTTTCGCCGGTGTCGGGGTCGATCTCCAGTTCGCAGATGTGGCAGCCGTTGGGATAGGTGCCCTCGGGCGGCTGCCACGCGGCCTGCTCCTTGATGCCGCCGGCCAGGGCGGCGACCTCGGCCACGGTGAACAACTGGTTGGAGGCGCGCGACCGGAACCGCCCGTCCTCGAAGTCCACGGCGTCGGGCTCCACACCCCATTCGGCGGCGGCAACGACCTTGCCGCGCGCGATCACCTTGTCCACCGCCTGACTGAGCGACGCCCCGCCCACGGGCAGGGAGCGCGACCCGCCGGTGCCCTTTCCGGTGGGCACAACGTCGGTGTCGCCCTGGATCACCCGCACGTCGCCGAGCGGGATGCCCAGTTCGGCCGACACCATGTTGCCATAGGCTGTTTCGTGGCCCTGGCCGGTGGACTGGGTGCCGATCAGGACCAGGGCGCGGCCCTTGGCGTCCAGGTGGACATGGGCGGTTTCGTCGCCGCCCCCGCCGCACACCTCGACGTAGTAGCTCATGCCGATGCCACGCAGCTTGCCGCGCGCCTTGGCCTCGGTGCGGCGGGCCTCGAATCCGGCCCAGTCGGCGCGCCTCATGCTCTCGTCCATCAGGCGGGCGAACTCGCCGGAGTCGTAGGTTTTGCCCAGCGCCGTGCGGTAGGGCATGGCCTCGGGCGGGATGAAGTTGCGGCGCCGCACCTCGTCACGGGCAAGGCCCAGGTCGCGGGCCACGGTGTCGATCAGGCGCTCGATCAGATAGGCCGCTTCGGGCCGCCCGGCACCGCGATAGGCGTCGGTCGGCGCGGTGTTGGTCACGACGCAGCGGACGCGGGCATGGGCGCAGGGGATGGCATAGACGCCGGTCAGCATGGCGGTTCCGGCCATGGTCGGCACGAACGCCCCCATCTGGGACACATAGGCGCCCAGGTTGGCGAACGTCTCCACCTTCAGGCCGAGAATACGCCCCTCGGCATCGACGGCGGCCTCGGCGTGGCTGATGTGGTCGCGACCGTGGGTGTCGCCGAGGAAACTCTCGGCCCGGTCGCCCATCCACTTGACCGGGCGGCCGATCTTGCGCGCCGCATACAGGACCAGGACGTGTTCGGGGAACAGGAACAGGCGCATCCCGAACCCGCCACCGACGTCCGGGGCGATGACGTGCAGGCCGTCCTTGGGGATCTTGAACACATGGTCGCACAGCCAGCCCTGGAGCGAATGGCTGCCCTGGCTGCCGGTGATCAGGGTCATGCGGGTGCCGTCCCAGTCGCCGATGGCGCCGCGGGCCTCCATGGCGACCGGGGCCACGCGGTTGTTGACCAGATCGAGGCTGACCACGCGGTCGGCCTTGGCAAAGGCCTCGGCCACGGCGGGCGCGTCGCCCATCTCCCAGTCGAGCAGCACGTTGTTGGGGGCCAGATCGGGCCAAATCTGCGGCGCGCCGTTGGCCACGGCGGCGGTCATGTCGGTGACGGCGTCCACCGGCTCGGCGTCGAACAGGATGAGGTCGGCGGCGTCCTTGGCCTGATCCAGCGTCTCGGCGACGATGAAGGCGACGGGCTCGCCCACATGGCGGGCGCGGTCGCGGGCTAGGGCCGGGCGCGGCGGCACCGGCATCCGGTCCCCGGCGCGGTTCTTGGGCACCACCACCACCGGCAGCGCCCCGATGCCGTCGGCATCCAGGTCGGCGCAGGTGAACACGCCGAGCACGCCCGGCGCGGCGCGGGCCGCCTCGACGTCCAGGCCCTTTATGTCGCAGTGGGCGTAGGGGCTGCGCAGGACGTAGCCCACCGTCTGGCCGGGCAGGGTGATGTCGTCGGTATAGCGGCCGGTGCCGCGCAGGAACCTGAGGTCCTCGACCCGACGAATGGCCTGTCCGGTGCCGAAACGTCCCATGGAGTGCCTCCTGGCGCTGATGCGGTGCGAAAGGATCAACTTAGCGGACGGTTGCGGTCGCCGTCCAGGATGCTCAGGTTGGGGGGGAACGTGTCAGGCGCAAGAGTGAGTGATGACGACCCTTCTGCAAATCGTGATCGGCCTGCTGGTGCTGGCGATCCCCGTGGCCCTGGCCGGCGGCGCGGTGGTGATGCTGGCCCTGGCAGTGTCCCTGGTCCCCGTCGCTCTGCCGCTGACCACCATGGCCCTGGCGGTGGCCGTGGGGGTGGCGTGGCTGCGCTGGCGCAAGCGGCGGCAGTGACGCAAGCGGACAGTATTGAGCCAGCTCAGTTTTACTACGCCATATAAACAGCGACTCGTCCGGGCGCGTGTTTTTCTAACCCGTCTCATGCCTGCGTATCCTTCCCTACCGACTGATGAGTATGGAGGACGCGATGAACACCTTTTGGACCACCGCAGCATCAATGGCAGTGGCTCTTGCCGTGTTCGCTACGCCTGCAGCCGCGCAGAGTGGGACGGGCAGCGGCGAAGCCGCGCCCCAGAGTGGTTCCGGCATGATGGGGCAGGGCTGGGGCCCTTGTCCCGGCATGATGGGTCCAGGCATGATGGGGCAAGGCTGGGGCCCTGGTCCCGGCATGATGGGTCCCGGCATGATGGGGCAGGGCTGGGGTCCTGGTCCTGGCATGATGGGTCCGGGCATGATGGGGCAGGGCTGGGGCCCTGGTCCCGGCATGATGGGTCCGGGCATGATGGGGCAGGGTTGGGGCCCTGGTCCTGGTATGATGGGTCCTGGCATGATGGGCCAGGGATGGGGCGGCGGTCCGGTTCAACGGCCCGTGGAGGTTACTGCCGACAACGTCCGCAGAATGATGCAGCGCCACCTTGCCATGATGGGCAACGATCGCCTTAAAGTGGGTGAAATCCAGGACGCAGGCGATCATGTAACCGCCGAAATCGTGACGCAGGAAGGCAGTCTGGTCGACAAGCTAAGAATCGACAAGCAGACTGGAACCTTGCAGCGGGTGCAATAGCGGCTCGACGGTGCCTAATCGTCGCACTTCTCCAGGCGGCGTTGCTGGCCGGAGCCGTAGCTGTAGATCTTCATCTGGTCGCCCGACAGGTTGAACTGGAAGTCCGGGCGGTCGGTCTGGACCAGTTGGCGGACGCGGAAGAAGATCGTGTACGGCTGTTCCGACGTGTAGGAGAACTGGCCGCGTGCAAAGCCCCAGTCGGTGCGGCTGCGGCGCCACTGGTATCCGCCATCAGCGAAGATGGAAAGCTGGCTGTTCTCGTCCTCGCACTGCTGGCCCATTTCGACCCAGGTGCCGATCAGGTTCGCGGGCGCGTCGCTGGTCCAGGAATAGCTTTGCGCCAGTGCCGGGCCGGACATGGCAAACAGGACAATGGCGGCAAGCGGCAGTCTCATCGAAATCTCCCAAGCGCGTTCGAGAATATCATACCACGAACGGCGTGGCGCCCGACACGCTGAACCCGGTAAAACGCAAGACCTTGAGAGTCGGCGACCAATATCCGGGCGGCAGGCCAGCCTTGAGGCGAAGCTGGGCGACGAAGTCGGCGGGGTCGGGCAGGACGTCCCACACACTGGGCAGGAACAGGCCGCGCCGGCCGTTGTCCTCCAGGATCAGGCCGTCGATGCCGGGGCGCAGGCGGGCCAGCAAGTCGGCCTCGTCGCGGACCTCCAGCGGCTTGGGAGCATCAAGCACGGTGACACTGAGGCTCAGGCCGTCCATCTCGGCCGCGCTCAGGGGGGCAAAGCGGCTGTCCCCGAAGGCCGCGCGGAAGGCGTTGTCGGCCACGTCCTCGACCAGGGGGCGCCACGCGGCAGCCGACCCGACGCAGCCGCGCAACTCCTTGCCCGGCCCGCTGCTCAGGGTGACGAAGGCGGCGCCGGGCGCGTTGAGGTCCGGCGCCCAGTCCTCCGGCCGGATCGCAATGGCGCGGCCGTGGTGCAGGCCGTGGGCGATGGACGTTCCGGCCAGTCCCAGCAGCGTTTCGCCGTGCTCCTGTACCAGACGGGCGCCCGCGTCCTCCGGCGGCTCGTACAGCGCCCAGGCGCCATAGCCGACCACCCGGTCGCGCGTCCCAGAGGCGTCGCCCGACGATCGCACGTCCACCGTCTCGATGCGCAGGCCCCGCCGCTTGGCCAGGGTCAACAGGCCGGCGATGGGCAGCCGGCCGCAGGCGTGGTCGAAGGTGATGGGGCCGGGGTCCAGGTGCTCGATGGCCGCCACGGTGCCGGCATCGACGCGCTTGCAGGTGTCGTAGTCGAGGAAATGCGACAGGTCCGACGAAATGACCACCAGGGTTTCCGGCCCGCCCCACAGGGCGTCGAGCACCTCGGCCACCTCGTTCGGCGTACAGTCTCCGGCCAGCAGCGGCACCACCGTCACATCGCCCAGCACCGTCTTGAGGAATGGCAGGTGGACCTCCAGGCTGTGTTCCTGGGCGTGGGCGGCGTCGAGGACCGTGGTGTGGGGCAGCGGGCCGATGGTCTTGTCCACCGTCATCGGGCCAAGCGGGGTGTCCAGCACGTCGGCGCCGCTCAGGGCCAGGCCGTGAAACGGCACGCGGTGGGCCGGGCCGATCAGCACCACCCGCCGCACCACGCCGCGCGCCGGGCGCAGCCGCGCATAAACCGCCGCCGCCGTGGGGCCGGAAAACACATAGCCGGCGTGCGGGGCGATAATGGCCTTGGGGGCCGGACCGGTAATCTCGGGCGCCTCGGCCAGCAGCCGATCCACATCGGCGGCCAGGGTGGCGGGGTCGGCCGGGTAGAACATTCCGGCGACGGCGGCGGGGCGGTGAACGGTCATGGCGGGCAACCCTTTACGCAACGGAAGCTTTGTCCCACATATGGGACTCTCCTGAAAAAACGAAAGCCGTCCGAGAGGATGGAACGACCATGACAGAGTTTCCCGATGCCTTTCCCGGCCGCTATTGGGAGCGCCTGGCCGATGGCCGCGTGCGCTGTGACGTGTGCCCCCGGCGCTGCGTCCTGCGTGAGGGGCAACGCGGGCTGTGCTTCGTGCGCGCCGCCCAGGATGGGGGGATCGTCCTGACCACCTACGGCCGTTCGTCGGGGTTCTGCATCGATCCCATTGAGAAGAAGCCGCTCAACCATTTCCTGCCCGGCACGCCCATTTTGTCCTTTGGCACGGCGGGCTGCAACTTGACCTGCAAGTTCTGCCAGAATTGGGACATCTCCAAGGCCCGCGAGATGGACCGCCTTCAGGACCGGGCGAGCCCCGAGGCCATCGCCGAGGCCGCCGTGCAAAGCGGCTGCCGGTCGGTGGCGTTCACCTACAACGACCCGGTGATCTTTCTGGAATACGCCGTGGACGCCGCCAAGGCGTGCCATGCGCGCGATATCCGCACGGTGGCGGTGACCGCCGGATACATCACGCCCGAGGCGCGCGGCGAATTTTTCGCCCACATGGACGCCGCCAACGTTGACCTCAAGGGCTTCACCGAGGCGTTCTACCACAAGCTCTGCACCGGCCACCTGGAGCCCGTCAAGGACACCCTTGTGTGGCTGAAACGGGAAACCGGCGTGTGGTTCGAGGTGACCACCCTGCTCATCCCCGGCCAAAATGATTCCGACGCCGAGATCGACGCCATGACCGACTGGCTGGTCAACGCCGTGGGGCCGGACGTGCCGCTGCATTTCTCCGCCTTCCACCCCGACTACCGGATGCGCGACATCCCGGCCACGCCCGCCGCCACCCTGACGCGGGCACGATCCATCGCCCAACGCAACGGCGTCCGGTATTGCTATACCGGCAACGTCCACGACCCGGCCGGGGGCAGCACGTGGTGCCATGCCTGCGGTGAATTGCTGATCGAGCGCGATTGGTATGAGTTGGGCCGGGTGGCGCTCAAGGCCGACGGCACATGCCCGACCTGCGGCACCCCCTGCGCCGGCGTGTTCGAGGACTCCCACGGCACCTGGGGCCGCCGCCGCCAGCCGGTGAGGGTCGGCGGGGCTTAAAGAGCGGGCTCTGCCCGTACCCGCCAGGAGGCGCGGCCTCCTGGACCTCGGGAGTTGGTGACGGTCACGCCGCGCGCAGCGCACAAGATTCAGATCGTCTTGCCTGCGGCGCAACAAACGAGACGCAAAGTTGATGGGGTCAAGGGGCCGCTCGGCCCATAGGCGCTAACATAAGAAAGGAACTGGGCTCTGCCCAGGCCCGCCAAGGGCCGAGCGGCCCTTGGATCCCATGAGAGGGTTCGCCCTTTTCTTGCGCCGCAGGCAGAGAA
>Ga0209643_1001331_pt1 | contig 24169 bp, 15 predicted proteins | sample AutmiccBRH37_all_FD_187383 | JGI IMG/M metagenome (GOLD analysis project Ga0209643, IMG submission 187383) | Deep subsurface microbial communities from Mt. Terri, Switzerland - Autotrophic microbial communities BRH/37_all (SPAdes) (version 2) | ecosystem: Environmental > Aquatic > Deep... | reverse complement strand
ATTATTTTATTAACTATGCTTAAACCTATTCCATTCCCGTTTGTTTTTGTGCTGTAATAAAGATCGAAGATTTTCTTTTCGTCTTCTTTCATAATTCCTTTGCCTGTATCGGATAATTTTATCGTAATCATTTTGTTCTTTTCCGAAACTGTAATAATAATCTCGTCATTAGAGGCGATAGAATTATTAGCATCATTAGAAGCAATAGAATCAATAGCATTTTGAATTAGATTAATGAACACCTGCTTAATCTGATTTTTATCCCAATTAACTTCAATATCAGAAGGGCAGTTTATTTCCATCTTTATCTCTTTATCGGTTGTAAGTTTTTTGAATTGCAGACTTAAATCGGTAAGAAGACTATAAAGATTGAAGATAGATTTAGTTAGCTTTAATGGTTTAGCGAATCGGAGAAAATTTTCGATAGTTTCATTGATTCTTTTTACTTCTGAATAGATCAAAGATGTGAGATGCGAATATTCTTCTTTATCTGATTCGGGTTTGAAATCAGTATTCAACTGTTGAGCGATAGTACCGATGGTATTAAGCGGATTCCTTATTTCATGGGCAACTCCGGAAGCTAGCCTGCCTGTCGCCTTTAATCTTTCGTTTCGTTCCATTATTTGGTTTTTTAATAATTCCACCGATTTATATCTATCCTGAAGGATATTAAAATTTTGCTTTAGAAAAACTAACGAAAATAAAACTGAACCAAATATGAGTAAAACAATTCCCATAATTAATGTACGCGCAAATATCCGAGTATTTATGTCGTCATAATTATCGAGCGATAAACCGATTCTAAGTAATCCGATTATTTTTCCATCATAAGAAAAAGGATACACAGCTTCAAAAATATCTTTATCGTTATAAGTATTAATTCTCCAAGCAGACGAGGAATCCCTCATCGCAGTCATAAGAAATTCAGAACTATTGATCTCTTCAATAGATTGAATTTTAGTGGAGGCGGCAATGATTCCGGAAGTATCTTGTACTGCCGCATATAGGTAATTAGCACCTGAAGCAAACTTATTTAGCAGCGAACCGAATCCGAATTTTTTTCTGTTTTCGATTATATTATCTGCATCAGCATTTAATACTATTGCACTTCTGTCATTTGCGGCAATCGCTATTGCGTACCGGTAATTATTTTCATTATTAGAAGACCTTAGTCCAATTACTAATGTATCGGTTTCGTCCTCGAATATATCGATAAGCACATTTTTGGGATCGGCACCGCTTCCGAAATTATTTTTAGTCATAGAATGACTTGAAAATAATTTTACTCCATTACTATTAAAAATATTTATTCTAAATAAATTATTAGAAAGAGCAAATTCTTCGAGCAGCTTATTTGTTACCATTCTCTTTTCATATAAAAATTTTATATAACCGGCATTATTAAAAAGTTTTTCTTCCGATTCTTTTTCTATCTCTTCATTTATAATTAGTGAATTTTCTAAAGCAGAAGAGAGGCCTTCGAGGAGTGAATGCGATTGATTTTCCATTAATTCCAGCAGGTCGTTACGGCTCTGTCTAATTTCAATTACTGAAAAAGATATAATAATAAAAGCTGTAATTACGAAAATTAACAGAACGCTTTTTGGTTGAATAACTGCATTTTTGATATTATCAAATTTCATTTAGAATTATATAACTCTCTAAAAAATCAAATCTAAATTTAGTGAATAGCTATTACCTTTGTAATTAAACCAAGTGCTATTGGAATTATTATCAATATAACGGTAATCTAATGACAAATTCAATTCTGCAAAGTCCCCAATTTTTATAGCGCTATTCTTTGAAACCGATAAATTGAAAATCGATTGTTTATCACTTCTCATTTGATTGAAATCAAAATTTTCTAAATCAGTATAAATACCTTGCGAGGGGAAATTACGGTAATTTATATAGTATCCTCCTTTCAGAGAATAATCATCGATTAATTGTGTAAGCTCGAATGCAAAACTATTTCCTTCGGTTTTAATCGGGTCATCAAAGATTTCTGATTCTTCCCAGAGAGCAAAATCGCCTGAAAGGAACACACTATTTATATCCCCGAGTATGCTCCTATTTGTAAATTGAAATGCAGCTCCGGTTTTGCTCAATATCGATTGGGCAATTCGGAAATAGGAAGTCATATGGTTTATTGGGGTGGCTTCTTTATTTCCGATTAGATAGACCCCATCTTCGGGAGCTGTCGGTATAGCTATTCCGTAAGTTTCATAAGTGTAATATTTGTAGTTGTATTTCGCTCCTGCAATAAAAGAAGTACCTGTTGCTTCAATCCCTTTGTTACCTTCGTAACCGAGTGTGAAAGTCCAATTATTTAATGAACTTATTAAGGGGAAGTTTGTGTAAGTGATTGCAGAATGAACAGATGAAAAAATATTAGCTAATTCAAATCGTTGATTGTAGTAACCACCGAGCTCGCTATAATCAAGAAATTGATAATCTGATTTAGCGTAGCGTTGTTCTAAATAAATGCCAAAATTATTAAATTCATTATTATGCCAAAGACCTAATTGATGCCAAAAGAAATTACGTTCAGGATTATTATTCAAAGCGAAATAAGAACCGCTATAACCGAATTGGATTATTTTATTGTAATTTTCAAAGCTGATTCCATAATCGGAAATAATATTGCTTTCCGGGATAGGGGAGCGGAATGGGTTGTCGTTATATTCCTGCCCCATTGAAATATCGAAACTCCATTGCGCATTAGCAATCGAGACAAATAAGAAGAATATTACCGTTATTAATTTTTTCATAGAATTCTAAGATATCCATTAAATGACAAAATAGTTACCACAAGTGCCGGCTCAATAGTTAACTGATAGTTAGTTTCCCTTATCAGGGAAACTATTATAACCACTGATGCCGATTACATTGTAACCTAATATATAGTTCCCTTTAAATGACAAAAAAGGGATAATGTCATTAGTAACATTCGACATTATCCCGTAAGAATTGCACTCAACAAATTTACTCATCGTAATAAAAATCTAAATCGTACAAAGTTGGTACTTTTTAAATAACCGACTATTTTTTTCCGCCTTTAAATCCTTTACCTCTTTTCTGTGTACCTGTACCGTCTTGTGTACCTGCTGAATTACCTGCACCATTACCTGTTGTTCCATCTTGTGGACCTACGCCTTGATTGCCTGTGCCATTACCCGGACCATATTTTCCTTTCATACCTTTGCCTTTGTTTTGTCTTCCTTGTCCGGCATTATCATTAATTCCATCTCCGTTAAGATCGATAAAAGCTCTTTTCCCTTTTTGAAATTTGCTACCTGTATAATCAGGGTCAACACCATTTGGAATTCCGTCTCCGTCATGGTCAGGGGCGTTATCATTAAATCCGTCCCCATTAGCATCGACGAAATGAGTACCATGCTCTTTGGGTGGATCGACATTCGGTTTGTCAGCCGGCTTTTCCTGCGCACTTATATTTGTATAAGCGAATACAAGCGCAAATACTGCTGCTATTGATAATAACTTTTTCATCTTGTTCTCCTGTTTGGTTAATTTGTTTTGTAAATAATATATAAATAATCGTGCCAAGTATGAAAAATGCGTTTTGGGGCTGAAAATGATGAAATGGAACAGATCAGAAATTATTGTTCGACAATTTGGGCGAGGTGATTCGACATTATCAGTACGTATTTAGAAACTTTTTTCGTTTTAACTTTAATAAATAGTATAAACTTTATTCTCATTGGGGTTATATTTATAAATAGTTTTTTGTTTTTAGTGGATAAATGATGGAACATGAATTTGATGTAGTAATAATAGGAGCGGGATTAGCTGGACTCTATACCGGATATAAAGCCGGAAGAGAACTAAAGATCGCAATAATTACCAAGACTACTTTAGAGGAGAGCAATTCTTTTTGGGCACAAGGTGGTATTGCCGCCGCACTATCCGAAGATGATTCTCCTGAATTGCATTATAACGATACATTAATTGCAGGGCGGGATTTATGCCGTCCTGAATCGGTGAGAGTATTGGTGGAAGAAGGACCAAAAAGAGTACAAGAATTAATTGATCTCGGAATGCCGTTCGATAAAGTAGATGGGGAAATTGCTTTTGGATTGGAAGGAGGACATTCGCGAAGAAGAATTTTGCATGCGGGCGGCGGAGCGACAGGAAAAGAGTTAGTCAATTTTACTCTCGGTCTCGTAAAAACCATCCCAAATATAAAAGTTTATGAAAATTGTTTCGCTCATAAAATCATAACGGAAAACTCTTTATGTAAGGGAGTAGCTGTTTATAATAATGTAAATGGTGAGAATATATTCCTTAAAGCCGATTCAGTTGTCATAGCGAGCGGCGGGGCATCTGCCATTTATAGCCGCACTACCAATCCCGAATCCTCTACCGGTGAAGGTGTAACCCTTGCTTTTGATGCCGGTGCGGATATCGAAAGTATGGAATTTGTTCAATTCCACCCAACCGCATTTTACAGTCCCGATGGAAGAACTTTTTTAATAAGCGAGGCAATGCGAGGCGAAGGTGCTTGGCTATTGGATCATACCGGAAATAGATTTTTAGAAAAGTATGGAATTACGGAAGTCTCTCCGCGCGATATTGTCTCTAAAGCAATTTTTACGGAGATAGCAAATTCAAAAGAAAAATTTGTTTATCTAAAAACAGATCATATTAATCATGATCTTCTTAAAACGAGGTTCGAAAAGATTTATTTGGAAGCACTCAATTTTGGAATAGATATAACAAAAGATTTAATTCCAATTGCTCCGGCTGCGCATTATTCAATCGGGGGAGTTAAGACAAATCTAAATGCTGAAACGAATGTTGAAAATCTTTATGCGGTAGGAGAAGCCTCTTCTACCGGAATTCATGGTGCAAATAGATTGGCATCCAATTCACTTCTCGAATGCCTGGTATTCGGAAATCGAGCAGTAGAATCGATTCTCAAAAAAAGAAATTTATCAAATGAAAATGAATTCTTTGGAGCGAATAAATTTGCATTGAATAAAGAAAATGAAAAATCATATTTATTACTAAAAAATAATATAGCCGAATTAATTTGGAAATATGCTGGTATAGTTCGTTCAAAAGAATCTCTTGCGGTGCTTCTCGATGAACTAAACGATCTTTCTTTTATAAACAAATATACGGAAGAATATTTTTCATTTAAATCATATAGTTTGATAATGAATGCTAAGATGACAGCAGAAGCAGCATTATATAGAGAAGAATCGAGAGGTGCTCATTATCGGACAGATTTCTCTAATGAATCAGATGCTTTCAAAAAAACTATTATCCAAAACAAAAACAATAAAATAAAGTTCGAGAAATGAAATTAGATAAAGCAGAGATAAAAATAATAATTAAGCGTGCATTAAAGGAAGATATTGCAAAAGGCGATATTACAACAAATGCTATTATATCGAAGAAGTCAAAATCTATCGGAAGAGTTTTAGTTAAGTCCGATGGAATAATTTGCGGACTATCGATTGCGAAAATAGTTTTTGAAGAATTGGATGAAAATATTTCTTTTAAGATGTTTTATAAAGATGGGGATTTCTTAAAAGCAGGTACTATTGCAGCAGAAATAAAAGGGAGCGAGAGAACACTTTTAACCGGTGAGAGAACCGCACTTAATTTTATGCAGCGTCTTTCGGGTATTGCCACTATGGCACACGTTTATGCAGAAAAATTAAAAGGAACATCGGCGCAACTTCTTGATACACGCAAAACCGTACCCGGACTAAGAATGCTAGATAAGTACGCAGTAAGAAAAGGGGGTGGGGAAAATCACCGCATCGGTTTATTTGATATGGTTTTAATAAAAGATAATCATATCAAAGCTGCAAGAAGTATTACTAAAGCTGTTTCTCTGATCCGAAAAAATTATGGAAATAAATTTAAGATAGAAGTGGAAACAAAAAATATAGATGAAGTAAGAGAAGCACTTGAAACAAAAGCAGATATTATTATGTTAGATAATATGAGCATAGAAATAATGAAAGAAGCAGTAAAAATAATTGCCGGAAAAGCGAAGACCGAAGCTTCCGGTAATATTACAATTGAAAACATTGCCGAAGTTGCATCTACGGGAGTTGATTTTATTTCCGTTGGCGCACTTACTCATTCGGTTAAAGCATTAGATATATCAATGAAAATATGAAAGATGATAAAATGACAGAAGAAAAAATGATAGAAGAAATTAAAAAACTTAAGAAAGAAAAGAACGCAGTAATACTTGCACATAATTATCAATTGCCCGAGGTACAAGATATAGCTGATTTTGTTGGTGATTCTTTAGGTCTTTCGCAGCAGGCGGCTAAGACCGATGCCGATATAATTATTTTTTGTGGTGTACATTTTATGGCAGAAACTGCATCGATAATTTCTCCGAATAAAAAAGTATTAATCCCTGATTTAGAAGCCGGCTGTTCTTTAGCGGCATCAATTACAGCCGAACAATTAAGAGAATGGAAAAAAGAAAATCCCGGTGCGGTCGTGGTATCGTACGTTAATACCACTGCCGCCGTTAAAGCAGAGAGCGATTATTGTGTTACTTCATCAAATGCAGTGCGAGTAGTAGAATCAATCCCTTCCAATAAGCAGATTCTTTTTCTCCCCGATAGATTCTTAGGCGGATATGTTAAGGCAATGACGGGGCGAGATATAAAAATCTGGGATGGTGCTTGTCATGTTCATGAAAAAATCGGTGAAATCGATTTCGATGAATCAACAAAAGAACATCCGGATGCGGAGTTCCTTATTCATCCTGAATGCGGTTGCTCCTCGTCTTGTATGCTAAAGTCGCAAGTCTATTTCGATTGCCCTAGTACTCATATCTATTCTACCGAGGGGATGATTAATCACGTTAATGAATCAGATTCTAAGGAATTTGTGATCGCAACTGAGACAGGAATACTTCACAGATTAAAAAAACTCAAACCTGAATCGGATTTCTATCCTATATCGGAATTATCGGTTTGTGAATATATGAAGATGATTACACTCGAAAAAGTATTCAAGTCATTATTACTCGAACAGTATGAAGTAAAAGTCGATTCCGTGCTTGCTGAGCGCGCCCGTCTTCCGATTCAAAGAATGCTGGAAATATAATTTTGGGGGAAATTTAAACCATGGCTTTAAAAATTGATTATCGCATGGTAAATGATTTTTACCGAAATCCGGTTTAAACAAGAGAACAAAAATTAATGTAAATTTACATTCAAAATTTCAACCAAAAATTAACCGGCAGGAAAATGCTTCATATAAAAGAAGTCGAAACGAAAAAAGAATTTAATCAATTCCTAAAGCTACCATATAAAATTCATGCTAATCACGAAAATTGGGTGCCCCCATTACTATTAGACGAAAAGATGTTTTTTGATAAAAATGTAAATCCTGCTTTTAAGAACGACCGAACGATGCTCCTAATCGCTTATAAAGATTCTGAACCGGTCGGAAGAATTATGGGTATTATTAAAAAATCGGGGAAAATTGAAACAGCAGCTCGTTTTGGATTTATGGATACTTATGATGATATTGAGGTCTATAATGCTCTTATGGAGAGGATTGAAGAATGGGTGAAATCATTTGGATATAGCAAAATCATTGGACCTTATGGATTTTCGGATCAAGACCCGGAAGGCTATATCATTGAGGGATATGAATATGAAGTAACGATTGCCACGAATTATAATTTTCCATGGGTAATAGATTATCTTGAAAGAAGAGGATATACAAAAGAGATCGATTATGTGGTCTATCAAATAGATGTTGCAAAGCCGATACCCGAAATTTTTCTTAAAATTAATAAACGTTTAATTGAGAGGGGAGAATACACTTTTCTTGAATTTAAAAAGAAAAAAGAATTAAAACCTTATGCAGATAAAATGATGCAAGTGATGAACGAAACTTACGTTCATCTTTTTGGTTATGAAGCTCTCGATGAAGCTGAATCAAAATTTTTGATTAAACGATTTTGGGATTTGATTGATCCTCGATTTATAAAAGCGGTGGAAAAGGATGGAGATTTTTGCGGATTCTTAATTAGTATTCCTAACCTTAGCGAAGGATTCAAAAAAGCAAAAGGGCGTCTGCTTCCATTTGGGATTTTTCATCTCCTTAAAGCAGGGAAAAATTCTAAGCAGTGCGATCTTCTTATTGCCGGAGCGAGAGATATTTATAAAAATAAAGGTCTCGATATATGGGGTATGGTTGCGATTATTAATGAATCAAAAAAAGCAGGATATAAATATATTGATAGTCATCACGAGCTAGAAACAAATTATAAGGTTCGGGCGGAGATGGAAAAATTCGGTGGCAAACTAATCAAAAAATTTAGAGTTTACCAAAAGGAATTGTCTGCAAATTAATATACTTTTCTAAAACATGGTAATTTAATAATAGGAAACTTTTCATAATACTTCTCTCAAAATGACGAATAGTATTTTTAGAGATAATCCAACTATGGAACTATTCGTGGCACTTCATCTGTTTTTCTAGTATATTCTGGTTATGTAAAAAAAATCGGCTTGAGGATTTTCTTTTTAGCCGAAGTTACTTTTAATAATAAGACATAATGTATAATTTTAAGGATTTAAATGAATATAATTATTCCTACGGGAAATTCAGAAGCTAATAAGACACTTTCAAAAGTGGAAGTACTAAATCACTTGGAAGGTAAAGTGAAACTATGGATGGAAGACCATATAAATAAAAGAAGACTTTGGCTTTCGAGCGATTTTCTTCCTGCTGATGAAATTATGGATGAGGAAAGTGAAGGGATTTATAAACGGCTGAGAGAACGTGTAAAAGGGCTGAAAGATGCAGTGAGAGTTGCAGTAGCAGTGAATCTCCTTACCGAAGAGGGACTCCCTCATTTCCATCGAGTAATTGCAAAACATCTTGGAGATGATAGTTTTTGGTCTAAATGGAATAATCTGTGGACCGCCGAAGAAGACCGCCACGGAGCAATTCTTAGGGATTATGTAAGAGACGGAAGATTATTTAATTTTCGAGAAATCGAATTAATGCAATTTCATTACATTGAATCGGGCTTCAATCCCGATTGGGATAAAGATCCATATCAAGTTTTTGTTTATACTACACTTCAGGAGCGCGCTACACAATTTTCACATCGCAATACCGGATTAATGGCAGGCGATGATGAGCCGGTGCTCAAAGGAATATTAAGCAGTATTGCCGCAGATGAAGCAAAGCATTTCACTTTTTATAGAAATGTATTTAAAGAAATCTTAGCTCTCGATCCAAATCGAGCGATGCTTTCGGCAGTTTCAATTATGCCCGGAATTGATATGCCCGGTCTCTCGATGCCTAATTTCCGTGAGATGGCGGATATTATTCGAAGGGTCGGAATTTATACTCCATGGCATTATAAAAGTATTGTAGAGGAAGCAATTAAGTTTTGGAATATAGAGCTTATAACGGGTTTGAATGAGACAGCTTCGAAAGCGCAGGAAAAAATTCTTGGAATCCCTAACCGATTAGAAAAGATAGCCCAATTTATTGAGCAGAAATCGAAAACAAAAAGTTTCTCTTTCGGATTTATTTATGATAGGGTACTTTCATTTGAAGTATAGTAGATATTTCTTTGATTAACTTGATAAATAAAAAAAGCAGTATCCTAATATTGTTCTATTAGGACACCGCTCATTAATCTAAAATAAACACCACTATTATTTTATAATAGTCCTTTGCGTTTAAGCAGAGGTTCTACTTTTGGTTCAGCACCACGGAAATTTTTGTATAATGTCATCGCTTCATCGCTTCCACCTTTTGATAATACATTATCACGGAAAGATTTAGCAATAACCGGATTAAACAAATTACCCGATTCTTTGAAGGCTGCGAAAGCATCTGCATCTAAAACTTCTGCCCATAAATAGCTATAATATCCTGATGAATAACCGCCCGCAAAAATGTGCGAGAAAAATGGGCTTCTATATCTTACAACTATTTCAGGTATCATACCAATTTTTTCAAGCGAAGTTTTCTCAAACTTAGCAGCGTCGATTTTTGTAGTATCGGTTAACGTATGATAATCCATATCCAAAATTGCTGCGGATAGATATTCTACGGTTTCAAATCCCTTATTGAAATATTCTGTTTTTTCGAGTTTAGCAATTAGTTCGTCCGGGATTACTTCACCTGTTTTAAAATGTTTTGCATAGCTTCTTAATACTTCCGGTTCGGTAGCCCAGTTTTCCATAATCTGAGAAGGAAGCTCAACGAAGTCTCTCGGTACACCTCCGATAGATGAATAAGTATAATCTGCTAAAAGTGAATGAAGTCCATGACCAAATTCGTGAAAAAGAGTTTCCACTTCATCAAGACTTAATAATGCCGGTTGATCGCCAGCCGGTTTAGAAAAATTACCGCAATTAATTACAACAGGAGTAATTTTAACCCCATTACGTTTCTCTTGTCCTCTAAAAGAACTTGACCAAGCACCTGCACGCTTGCTTTCGCGAGGGAAATAATCCGCAAAGAAAATTCCGATATGCGTTCCATCTGCTTCTTTTACTTCATAAGTTTTTACATCCGGGTCATAAACAGGAATATCGTTTCGTTCTGTAATCGTAATACCATATAGCTTATTGGCAACGCCAAACACACCGGCTATTACGTTTTCTAATTTGAAATAGGGGCGAAGCATCTCTTCATCTAAATCATATTTTGCCTTCTTCACTTTTTCGGCATAATACCACCAATCCCATGCTTCGAGTTTGAATTTGCCTCCTTCGGCATCAATAAGTTTTTGCATTTCGGCAACTTCATTCTTTGCCATTTTAAGTGCCGGGTCCCAAATCTTTTTCATAAAGTCATATACTTTATCGGGACTTTTTGCCATGTTCTCTTCTAAGATATAATCTGCGTGCGATTTATAGCCAAGTAAATTTGCTTTCTGAATTCTTAAAGAAACTATCTGCGCAATATTTTCTTTATTATCGAATTGATTATTATTATCACCTCTATTGATATATCCTTTAAAGATTTTCTCTCTTAATTCTCTATTCTCAGCGTATTGAAGGAAAGGTATAAAGCTTGGTTTTTGGAGAGTAAAAAGCCATTTGCCTTCTTTACCTTTACCTTTTGCTGCATCGGCTGCGCCTGCTATTACTGTCTCCGGAAGACCTGCTAAATCCTTTTTATTATCGATTACCATTTCAAATGAGTTTGTTTCCTTCAATACATTCTCGCCATACTTTAGTGATAACATCGAAAGCTGCTGATTTAATTTTCTTGCTTTTTCTTTATCGGCTTCGTTTAAATTAGCGCCGCGTCTTACAAAATTTTTATAATAATTTTTTAATGACATCATCTGTTCGGTATTCAGTCCAAGCGTTTCACGCTTATCGTATAATGTTTTAATTTTTTTGAACAAAACAGGATTAAGATTAATATCGTCATAATGTTTTGACATGAGAGGTGAAAGTTCTTTAGAAATCTTCTGCATCTCTTCGCTTGTATTGGAGCTATTAAGATTGCCGAATACACTTCCCACTTTATCTAATAGTTCGCCTGAATTATCAAGAGCTACAATAGTATTTTCAAAAGTCGGTTCATCCTTCGATTCAATTATTAATTTAATCTCTGCTTCGTGCTGCTTAATTCCTTCTAAATAAGCGGGCATATAATGTTCAATCTTGATCAAATTGAATGGGGGAGTTTGGTATGGTGTAGTCCATTCCATAAAAAACGGGTTAGTCACTTTCTCTTCTCCTGTTTGACTGAATACCATTATAAATGGTATTAATAAAAGTAATGCAATTTTCTTAATCATTCCTTTCCTCTAGTTAATATTAATAATGTTACATCTACAAAGATATATTAAAATAGAGAAAGATATAAATGGATAAAGATTTTTGATATCAGATTTTAATTGAAGACAAAAAAAGCCGCCTTAATTTAAGGCGGCTTTTTAATTTTATGCTGAAGGATTTTTACCTAGATTATATCTCTTTCGTTCATTCGTATCGAGAAATAACTTTCTTAATCGAATCGACTTAGGTGTAACTTCCACAATTTCATCATCTTGAATATATTCTAAAGCTTCTTCTAAAGTGAATAGAATTGGAGGAGTAATTTTTACTGCCTTATCAGAACCGGAAGCACGCATATTGGAAAGCTTTTTACCACGCTGTATATTTACTTCCACATCCATATCTTTATTATGCTCTCCAATGATCTGTCCCTTATATACAATAGCACCGGGCTCAATAAAAAATTTACCTCTATCCTGAAGTGAATCAATTGAATATGCCGTAGCAGGACCTGTATCCATTGAAATGATAACACCTGTATTGGTTTTATTAATAGCACCTTTAAAATATTCATATTGGAAAAAGCGATGATGCATTATAGCTTCGCCTGAAGTGGAAGTAAGCATCTTAGTTCTTAAGCCCATCAATCCTCTTGCGGGGATATGAAATTCGAGCTTTTGAAGATTTCCCTTATTTTCCATTTTTGTTAATTCGCCTCGTCTCTGCCCTACAAGCTCAATTACTTTGCCTGCAAATTCCGCAGGTACGTCAACGACTAATACTTCGATCGGTTCTGCTTTTTTACCATTAATTTCTTTGTAGATTACTTTTGGTTCACGGACCTGTAATTCAAATCCCTCGCGTCTCATATTCTCAATTAAGATGGAAAGATGAAGAATTCCTCTGCCCGATACCTTAAAGGCATCTGCGGAACTTGTTTCCTGAACATGTAGTGCAACGTTATGCTCAAGCTCTTTGAAAAGCCGGTCTCTTAATTGACGGGATGTAACATACTTTCCCTCTTTTCCATAGAAAGGAGAATTATTAACCATAAAGGTCATGCTAATTGTTGGTTCATCAATTGAAATAATCGGTAGCGGTTCAGGATTCTCTGAATCTGAAATTGTATCACCTATATCAATATCTTCAATCCCCACAATAGCGCAAATATCTCCACATGGCACTTCCTGAACTTCAGTTCTAACTAAACCATCGAAAACAAAAAGCTGTTTAATATTAACAGGATGAACAGAACCATCTCTTTTAATGATAGAATTTTTTTCTGATTTATTAAGTGATCCTCTAAATACTCTACCTATTCCAATTCTGCCAACGTAATCATTATAATCGAGAGATGTTACTTGAATCTGAAGAGTTCCTTCTGGCATTGGTGGAGGTGGAATCCGTTCTAATATCGTATCGAGTAGCGGAATTAAATTTTCTCTTGGGTCCTTTAAGTCTTTTACAGCCCAGCCGCTTCTTCCGCTTGCATAAATTACCGGGAAATCGAGCTGATCTTCATCTGCATCTAATTCAATAAAAAGATCATAAATTTCATCTAAGACTTCTTCGGGTCGATTATCGGGTCTATCTACTTTATTAATTATTACTATCGGTTGAAGTTGAAGAGCGAGAGCTTTTTCTAAAACGAATCGTGTCTGCGGCATCGGTCCTTCAAATGAATCTACAAGAAGGAGAACGCCATCTGCCATCTTAAGAACTCGTTCTACTTCACCGCCGAAATCGGCGTGACCGGGTGTATCTATTACATTGATTTTATGGTCTTTATAAGGGATACTGATATTTTTTGCAAGAATGGTAATTCCTCTTTCACGTTCGATATCGTTTGAATCGAGAAACTGATCTCTTACTACTTGATTTTTACGAAATACACTACATTGCTTTAGTATCTGGTCAACTAAGGTCGTCTTTCCATGATCAACGTGTGCAATTATTGCGATGTTTCTAATTTCTTTCACATAACTCCTAATTAAAAAATATATAACCAATTAATATAAGAAAAAAAACATATAATTTCTTTTGAGGGTCAATTATCAATTCCAAGAATCATTTTTATAGAATTAATAAAATACTTAGTGGAATTTTATATATTTGTTTTTTGAATAAATAATTTAAAGAAAAGAGAAAGAATGAGAAAATGGCGTATTGAAGATTCAGCAGAACTATATAATATCAATGGTTGGGGAATTAACTTTTTTTCGATCAACGAAAAAGGGAATGTGGAAGTAACACCCCGAAAAAATGGTGCTGCTGTTGATTTAAGAGAACTTGTAGATGAACTTCAATTAAAAGATGTATCGACTCCTGTGCTGGTAAGATTCACAGATATTTTAGATAGCAGAATTGAAAAAATGGCAAGCAGTTTTAAGATAGCAGCTGAAGAATATAATTTCAAAGCACAGAACTATATTATCTACCCCATTAAAGTAAATCAAATGCGTCCCGTAGTTGAAGAGATAGTTGCACACGGTAAGAAATTTAATATTGGTCTCGAAGCGGGCTCAAAACCTGAACTCCATGCGGTGATTGCAATTAATACTGATAGTGATTCTCTTATTATCTGCAATGGATATAAGGACGAAGCATATATTGAGCTTGCGATTCTGGCTCAAAAGATGGGACGAAGAATTTATGTAGTCGTTGAAAAATTAAATGAACTAAAACTTCTAATAAAAATTGCAAAGAAACATAAAATAAAACCGAATGTTGGTATAAGAGTAAAATTATCATCCTCGGGTAGCGGCAAGTGGGAAGACTCCGGCGGCGATGTAAGTAAGTTCGGTCTAACTTCCAGCGAACTACTAGATGCATTAGACCTATTAGAAAAAAACAAATTAAAAGATAGTCTTAAGTTAGTTCATTTTCATATCGGCAGTCAGATAAATAAAATCAGAAGATTCAAAGTTGCCCTTAGAGAAGCATCCCAGTTTTATGTACAACTTCATAAGAACGGATTTAAAGTTGAGTTTGTTGATATTGGCGGAGGACTAGGTGTTGATTATGATGGCACGCGTTCCTCTAATAGCGATAGCAGCGTTAATTACAGCATTCAAGAATACTTAAACGATGCAGTTTCTACTATGGCGGATGTGGCAGAGAAAAATAAGATTCCGCAGCCGAATATTATAACTGAATCTGGTAGGTCTCTTACAGCACACCATTCTGTACTTCTTTTTGAAGTATTGGAATCTTCAAGTGTACCTGTTTGGGATGATGATAATGAAGTAGTAAAACCGGATGATCATGAATTAGTTCGTGATTTATATTCAATTTGGGAATCACTCAATCAACCAAAGATGTTAGAAGTATGGCATGATGCACTTCAAATTAGAGAAGAAGCATTAGAAAGATTTTCATTAGGTCTGCTGGATCTTAAAACCAGAGCACAAATTGAACGTCTCTTTTGGTCAATCGCGAAAGAGATTAATCAGATGACAGCGGAACTAAAACATTTCCCTGAAGAATTACTTTATTTAAGGAAATTATTATCAGATAAGTATTTCTGCAACTTTTCTTTATTCCAATCATTACCCGATGCGTGGGCGATTGATCAGATATTTCCTATAATCCCAATTCAGAGATTAGAAGAAAAACCGGATAGGACTGCTACTCTTCAAGATATTACATGCGATTCTGATGGAAAGATTGATAATTTTATCTCTACTCGAAATTTCTCTTATTATCTTCCCGTTCATTCGATGAACTCAAAAGAGCGTTATTATATTGGTGTTTTCTTAGTAGGGGCATATCAAGAGATACTTGGTGATCTACATAATCTCTTCGGCGATACTAATGCCGTTCATATTTCCGTTGATGAAAAAGGTTATACAATCGATCAGATAATCGACGGGGAATCAGTTGCTGAAGTTCTTGATTACGTTCAGTATGATGCCAAAAAATTAGTTAGAATTGTAGAGACTTGGGTTACATCTTCTGTAAAAGCAGGTAAGATTTCTGCAGATGAGGGAAAAGAATTTCTTTCTAACTATCGTTCGGGATTATACGGTTACACTTATTTAGAATAGAAGTTTTTTGATGATGTAAACTTTTCAGACAATTAGATTAAAATAAAACAGCCGCATTTCAGCGGCTGTTTTAATAATAACTACATCAAAATATTATATTCTCTGGTATTCAACCGATAATCCACCGGGAGCGAGAGGTTTTAGTAATAATAACTCCAAACCCGCTCCGAGCGCGAGATGATTTTATAATACCAATAGCAATATTGCCAGAATATCAATGACCACAAGTGCCCAGCTTACTTCTTTATATTTACCGATAGCTAACTTTATAACTGTCCACGAAATAAAGCTCCAGATAATTCCTTGAGTAATTGAATAAGTAAGAGGAATTAAAATCATTCCGAAGAATGCAGGAATAGCATCATCGAATTGATCCCAATGAATTTTTGTTATTGGCTTCATCATAAATACACCTACAAGAATTAATGCAGGTGCCGTGGCAATTGAAGGAACTACCGATAATAATGGTGATAAGAACATAAATGGAAGAAAAAGTAAACCGGCTATAATTGCAGTTAAACCTGTACGTCCGCCTTCTTCAACACCGGTAGCTGATTCGATATAACTTGTAGCTGCCGAAGTGCCGAATATGCCTGAAATTGTTGTTCCAAGTGCATCTACAATCAATGCTTCTTTTACGTTTTTTGGTTCACCATTTTCATCAATTAATCCGGCTGCTTCAGATACACCAATAAAAGTGGAAATAGAATCAAACATATCGGTGAATAAGAAAGCAAATATCACAGGCCACATAGCCAAAGAAAGTGAATTGATTAAATCCATTTTGAAAAACACACTAAAATCAGGTGCAGAAAAAATTCCCGCAAAAGTTACCAATGTTGATGTACCAAAATTTATAGCTGATGCATCTCCATAGAACCTGCCTATCGGAATTGACATAATGGTAGTAATTGCAATACCAACAATTAAGGCACCTTTGATTCTTTTAACGACTAATAAAGCCGTAATTAGTAAACCGATTAGGAATGTAATTGTAACGGCATCAAACTTGCCTATTCCCACTAATGTAGCCGAATTTGCAATCACAAATTTGGCATTTACGAATCCTATAAAAGTAATAAATAAACCGATACCGGCAGTGATTGCGTATCGAATCTGCTTCGGGATTGCTTTTAGGATCTCTGTACGGATATTAAAAACAGATAACAAAAGAAATATAATACCGGACCAAAAAATCCCCCCCAGAGCTACTTCCCATTTAACACCCATACCAAGTACCACCGAATAGGTAAAGAAGGCATTAAGCCCCATTCCCGGTGCTAATACAATAGGGTTTTTGGCATAGATGCCCATTGCTATACTGCTGAATGCACTTACTAAAATAGTAGCAGTTAATACTCCGGCGAATGGCATTCCTGTATTTGATACAATTGCCGGATTAACTACGATGATATACATAGTTGCAAGAAATGTAGTAATACCTGCAATAATCTCTGTCTTAAAATCTGTTTTGTACTTAGAAAACTCGAAATAATGTTCCATTATTTATCCTCTTGAATTAGAAATTCCATTTAACGGCAATTGTTGGATTCACTTTTATTTCATCTTGGAAGGGGAGGAAATTATTGCTTATTTCTATTTCAGTTCCCACTGATAAATGATTGTCAAAATTATACCATAATTGTGGCTCGGTTAAGAAAACCATCTCTTTATCAGTTCCGATTACCCCTGCTCTTAAATTTCTATCCTGTGACCAAATATCAAGAAAACCGGTAAAATTAAGTTTGCCTTCAAAGAAAGGAACAAACCAAACAGTTGTGAACTGAACATCAAGTCCATCTGATTTATATATCTTCTTAGCAAGAAGATCAGTATTAAGAGTAACAAAACCGAGATCAATAGGATAACTTACACCTGCTAGCCACGATTGATTTAGAGTGCCTGAATAATTCCCTATGGGTGTAGGGATGGTTACAAATCCGTCATTGTATTGAAGTGTAACAGAAAGTTTTTCATATACCGCTACATAACGAGCAATTTCCCAATATGCCAATGAGATGCTTTTATTCTCAGGCATATTAAAATCGAAATCAACAAAGAAGAATGTAGAACCGTATTCATCCGGTTTGAACATTTCTAAAGTAGTAGTAAAATATTTCCTGTCTTCTCCAAGATCATAGTGAAGTTGAAGATTTTGAGCAGTTACTTTTGCTGCCATTAATAGAAAAAAAATGAGTAATAACTTTTTCATTTAAGAGATCCTTATAATTTATTATGAATTTGTATTAGGTAATAATCTATTTAATAAAATGCCTATGATTCCCGATAAACCGATTCCCGAGAGTTGAAATTCACCCCAGCCGAGAACCATATCGCCGATACCAAAAATTAATACGATAGAAACAATTACAAGATTTCGCGATTTTGACATATCGATTTTGCTATTAACGAGTGTGCCGATACCGATGGCAGCAATCATACCAAAAAGAAGAATCATTATCCCACCCATGACCGGTGCGGGAATTGTTCTTAATACTCCTCCTAATTTTCCGAAGAATGCCAATAAAATTGCAAATCCGGCTGCAATTGTCATTAATTTAGGATCGAATTTTTTGATTAATGTAACAGCTCCCGTTACTTCAGAATATGTAGTGTTAGGAGGTCCGCCAAATATTGAAGCAAAAAACGTAGCCACACCATCTCCTAGCAATGTCCTATGAAGACCCGGTTTTTCTAAATAATTTGTTTTTGATGCATTAGAAATGGCAAGCACATCACCCACGTGCTCTATTGCAGGAGCAATTGCCACAGGTAAAATAAATAAGATAGCTCTTATATCGAACTTCGGAAATTCATAAGTCCCTTGTTCTAAAGCTGCTATCCAAGGGATTGAGAACCATTGTGCATTGTTTACAGCATCAAAGGATACTTTACCAAGAATAACAGACAGAATGTATCCTGCAATAATTCCACATAGAATTGGAATTAAGCGAAGCAATCCTTTGCCCATCATTACAACTGCTATTGTTACAGATAATGAAAATAGCGCAACAATAACAGCAAGATAATCAAGCTCTGTTCCACCGGAAAAGTTTTTAGTCATTCCCACTGCCACAGGTGCAAGTTTTAAACCGATTACCATAATTACCGGACCGGTTACAACCGGAGGGAGCCATTTTTCGATAATGGAAATTCCTTTAACTTTTACTAAAACGGAAAGAATAATATATACTACTACTGAACTTGCAAGTCCGCCTAAAGTGGCGCCGACTCCAAATTGTTGAATTCCTATTTGAATCGGTGCTATAAAAGCAAAAGAGCTTGCTAAGAAAACCGGTACGTTCGCTTTTGTAATAAGTTGAAAAATAAGAGTGCCCGCTCCAGCAGTAAATAATGCTATTGAGGGATCTAAACCTGTCAATAATGGAACAAGAACCAATGCGCCAAATGCTACAAAAAGCATTTGTGCTCCTACAATGATATCATTTCCTTTCATTTTACCTTCAAATTAGTTAATTGATTTAATAATTCGGTTTATATAAAAAAAAAGAGCAGCCAAATTGACTGCTCTTTTAATAAAGACAAATATCCACACAGAACAAACTTGTTCTGATAATATCTCTTCTCGTTTTTGGTTTTGTAACCTTAATTTCTTTCAAAAAATGGTCTTGTTGTCTTATTTATTAAAGATAATTAATCGAATGACGTTAATTATAAAGCTATTCGGAAAGGCTTGCCGAAATAACAAAATAAAATTAAGAAAAAATTTGAAAATAAACAGCATTTTTTTAATTAACTATATTATTTACTATTCTTTATAACTATCTAATATTAATTGAGATTAGTATATTACGTTTTTCTATAAATAATAATAGTTCATGAATCAACCCGTAATAACAATAGGGATATTAGTCGAAAAAGAGATCACGTTCGATCTGTATGGTGAATTTACCTCGACAGTACTTGCAAGCCGTATGAGCGGTAGTTACAAAGCTCATCTTTCAGGCAATAAAATTACTTTAATTAAAGAGGGAATGCGTGTAGCCGAAAGTGATTCGATCCTCATAGTACCGAATGATTATTTGACCGATTCGTTTTTAATTAAAGACGTAGTCATTGGTAAAAATTTCCATTGGGAAAAGAAGATAAATCAACGATTCAGAGGAAGCATTAAGTTAATCATTGAAGCCGGGAAGATTTGTGTAATAAATATTTTGTATGTCGAAGATTATTTGGTGAGTGTAATCTCTTCGGAAATGAGTTCCAATTCATCAATTGAAATGTTAAAAGCGCATGCAATTATTTCTCGAAGTTGGCTAATTGCTCAACTCGATAAAAGATTAGAGGCAAGAACAATAATTGAATATCAATTTAGACAGAAAGAAAATGAATTAATAAAATGGTATGATAGAGAAGACCACGAAAATTATGATCTATGCGCAGATGATCACTGCCAGCGTTATCAAGGTATCGCAAGAATTGTAAACGATGCAGCTTTGCACGCAATTGATAAAACACGTGGAATAGTTTTAATGTTTAATGATAAAGTTTGCGATACACGTTACTCAAAATGTTGCGGTGGGATCAGCGAATCTTACGAAAATGTCTGGGAGCCCGTTGTTCATCCTTATCTCACTTCAATTATTGATTATAAGTATGTTGCTGATGATTTCGAAACTGATTTAGATAAAGAAGAAAATGCAAATAAATGGATAAAAAATAAGCCGTTGGCATTTTGCAATACGACTAATAAAAAAGTTCTCTCGCAAGTCCTTGTGGATTTTGATCAGGCTACTACCGATTTTTATAGATGGAAAGTAGAATTTACTCAAGAGGAAATATCAAGTTTAATTAAAGAAAAATCGGGAATCGATTTTGGAAATATCCTAGACCTCGTGCCGGTAGAAAGAGGAAACTCGGGGAGGATTATAAAATTAAAAATTGTAGGTGATAAAAAAACTCTAATTATTGGAAAAGAACTTGAGATAAGGAGAGTGCTATCAAAGTCTCACTTATATAGTTCTGCATTTTTAGTAAAGAAAGAAGAAGTAAAGGATTCGATACCGGGTAAGTTTATTCTCCAAGGCGCAGGCTGGGGACATGGAGTTGGACTTTGTCAAATAGGTGCGGCTGTAATGGGCGATATGGGTTATAAGTTCGATGAAATTCTCTCACATTATTTCAACGATGCTAATCTAAAGAAAATATATTAATGAAGATATTAATGACGTGCCTTTCCAAAAGCTGGGGAGGTATGGAAATGCAAGTTATAAATACGGCAGTTCAATTATTAGAATCAGGTCACGAGATTGATCTATTACTAATCGATAATTCAAAATTATATTTGGAAGCTCGTAAGAATAGAATTAATACAATCACCGTGGATACATTTAAGTATTTTAGTCTAATCCAGATTATTAAACTTCGATCTGTTTTAAGTCAAAAGAACTACAATATTATACACACACATTTCTCAAAAGATTTATGGTTGCTTACCCCGGTTCTAAGATGGTTTGGATTTAATACTCCGGTAATTCTAACCAAGCATGTAGGGTCATTTATAAATAAAAAGGATACCCTGCATCGTTATATCTATTCAAGGTTAGATTTAGCTTTGGCAATCAGCAAAGTGATTAAGAAAAATTTAGAAGATACAACACCATTAAAATCAAATCAAATAGAATTGCTATATAGCGGAATAGATGATGAGAAATTTAATCCCGAAAAAGTTGCTAAAAATAAATTAAGAAAAGAATATAAATTATCGGAAGAACAAATATTAATCGGCATTGCGGGAAGATTCAGTCCCGGTAAAGGGCATGAAGAATTTATCAATGCTTGCGAAATACTTGTAGGTAAGTATAAGAATCTCAAATTTATTGTCATCGGCGAATCGAGTTATGGCGAATCTAAATATGGAAAGAAGATAGCCGATATGCCGGCTGCTCTGGGGATAGAAGATAATTTTATTTTTACGGGATTCCGCGAAGATATGCCGGAAGTTTTTAATTCATTGGATATTTTTGTTTTCCCTTCACACGCAGAAGCATTTGGATTAACCTTAGTTGAAGCAATGTGTATGGGGTTGCCTTCGGTATGCACAGCTTCGGATGGTATTTTGGATATCGCAATTGATAACGAAACATCTTTTCTTTTTGAAAGAGAAAATTATGTGGAACTTTCACAAAAAATCGAACTGCTAATTCATTCAAAAGAGCTTAGAGAAAAGTTAGCCATTAATGCGCGTCAAAGAGTTCTTTCTATGTTTACAAAGAAAATTTATATCGAAAATCTCATTTCATTATATAAAAGATTTATTCCTGAATGACATTCTTAAATCCCGCAATATTGTTTGGATTATTAGCTGCTTCTATTCCGGTGGTTATTCATCTTTTTAATTTAAGGCAGCTGAAGAAGATTGAGTTTAGCTCACTAATGTTCTTAAAGACATTACAAAAGAATAAAATAAGAAAAATTAAATTCAAGCAGTGGCTTTTGCTTCTTATTCGTGTATTAATAATTATGACACTGGTATTTGCCTTCTCCCGTCCTACAATGAAGAACGTATCTTTATTTGGTCTCGGGCAAAATGCTAAAACATCAGCAGTGATAATTTTGGATAATAGTTTTAGCATGTCAGTTCTCTCTTCTTCCGGCTCTTATTTTAATATTGCAAAAAAAAGTGCGATCAATATTTTGGATAATTTAGACCAAGGGGATGAGGCGGCTATTTTATTGGTTTCAGATCTTAGAGAAAATAAAATTACTTTTACCCAAAATATTGCACTACTAAAACGCATTATCGAAAAAGCTGAAATATCAGGTTATAGCGGAACGATAAACTCCGCTATCGTAAAAGCAGCTTCAATAATTGATGAATCAAAAAATTATAATAAAGAAATTTATCTGCTTACCGATTTCCAGAAATCGAGAATTTCCAATGATGTTTCAGAGCTTTCAGATTTATCGTCAATCTTAAATAAAAATATTCATCTCTTTGGATATAAATTACCTCAAAATGAAATTAGTAATTTGGCAGTAATAGATTTCAAAGCTGAGAACCAGTTATTTGAAAAAAATAAGCCGATTACTTTTAAGGCAGCCATAGAAAATTATTCGAATAGCCGAATTACTAATAGCGTAGCATCGTTGTTTATAAATGGGAAACGTACTGCCCAACAAAGTTTTGATATCGATCCGGGTACATCAAGAGAATTAATTTTTGAAACGGCAATTACTTCTTCGGGATTATCAGATATCTTCGTTGAGTTGGAAGATGATGATCTCTTGTTTGATAATAAAAGATATCTCTCGATAGATATTCCTGAATCTATTCCTATTAATTTAATTTCACAGAATAAAAGAGATGCAGAATTTATAAATGTTCTTATCTCTGCTAATGAAAATTTTAATACCGGAAATTCATTAAAGAAAAATTTTAATATTCTTATCGGTAATGAATCGAGCAGAGTATTGGAAGAATTAAAAAGTAACATCGAGAACGGTGGAAGTATGATATTATTCCCCGGAGAAAATTCAGAGCTAAATGATTTTCAGAATATTTGCAAAATTTTCGAACTCGATATTCCAAATTCCTCTGTTGGCAAAAAAGGAAGTTTTCTAAATCCGACCAAGTTTAATAAAATTGATTTTAATCATCCCGTATTCAGAAATCTATTTGAAAGCGAAAATAGCGAATTGGAATCACCTTTAATAAATTATTATTTCAAAACGAATAATTCTCAAAAGACACGCTCAATTATTAATTTGATTGATGGTTCTGAGCTATTAACAGAAAAAAAATTAGGAAAAGGAAAGATTCTTACGTTTTATGTGGCCCCTGTTATGGCGTGGACAGATATGCCGCTAAAGCCAATATTCCCGGCATTGATCGCAAGAACGATTATCTATCTTAGTGCGGGAATCAAAGAAGATGGAGCTGTTATCTCAGGAGAGACTATTATTGCAAATCTGTCTAATCGAACTTTCCCGAAAATTGAAATAGTAACTCCAAAATTTGAATCGCAATTTATAAACGCTGATTCATTAACTAATAAAAATTATTATTCTTACTCATATACCGATGAATTAGGGATTTATAAATTCTATGATAACAAAAAATTATTAGATTATTTTTCGGTAAATGCTTTACCGATTGAATCGAATATCGAGTATGCAGATGAGGAAACAATGAAAAAATATTTTGAGGAGATTAATTACGAAAATGATTTAATAGAACTAAATTATGATGAAGATATTTCAAAAAAGATTTATGAATCACGTTTTGGAGTTGAATTATGGAAATATTTTATTGTTCTTGCATTACTCCTTGCGGTAATGGAAATGCTGATAGCAAAAAATTCAAAAAAAGATATTACAGAACTT
>Ga0209643_1001327_pt1 | contig 24331 bp, 20 predicted proteins | sample AutmiccBRH37_all_FD_187383 | JGI IMG/M metagenome (GOLD analysis project Ga0209643, IMG submission 187383) | Deep subsurface microbial communities from Mt. Terri, Switzerland - Autotrophic microbial communities BRH/37_all (SPAdes) (version 2) | ecosystem: Environmental > Aquatic > Deep... | reverse complement strand
GCAGGAAATATCAAAATTATGTAGAAATATTTATCGTTGCATACTATAATATATTTGTAATGCAATTGTAACTCAATTGTAATATGCAAAACTAAATATTAAGGGGGAAGATTGATGTTTAAGAAAGGTTTAGTACTAGTATTAGCACTGGTTATGGTTCTGACAATGTTTACAGGCTGCGCCGCACCGGCACCAGCACCAGCCGCACCGGCACCGGAAGCTACAGAGGCTCCTACGGAGGCTCCAAAGCCAGCATTGTCATTTGGTATGATCACTGACGTTGGTGGTCTCGGAGATAAGTCCTTCAACGACTCAGCATGGGAAGGACTCCAGAAGGCTGGAAAGGAACTCGGAGTTGAACCGGTTATACTTCAGTCAACAAAGCAGGAAGACTATGAAGCCAACATAGGCAACATGGCTCAGTCAGTTGATCTTTCAATAGCTGTCGGTTTCTTGATGGAACAGGCTATGAAAACAGGGTCAGAGCAGTATACAGATAAGAAATTCGGCATAATAGACACAGTAGTTTCTACACCAAATGTTATGTCAGTTACATTCAAAGAGCATGAAGGTTCGTTCCTGGTAGGTGTTATCGCAGGTCTTACTACAAAATCCAATGTTGTTGGTTTTGTAGGCGGTATGGACTTCCCGCTCATAAAGAAATTTGAAGTAGGTTTCAGAGCAGGTGTTGCTTCTGTTAATCCAGGGGCAAAGGTTCTTGTTAACTATACAGGGGTTTTCGACAATCCTGACAAGGGTAAGGAAATTGCACTCTCACAGAACAAGCAGAAGGCTGATGTTATATACCACGCTTCAGGAGCTTGCGGTATAGGTGTTATACAGGCTGCTGACGAAAAGGACTTCTGGGCAATCGGTGTTGACCAGGATCAGTCTGCTATATCAAAGAACAACAAGGTTCTTTGCAGCATGATAAAGAGAGTTGATGTTGGTACATATACAATAATCAAGGCTTTTGCCGACAACAAGTTTGAAGGCGGCAAATCAGCAGAACTGGGACTTGTGGAAGATGGAGTAGGCTACAGTGACAACGGGAAAAATGTTACAGCAGAAGTAAGTGCTGTTGCTGAGAAAGCTAAAGAATTAGTCGTCAATGGTACTATAGTTGTTCCTGCAACTGAAGATGAGCTCAAGGCATTCAAGCCAGTGGAAATAAAATAAGCAAATACTGTATAACATGGTGAATCAAAGCTAGATGCGTTGCTGCATCTAGCTTTTGCTTCATAAAGGAGCTTGCCTATTTTTTAATTGATGTAAATATTCATAATAGGTATAATTAGAATATGTTATTATTTGATTTTTAGAATTCGCTGTGAGAGGTGGGATAAAATTGCCGGTAGTAATAGAGATGAAAGGGATAGGGAAGTCCTTTCCCGGAATACGGGCAAACGACGATATTAGCTTGACGGTAGAACAAGGAGAGATACACGTGTTGCTGGGTGAAAACGGTGCTGGTAAGTCAACCCTTATGAATATATTGTACGGCCTTTATCAACCGGATGAAGGGCAGATATTTGTAAAGGGCGAGCCTGTTAAAATCACCAATCCCAATATTGCGATATCGCATGGTATCGGCATGGTGCATCAGCACTTCATGCTGGTTCCACCCTTTACTGTTGCCGAAAACATAATACTTGGCAAGGAGCCAAGCAAAGGTATCACTCTTGACCTTGACAAGGCAATAAAGGATGTAGAGGAGCTTTCAAAGAAATATGAATTAAAGGTAGACTCACAGGCCTTGATTCAGGACATTTCCGTGGGAATGCAGCAGAGAGTTGAGATATTGAAGACATTATACAGAGGTGCTGAGATACTAATACTTGATGAACCGACAGCGGTACTGACACCACAGGAAATAGAAGAGCTGGGCGTTATATTAAAGAGTCTTGTAAATCAAGGCAAGTCAATAATACTTATTACCCACAAGCTGAAGGAAGTAATGTCAATGAGCGACAGGGTAACTATTGTCAGAAGAGGCAAGGTTGTTGACACCTTAAATACTAAGGATACCAACATTGACGAGCTTGCAGAAAAGATGGTGGGCAGAAAAGTAAATCTTACTGTGGATAAGCAGGAAGCTAAGACTGCTGCTCCCATTCTGGAGATTAAGGACTTGAAGGTATTGGACAGCAGGAAGCTGGAGGCTGTTAAAGGGGTGAGCCTGCAGGTTCATAGCGGTGAGATTCTTGGCATTGCAGGAGTAGATGGAAATGGACAGAGTGACCTGGTGCAGGCTATAACAGGCCTTGCTAAAGCAGAATCGGGAGAGATCCTTCTTAACGGCAAGGAAATTACCAACCTTCCTCCCAAGGATGTAATTGCAAGCGGAGTAGGACATATACCGGAGGACAGGCATAAGAGAGGCCTGGTGCTCAATTACTCCTTGGCGGAAAACTCAATACTGGGCAGTCATTATTCAAAACGGTTCAGGCAAGGATTGGGGTTAAGCTACCAGAGAATAAGAGAATACAGCAGAAAGCTTATAGAAGAATACGATGTCAGAACACCTAATGAAAAGGTTCTTGCCAAGTCACTTTCCGGTGGAAACCAGCAAAAGCTCATTGTAGCAAGAGAGATTGACAGAGATCCGAGCCTATGCATAGCAGCTCAGCCTACCAGAGGCCTGGATGTCGGAGCTATAGAATTTGTACATAAAAAGCTGGTGGAGCTTCGTGACGAAGGTAAGGCAGTACTGCTTGTATCCCTTGAGTTGGATGAGGTAATGACACTTTCAGACAGGATAGCGGTTATGTATGATGGGAAGATTGTGGGTATCCTTGATGCAAATGATGCTACTGAGAAAAAGCTTGGTATAATGATGGCGGGCGGTAGTGCTCAGGATGCTGAATAAGGAGGATGTGAAATGGAATCAAGAATGAATGAGTTTAAAGAAGAGCTTAGGAAGACCTTAAAGGAAATTGCATATCCCCTTATTGCAATACTTATTTCGTTTATCGCAGGGGGCATTCTGGTGTATTCCTTTGGGAAGAACCCTGTAGTAGCATATACTGCATTATTTAAAGGAAGCCTTGGGGATTTGAATAAATTCGGAGAGACGCTAGTTACTGTTACACCGCTTATTTTGACAGGTTTGTCCATTGCGTTCGCATTCAGATGCGGGTTGTTTAATATAGGTGCGGAAGGACAATTTATAATGGGCTCTGTTGCTGCCGTATGGGCAGGATGGGCTTTTACAGGCTTGCCGCCTATACTGCATGTTACATTGACATTGCTTATTGGTGCGCTGGCAGGGGGACTATGGGCTTCGGTTATAGGCTGGCTGAAAGCAAAAGTAGGCTCCCACGAAGTTATTAATGGAATAATGATGAATTATATTGCCATGTATATGAGCAATTTCATTGTAATGACTTTTCTCAATGAACCTGAAAAAGCATATTCTTTTGCAATTGCCGATTCTGCCAAGCTATGGAGATTTTCTCAAGCTTTTGTGCAGTTCAAGTATTCCAGATTGAACGCTGGGATATTTTTAGCTTTGATAGTTGCTCTGGCTGCATACTATATATTGAACAAGACAGTAAGAGGATATGAGATAAGGGCTGTTGGCTACAACCCTCATGCAGCGGAGTACGGTGGAATAAGCGTTAAGAAAAATATAGTTCTTGCAATGATCATATCCGGAGTTTTTGCAGGATTTGCCGGAGCAATAATGGCCACGGGAGTCCAATACAGAGTTAACAATCTCTTTGGCTTCACCGGCTACGGATTGGATGGAATTGCAGTAGCACTGGTGGGAAACAACCATCCAATAGGGGTTATACTGTCTGCTTTCCTTTTCGGTATATTGCAAAAAGGCGGACCGCTTATGCAGATACAAGGAATCCCTAAAGAGGTTGTGGGAATTATTCAAGGGATAATCATATTATTCGTAGCTGCAAACTTTGTAAGAGTGGTGGCGGAACAAATAAAACAGAACAAGGAATTGAAGAGAAGTATAGAGAAAGGGGAGGTTGAATAGAATGGAAAACGTAGGTATTATAACTATACTGGGCATAATATTAACGGCCACCATAAGATCCGCCACCCCATTGATATTCGCTTCCCTTGGGGGCAACTTCTCCGAAAGATCCGGTGTATTTAATATAGGCCTTGAAGGTATAATGACAGTGGGTGCATTCAGTGCGGTTTTCTTCTCCTTCAAGACCGGATCGCCATGGGCAGGCTTGCTTGGTGCCATGGTTATAGGCGGCCTGTTCGGATTGCTTTTGGCATTTTTGAGCATATACTTTAAAGCAAATCAAGTTATAGTCGGTACTGCTATCAATATTCTGGCAGCCAGCCTTACAACCTTCCTGCTGGTTGAGATATGGGGAAGACCGGGACAGACTGATAATGTAGAATACTTCCAGGCTTGGGGTCCCTTCAACTTCTTTAGCTACCTGGCATTTGCCATGGTCATTGCAGCTTACTATGTGATGTACAAGACTCCTTTCGGCTTAAGGATACGCGCTGTTGGCGAGCATCCAAGAGCAGCTGACACATTAGGTGTTAATGTATATGTAATAAGGTATATATGCGTGACAATAAGCGGCGTACTTGCCGGAATAGGTGGAGCTTCACTTTCTATAGGCTCTCTTAGTCTTTTCAAGGAAGGTATGATTGCCGGTAAAGGCTTTATCGCTTTAGCTGCTTTGATATTTGGCAAATGGAATCCTATAGGAGCAGCACTGGCTTGTCTCTTCTTCGGCTTTGCCGATGCGCTGCAGACAATTGCAACTAATCTGCCCATCCCTAAGGAGTTTCTGTTTGCACTGCCTTACATATTGACTATGCTTGCAGTATCAGGGTTTGTTGGTAAATCCGTCGGTCCGGCTGCAGGAGGGAAACCTTATGAAAAAGGCGAAAAGTAGATAGTATAAAATAATGCAATATCAGAAGAATGTGCTTAGCAGCGCATTCTTTTTGCCATATAGTTACATGGCAAATAGTTATGACTTGACCTATAAATGTGCTATAATTAATATTGTGAGTAACAGCGGTTTCAATCAAATCCATCCGGGGGTGATAAAATGAGAATGGGATATGATCTGATCATAGAGCAGCAGCAAAAGCTTATAATGACACCGGAGCTTAAACTGGCGCTGAAGATACTTCAACTTCCTGCAGTGGAGCTTGAAGAACTTATACAGCATGAACTGGAAGCTAATCCTGTTCTTGACCTGGTGGATGATAACAGGGATGAAAAGCCCGAAGTGCAGCAAAAACAAGACAAAGAGGAAAAAGAAAAAGAAAAGGAAAAAGAAAAAGAGATTGACTGGAAAGAATACCTTCAGTTCCAAGGAAAAAGCTATTCAATGGAGGGCTTTGACAGCGATGAAAATTCTGAATTCTCTTATGAAAATTTCATAACCTATTCATATACATTAAAGGATCACCTGATTTCACAGCTTAGAGTTTCTCCGATAAACGAAAAGCTCAGAGATATAGGTGAATATATTATAGAATGTCTTGATGAAAACGGATACCTTACCGCGACTCAGGAAGATATGTCTGAAATTCTTTCTGTAGATATGGATGCAGTGAAAGAAGCATTAGGCATTATTCAGACCTTTGAGCCTTTTGGAGTAGGTGCAATTGATTTAAAGGAATGTCTTCTGATACAGCTGAAAAACAAAGATATCCTTGATGAAACAATTGAAGTAATTGTGAAAAATCATTTGGATGACATTGCATGCAACAGGCTGAACAACATTTCGAAAAAACTTTCTATAAGCATTGAAGAAGCCCAAAATTACAGTGATATTATAAAAAATCTTGAGCCTAAGCCCGGACGGGCCTTTGAGGGAAGTGCCTCAACAAAATATGTGACTCCGGATGTATACATTGAGAAGATTGGAAATGAGTATGTTGTCATAATAAATGACCACTATGGTTCCAGACTAATGATCAATCAATATTACAAGAATATTTTGAACTCAGAGGACAAATCCTCACAGGCTTCTGCCTATATAAACAACAAACTATCCTCTGCCATGTGGCTTATCAGAAGTCTTGAACACAGGAAGAACACATTGTATAACGTTGTGAAGGCCATACTTGAGTATCAGATGGATTTTTTCGAAAAGGGTCCAATGTATCTCAGGACGATGACTTTGAAGAAGATTGCAGAAATGGTGAATGTGCATGAATCAACCGTAAGCAGGGCTATAAGCGGCAAATATGTTCAGACCACCAGAGGAATATTCGAAATCAAGTATTTTTTCAAAAGCGGGGTAGATAATCAGGATGGGGATGCAATTTCCTCCGAAAGCATCAAAAAAATGATAAAGAACTATGTAAGCGGCGAGGATGCAAGCAAGCCTGTAAGCGATCAGCATATAGCAGATTACCTTGTAAAGGAAGGCTATATGATTTCCAGAAGAACAGTAGCCAAGTACAGGGATGAGCTGGGGATACTGTCATCATCAAAGAGAAAAAGATATTAAAGCAGATACGAGATGCGAGACTCGAGGTTTAGTAGGGGCGATTCATGAGTCGCCCAAATAGGTTATAAAATGGAAGTGGCTAAGGCCACTTTTTTTTGTTATTTAAAGTATGATAAAAATTTATAGTAAATTACAAAAAATAACAATATAAAACAGTAATTGACAAAGAAAGATTTTCCAATTATAATATTGGTGAGTAAGTGATTACTCACCAAGGAGGTAAATTATGTATAGGCTGCCGTTGCATAGAAAAGAAGCAATAATATTAACCGCAGTTGAGGTAATAAATGATTTGGGCATTCAAGGTTTGTCTACCAGGGAGATAGCAAAGAGGCAGGGTATTTCTGAAGGAACAATATTCAAGCATTTTCGTACCAAAAATGAACTGATGCTTTCTATATTGGATCATTATTCCCAGTATGACGCTGACATTATAGAGTCAATCAAGCTTAAAGATCTTAGGCCGATAGAGGCGGTTAACTATTTTATCAATGCTTATGCCGAGTATTATCAGAACTATCCTCAAATAACTGCAATAACTCAGGCGTATGATGTATTATCCCACGATCCGCAGCTAACGGAGAAGATTAAGGGAATTTTCATGAGCCGTTATGAGTTTTTAGAAGCTATGATAGCTGAGGCACAAAAGAGTGGAGAAATATCAAGGAGTATTGATAGTGAAAAGCTGGCAGGTATAATATGGGGAAGTTTTAGTATGGCCTGTCTCAAATGGAGGCTCAGTGGTTATGGTTTTGAGCTGAGGGATTATATTATAACAACTCTTGAGACTATTTTGAAGGCTTTTAGACTTTTGAAATAAGAAATATCATATAAGGAGTGTAGGAAAATGAAAAAAGTGCTTATAGTTGACGATGCGGCCTTTATGAGAGCTTCTATCAGGATGATGCTTGAGAAAAACGGATTTGAAGTTGTTGGTGAAGCAGAAAACGGTTTGGTAGGAATTCAAAAATATAAGGAGCTTAGTCCGGATATTGTCACAATGGATATCACGATGCCGGATATGGATGGTATAGAGTCACTAAAGGCTATAAAAGAGTATGACGCAAAAGCAAAAATTATAATGGTATCAGCAATGGGGCAGGAGCCTATGGTAATGGATGCTGTGGTAAGTGGGGCAAAATCCTTTATTGTAAAGCCATTTAAGGAAGAGCTTGTAGTACAAACTCTGAATAAGGTGTTGGAGCTTTAATGCGGATATAGAAACAAGGGAGGGATTGTTTTGCCGGACCGGTCTATAAATGAGCCAATGCTTGACATCTTTATTTTTGAGACGGTTAAGCAAATTGAGCAACTTGAGCAGCTTATCATCAGCAATGAAAAGTTCAGTTGTTATACCCAGGATGCAATAAATGAGATATTCCGTATAATGCACACTATAAAGGGTTCTGCTGCAATGATGCTTTTTGACAACATATCCACGCTTTCGCATACCATTGAGGATCTGTTTTACTTTCTTCGGGAAGAAAAGCCCGAGGGTATGGATTGTACTGCTCTTTCAGACTTGGTTCTGGAGGGAGTGGATTTTATCAAGGTAGAGGTAGAGAAGATAAAAAATGGCCATAAAGCAAATGGTGATGCTGAGAGGATATCAGAGAAGATGAGGAGTTTTCTGGCGGCCCTAAAGAAGGTTGAGTTATCTGCAGCAGTAACAGCTGAATATAGTGAAGCTTCAGGGGGCAAAAGGCAGTATTACATCAGCAAGGATAAGACAGCGGTTAATACAGGCAAGAACGCTTTTAAGGCACTTATACGTTTTGAAGAGGGCTGCGGAATGGAGAATATAAGAGCTTTTTCATTAATCCGTGATCTTAAGGATATAACAAATGAGCTCCGCTCCATACCGGAGGATGTGATGGCTTGTGATGGAAGTATAGAAGCAATAAGGAAAGAAGGCTTTACGGTATTTCTGAAGACGGACCTTTCATATAAGGAAATGAACGATTTTATTATGAAAACAGTATGCCTGAAGGAATTGATACTTGCCAAACTGGATGATATTGAAGTATTTAATAAGGCTTCTCAAGAGAAACGTATTGTACTTGAAGATAATGAGATTGAATCACCTAGGCTTCATAAAGAAGAAGCTCTTACTCCTGCCGGACTTCAGCAGAGCATAATAAGTGTTAATGTCAACAAGCTGGACAAGCTGATGGATTTGGTAGGCGAAATGGTAATAGCTGAGGCGATGGTTACCCAGAACCCAGATCTCAAAGGGCTGGAACTCCACAATTTTCAAAAGGCTGCAAGACAGCTCAAAAAGATAACAAGTGAGCTGCAGGATATGGTAATGTCAATCCGTATGATTCCAATTTCCGCAACTTTTCACAAGATGCAAAGAATTGTACGTGACATGTGCAAGAAGCTGAATAAGGAAGTGCAGCTGGAGCTTATAGGAGAAGAAACAGAAGTAGACAAGAACATAATTGAGCATATCTCCGACCCACTGATGCACCTTATAAGAAATTCCATCGACCATGGGATGGAAAATGCCGACGAGAGGCTGAAAAAGGGCAAACCGCAGTCTGGAACAATTACACTGACAGCACAGAATGCCGGAAGTGATGTAGTCATTACGGTAAAAGACGACGGTAAGGGCTTGAACCGCGAAAAAATACTCCAGCGTGCCAAGGAGCATGATCTGATATACAAGCCTGAAGAGGAAATGTCGGATAAGGAGATATATTCTCTGATTTTCCTGCCGGGTTTTTCTACAAAAGACAATATAAGCGAGTTCTCAGGCCGTGGCGTGGGCATGGATGTGGTGGTAAAGAATATTGAAACGGTTGGGGGGGGCGTATCGGTAGACAGTGCAGCTGATAAGGGAACAACAGTAACCCTCAAGATTCCTCTGACTCTTGCTATTATAGATGGGATGAACATCAGAGTTGGGAATGCTATGTATACTATACCTACGATTTCAATTAAGGAATCCTTCAGGGCTAATGAGAGGGATCTGATCATTGACCCTGACGGCAATGAAATGGTAATGGTCAGAGGACAGTGCTACCCGGTATTGCGGCTTCATGAACATTTTAAGGTGAAGACAATTGTCACAAATATTCCGGAAGGCATTATTGTTATGGTCGAAAATGGGGAAGACAGCATATGCATCTTTGCGGACGAACTGGTCGGAGAACAGCAGGTGGTGGTAAAGACATTACCTGCCTATATAAGGGGCATGAGAAAAATACAAGGCTTGGCCGGATGTACTCTGTTGGGTGATGGCAGCATAAGCTTGATACTTAACATCGCCGGGCTTTTTGAGAAATAACAGCCCCGGAAACTTTTTGGAAAATCTGAATGAAGAAATGAAAGGAGATGCAGACATGACTGAGTTTCAAGCACAGGAGCTTTGGGATGAGGAGGATACTCAGAAGGGTAAATATCTGACCTTCTATCTGGGAAAGGAGTTCTACGGAATTGAAATCAAGTATGTGACAGAAATTGTAGGAATGCAGCCGATTACCGAAGTTCCGGAGCTTCCGGAGTACATCAGAGGGATAATCAACTTGAGAGGTAAAATTATCCCTGTCATGGATGTAAGACTTAGGTTCAAAAAGCCTTTAAGAGAATATAATGACAGAACCTGCATTATTGTGGTAGACATCAGAGATGTTGCAATAGGTCTCATTATTGACAGCGTATCAGAAGTAATGTCAATACCCGAGGGGGACATAGTGCCGCCTCCCGGAATCGGACAGGGCTTCAGCAACAGGTATATCAAGGGCATAGGTAAAGTCGGGAGTGAAGTAAAGCTTGTACTGGACTGTGACAAGCTATTGAATGACGAGGATACGGAAATTATTACCAGCATATAATAATATACAGGGGGGGTCATACAATGAAATGGTTTTTAAACATGAAAATATCTGCAAAGCTTATAACAGGTTTCCTGATTGTGGCATTACTTGCAGGTGTAGTAGGAGCTATAGGCCTTCAGAGCATTAATACCATCAGCAGTGCAGACAAACTATTGTTCGAAGAGAATACTTTGGGTGTTTTATATGCCGGGAATGCAGCGGTATATTATCAGAGAATAAGATTTAATGCTCTCAAAATGACAATGGTAGATGATATTGCAGAACGGGATGGTTTTATTGCTGAAGTAGAAGAGTACTTTGCAAAAACTGATGAATATCTGAAAAAATATGAAGAAGGAATCGTATCCGAAGAGGACAGAGCTCAGTTTGATGCTATGAAGCCGTTTTGGGCCAACTACAAGGCTGTAGTTGGAAAATCAGTAAGCCTGCTGCAAGCAGGTGATAAAGAGCAGGCTTTAGAGCTGATCTTTGGGGAAGCAGCTGCAGCAGGTGCTACTATGCAGAGCTCCTTTGATAAATTGATTGAGTTTAATACAAATGCGGCAGATTCTAAAGCGGGTCACAATACTGAGCTGGCGAGGACATCTATGACAACCATGATTATTGTAGTCATTGCCAGTATGTTAACAGCAATAGCTCTTGGGCTGTCAATATCCCGTATAATAAGCAAACCGGTGAAAGCGTTGGCAGAAACAGCAGACAAGCTAGCTGCAGGAGATATAAATGTGAGTGTGAAAGCGGATACAAAAGATGAAATAGGCAAGCTCATGGAATCCTTTGTGAAGATGGTGGCAAATATACGCGAGCAAGCTTTAGTGGTTGAAAAGATTGCCGGTGGGGATCTTACTGTAAAGGTCAGCGTAAGATCCGATAATGACCTCATGGGCAAGAAGCTGTCAGAACTGATTGAAAAGAACAATGAAGTATTGAACAATATAAGTGCGGCATCTGAACAGGTTGCTTCCGGCTCCAGGCAGATGTCTGATTCCAGTATGGCACTTTCACAAGGGGCAACAGAGCAGGCAAGCTCCATTGAAGAACTGACGGCATCCCTTGAAGAAGTATCCTCCCAGACCAAGCTGAATGCAGAGAATGCAAGCCAGGCCAATGAGCTTGCGGAAACTGCCAAAGCAAATGCAGAGCTGGGCAACAGTCAAATGCAGGATATGCTTAAAGCTATGGTGGAGATTAACGATTCTTCTTCCAATATATCCAAGATAATCAAGGTTATTGACGAAATAGCCTTCCAGACAAATATTCTTGCACTAAATGCAGCAGTTGAAGCTGCAAGAGCCGGCCAGCATGGCAAGGGCTTTGCAGTAGTAGCTGAAGAGGTGAGAAACCTGGCAGCCCGTTCAGCCAATGCTGCCAAAGAGACGACAGATATGATTGAAGGCTCAATAAAGAAGACCGAGGGAGGCACTAAGATTGCCAATGACACAGCAAAGGCTCTTAATGAAATAGTAGGCAATATTGCCAAGGTAGCTGATCTTGTAAGTGATATTGCAATAGCTTCCAACGAACAGGCTTCAGGAGTGGCACAGATCAACCAGGGAATAATGCAGGTCTCCCAAGTAGTGCAGACCAACTCAGCTACAGCAGAGGAGAGCGCGGCAGCCAGTGAAGAACTTTCAGGACAGGCAGCGCTTCTAAGAGAAATGGTAGGCAAATTCAAATTAAAAAAAGGCAGCTTCAATAATAATAAATTTGACGAGATAGACTCTGATATACTTAAGATGCTGGAGGATATGGCAGAAAGGAAAAAAGCCGCAGTAGGTCCTGAGGCAGAAACCCGCTCAGAGGCGGCAGCTTCAAAGACCAAAATAGCATTGAGTGATAAAGAATTTGGAAAGTACTAGCATATAAGCTATTGTCAATGGACTATAGCACATAATAGGTGATATTATGATTAACATTACAGAAAAAGAGTTCGCCAAACTGGCAGAATTCATCAAAACCAATTATGGCATCCACTTGAAGGAAGGAAAAAAATCCCTGGTAATCGGAAGGCTGCATAATGTCCTGTCTCAGAAGGATTTTAAGAGCTTTTCCGATTACTATGACTACATTGTATCAGACAAGACAGGGGATGCAGTAACGGTATTAATAGATAAAATAACTACCAATCATACCTTCTTTATGAGGGAAGCAGACCACTTCCATTATTTCAAAAGCGCAGTACTGCCATATCTGGCAAGTACAGTCAGGGATAAGGATTTAAGGATCTGGAGTGCAGGATGCTCTACCGGTGAGGAGCCTTATACCCTTGCCATGATACTGGATGAATACTTTGGGAGTGAAAAGATGCTATGGGACTCCAAGGTTTTGGCTACGGATATATCGGGCAAAGTGCTTGACACCGCACAAAAGGGCATATATGACAATGAGGAAGTCGCAACACTTCCTGTCCAATGGAGACTCAACTATTTTAAAAAGCATGATAAAGAAAAGTCCATACTTGCCGAAAGAATACGCAATGAAGTTATATATAGAAAGTTCAACCTGATGGAGTCTGTATTTCCATTTAAACGTAAATTCCATGTGATTTTCTGCAGGAATGTTATGATTTATTTTGACAACAAAACAAGAGATGCATTGGTGAATAAATATTACCAGCATTTAGAATCCGGAGGCTACCTGTTCATTGGCCACTCAGAGTCACTTAACCGGGAAACAGCCAGGCTCAAGTATATAATGCCTGCTATCTATAGAAAGGAATAGTCATATGAAGAAAATCAGGGTTTTGATTGTAGATGACAGTGCTTTATCAAGAACGGTGCTGGCAAGAGGCCTTTCTGCCGATTCTTGTATCGATGTGGTAGCAACTGCCTCGGATCCTTTTGATGCCAGGGATAAAATACTTGAGCATGAGCCGGATGTAATGACCTGTGATGTAGAAATGCCAAGAATGGATGGAATAGAGTTTGTAAGAAGGCTTATCCCACAGTATCCGATGCCGGTGATAATGGTAAGTGGGATCAGTGATGCGGTATTTGATGCATTGAATGCCGGGGCGGTTGACTTTGTTACAAAGCCAGAGCTTGCATCTATCAGGAGCGTAGAGCTTTTCATAGATGAAATTGTCGGGAAAGTGAAGATTGCCGCAACAGCAAAGGTGGCTTCTCTGAAGAACAGGGATTATACTTCGGGAGTATTGGAAAAAAAGGATATATCAACGGATAGGATTATTGCAATAGGTGCTTCCACAGGAGGAACTGAGGCAATATATAATGTTCTGAAATATTTGCCCAATAATATTCCGGGGATCGTAATAGTACAGCATATTCCTCCGGTTTTTTCCCGAATGTTCGCTGAACGCTTGAATAACGCTACTTCTCTAAAAGTAAAAGAAGCCCATACCGGTGATTTTGTTGAAAGAGGGCAAGTTCTGGTAGCTCCCGGAGACAAGCATATGAGGATAAAGAAGCTGAGAGATACATATAAGGTGGAATGCTTTGAGGGAGATAAGGTGAATGGTCACTGCCCATCTGTTGATGTACTGTTTGAATCTGTTGCAAAGGAAGCGGGAAGCAGTGCTATAGGGGTAATACTTACAGGTATGGGATATGATGGCTCTAAAGGCCTTCTTTCAATGCGGAGAAAGGGCGCAAGGACCATAGGACAGGATGAACAGTCCTGCGTGGTATATGGAATGCCCAAAGCAGCATTTAACATAGGAGCCGTTGAGAAGCAGGCATCATTGGACAATATGCCGAAGCTTTTATACTCATTGTTGGATAAGCTGTAACTACAGATATGGGAGTGATTAACAATGTACACTGATAGAGAAAGCTGTAAATTTGCCGAGGCTATTCTGTCATGTGTCGGGGATGGTATAATCTCAACAGACCTGACAGGTAAGATTCTATATATGAATCCTGTTGCCGAGGATATTATGGAATGTAAGCTGGAAGAGGCTTATGGTAAGGAATTCAGTACAGTATTTGCCTTATCCGAAGCTGAAACCGGGGCACCGGTAGAAAATCCTATAGCCAAAACAATCAGTACAAATACAGTTGTGGGTTTGATCAAGAACACTGTGGTTACAACAAGGGGCGGGAGACAAAAGCATATATCTGCGACGTGTTCTCCGTTAAAAGGTGTAAATGGTGAGGTTGCCGGGGTTGTGGTGGCGTTCAGGGATATCACAACGCTAAGAAGTACTGTACGGGCTCTGGAAATGGATATTACCGACAGTAAAAACAGAGAGTTTGCCATAACGAAATCCAGGGACTTATGCATTAATCTGTTGAACCAGCTGCCTGCGCTTGTATGGTGTACTGATATAAATATGGAATGTGATTACGTCAGTCAGAGCTGGCTGGATTTTACAGGCAGGAAGCTTCAGGATATGCTGGGGAATGGATGGAATGATTGTATTCATCCTGAGGATTTAGACGAGTGTATTAAGGTTAATATTAAAGCCCATGAAAAGCAGGAGTCTTTCAAGTATGAATTGCGCCTCTTGCATAATGACGGGCAATACAGATGGTGCCTGGATGTAGGAACTCCATATTATGATATGGATGGTCAATTCGAGGGCTTTGTAGGGGCATTATATGATATAACAGACAAAAAACTGGCTGAAAAGGCAATGCAGGAAAGTAAAGAAAAGTATAAAACACTTTTTAATACCGCAGCAGATGCAATTTACCTTTATGAAGTAATAGAAGACAGAAAAAAATTGGGAAAAATTATAGAAGTGAATGACATAACCTGCTGGAGACTGGGATATTCAAGAGATGAGATGTTGAAGCTTCATGTTATGGATTTCAACAAGAATAGTAATTATGAGCAGATTGTCTCTATAATCAACACAATAATAGAGAAGGGCGATTATACCTATGAGAATATCCATGTCACCAAAGACGGCAGGGAAATACCTATAGAAGTAAATGCACACTATATCGAGATGGGCGGCAGAAAGTGTATATATTCTCTTGCCCGTGACATAACAGAGAGGAAAAAAGCTGAATCGCTTATAAGAAAAAGTCAGGCGAAATATTATTCCCTGTTTATGAACCTAATGGATGCCTTTGCTTACAGCAGCATTATGTATGATGATGACGGCAGGCCTGAGGACTTTATCGTAACTGAAATCAACAGTGCTTTTGAGAAAATGTTCAGCATGAAGCTGGAAGAGATTGTAGGGAAGACCTGCACCGAGCTGCTTCCACAATTTAGCGGATATCTGTTGAAGCGGTTGAAGGAAAGTCAAAAACCCAACGGAAGGATAAACAACATAAGAATTGACGAGTACTATGTAAAAGAACTGGAGCAATGGTATTCTTTCCTGATATTCGAGCCGGATAAGGGCTTCCTGGCAATAACTATTGAGCAAGTTTCTGAAAAAAAGATTGTGGAAGTAGAATTGAAAAAGGCAAAAGAAGCAGCTGAAGCAGCCAATAAAGCCAAAAGTGAATTCCTTGCCAATATGAGCCATGAAATCCGGACTCCGATAAACGGCATGGTGGGAATGATTGATCTTACACTTCTGACTGAGCTTGACTTCGAGCAGAGGGATAATCTTAATACAGCCAAAACCTGTGCCGATTCATTACTGAGAATTATAAATGATATTCTTGATTTTTCTAAAATGGAAGCAGGGAAGCTGATTATTGAAAGTGTACACTTTGATATCAAGGAACTGATAGCAGACTTGGTCAAGATACATTCGGTGCATGCAGAAAACAAAGGAATTGAACTCAGCTACGGACTCTCTTCGAGCATACCCCAGTATCTTCAGGGTGACCCGATGCGGCTTAGCCAGGTGCTTAACAATCTTATCAATAATGCAATCAAGTTCACTGAAAAAGGAGAAGTATCCATAGCCATAAAAAAGAACAGTGAAAGTGACGGTTTTGTAGAGCTTCATTTTTCGGTATCGGATACAGGTGTGGGTATTGATAAGAAAGACATACAGAGACTGTTTCGGACCTTCAGTCAACTAGATGGCTCCTTTACAAAAAAACATGGTGGGACAGGACTAGGACTGGTCATTTCGAAGCAGCTTGTAGAAATGATGGGAGGTAAACTATGGGCTGAGAGTGAGAAAGGAAAAGGAAGCTTTTTTCACTTCAAGCTGGCATTTAAAACAGGCAGAAAGCTGGAAGAAATGCCAAAGAGTGTTTCCCGTGTTAATAGGACGCTGAATGCCCTGAATATCCTCACTGTTGAGGATGATAAAATAAGCCGCAGAGTAATTGAAAAAATGCTTGCTGAAAAAGGCCATTCTGTTGATACTGCCGGCAATGGACTGGAAGCCTTGAAGAAAGTGCAGGATAAAACATACGATGTAATATTGATGGATATACAGATGCCTGAGATGAACGGTTTGCAGGCAACACAAAAAATAAGGGAGCTGGAGGGAGAAGGAAGGCATACACCGATAATTGCCCTAACTGCATATGCCCTTCAGGGTGACAGGGAAAGGTTCCTGGCAATGGGCATTGATGAGTATATTCCAAAGCCGGTGCATATGGAAGAGCTGTTCTATATGCTGGAAAGCATACCCGATAACAAGCTGCAGGCACAAAGGGATGAGACAGTCAGTGGTGCAATTATCAATGAAGCAGGTGAGGTAGTATTTGTAAGAAGGAATAGTAAAAGATTAAAGGCTGAGGATATGCCGCTATTGACAAGAGTAGGGGAAAGAATAGAAGAATTGTTATCATTTATTGAAAGCGGAGACCTGTCGGCAATTGAAAGAATGGCAAACACGGTAAAATCTTTATCCGACAAGATAAATGCAGAGGAAGTTAAAGATGCGGCATTTAAAACAGAACTGGCTGCCAGACGGGGAAATCTGCAGAATGCAATACGACAGATAATAAAAGTAAAAGAAGAATATGAAATATTCAAGAAATCATTAATTTAGTTCTATATTGAACGCACAAAAGAATTTATATTAGGCAAAGTGCGAATTCAATAACAAACAAGGAAACATTTACGCGAAATCTTAATTAAAAATGTAAAATGTTTTTCGCGAAATATATAGGAGGTGTTGAAATGAGGATATTGATTGCAGAAGATGATATAGTCAGCAGGAAATTCCTGCTTAAGTTCCTTTCACAATATGGGGAATGTGATGTAGTTGTTGACGGACTTGAAGCGCTGGATGCATTTCTCATGTCCATAAAGGATAAGGAACCATATGACCTTATTTGTCTGGACATAATGATGCCTAAGGTTGATGGGGTCAAGGTATTAAAAGCAATAAGGGACTTGGAAACACAGAAAGGAATTCTGCCGGAGAAGAGAAGTAAAATCATTATGACTACAGCTCTAGCAGAGTCGCAATATGTGCAGAATGCTTTTGAAATTGGCTGTGAAGCTTATGCGGCAAAGCCGATCGATACACAAAAGCTGGTTGATGTAATTAAAAAACTAGGTCTGATATAGAGCAATATTCTGATATACCAATAAGATACAGGGTAAAAAAGCCATCTACGGATGGCTTTTTTTAATCAAATAAATAATAAAATAATAGTAAATAATACATTTACATATTGAAATTGGAATTTGCTTATAATATAATATTTTCAACGGGACGTAATTATTATATGCGGGATAAAATTTGGCCATAGAGGTAATGAAATGAAAGAACTGATAAATTTGCAGAAAAGACTGGTTCCGGAATTGATTGGCATTACAGAGAAAAGGTACAGTATTCTAAGGACAATAGAGTTCAACCAGCCTGTAGGAAGACGGGCACTTGCGGTCATACTTGGCCAGAGCGAACGATGGGTAAGAAGTGAGCTTGATATTTTAAAGAATCAGAACCTCATTGATATACAGGCTCTTGGTATGATGGTAACGGATGAGGGTAAGGATATTATTTATAAGCTCAGGGATTACATATCAGAGCTAAAAGGGCTTAAGGATCTTGAAGAGACAGTCAAGGCAATGCTTGGCATAAAAGAGTTAATTGTAGTCCCGGGGGATTCTGAGAACGATCCTCTGGTGATTGTAGAAATTGCCAAGGTAGCCTTCGAGTATCTAAAAGGGATAGTTGAAGACAACGATATAATCACAGTAAGTGGTGGCTATACTGCATTAACTGTGGCTGAGAATTCAGATAGGGTTAGGGCACAGAATGTAACAGTAGTACCTGCCAGAGGTGGAATAAAAGCGGATCTGGAGCGTCAGGCAAACATAGTTGCAGCCAAATTGGCTAAGAATATAGGAGGCAATTATTATCTTCTGCATCTTCCTGACAACATCAGTGGGGATATGCTCAATAGAATGTCTGACGACCCTGATATAGCCAAAATTCTCAATTTCATAGCAGAGACTGACATTCTGATATACGGTTTCAGTTCCTTTGAATCAATATGCAGAAAAAGAAATTTTACCGAGGAGGAAGTTGAAAAACTGAAAGCTCTGAAGGTAAGGGCCGAGGCTGTAGGCTGTTATTTTGACATTAATGGAAAAATTGTGTATAAATCAGGCAGTGTAGGTATAAAACCGGATTATTTAGACAGTATAAAGACAATGATAGCAGTTGGAGGAGGAGCTCAGAAGGCTGAGCCGATAGTATTGGTAAACAGGGGCAGAAAAAACAGAGTAGTTGTAACAGATGAGGCTGCTGCCCGTGAAATATATAAGATTTTAAAAGGAGGAAATTAAAAATGACATTAAGAGTAGGTATCAATGGTTTTGGAAGAATAGGGAGGCCGGTATTTAAAATTGCACAGGAGAAGTTTGGGAAAGACGCTGAGATAGTACTTGTCAATGACTTAACAGATCCTAAGACATTAGCGCATCTTTTAAAATATGACAGCACATATGGGGTATATGGCGGAGATGTAAAGGCTAAAGAGCATTCAATAGTTGTTAATGGAAAAGAAATTGAAATATGTGCTGAGACAAAGCCGGAAAATATTAAGTGGGGAGAGTACGGAGTAGACGTAGTTCTCGAATCCACAGGAAGATTCACAAGCAAGGAAGCTGCAATGGCTCATGTGGCCGGAGGTGCAAAGAAGGTTGTAATATCTGCGCCTGCAAAGAATGAAGACATCACAATAGTTATGGGCGTTAATGAAGACAAGTACGATCCTGAAAAGCATGTGGTAATATCCAATGCTTCCTGTACTACAAATTGTTTAGCTCCGGCAGCTAAAATACTTCATGAGAACTTTGGAATAGTCAAGGGCTTGATGAATACTATTCACTCATATACAAACGACCAGAGAATACTTGACCAGCCTCATTCGGATCTTAGAAGATCCAGAGCTGCAGCATTGTCAATAATTCCTACTACTACCGGAGCTGCAAAAGCAGTTGCGTTAGTGCTTCCGGAGCTTAAGGGCAAGCTCACAGGTCTTTCCATGAGAGTTCCTACTCCTACGGTATCAGTAGTTGACCTGGTCGCTGACCTTGAAAAGAATGTTACGGTTGATGAAGTGAATGCAGCATTTAAGAGAGCAGCAGAAAACGAACTCAAGGGCATACTTGAATACTGTGATGAGCCCCTTGTTTCAATAGACTTCAAGCAGAACCCTCATTCTTCAATATTAGATTCATTATCTACAATGGTTATACAGGACAACATGGTAAAAATCATTGCATGGTATGACAATGAGTGGGGTTATTCCAACAGAATAGTTGACCTGATAAAATATATGGCGAATAAATAAGTTACACACATGCATTTATGGTCCGGTTTTGCAGGCTAACCTCGAAGCCGGGCTATAATATATTTCTCATAAATTATACTGGTGCAGTTTATATATTTAAAGATAATATGATGGATCGGGAGGATTTGTTATGTTGAACAAAAAATCCATACAGGATATAGATGTTAAAGGCAAAAAAGTACTTGTAAGAGTTGACTTCAATGTTCCCATAGATGAAAACGGCAGTATTACAGACGACAGGAGAATAAGAGAAGCACTTCCCACAATAAAGCATTTGAGAGAACACAATGCAAAGGTTATATTGATGTCTCACCTTGGAAGGCCAAAGGGAAAGTTCAACGCTAAGTATTCTTTGAAGCCGGTGGCTGAAAGACTGTCTGAGAGACTCGGAGCTGATGTCAGGCTCGCCGGTGATGTGATTGGGGATGAAGTGCAGGCAATGGTTGAAGGTCTCAAAGAAGGGGACGTAATGCTGCTTGAAAATGTAAGGTTTTATGAAGAGGAAGAAAAGAACGACCAGGAATTTTCAAAGAAGCTTGCAGCACTTGGCGATATATATGTCAATGATGCTTTTGGTACAGCACACAGAGCCCATGCTACTACAGCAGGGATTGCATACTACCTGCCTTCGGCCATAGGGTTTTTGATAAAGAAGGAACTTGATATAATGGGCAAGGCGCTTACTGCACCGGAAAGACCGTTTGTTGCGATCTTAGGCGGTGCAAAGGTCTCTGACAAAATAGGGGTCATCGAAAATCTGATGGATAAGGTAGATACACTTTTAGTCGGAGGTGGAATGGCCTTTACCTTTTATAAAGCGATGGGTTACGAGATAGGAAAATCAATACTTGAGGCAGACAAGGTGGAGCTGGCGGGAGAAATACTCGAGAAGGCCAAGGAGAAGCATGTGAAGCTGCTGCTTCCAATTGATATGGTAGTTGCTCCCGAATTTAATAATGAAGCACCCAGGAAAACAGTACCGGCAGATATGATTCCTGAAGATCAGTTAGGTCTTGATATTGGTGAAAACACAAGAGAAGTATTTTCTGATATAGTTAAGAGTGCAAAGACAGTCGTATGGAATGGCCCTATGGGGGTGTTCGAAATGTCCAACTTCGCCAAGGGCACCTTTGCACTTGCTGAAGCGATGTCTGAGTGCAAGGGTACGACCATTGTAGGCGGAGGCGATTCTGCAGCAGCTGTAGAACAACTGGGCTTTGCAGATAAGATAACCCATATATCCACCGGTGGCGGTGCTTCCCTTGAATTCCTCGAGGGCAAGGCACTTCCGGGGATAGAGGCGATAGAGAATAAGTAATTTGGGAGGTAGTTTCATGCGTAAACCATTAATAGCCGGGAACTGGAAAATGAACAAAACTGTAAGCGAAGCAGTCAAGCTTGTGGAAGATCTCAAGCCTCTTGTTAAAGGTGCTGCTGCTGAAGTGGTTGTATGTCCGGTCTTTGTATGTCTCAATGAGGCTGTGAAAGCTTCAGAGGGGAGTAACATAGGAGTAGGTGCCCAGAATATGTACTATAAGGACAGCGGAGCATACACAGGTGAGATTTCTCCTGTATTTTTGAAGGACATGAAGGTTGAATATGTCATCTTAGGTCACTCAGAGCGTAGACAGTATTTCAATGAAAGTGATCCGGAAATTAATAAGAAGGTAATTGCAGCACTGGAGCACGGATTAAAGCCAATTCTTTGTGTGGGAGAAACCTTGGAGCAGAGAGAAACAGGCACAACCTTTGAAGTGATAGCGGCCCAAGTGAAAGGATGTCTGGCAGGCTTGGAAAACAGAAACCTGGATGACCTTATAGTAGCTTATGAGCCGGTATGGGCTATTGGAACCGGCAAAACTGCAACCAGTCAGGATGCCAATGAGGTTATAGGGTTCATAAGGAAGCAGCTTGCAGAAATCCTTGGAAATGAAGTGGCTGATAAGACAAGAATACTATATGGAGGCAGCGTTAAGTCCTCAAACACAAAGGAGCTTATGGGTATGCCTGAAATAGATGGAGCCCTTGTTGGCGGAGCAAGCTTGGATGCGGCTGAGTTTTCTAAAATAGTTAATTACAACTCATGATAAACATATTAATTTAAGGAGGCTATTGATTTATGACAGTAATAACTGACATATTTGCAAGAGAGATAATGGACTCAAGAGGAAATCCAACCGTGGAGGTTGAAGTTGAACTGGAAGGCGGAGCTCTAGGTAGAGCTGCGGTACCTTCGGGAGCATCCACCGGTGCTTTTGAAGCGGTAGAGCTTAGAGACGGTGACAAGTCAAGATATCTCGGCAAAGGTGTATTGACTGCTGTAAATAACGTAAATGAAATAATCGCATCAGAGATAATAGGTATGAATGCTCTCGATCAGGTTGCAGTAGATCAAGCACTTATTGAACTGGATGGAACCCCAAATAAGGAAAAGCTGGGTGCAAACGCAATACTGGGTGTGTCGCTGGCAGTAGCTCATGCAGCTGCAGAGGCACTGGGACTTCCGCTGTATCAGTATATCGGCGGAGTAAATGCCAAGACTCTTCCCGTTCCTATGATGAACATACTTAACGGTGGAAAGCATGCAGATAATAATGTGGATGTCCAGGAGTTCATGGTTATGCCTGTTGGTGCAGAAAGCTTCAAAGAAGCACTGAGAATGTGTGCTGAAGTTTTCCACAACCTGAAATCAGTACTTAAGGCAAAAGGCTACAATACGGCTGTTGGTGATGAAGGGGGCTTTGCTCCGAATCTTACCTCCAATGAAGAGGCATTGCAGGTTATTATTGAAGCAATAAAAAAGGCAGGCTATGAGCCGGGCAAGGATATATACATAGCAATGGATACAGCTGCAACGGAGCTTTATAAGGAAGACGGAAAATATCATCTTGAAGGTGAGGGTGTAGTAAAGACTTCTGAAGAAATGGTAGACTACTATGAAAGTTTAATCAGCAAGTATCCTATAATTTCATTGGAAGACGGGCTTTCCGAAGATGACTGGGAAGGCTGGAAGCTGCTTACTGAAAGACTTGGAAAGAAAATACAGATTGTTGGTGATGACCTCTTCGTAACAAATACAGACAGACTTTCCAAGGGTATAGAAATGGGAGTAGCCAATTCTATACTCATAAAAGTAAACCAGATCGGTACATTGACAGAAACCCTGGATGCAATACAGATGGCAAACAGGGCAGGCTACACAGCAGTTGTATCCCATAGATCAGGAGAAACAGAGGATGTTACAATAGCTGACTTGGTTGTGGCAGTAAATGCCGGACAGATAAAAACCGGTGCTCCGTCTAGAACTGACAGGGTTGCGAAGTATAATCAGCTTATGAGAATAGAAGAAGGTTTGGATACCATGTCAAAGTATTTGGGTATAAATACGTTTTTTAACCTATAAGTGCTATACAATTTATAAAAATGTGATATAATAATGGGGTATAGTAAATATCCCATTATTGTGTTTTACCACTCTTTGTGTTAAAATGTTGGATGTAGGATTGCACCTAAAAATTGGGTGTATAAAAGGCAGAAAGAGCGAAAGAATAGATTTACTGCTCGTTCTTTTGGCACAAAGAGATGAGAACTACAGGAAGATGGGAGGTGCTGGGAGTGAGAATAGCTTTAGTAATTTTACAGTACATTGTTTGTCTGACATTGATTGTAAGCGTGCTTTTGCAGCCAGGAAGAAGTGCCGGACTCTCCGGTTCAATAGCTGGAGGTGCAGAGCAGCTTTTCGGGAAGAAAGCAAGCAAAGGGTACGAAGCCTTGTTTTCCAAGATGACAACAGCAAGTGCAATTCTGTTCATGGTTTTATCGGTTGTACTGGTACTTGTAAAGTAATATTTTGATAATGATAGCCTGACATTATGTTAGGCTATATTATGTATATGTCGTGTATACAGTATATAATGTATCATGGAAATGTTTAGGAGGGTTGTTGGATGGATTTAATGATTCTGGCTCCACTGTCAGGAGTACTTGCGCTGGTTTTTGCATGGATTTTGGCTGCCGGCATAAGCAGGAAAGACCCAGGGAATGACAGAATGAAGGCCATTATGGGCTATATTCATGAAGGGGCCATGGCATTCCTGTTCAGGGAATATAAGGTACTTGCTGTTTTTATTGCAGTATTGGCAATAATAATAGGAATATTCCTTGAAAGCTGGCTGACAGCAGTATGCTTCATTGCCGGAGCAGGATGCTCAATACTTGCAGGCTTCTTTGGAATGCAGGTAGCAACAAAAGCAAATGCCAGAACAGCCAGTGCAGCGCAGAGAGGGCAGAATGAAGCTCTTGGAATTGCTTTCAAGGGTGGGGCTGTAATGGGTATGTGCGTTGTAGGGTTGGGTCTTCTTGGTGTAGGTATTTTGTACATAATAATACG
>Ga0209643_1001324_pt1 | contig 24401 bp, 26 predicted proteins | sample AutmiccBRH37_all_FD_187383 | JGI IMG/M metagenome (GOLD analysis project Ga0209643, IMG submission 187383) | Deep subsurface microbial communities from Mt. Terri, Switzerland - Autotrophic microbial communities BRH/37_all (SPAdes) (version 2) | ecosystem: Environmental > Aquatic > Deep... | reverse complement strand
ATCCCTAGCAATCTCCTGCAAAGCTTTAACAAGAACATCTTCTTCCCCTAAAGTTTTAAGTTTAGCTTGGAAAGCTTGAACCTGTTCTAAGCGACCTTTTCTATCTATGCTCATTATCTCCATCAGGTACTTACGGAAATCTTCTTTTTGCAGATCGCTTTTAATTCCAGAAGAGTATTTCTCTAGACTATAAATCAAGGTTGGAATATCAGCCGGAATTTGCGTTTCTCCCGTAGAGCTATATCTTAGGAGCTGTGAATACTCCTTTCCTTCGAGCAGTTTTATAGCTTCCTCAAATCTATCCAGATAAAGTAAGGCTACTACAGGCCCCAAATCTCTAAATTCTTTCTGCCCTTTTAAATAGTTCTGGTAATACCTTAAAGCTTTTTCTGGATCACCTGTTTTAAAATATAATTCTCCCATAAGGTGATACCAAAAACTATTCTCCTCAAAATATTCCTCTATCCCTTCAAAGAATTCCAGGGCAAGCTCATAATCTTGGGCTTGAATACCCGCACTGGCAGCTTCCTCAATAATAAACTTCTCTTTGGTAATCCCTAGAAGCCGAATATAGTATTGGAGTGCTTTCTGCGGGTTAGAAGTTCCTTCACCCCAGCCATAATTGTAAATTCTGGCAAGGGAGAGCAGGACATACGGATTATCTGGTTTTTCCTTTAATTCTTGCAGATAGGCTTGCTCCGCTTCGGAATACTTCTTTTCGAGTACTAATTTATCTCCTTGGGAAAAGAAAGACGTCTCTTCGATTTGAACCGAAGGATAGTTGGCATTCAACTGCAAGACGTATCCTTCACTATCGGAAATCGATTTACCACTTTCATCTAATGCTTCTACCACGAAGAATATCTCTGCTCCCGGATAGAAACTCCCAAGGATAGCTGAAGGCCCAAGGATATCGTTTGCCCAGGTAATGAAATTCATCCCTCTTGCTTGAAGGCCTTCGGGCTCAAAGACGTAAGAAGTATCCTTGAGGTTCTGAAGATAGACTCTGGAAGCATAACCATTCTCTAGCTTTAAAGTAATATGAAGATTATAGGACTTAGCTCCCGGAGCTCCATTCCAACTTATTGGCAACTCTTCACCTTCAGTAAAGAATTGCTGTCCCGCAGGGTGATTAACTATAACTCTTGGCTGGAAAGCATATTCCAAGTTCTCTGTCTCACCTTCTTGAACAGTAAATGTATCAAGTCCTTTAAACCGTCCGAGTCCTTCCAAATCTGAAGGTAATACTCCGAGTACTACGAAATATCTTCCCGGTACTATCCCGCTAAATTCAAAACTCCCAAGACCATCTGTCTTGACTGGGGCATAACTAGCAGCCCCTTCCAGGTGACTCATCCTCCCATCGTACTCTTGCTCATTGATTAAATAGACTAGAACATTGGGCAAAGGAGCATTGCCTACAAGTATCTTTCCTATTATATTTCCCTTATCCTGATATCCGTTGTTTTTCGGAAACCCGCCACTCTCCATAGTCTGCAATAGTTCCAGTCGTGATTTACTGTGTTTATATGGTGGCTGGTCTTGAAGAGTAGCATTAATGTTAGATTCCTTCAAATCGTTTTGCTTACTATGATCCAAAAATCTTTCCCAGTCTTTTTCCGCTTGCTGCATAGCCTGTTTGTAAACGGCTTCCGCTTTAGTGAACTCTCCAAGTTGAAAATATATATCTCCTTTCAGAACAAGGAACCGAGCTTGCTCTTGTTCAGGGTAACTTTCCAAATTATATTCTACTAAGGCAAGGGCTTTATCCATATCTCCCAATTCCATATATATCTCGACCAGACTGCCGTTCACTTCAGCTACTTTGAAAGCTTTATCCCCCTCAGCAAAACCTCGAGCAGCAATCTCATAATATTTAACTGCCTCATCATAATCACTCTGAATTTGGTATATCTGCCCTATTTTCTGATAGCTCATATACCTCCACATAACCTCATCTTGAGCTTTGGCAACCTTTTGCAGATAAGAAATTACTTTTTCGGCCCCAATGTTAACCTGATCCCCACGCCCACCGCCAACAAAATTAGGGCCAATCATAATTCTTTCTTCCTGTTGGAGCAGGCTGTCAGCCAGGGAGAACACTTCCCACCTAGCTTCTTCAGAACCCGGGAAATAGTTAATGAGCCTTTCTTTCATTATTATAGAAGCTTCCTTATTTTCAGCTTTCTCCTGACTCTCAATGTTGGAAGCCATAAGTGATGGTGTCTTAGAATAACCTATTCCCACCAAAATACTAATAGCAGCAGCCAGGATGATAACTGTCCTGATTCTTAAATTTATTTTTTTCATGGTTTGCCAACCCCTTTATCCTTTTCCAAGGAAGCAGTGACCTGATGCTGTAAAGCACCAAATGGAATATTACCGTTATGAAGAAAGATTATTGGTTGGGCTTCCAGCCTGGCAATCTCCTGAGGTGAAACATAGAAAAAGGTTCTGGTATAAACTGCAGTGAGCAAGAGCAGACCTGCCAGACAGAACGAAACTACTGCCCGAGGTAAAGATACCCTTTTGTTCCACCATCTTGGAGAAGCTGTCACAGGCTTACTGCTCATGTGCATAGATTCTCTGACCTTGTTCCTTGCTTCCTCTGAGAAATAAATCTCTTTGGTCTCTTCTTGGAGATTTTCCCTTAGCCAATCTTTAAAATCCTCATTCTTCTTCATTTACCAGACCCTCCTTTCTCATCGTATTCTCCAGAAATTCCCTTCCCCTGGAAAGTTTGCTTTTAATTGTACCTTCCGACTGTTTTAATATCTGTGCTATATTAGACAGCTTCATATCTTCGAAGTAGTAGAGGATGATAACCTCCCGGTAGATAAGCGGCAACTTGTTTATACAATCTCTTATCCGCTTTCCTGTCGTCAGCCTAGCGATTTTATCTTCCAATGATTCAGCCAAATTATCTGAGTGCTGTTCTTCAGCAAGCAAGGGTAAGAATTTAACCTTGCTTTTCCTTTTTAGATAATCCCTGCTTAAGTTGATAGCTATCCTATAAAGCCAGGTATAAGGTGAAGCCTCCCCACGAAAATTCTGTAGGCTGTGGTACGATTTCACAAATACTTCCTGGGTTATCTCTTCCGCCAGATGATAGTCGTCAACAATAAGGTAGACTGCTCTCATTATTCTGTCGCCATACAGCCTCATCCAATCATCGACTTTTTCCCAACTACGGTCTTCCAACGGTTAACCCCCTTCCCTGCAATTTAGACGATTATATCGCTAATAAGGTTGCATCAGTTTTTAAGAATTTTACTGAAAAGTATAAACTTGTACACCCTTTGCCCTAAATATTAATAAGCTACCTCAGAAGGATTTATATGGAAAATAAAGAAGTATATGTATAATCTTGCTGTCTTAGTTTAACTTCAGACCAATTTTTTCCGTATAGTTGTAAGGAAAGAGTAAGGAGGAGAGAAGCTGTGGATGCGAAAAAAGCACTTCATAAAATTATCTTGAATAATTCTTTTTCTGATGCTTTTGAGGTAAGATTCTGGGATGGAGAAATCATATCCTACGGGGAGGAAAAGCCTAAATTCAGAATAGTTTTTAATACACCGATTCTAAGCAAAGACCTTATTAAAGATCCCTTCTTGGCTTTGGGAGAGGGGTATATGACAAAAAAAATTGATATAGAAGGAAGCCTGCAGCAGACGTTAGAATCCTTGTATAACAATAATGCTAGTTTTTTGAACAGCAGCAATCGATATCTGAAGTTAAGAAAGACCCTCGCCAACACTATAAAAAGCAGTAAAAATAATGTTTGCCATCATTATGACGTTGGCAATGATTTTTATCAACTATGGTTAGATGAAACCATGACATACTCCTGCGGCTACTTCAAGTCACCTGCCGATTCTTTAGCACAAGCCCAGAAGAATAAGGTCGAGCATATCCTGAAAAAACTGTGTATTAAGGAAGGCCAAACCTTGCTTGACATAGGGTGCGGATGGGGAGATCTAGTCATCACAGCCGCTAAGGAATATAAAGTAAAGGCCCTAGGCATAACTCTGAGTTCGGAACAACTGGCTAAAGTCAAAGAAAGAATTGAGACTCAGAATTTGAACGATCTAGTCGATGTCCAGCTTGCTGATTATCGGGAGTTAAAAAGCATGAAGTTTGACAGAATCGTTAGCGTCGGCATGTTAGAACATGTAGGAAAAGAATGTCTTTCAGACTATTTTAATGCAGTGAACAGACTTTTGAAGTCAGGTGGAGTATCTATCCTTCATTGTATAACCCGTCTCCAAGAGAAGGAAATGAATACTTGGCTTAACAAGTATATTTTCCCTGGAGGATATATACCTACAGTACAAGAGCTACTCCTTCACCTATCGGACATCGGATTCTATCTCATAGACGCAGAAAGTCTCAGAAGACATTACGCGAAAACGGTGGAACATTGGTCAAGTAACTTTGAAGATGTTTTATCCGAGATAAGCAAAATCAAAGATGAGACTTTCATCAGAATGTGGCGTTTATACCTGAACGCTTCAGCCGCATCCTTTAATTGCGGGAAGATAGATATATATCAGTTTCTCTTCACTAAAGGTCTAACCAATGAACTGCCATGGACCAGAGAGTATATGTATAGAGAATAGAATCCTGTAAGTGGATAATCAAGAATCTTGTTAATCAAAAAGGCCTGTAATCTGTTAAAGCATTAAATTCTCTTTAACAGGTTACAGGCAGAATTATTATTGACCTATTACATTGTTTTGTGATCCTCTAAAGCCTTTTTTCCTTTTTCCGTAAGTTTCCATCTTGTGATTATCACTTTGTTCTTATTATCTTTACTTTTATTGCAACGGACAGGACACTTATCACATTGATTGTCACCACATGCCGGATCATCCGTAATAATATACCCTAACTTCAAAAGATTGTGGAACATCTGCTTGACCATTCCCGGATCCAAATTCAGGGTTTTGGCTAATGAATCATAAGAATGGGTATTGCTTTGAGCAATCTCTTTCAGAATATTTATAAGCATTTTTCTTTCTCCTTACCCTTACTGAAAACCGAATAGGCGACCTGCCTGGTAAACCAATACCGCTGCTGTCCAACCTATTAACAACGAGTAGAATAAAGCAAATAACGCCCATTTAGTAGAATTGGTCTCTCTCCTAATCACTCCCAGAGAAGCAGCGCATGGAGCATATAAAAGGGTCATCACCATAAAGGCGTAGGCTGTTAAGGGAGTAAAATACATCTGAATCGCAGAGGCTAGCTGCACTTCTTCTCCTGCACCATAGACCATTCCGAACGTAGCCACGATTGCTTCCTTGGCCCCGACCCCTACTATAAGAGCTACAGCCGCTTCCCATGAACCAAATCCAGCTGGCCGCAAGAGGGGGGCCATAATAGACCCAATCTTTCCCAATATACTGTCAGCACTTCCAGGCTCTACACCCATAGGCATAATAGATAGTAACCAGATAATAACTACGAGCCCGAAGATAATTGTACCTGCTTTTCTAATAAAGGATTCTGTCTTTTCCCACATATGAATAAGAGTACTCTTCAAAGTCGGGATTCGGTAAGGTGGAAGTTCCATGATGAAATAGGATTTCTCACCTTTGAAAAGAGTTTTGCTGAGGACCTTGCCGGCGATAACAGCTACGATAATTCCAAGCAGATAAAGAGAGAAAAATACGATTCCTGAAACCGTCAGAATGCCAAACTGCTGATCCCCAAAAAACACCCCGGAAAACAAGGCATAAACTGGAAGCCTCGCACTACAGGAGACAAATGGACTGATCAGAATACCTATCATTCTATCTTTTTTGGTATCTAAAGTTCTTGTAGACATTATTCCTGTCACATTACAACCACTACTGATAATCATGGAGACAGCCGTTTTGCCGTGAAGACCAACAGCATTCATTAATTTGTCCATCACATATGCCGCTCTAGCCATATATCCACTATCTTCAAGAAAGGAAATCATAAAATACATCGTCAACATCAACGGTACAAACACCAGGACTGAACCGACACCGCCAATCATGGCATCGATAACAAACGATCTCAGTAGTTCAGGAGAATTAACCATAACTCTTGAAAGATACTCTCCAAGAGCGACAAACCCTGAGTCTACATAACCCCCAAGAAAATCGTTACCAAAACCCATGGTTATCTGATATAACAAGAACATAATGGCAAAGAATAAAGGTAGTCCAAGCCATTTATTGGTTACTATTTTATCAATCTTTTCCGTCAGATCATCAGTATTCGTATTATCTTTATGAACACATTCCTCAATCAGATGAACGATGAATTCATATCTTTTATCAGCCAAATAAATCTCTGGATCAAAACCGGTTTCATCAGAAATTCTTTGCCTTCCTGCTTTAACCATATCATTTAAATCCGGATTTTCTTTCAACTTTACACTATCAATAAAGTATTGGTCTCCTTCTAATAGTTTTATAGCTACAAGGTTAGCAGTCTCGGTTGCGGCTAGCCCTTTATCCAGAAGGACCTGAACTATCTTAGATGATTCTCCCTTTACCACTTGGCCGTAATCAAGCTTTAAAAGACCTCCAGCGCTGTGTTCATAATTAATTGACATAGTTAACAGATCCTGAATACCACTGTTTTTTGTGGCTATAGTAGGCACAACAGGAGTGGATAAAGCCTCTGACAACTTCTCTTTATCAATAAATATTTTCCTTTTCTCGGCTTCATCAGCCATGTTTAAAGCGATAACAACCCTTGAATTCATTTCTAAGAGTTGAAGGGTAAGATAAAGATTACGTTCTAGATTCCCTGAGTCTATCACATTGATGACAGCATCAGGTTTTTCTTTCAATATATAATTCACTGCAATTATCTCATCTTCAGAGCAAGCAGAGAAAGTATAAGTTCCAGGCAAATCAATAACCTTAATATTTTTACCGTGATAGCTTGTACTACCTTCTTTTCTCTCAACTGTCACTCCAGGCCAGTTCCCAACATGTTGCTTGGAGCCTGTCAGCATATTAAATAAGCTCGTCTTACCACAGTTAGGATTACCTACTAAAGCAATTGTATAATCCTTGCTCAATTCTCCCACCCTTTCTATATATGTTACATCGATTTGAGCTAAATAATTAATTGAATAAATAGTCCTATCACTCATATTGTATTGATAATAATTATCATTTATCTGGCGAAAATTTTCAGGGTTTCCCCTGTTTAATTCGTATTATATTCGCTCTACGAGAATATTTTTTGCATCACTCTTCCTAATAGCCAAGTTATATCCTCTTAAATTTATTCTAATAGGATCTCCCAACGGGGCCTGTCCTTCAACCTTGAATTCGGTACCTTTTATCATTCCCATATCTGTAAGTTTTCGTTTAAGTAAATTGTCCATATTTATATTAATAATTCTTCCACTGCAGTTTAAGGGAAGTTGATCCATTCCAATATATTGAACACCCATTATTAATCCCCCTTTTACTGATAATGATTATCATATTCGCACTTTAAATATTACAGTATTTTTATATTTTGTCAATGATTTAATTTCTGCAATAATGAAAAGAAGATGCCCAATTGGGCATCTTCTTTTCATTATTGTTTCATAAGATGTTTATAATCAGTAGTAATAAGGATAACCAGAATAAGCACCATAACCAGGATATGGGTATGCTGACCGACGACCCAAACCATATCCTGCTGCAGCGGCAAATGGAACTGTCAAAGCTAATAAAGCGATAGCTGCGAAAGGCAAGAATAGAAATCCTGGATTAGAAGAATGAAACAGAATGCCGTCGGGACGTACATCGGCAACATAACCATGATATCTTTTACCATTTTTAAGAACCAACTCTGTCTGCTTTCCATAACAAGTCATTGCGGTCTCATAAGTTACTGGATTAAAAAGCCTCAAGAGACATTACCTCCTTTGTAATATTTTACCATTAATACAGGCTGATACATTCTATGCCTTGAGTTATGAATGGGTACAAATAATCAGCTATTACCATGACTATTTTAGAACCAAAACACTACATCTGTTTACTCATTGTTATGTTTGAACTTATCACCATCACTTCTCAGTTATATGGTTAATGAACTCGAAGAATATGAAAGTGGCTCTAGTTAAGAGTCTTTATGTGTAATCCAGTGACCGAACATTGTTGATTCAGATGTCCGCCTTTCTTTGATGGAAATAATTAACTTTCTCTATTTAATGTGCGATAATTAAAGAAGTTTAATATATTTGTAATAATCCTTTTGCAGATGATATACTTTAATAGTTTCAAGAGATAGCTTTATCTTATGGATTTAGCAGTCTTTCCTTCTGTCTTCTGGTGGTTTTACAAACGAATCAGCATAACGCTATACAAAAGGTGGTTTAATCATGGAAAAGATGGCTCTTAAATACGAACTAGATGATAAGCCGTCATTGTCTAAACTCTTAATCTTTGGCTTACAATGGTTGGCCATAGCTATTCCAATGATAATAATAGTTGGTAAAGTCGTAGCAACCTTACATTATGATAATCCCGCTCAGCAAATCATCTATATTCAGAAAGTCTTTTTCGTAATTGGTATATCTGTTTTTATCCAGGTTTTATGGGGACACAAACTTCCTCTGATTATTGGACCAGCTGCCGTTCTCCTTGTCGGGATAGCTGCCAGTCAAGGACGAGATATCAGTACAGTTTATACATCTATACTAATCGGTGGTTTTATACTTGCGCTACTTAGTATAAGCGGACTATTTGAACGGTTGCAAAAACTTTTCACCCCAAGGGTGATAGTTACCATCCTTGTTTTGATTGGCTTTACCCTTACCCCCATGATAATCAGATTAATTATGCCTGCTGAAATGACCGTTAGTCCTTTACATAATCTCCTTTTTGTGTTGACTTTTATTTTGTGTGTTTTTATTGCCAACAGATTTCTTACAGGACTGTGGAAGTCTACTTTGATTATATCTGCTATGATAATCGGAAGCCTGGTTTACATTGTTATTTTCCCTCAAGCTTTTACTCCTCAGCAAGCAAGCATAGATATATTTGCTTTCTTCTTCCAGGACTTTAACACCAAGCTGACGCTTGATGTCGGAGTTCTCGTGTCCTTCTTAATCTGTTATTTAGCTCTGGCAATCAATGATCTGGGATCAATCCGCTCCATAGGTGAGATGCTTCAAGCAGATGATATGGCTAAACGAACTTCCAGGGGTATTACCTGGACAGGGATTCTTAATATGTTATCAGGATTCTTCGGGGTGATTGGCTCTGTCAATTATTCTCTAAGTCCCGGTGTAATTGCCTCGACAGGAGTTGCTTCTCGTTTCACCCTTGTACCGACAGGGATAGGTTTAATGATTCTTGCTTTTATTCCGCCTGCAATTAGATTCATAGGTAATATACCTTCCGTAGTTATCGGAAGTGCATTTATTTATATTTTATGTTCCCAGATAGCAGCTGGTTTATATCTGGCCTTTACTTCAATGAAAAATTTTCGATTTGAAAATGGTTTAATTCTAGGGTTGCCCTTGATGCTCAGTATAATCATTTCCTTCTTACCCGAAGAAGCCGTAGCTACATTTCCTCTAACTCTAAAACCCATTTTAGGAAATGGGTTTGTAATTGGAGTTATATCTGTCCTAATAATGGAACATATTATTTATAAAGAAAAAAATAAACCTGCCTAACAGATTTATTAAATATATCAAATCACTTTTAACATTAATTAAATTGATTCACTTTTTACTCACTAATTATTTTTAAATAATTAGTGTATCTGGATTCATAGGGTTCTCTCTGTCCCGAAGAATAAAAAATAATGTCACCTTGACCATTGTCGGCACTAAGGTTTTTCTCAGCAAGAACCTTCTTAAGATATTTAATCGTCCCCTTGTTGCCGTCAATTATATATGTATCCTCGGGAAACAGCTTACGGAAAACTTCCTGATAAAATGGAAAATGAGTACATCCCAAGACTACTGTCCCATAATCTTTAAGATTGTAAGAACCAAGTTTCTGTTTTAAATATGCAAGAATTATCTGCTCCTCAAAAATAGAGTTTTCTGCGTATTCTACTAATTCCGGAAGTGCAACGCCATCTATAATATGGGGATGACCCAATTTAGTGATTAGATTCTTATACTTCTCTTCTTGCAGAGTTAATGGAGTTGCTGCTACTAAGACCCTCTTAGTACAGTTTTTTTCAACGGCTGGTTTCACAGCCGGCTCCATCCCAAGTATAGGGAAACTATACTTCTGCCGCAGTTCATTGATAGCTATACTAGTTGCCGTATTACAGGCTACTACCAAAGCCTTGATCCCTTCATTAGCCATAAAATCAACTGCTTGCAAAATATATTTTCGCACTTCTAGCTTACTTTTTGTTCCATAAGGGACATTCTTCGTGTCAGCATAATATATGTAGTTTTCGGCAGGAAGCTGGCGTAAAGCTTCATGTAATACAGTAATACCGCCCACCCCAGAGTCAAAAAAACCTATCCTCATTTTTCCTCCGCCGTTAACGAAATAATTTTTCCTTTTTATATTATAACTCATATATAATTTCTTCTCCATTCTGATTTGGGTCCTAAACACTTCCATAATAAAGGTTTCCGAAAATATTCTAGACATAGTTGAAAGAATTCAAACAAACGTATATAATTTCATAATATGTTGACAATATCTCAATAAGTAAAATTAAAGTTAGGTGTGATGATTTATGAAGATTAAACCAATTAATAAAAAATTGAAACTCTATGGTTTTAACAATTTGACGAAGACCCTTAGCTTTAATTTTTTTGATATCTGTTACGCCCTTAACCAAGATCAACACAAAAAATATATTGCTTATATCGATGAAGAATATAATGCTGACCGTTTAGCAAGTATTCTAACCGCAGTAGCAGAAATCATAGAAGCTAGTATCTTAAACATAGCCAATCAAGATTATGACCCACAAGGGGCAAGTGTTACTATGCTAGTAGCAGAAAATGAAGTAATTAGCCATAAACCAATAGAAGTATTAGAGAATGAAACACCCGGACCGGACTCCGAGTCTGTTGTTGCCCATCTGGACAAGAGCCATATCACTGTTCACACCTACCCCGAGAATCATCCTGACAAAGGTATAAGTACTTTTCGCGCTGATATAGATGTCTCCACCTGTGGGCAGATATCTCCTCTCAAAGCTTTGAATTTTCTCTTAACCAGTTTTGAGCCCGACATTGCCATGATTGATTATAGGGTTAGAGGGTTTACTCGAGACGTGAATGGCAAGAAATATTTTATTGATCATAAGATTAATTCCATCCAAGGCTTTATTCCTGAAGAAACTAAAAACAAATATCAGATGATCGATGTCAATGTTTATCAAGAAAACATTTTCCACACGAAAATGCTTCTTAAAGAATTCGATTTGGACCATTATTTGTTTGGGACTGAAAAAGAGGAACTCTCTCCGAGCAAAAGGAGAAGAATCAAACAACGATTAAAACATGAGATGTTGGAAATCTTTTACGGAAGAAATGTTTTTTAGCAAATAAGTTGCCTATATGAAGGACACCCCATATGCGGGACTTCAATATGGCAACTTATTTTTAAATTACGATTTTCCAAAGTTCATTGGAGGTCTATCCTCCAAGTGTGATATCCTGGTTATCATACCATCTTAGAGCTTCGTAAAAATGTTCGTCTTTAAAATCGGGCCAATAATCATCGATGACATAAAAATCTGCGTAGACACACTGAGCTGGTAGAAATCCACTAAGCCTTCTTCTTCCTCCCCAACGGACCAGTAAATCTACTCGAGATACATCGTTAGATTTCAAAGATTTAATAATCTGAGACCTTTTTTTCGTATTTGCAAGAAGATTACCTAGATCCCACTCCCAGCCATAGTTCACTAAAAAATTTACCTTTATTCCACCTTTTCCGATATTCGTCCTACGGGTATATGGGAGAAGAACCTTGGGAAAAATCTTGGACTCGGTATTTCCGATTACAAGCAGAGAGACATCTTCGTTAGCTATAAGCTCTATGGCATCAATGCAGGCTTGAATAAATGCTTTAGTCTGGGTAGAAGGCCTCTTAGTATTATCCGCTGTAAACCCATAGTAGGTCAGCTCTTCGACTCCCGCTTCTTTGCATAGACGTAATAATTCAAGTCCTGGTTGTAATCCTTCCCTATAACCCATTTCTTTGGCAAGACCTCTGCCTACAGCCCATCTTCTATTTCCGTCCGGTATTACACCTATGTGCCTCGGGATTCTCATATGGTAACTCCTTTATCTTTTCTCGTTGTAAGGATAGTATTTCCAAGAACCACTTTAAAATATAACGAATTTAGGTTACTATCTAAGACTTTTTTAAAAAGTTAAAGAGATGGGAGATCTAGCGGCTGCTACTATCGGATAAAATATCAGCCAACAGATATAGAAAACAGCCTTCTTTAGGCTGTTTTCTTACTTATATAGTTATTTTCTTAACCATCCAGCAGGTTCTCTCTCTCCTACAATAGTGTATCTACCATTTTCATTTCTTAGTTCAAACTTTTCACGAGGAAGTTCAGAGTTTTGCTGAATTACTTCCAGCCAATCTTGTCCAACATCAGATACTATAGCTACATGTCCATAAGCTCCGTCAGTGAAAATAAGTAAGTCACCAGGACGTGGTTTCTCATCTCCACCATTATTATACTGGATTAACCCTCTTTGCTCATTCAGTTCTCCCTGATTTAGCATAGGGTTATAAAAATATTTGGCATTCCCTGCACCATCAGGCATCTTATGTCCATAAATCTCGTAGTAGAATCGCTTAACATATTCTATACACTGCCACTTATAACCAAAATAGTATTCATCACTACTGAAATTCAACCCATGGCTAGACATGAAATTATTTCCATTAGAATAAACAGCAATTCCTCTATATTCATCAATTATTGTTCCTACTGGAACTTCACTCTGGGGGACCATAGTGGTCTCTGGCTTATCTTTAACGGAAGATATAGTAAGTTGTCCTCCATAACTCTTAGGTATAATAGAGGTTTCATCAGCAAACATCCTACTACCCACTACTATTAAGAGCGCAAAAACAATCAGACCAATAGCTAATGGAACTGGGTTCCTGGACCGCCTCTTATTTCTTTTATAATGACGCATTCTTCTCATTTATCCCTCCGAAAATTCGGCAATCAAAAGTAATTATATCTTCAGTAAATTAGTAAGGCAATAGTTTATTAAGCTGCATTTAGTGGAACCTTCTGGAAATTATACAGTAATAATCTTTCAAGGAGAACTTATTTATTCCTTTTACGGAACCTAAAATATGCGCGGATAAGAAAAATATCGTGTATTGTTATCAGATACTGACAGATTTGCATCTTTTTTCAATTATTAATTTGAATGTTTATGGGATTTATTATATTATAAACGTTAGGCCTTTAAGGCAGACTAAGTAGGCAAGTACTTTTCTGCCGCGTACTTACCATCCGTAACACCCGCTTTAACAGTTTTACTTGAGGGTAACGAACGTAAAGTTCCTGATTGGTTCAACTTATAATCTTAGAGATAAAAACCTAATGAGAGAAAGTTGACCTTATATATGTTATTAAATAGGGAGAGTCGAACATGCAAGCAGAAAACCTAAGAAATTTAGCCATCATCGCTCACGTAGATCACGGTAAAACAAGTCTGGTAGATGTAATGCTCAGACAAAGCGGAGTTTTTCGTGCCAATGAACAAGTTCAAGAACGAGTCATGGATTCCAATGATCTGGAGAAAGAACGGGGTATAACTATCCTGTCTAAAAATACAGCAATCAATTGGCAAGGCACCAAGATTAATATCGTTGATACCCCCGGCCACGCTGATTTCGGAGGAGAAGTAGAACGGGTTCTTAAGATGGTAGATGGCGTCCTCTTGGTAGTGGATGCTTTCGAAGGCCCAATGCCCCAGACAAAATTCGTCCTGCGTAAAGCTCTGGAACTTGACCTCAAACCAATTGTTGTTATCAATAAGACAGACCGTCCTGAAGCCCGCGCTTATGAAGTAGTAGATGAGGTCCTTGATCTCTTCCTGCAATTAGGAGCCAATGATAAACAATTGGATTTTCCTGTAGTCTATGCCTCAGCTCGTCAAGGCATAGCAGGTTTAGAGCCAGGAGCAATGGCTGATGACTTGGTCCCTTTATTCGAGACTATTCTTAAAGAGATCCCCGCTCCTGAAGCTGACTTTGACAGCCCTCTCCAAGTGCTTGTCACAACTTTGGATTACAATGATTACCTTGGTAAGATTGCTATAGGTCGTATCTTTAGAGGTAAACTCATCGCCAATTCACAAGTAGCTATTATCAAACGTGATAAGAGTTTAGAAAAAGTCAAAGTGGTCAAACTCTTCACCTTCGATGGCTTGAACCGAGTTGAAGTCCCAGAAGCATGGGCAGGAGATATAATAGCCATAAGTGGTATTCCCAATATCAATATTGGAGAGACCATAACTTGTCTGATTAATCCTGAAGCACTACCGATAATCGAAATAGACGAACCTACTTTGACCATGACGTTTATGATTAATACCAGTCCGTTTGCGGGTACAGAAGGGAAACATGTGACCTCTCGCAAGCTTAGAGAACGTCTTTTTAAAGAGGTTGAAACCAATGTCAGCCTTCGGGTGGAAGAGACCGACAGCGCAGATGCTTTTCAAGTCTCAGGTCGGGGAGAATTACATCTCTCCATTCTTATCGAAAACATGAGAAGAGAAGGATTTGAGCTTCAAGTATCAAAACCTGAAGTCATATTGAAAGAAATAGACGGCGAGAAATGTGAACCTTATGAACATTTGACCTGTGATGTACCCGAATCATCCATGGGAACCGTCATTGAAATGCTAGGTTCTAGAAAAGGCGAGATGCTGAATATGGTCAACATGACTGGTGGAATTACTCGCTTAGAATTCTTGATTCCAGCGAGGGGATTGATCGGTTTTAGAGGTGATTTTCTTACTGAAACTAGAGGAGAGGGAATAATGGCTCACGTATTTCACTCCTATCAGCCCTTTAAAGGAGAAATCAGAGGCCGCAGTAGAGGCGTACTCATAGCTTCAGATCTAGGGGAATCTACGGGTTATGCTTTATTTAATCTTCAGGACCGGGGTATTATGTTCATTGACCCTGGAACAAAAGTCTATGAAGGTATGATTGTAGGCGAAAATTCCAGAGAACAAGATCTGGAAGTTAACGTCACACGCAAGAAACAGCTCACAAATGTTCGGGCTAGTGGGTCTGATGAAAGTTTAAAATTAGAACCGCCCAGAAGCCTTAGCTTGGAAGAAGCTCTTGAATATATCAATGATGACGAATATGTCGAGATAACCCCCAAAAGTATCCGCCTGCGCAAAAAATTCCTGGATAAGAACCTTCGGGCTAAATACGAAAAACAAAAAGCCTTAGGCGGCAAATAGGTAAACTTTCCGATACATTAAGATCCGTTACTTTAAGATAAGATTTACGGATACTTACTACATGATATAAATAGATTCTCCCTAATTTTGGGGAGAATCTATTTTGTTTAGCGAGTTATGTTTGAAATCATATTAAATATCCGTACAAGCACCAGATACAATATTTACCATAAAATGGAACTGATAAAGAACTTTTTTGAGGGGAGTGAATTTCCGTGAATTCCATTATTAAATTGACTTTATGTCAAGGCGGTTGCTGCCCGACCGTTGAAGTAATTGATGATCGTGTCCTGCTCAAGGATGACTGGGGTGGAAAGGTTTCCCTTACCAAAGAACAACTAGAAATACTCGTAGACAAATATCCGGAGATTAAGGGACAAGAGTAATGGTTTCTGCAATCTTGCTTACTTTAAGTATCCGTTTTTTCCTTTTTGACTTTATATTGTTCAAACGGGTTAGAGAGTATCTGAAGACAAGAGGATACTTCTTCAAAAAGTTATTAGGGTGTCCCTTTTGCCAAGGATTTTGGTGCGGTTTAGCTGTCTACCTTGCTACCAATTCAATCAGTTTTCATTGGCAGCAATTAACATCTTGGCTCGGCTTTGGGTTCATAACCGCTTATCTTGGTCTGATCTCAGCTGCAGTTTTTTATCCTCTAATCCAAAAATATGAAGAAAATTCCGGAATACCTTTGCAATAAGGAACAGACAAAAATCTGTTCCTTTTCAACATATAGATCTGAAAAACTCATATATTTAGATAGACATTGATTAACATGAATACAGAAAGATAAAGGAGAGTCACCAATGAAAGATCAGAAAATTATCGGTATATTGTTCCCCTTCCTCCCATTATTCCTTGGATTTTTACTGGTTTTTCTCCAAAAAACGTGGGGAGAGTCTGATTCACAGCTCCCTATTGCCCTCATGTTTGTAGTGATTATCTCTTGTATGATATCTTGGTTATTTTCTACAATAGGGCTTTTCTTGTTTAAGGAAAGCTTATTTGACTATTATAGGACCCTATTTATGATTCTTTCTATTGTATATGTTTTACCAGCTATAATCCTGGCCCTCTTCATACCCTGGTCACTCCTGTTTTCTCTAACCATCTTCCTAGTAGGGATAACTATGATAATCAAAACTAAGTAGGGTATCGATATCAATCATTTCTGATAATCAGATATATTATAAGCCCAATAATTGGGAAGAAAAGAGTACCGATAAGAACTATAACTGAATACTCCTTACTATTTCCTTTATTGAGTGAATCCCGATACGCCCAGATACTCGTGAAAATATTTAACAAAAAGCCAACCAAAACAATAAAAACAATGAACATGAATATACTTGACATTACGATTTCTTTCTCCTCCCATTAATATAGAGACCTCATATTATAAGACCTCTATTAATATCTAAAACTGATTATAGTATATTGCAAGATTAAAAGGTATAGTATCTAATTAAAAAAACAAATCCAAATCAAATTTGACTTGGATTTGTTTTATATTCTTTAACTAATCTCCTTTTATGAAAGTAGCACAATCTGTTTGCTCTGAATCGGAAGCATTACGAGGCTGGACTTCAATCTGCTCAGCAGAACAATGATCGCCATTCATATAGTAATAGCATGTATTAACAATACATTTGATTCCAGTATTGGGACCCTGCATTTTGTTAACTTTCATTATTAATCCCCTTTCATATATTAATTACAAATTTATTATTTGCTGGCTGGGGAAAAATATTCTCTGATTAATTTGATATTTTTTTTAAAAACTACCATTTATTTTAGAACAATATTAACATTTGCTTCTCTTCCCTTGACATCCTTTTTATTGCATACTCTCTGCGCATAGCCTCACTCTTTGATCCCAACACCTCCGAATACCTTAATACCACTGGGAACCTAGCGCGGGTATATTTGGCACCCTTACCTTGATTATGCTTTGCCAATCTAGTTTCGATATCCATAGTCCAACCCGTGTAGAGGGACCCATCTTTACATTCAACTATATAAACATAGTACAAAGTACTTCCTTCTTTCAATTAGATTTCTATTATATTTTCTTTCTAAATTTTATACTATACTATTTTTATAATAGTTTTGGGAACGCTATTAGTTATGAGAATAACATTAAATCGGAGTGATAGAATATGGAACTCCACCTCTTATGCGGTATCCCCGGATGCGGTAAATCTACCTTAGCCCAATCTTTAACAGGTTATATAATTTCCACAGATCAATTCAGAAAATTTTTATGGGGTGATGAGAATGTATGTAAGCACGATAAGCTAATTTTTCGAATTGTAGAGACACTCACGGAATATATGCTTTCCATCAAACAAAATGTAATTATCGATGCTACTAACATAACCCCCAAAAGCCGCAAAAGGTTTATTGATATAGCCAAGATGCATAACGCCAAGGTAACCGTACACTGGATTAACTGCCCTGTAGATAAAGCTATAGAACAGAACTCCAAGAGAGATCGCCATGTACCTTTAGTGGTTATCAGGTCGATGTCCAAATCCTTGCAACCACCTAGCGTTGAGGAAGGTATCGATGTAATCAGGGTTTATAACTCGGATTTAGGCATGGAATCAGTGATTGAATAGTTATCTCACTGTTTGTAATTTTTATTATATTCTGCTCTTTTTGCTGTAATATCGCAACCTTTTTTACAACAAAAAAAGAGTATAACAGTACTAATTTGTCATACTCTTTTTTCCGGCAAACTTAAATTCCCTTTCTGAAGTGTGAGCTCAATTACTATGAACGTACAATTGGGGTTTCTTTAGCATTATAAATCGATTCTTCATCCTGCGATCTCCATACTTCGAGATCGACTGCCATATATGCATCTTTCAAATCATCTTTAAACTGTTCTGAAGGCTGGAAAGGATGATAGTGTCCCTTTTCAAGCGCATAATCAGTTATTTGTGCATGGGTATCAAGAATCTCATTTAAATGTCTTCTCAAAACATCTCTAACCTTGGGAGTAGTTGTCTCGCCTAAGGAAAGAGAGTATTTATGCAACGCTGCTTTAGTAGTAAGCATAAACTCAGTAACTATATCTTTTTCCGTCATTAAGTCAGCACCTGCCACATTCTGAATTATATTCATTTTATCTCCTCCTCTACCATTTTAAATTTGTATTTCATATTCGGATTGTTGGAGAAGACCTCTGAGGTCTTTAATCTGATTCTGAGTTTTATCAAGATCAGTTTCTAAAATTAACCTTAGTTTAGGGTCTGCCACCATCCCAGATAAATTCGAGGCTTTAAGAGCACAATTGTTTTTAAGCTGTAACAGCTCATGGATTTCAAACGCTTCATGTGGAGCTATCTCATTATTAAGCATACATTCACTCCCTTGAATATTACTGATCTTTTTTTCATGTTACGTTACTAATCTTTGCATATTCAGGTGAAGTAATACATCAAATTATTGGAATCAGTCTAAGCCTATATTTTTATCGTTCTTAACTATCACTAACATTCTGTATTTGACAAAATAATAAAAGTACTTTCTATCGGTACTTGTCCTCTTCAGCCAAGCCCCTCATCAGGTTGTAGCACATCAAAATCATTATAATGGTAAAAGGAAGTGCTGCAGCTATAGCCATCCGCTGCAAGGCGATAAGGCCTCCAGATATGAGTAAAACACCAGCAAGAGTGGACTGAGTAAGTCCCCAAGCAATTTTTTTGGATGAAGGCGGATTAAGGTCCCCATTAGAAGTCATCATACCTAGAACGAAAGTAGCAGAGTCAGCAGAAGTCACAAAAAATATTAACAACAGTATCACTGCAATCAAAGAAAGAGCACTACTAAACGGGAAATAATCAAGCATCCTGAAAAGGGCCGTAGAGACATCGGCTACCGCACCTTCTGCGAAACCAGCTTTCTGCTGTATTTCCAGATAAAGTGCTGTTCCTCCGAAAGCACTGAACCAGAGAAAAGTCAGTAAAGTAGGAGCTAGTAAAGTACCTATGACAAATTCTTTGATGGTACGGCCTCTTGATATTCGAGCTACGAAGAGACCCACGAAAGGTGCCCAGGCTATCCACCAAGCCCAATAGAATAAAGTCCATGATTCAGACCATTCGTATCCCTGAAAGGGAAATGTCTGCAGGCTCATCTCTAATATTTGGTTAATATATTGTCCTAAAGAACTTATAAAGACATTAAATATATACGAAGTCGGACCAACCACAAGCATGACAACTAAAAACCCTAGGGCGACATACATATTAAACTTACTTAGAGTCTGAATCCCTTTATCCAAACCGATAAAGCTGGAGAGAAGGTATAAAACCGTTACAACTGCAATGATTATTATGGTGTATTGAACAGAATCTGGTATTCCATACAGAAGCTGAAGACCGCTCCCAATCTGCAGGGCTCCTAAACCTAAGGATGTAGCTACCCCGAATACAGTAGCGATAACACTCAAAATATTGATTATATGCCCAGGGGTACTATAGATCCTATCCCCTAGAAGAGGATAAAAACACGAACTAATTAAGGGAGGCATATTTCGACGGTAGGTGAAATACGCAAGTGCTAAACTCATTACTATATAAACAGCCCATGGCTGTAACCCCCAGTGGAAGAAACTGTAGCGCATAGCAAAGGCTGCAGATTCGCCGGACCTGGGACTCATATGAGCAGGTGGATTCAGATAGTGAGAAAGTGGTTCGGCTACACCCCAGAAAATCAAACCTATTCCCATCCCTGCTGCAAAAAGCATACTGAACCATCCGAAATAACTGTATTGAGGTTTCTCATCATCTTTCCCTAACCTTATTTTACCATAGCGTCCAAAAGCAAGAATAATACAGAAAACAAGAAAAAAGAAGGCGGCGAGATGATATATCCAGCCAAAATTGCTGATGATCTGGATATGAAGAAATAATGAGATTGTATCCAGCAAATCTGGACTGTATAGACCAATTATTACGAACAGCAAGACTATAGATATGGATATTTTAAAAACAATATTCTTTTTCATTAAGTCTCCCTTCTGTTCCTAATTTTTTTGCTCCTATTCTTTTCCCCTATTCTTTATTCCTAATTTTTACATAATTCCTAGCTCAGACCCCTAAGGTACTATCATAATAGATGATTCAATCGTATTGGCAATCTTCTCTGCAGTCGATCCCAAAATCTTTTTCATTACCCCTGTATTCCCTTTACCTAGTACAAGCAAATCAATTTTATGTTCTTTTGCAGAAGAAGATATTATTCTGGACGGTGTTCCTAAAGAAGATATCATATCTATTTCTGTCCAATAAGGAGTGAGTTGTCTTTTCGTCTCTTCAAGCTTTTGACTCGCAACCTCTTCTCTCCTGTATTCAGCTTGAGGATCAGCTGCCCTTCTTCCCACATGTTGAATTATAAGTTTAGAACTAATCTTTCCCAGGAAGCCTACATAGTTCAAGGCTTTATCTGCCGCTTCTCCAAAATCAGTCGCGTACAGAATGGTATTCAAGCTTAGTGAACCTTGCTTATAAATAAGAACAGGTGTATCCGTCATCCTTATCACTTCAGTAGTCGTACTACCAAGCATCATGCGCAATAAGAAATTCTTGTTATTTGCCGGAATCATGATAAGATCGAAATATCCTGCCTTTGCCCTTTCTACTATTTCAGTAGCTGCATGACCTTCGGTAACCTCGTAAGATGCACTGCTATATGTACTTTGCTTAATCAGGGACACTCTACCTTCCAGAATCCTATTTGCTTGTTCTTTATTAGCTAAACCACCGCCTAATACATGAAGGAGATGGAAGTGTTCCACACCAAGTTTTCCTGGAAACCAAGTGTTATTGATGTTCTGAATAAAATCATTATCAAGGGTTAAAGGCACAAGTATTTTATTTAACACTCCATCACACTCCATCCCCATTATTCGTCCTCAGGTCCCTAAAAAAGAAATGACCTAAAAAGGTCATTGTAGTAAAATCTTATTCCAGTTAAAAGGTTACAGACCAAAACTCTATTTGTAAAGAAGAGTTTTCTTAGAATATTAGTACTTTTGTAGAACTAAATTAGGATAAATTAAAGATTTCATCGGACATGTAAATATAATGTCCATCCCTTTCCTTTTGTGCTGCCCTATACATACCCTTTGCCACTACCTTGGCATCTATAGGTCTATATTTTCTAAGCGGTCCTCTGAACATAAATAAGAGTAGTTGTGACAGAACTGATGCTGCTGCTTCCCCAGACCTAACCTCTTGTCTTTTTCCAAGGAGAAGAGAAGGACGGAATATATGTAAAGAATTAAAACCAATCTTTTTGAGACTCTCCTCAACCAAACCTTTCATCTTGGAATAGAAAATAGCTGATCCCTGATTAGCTCCCATAGAACTGACAATCAAAAACTTCTCAACCTTCATTTCCTTTGCTATTCGAGCAAGACTTAAGACGTAATCGACATCCACTTTTTTAAACCCTTCCTTGGTCTTGGCCTTCTTAATAGTAGTACCTAGACAGCAAAAAACATCATCTACACTGAAACTTTCTTTATACTCATCTAAATATTCAAAATCAACTATTATCTCTTCTAACTTGGGATGTGTTATGTTAAGTGGCCGACGTCCTAATACAATCACTTTACTGTACTGCTCACCCTGCAGCAAGAAGTTGAGTAGCTCACCACCAACAAGACCACTCGCCCCTACTAGTATCGCGCTTTTATCTTCCAAAATTCATCCCCCGTTTTAAATCAACTGAAAAATAGGAACCAATTCAAAAACTCTTTTTGAGATAAACACACTATTCCCAATATTAATTCTTATCTACTATATGTTCTTTAATCTTTTTAATGTTAGTGATTTTCTTTCCACTTATCTAAGTGAGAGCTGATAAAATCTACTACCTGTTTATGTTCTTCTTTACCCATACCGTCGATAGAAATAGGCTCCCCAAAAGCTATGTGGATAGGTTTATTTCTGTCAATCGGACCTAAATCTCTTACATATTTTCCATTCTGCCAGAAATCTGTCTTAACGGCTATTGGCACAACTTGAACATTAGCCTTACTTGCTAATTTCACTCCCAAAGAATTTAATTCCTTAGGCCTGAAATCAACCCTCCTTGTGCTCTGAGGAAATACAATAACGGATGTCCCCTCTGCTAATAAAACCTGGCCTTTGTTCATTACCGTTACTAAGTCTTCTCGGGAGTTAGATCTGCTTACCACGATAGGATCACGCGTCCTTACAATTGGCCCGAAGAAAGGATGAGTTACTAGACTGTCTTTAATAATATAAGTTACCTTCATCTGAGGTGCGATAATACAGGGGAAAAGCATGGGCTCCAAAGTACTCATATGATTACTTATAAAGACTACTGGCCCTTGACATTTTTGAAGATTGTCCATCCCGGAGATATGAATTCTCCCCCCACATTCTTCAGTAATTTTAAAAATATCATAAGAAGAAGATGCCCAAGCTTCACTATCATACTGGCCCTTCAACGCTAAACTTCGCGATTTTAGAATCACGGTTACGAATTTACTTATAAAGTAGAGCCGACTATTTAACACTAACTTATCCATTAAAGCACGTGGATAATTTTCATCTGTATGATAAGAGTCAGATTTAAAAAATGGTTTCAAGATGTTTGCCTCCTTTAAGATATAGATCATTCTCACTATCTAAAGATTATCATCTTTATTATTCTCATAATCTCTATTAAACGGTAAACTCCATCATCAATATCTTTGCTTAGGTATCAAATTCTCATACTGGTATTAAAAACGATAACGGCCTTGCCGCCAATTCTTACTTCTTCGATTTCCTTGTTATTCAATGATACAAATACATCTACAATACCGCTGCGTCCAAGAATATGACCTTGTTCACCTTTAAAGCTAAACATCTTCCCCTTGGTTGCAACTAATCCATGTTTAATTAAATACGGTCCTAGTGGAGCATGTGCATTACCGGTTACTGGATCTTCATTGATACCGATAGCCGGAGCAAACATTCTCCCGTGAGTCAAGACACCTTCCAGTTGAGACTCTAAAGTAAACACAAAATAGCCGCTGCAGTTAATTAGTTTGCTGATTTGGGAAAGAGCTTGGGTATCCGGCATAAGGGAATCCAGACTCCCCCTCGACTTAACCCCAATCATAACTTTAGAATTTCCGGTAGAAACGATTTGGATCGGGCAGCGTGTATCAAGCTCAGTCTTACAAAGCCCCATGGCCTTAATAATTTGTTCTTTATTGCCAAGACTGAGTGGTTCGGAGAACACAACATTTCCTTGGGTCATAATTATACCATAGTCATTATCCTGCTTGATTATCTCAACCGGCAGGACCCCTATCCCGATCTTATGCATCACAATCCCAGAGCCCAAATCTCTCTCAATAGCTCTAACATAATGAGCAGCTAAAGTAGCATGTCCACATATAGGAACCTCAGACTTGGGAGTGAAGAACCTTATTTTCACCTCGTGATCAGGTCCGTCCGGAGATAATACAAAAGCAGTTTCTGAATTATTCAGTTCTCTTGCTATCCAAAGCATTTCCTCATCACTAAGTCCATCCGCATCGAGAACAACTCCGGCGGGATTCCCCTTGAACTTTTCAGTAGTAAAGGCGTCCACTTGGTATATCTTCAGAGTTCTCATGGTACCACTCCGTTTATTCTTGGTTTCTTAATTATACCTTCTGATTGTATTTTTGAATATAACAACATATAAACAACCCCTCCTAAAATATATAGTAGAAAGACTATTTTTAAGGGGGCTACGTTCATGGGGGAGATTAATTATGAAAGACATAAAAGGAGAGAATACTCTGATCCATCTCCATATCCGCAGATAAAAGTTCTCAGTCCCAATATTCATTACGCCAATCTTCTAATGGATGATTACGCTGGAGTAGTAAGTGAGTTTACCGCCATCAATCAGTATCTTTATCACTATTTTTTCTTTAAGG
>Ga0209643_1001323_pt1 | contig 24412 bp, 22 predicted proteins | sample AutmiccBRH37_all_FD_187383 | JGI IMG/M metagenome (GOLD analysis project Ga0209643, IMG submission 187383) | Deep subsurface microbial communities from Mt. Terri, Switzerland - Autotrophic microbial communities BRH/37_all (SPAdes) (version 2) | ecosystem: Environmental > Aquatic > Deep... | reverse complement strand
AGTTTTATGGCGGCTAAAGTGTCGGCAGTTTCGCCGGATTGCGAAATTGCGATGACAATATCATCTTTATTGATGATCGGATTCCGGTATCTAAATTCAGAGGCATATTCAACTTCAACAGGAATACGCGCCAAATCTTCAAACAGATATTCGGCAACCAAACCTGCGTGCCAAGAAGTTCCGCAAGCCACAATTACAATACGGTTTGCGTTTAAAAATCTCGAAATGTTATTGTCAACACTTCCCATTTTTATGATGCCTTTTGAAGCTAAAAGTCGGCCTCTATAGGCATCTACAATAGATTGAGGCTGTTCGTGTATTTCCTTGAGCATAAAATGGTCATACCCGCCTTTTTCAATTTGCTCAAGATTAAGCTTTAATTGCTGAATATCAGGCACAACCTCTGTGTTGTCTTGAATTTTACGGATCCTAATTTCTTCTCCCAATTTGATGATTGCCATTTCCTCATCTTCTAAATAGATGGCATTTCTGGTAAACTCTATAAAAGGCGATGCATCTGAAGCAACAAAAAATTCTGAATTATTTTCTCCAATTCCAATGGCAATCGGACTTCCTAATTTTGCGACAATAATTTCATTGGGTTTTGAAACATCAAAAACGGCAATGGCATAAGCTCCTACTACGCTGGTTAGTGCCATTTGGATCGCATAGCCCAATTTGCAGTTATTTTTGATTTTAACTTCTTCAATTAAATTGATTAAAACTTCAGTGTCGGTATCACTTTTAAAAGTATATCCTCTGGTAATCAATTCTTTTTTTATGGTATCATAGTTTTCTATAATTCCATTATGAACAATGACTAAATTTCCTGAATTTGAAAGGTGTGGGTGGGAATTTTCGTCGTTTGGCACACCGTGAGTTGCCCAACGCGTATGTCCTAAAGCCAAATTTCCTTCAACATTTTTTTGCTTCATAATTTTTTTTAAATCAGAAACTTTTCCTTTTGTTTTATAAAGGCTCATCTCATTGCCATCAACCAAAACAACACCAGCGCTGTCGTAACCTCTATATTCTAAACGCTGTAAACCGTTAATAACTATTGGGTACGCATTTCTAAATCCTAAATAACCGGCAATTCCGCACATTGTAATTTATTTTTTAATTATTTAATTTTGTATAAGATATTTCAAGTTTTACTCTTTTGTCGCCAAAACTTGGGTCATCGCCAAATAACACAACCCCTTTTGGTGTCCAGCTATAATCCTTAATTTTTACATCATCAATAGCGGAAGGAGTATCTGAAGGATTATAAACTTTTAACCCAATTTTAACCAGGTCTAAAGGTTCAGTCGATTTTAACAATTTTGAAATGTAATCTGTGATTTTAAACACATAACGATAAGGTTTTCCATTATCGTCTCTTTCCAACAATCCACCAACAGCTACCAATCCTTCGGTCATAACATCTGTCAGTTGTAAATTTTCTGTATAATTATAAATAAATAATTGCTCAGGAGCGATATTGCTTGCCGCATTTTGATCAACATAAAAAGTCAAGCTTGCATCATTAATCAGCCAATTATTTTTTTGCAAATCAATAATGTTTTCATTTTTAAACAAATCAATAGTCGCCATTGAACCCGCTGCTCCCTGAACATATAATCGATCTTCACCACTTTGGTGCGGAGCCAAGTCTCTTTTAAGCATATTTGATTTTATGGCGCCAAACGCAAATTCAAAATTGTGTTTTGTTCTAACGCCTTGCTCTCCATTGATTTTATTTCCGTTTAAATCTACTGTCGCTCCTTCATTTTCATCTTTTGAATAATAAATAATCATTTTGGCATTCGACATAGCTAATGAAACAAGGTGAGATTTATTGGAGGTCAATGCTTCTGCTTCAATATAAAATCCTCTAAAATAACGCTGAAAATTATCGAGCGATTGAAATTCGGTTCCGGCGGCATTATCCACAAAAATTTGCTTAATTAAATTTTCATTTAAAGGAATTTTAATGCTCGGGGTTTTATCTGTTGCTTTTATGGTATCTTTTTTATAAACAGTTATACCATTGGGCATATATCTTTTTATGTAAGCCACCGTATCATTTGCATTGACTTTAAAATTTCCCGTATAAAAAGGGGTATCTCCTTTTTGAAATTCTTTGTCAGAATAATAAACAGCAGGTTTTGATGGATCAACAGGATCTAAGGTATTTAGATATGTTTTCAATTCGTAAATGCCCAATTTAAATTCAACATTAGCGTCGCCAAATACCGAATCAATTGAAAATTTTGGCTTTCCGTCAGCGTATTTCTCGGCTAATTTTGTTGCTTGATATGGAATAAACAATAAAACGGAATCTATCCCGTAATTTGTGCCGTAATTATAGGCATCTCCAGATACAGGAAGATTTAATTGCGACACAATTGATGCCTTCAACGTGCCAAATTCATTATCAGAATAAACACCCAATAAATATTGTGCAACACCGCTGGCTGGTACTTTGGCGATGTCTTTATTAGCCGTTGTAACATCGGTTATTTGTTTGTCTGTGCTAAAATTATTATTGTCAACAAGGTTAACGCCAATACTTTCAATTTCCTTTTCGCACGAAATAATAGTAAAAAAAACGATTGAGAATAGCCCTAAGTATTTTAAAGCATTTACAACTTTAATTGCCATATATAAATGTTGGATTTTTTATGATAAAACTTTAGTTAAGTAAAAATTGGTATAAGCACTGTCAAATTCACTGATTGGAAAATAATCCAATATAGGTTTGTCGCAGGTTTTTAAATAGTCAAGCAAATCACTTGGAAGTTGCTCGCTTGCTTTAATAACCGCATCTGAATTTTCAATGGCATTAATCAAAATATTGGTGTATGTTGGATTGGAGATTGAATTAAATTTAGACTCGTTGATATTATCAAACTTGATCTTGTCAAAAAACTTGTCATTTAATGTACCTTCAAAACCAGTATTATATAAGGAAGTCACTATTTTGCTGTTTGAAAATAAGGGGTCGTCTTTATAATATTCTTTAATGTATAATGGCAAAAGTGAAGCCATCCAGCCATTTACGTGAATAATATCTGGGGACCAATTTAGTTTTTTTACAGTTTCAACCACTCCTTTTGCAAAAAATATGGCCCGTTCATCATTGTCCTCAAACAAATTATTGTCTTCGTCTGAAAACAATGCTTTTCTTTTAAAATACTCGTCGTTATCAATAAAATAAACCTGCATTCTTTCCTTTGGAATGGAAGCGACTTTAATAATTAAAGGCATATCCATATCATTGATTACCAAGTTCATACCCGACAATCGAATCACTTCGTGGAGTTGATGTCTTCTTTCATTGATCAGTCCGAAACGCGGCATAAAAATTCTTGTTTGCCCGCCGTTGCTATGAATCATTTTTGCTGTTTCAAACGAGGTTGTTGACAATTCATTTTCAGGTAAATAGGGAACAACTTCTGAAGAAACAATCAATACTCTCTTATCTTTCATAAAATCAACTCTTATTTTTAAAATATATGCAAAATTACGAAAATTAATGTAGAATTTAGCTTGAAAAATGTAAGTTTGCACGCTTTTAACGTTAATTAACAAATACGTTATGTTGGTTATTGCCGAAATAAAATCGCTTCAACAAAAAATAAAATCGCTTAAAAACGGCGCTACTATTGGCTTTGTGCCAACAATGGGCGCTCTTCACGAAGGACATTTATCGCTTGTGGAAATGGCAAAAAAAGAGAACGATATTGTGGTTGTGAGCATATTTGTGAACCCAACTCAGTTTGATAACGCCGATGATTTGATAAATTACCCAAAAACAATTGAAAAAGACCTTTCACTTTTGAAATCATTTAACTGTGACATTGTTTTTACTCCAACTCCCGAAGAAATTTACGCGAATAATATTCAGTCAAAATCCTTTGATTTTGACGGATTGGAATTTCAAATGGAAGGCAAATTTAGGGCTGGCCATTTTAACGGCGTGGGCACTATTGTTGAACGTTTGTTTGAGATTGTGAAACCCCATAAAGCCTATTTTGGGGAAAAAGATTATCAGCAAATCCAGATCATTCGCAAAATGGTGGAAAAAAAGAACCTGCCCGTTCAAATTATTTCCTGCCCAATTCACAGAGAAAAAGACGGTTTGGCAATGAGTTCAAGAAATGCCAGACTTACAGAAGCACAACGCAAAGCAGCGCCTTTTATTTATGAAACATTAAAAAAAGCCAAGATTCAATTTGGCACAAAAAATGCTTCCGAAGTGTTGAAATGGGTTGAAAATGAATTTAGAAATCACCCTTTATTAAACTTAGAATATGTTGAAATTGCCGATGAAGATACTTTATTGCCTATTGAAACTAAAAATCTAACAAAGAAATATCGTGCTTTTATAGCCGTTTTTGCCGGAAAAGTAAGGCTCATTGATAATATAAGTCTATAAATATAACAGATTAACACAAAATCATTAATTTTGCACTATGCAAATACAAGTCGTAAAATCAAAAATTCACAGGGTAAAAGTTACCGGCGCCGATTTAAATTATATTGGCAGCATTACTATTGATGAAGATTTAATGGATGCCGCAAATATTATTCAAGGAGAAAAAGTTCATATTGTGAACATTAACAACGGTGAACGCCTTGAAACATACGTTATTCCGGGACCAAGAAAAACCGGTGAAATTACCCTAAATGGCCCGGCAGCCAGAAGAGTTTCCAAAGGCGATATCATTATCATTATTTCATACGGCATCTTGGATTTTGAAAAAGCGAAATTATTTAAACCAACGTTAATTTTCCCCAACGAAAACGACAATACGTTAACATAAATTGACCAACAGATTAAAAAAAATTAGTTATATCACACTCCCAATAGCCTTGGGAGTTTTTTTAATTTGGTATTCCGTATCAAAATTTTCGCCTTCCGACATTCAATCCATTAAAACATCCTTTAAAACAGCCAATTATTGGTGGGTGGTTTTGTCACTTTTTTTTGGGATTTTAAGTCATTTGTCAAGGGCTTATCGATGGCAATTTTTATTGGAACCTTTGGGCTACAAACCTAGGTTTGCCAATAGCGTTATGGCAGTTTTAATCGCCTATTTACTTAATTTATTCATTCCGCGTTCAGGTGAAATTGCCCGTGCAGCCACAATAAAAAAATACGAAAATATTCCTTTTGAAAAAGCCATAGGAACCATTGTTGCAGAGCGTGTTGCCGATGTTATTATGCTGTTTTCGATAACAGGAATTGCCTTTTTTTTGCAAACCGAATTAATGGGCAGCTACCTATTTAAAGAAGATGAAGAAAGCAGTATTTACCTAAAAATAGCGTTTTTAGTGCTATTCCCGCTCCTAGGGATTGCAACCTATTATTTCCTTAAAAAATCAACGCATCCACTCATTGTAAAAATATTCACATTTATAACAGGATTGATAGACGGCATAAAAAGCATTATTACCATGAAAAAGAAATGGGCTTTTATTTTTCACACCGTTTTTATATGGCTTATGTATTTGCTTATGTTTTACACGGTAACTTTTGCCTTACCCGAAACCACAAACCTCCCTTTTGCAGCCATTATTGTGGCTTTTGTAGTGGGTGGTTTTAGTATGGCGCTCACCAATGGAGGCTTGGGAACATATCCGGTTTTTGTTGCAAGTGCACTTATTTTGTACAACATTGAAGACAATCCGGCACGTGCTTTCGGCTGGATAATGTGGACCGCACAAACTTTAATGGTTATTGTATTTGGCGGACTTTCATTTTTGTTAATTCCGATTTACAATAGATTACGACACAAATAAATTCATAAAATTTATCTGATATTTTGGGCGTTCCCCGCCAGCTGGCGGGTCGGGTTTTTCGTTCCAAACTTTTTTCGCCAAAAAAGTGCAAAAAGGTTTTCCCCTGCAACCCCTAACGCAAAATAAATTTCGAATTTAGATTTACGATTTTTAAACTTTTAATTTCTGGCATTTAATATTTAACTTTCAACTCCCAATACTATTTAATAATAAAAAAACACATTATTCTTCCTATATTTACCTGTTCAATAAAATGTTAAAATGGCCAAAACCAAAACCTTATTTTTTTGTCAAAATTGTGGCGCCCAATATGCAAAATGGCTCGGACAATGCACCTCATGCAACGAGTGGAACACGATTGTTGAAGAAGTGATCCAATCCGAAGAAAAAAGAAATTGGAAACAGTCCAGCGCACCAAAAAAAGTCAATAAAGCCTTAAAAATCAACGATATTGCTTTAGATAAAGAAGACCGAATTTCAACCAAAAACAAAGAACTCGACAGGGTTTTGGGCGGCGGATTGGTAAAAGGCTCTATGACATTATTGGGCGGTGAACCCGGAATTGGGAAATCGACTTTGCTATTGCAAATTGCATTAACAATGCCAAAAAAAGTATTGTATGTTTCAGGAGAAGAAAGTCAGTCGCAAATAAAAATGCGCGCTGAACGACTTCAAAATTCAAACACCAATTGTTTAATATTAACAGAAACAAATACCCAAAACATTTTTAGGGCCATTGAAGAAATAAATCCGGAAGTTCTTGTAATAGATTCTATCCAAACTTTATATACCGAATATATTGATGCATCCCCGGGCTCCATTTCACAAATCAGGGAAACTACTGCCGAGCTGATTAAGTTCGCCAAAGAAACCGCCACGCCAGTGCTTTTAATTGGGCATATTACCAAAGACGGCAATATTGCCGGGCCAAAAGTTTTAGAGCATATGGTTGATGTGGTGCTGCAATTTGAAGGCGACAGAAATCACGCGTACAGAATAGTTCGCGCACAAAAAAACCGGTTTGGTTCAACTGCGGAAATCGGTATTTACGAAATGCAATCTTTTGGTTTGCGCGAAGTTGAAAATCCTTCAGAAATATTGATTTCCCAAAAGGAAGAAGATTTGAGCGGCACCGCCATTGCAGCAACTTTAGAAGGAATGCGGCCATTAATGATCGAAGTCCAAGCTTTGGTAAGCACCGCGGTTTACGGAACGCCACAACGATCGGCAACGGGCTACGACACCAAACGATTGAATATGCTTTTGGCGGTTTTGGAAAAACGTGCCGGATTTAGATTGGGCGCTAAAGATGTGTTTTTGAATATTGCCGGAGGAATAAAAGTTGATGATCCTGCTATTGATTTGGCAGTGATTTGCGCCATCTTATCTTCCAATGAAGATGCTCCAATTGCACAAGATTTTTGTTTTGCCGCCGAAATTGGACTTACGGGTGAAATTCGTCCTGTGAATCGGGTAGATCAACGCATTATGGAAGCTGAAAAATTAGGATTTCACAAAATATTTATTTCAAAATTCAATAAAATCAGCGGTGCAAACCACAAAATAAAAGTGGTTAAAGTCACAAAAGTGGAAGACGTTTTCGCCAATTTGTTTTCATAAAAAAACCGAGTTAAAGCTCGGTTTTTTAAATTTTATTTATCGCAAGGTTGCCTTTTATTGACTTCAATAATGTATTTTTCCAAAGCCATTGTCATAGAAGGTGATTCGGGTGTTGGCGCTTGAATATTGCATTTTAAACCTGCATCTGTCGCCGCTTTTATGGTTGAGTTGCCAAAAACTGCAATACGAGTTTCGTTTTGTTTGAAATCTGGGAAATTCTGAAATAATGATTCAATTCCTGAAGGGCTAAAAAACACCAAAATATCGTAAAATACATTCTCTAAATCAGATAAATCGCTAATCAGTGTTCTGTAAAAAATTCCTCGATCCCACTTTACGCCCAATTCATTTAGGGTTTCAGGAACCAATTCCTTAAGTTTATCAGATGATGGCAATAAGTACTTTTCTTCCTTGTATTTTTTAATGAGTTTGGCCAAATCGGCAAAAGTACGTTCGCCCACATAAATCTTACGTTTGCGATATACAACATACTTCTGTAAATAATAGGCAACAGCTTCCGATTCACAAAAATATTTCATATCATCGGGCACTGTAAAACGCATTTCTTCAGCAATTCTAAAAAAGTGATCAACTGCATTTCTGCTGGTTAAAATAATTGCAGTATAATTTTTTAAATCAATTTTTTGGGCTCTTACCTCCTTTGCAGAAACGCCTTCCACGTGAATGAACGGCCTAAAGTCTATTTTAACTTTTTGCTTTTCAGACAATTCTAGGTATGGGGAGTTCTCTGTTTTAGGAGTTGGTTGGGAAACTAAAATTGTTTTCACTTTCATAAACTTCAATTTTTTGTTTTAAATCGTTAATTTCAAAATAATTGCAAGAGGCGCTATTTCCAGTGCGCAAATGTACAAAATAAAATAAAACAAGTTGTTAACTATGAGCTTTTTATTATTTGCAAGCACCAGAATGTAACGCAAAATTAGCAAAATAATCAGAACAAAAAATGTGATTTTAAATGATAATTCTTTATAAATATTGGCATAAACACTAAGTATTAAGAAAGGCAATATCCACAATATGAGGTTGTTGAAATAGCTAACCTTGTCGTAAATAATTCTATTGAATTTGTTTTTTATATTGAAAATTTCGGCTAAAAAAAGTTCGATTAAATACCGAAAACAAAAATACAATCCCACGCCGGCAACTAACAATAAATAGCCATTAAGCGCGTTTAGCTTGGCGGAAAACTGCCACAAATTATTTGCAAAATAAAATATTAAGGCCAGCGCCAGCAATTGCACCATAAACATTAAAAATTGAAATAAATTTAGGATATCATTCTTTTCTTTATTGAAATAGATAAAAAGATATTTATTCGCGAAAAACAAAGAGGCCGTATGAAGCAATCGGTCTTTATACAAAACTTTTGCAAGTGTCAAAAAAACAAGAATTGCCAAAAAAACAAGTGAAACCCAATGATGATTTTGGTGTATTATCTCTTTCGCCTCAAACATAAAGTATGTTATTATATAAACGCAAAATTAGTGATAATTTGTTTTACCTTTGCCCCGTAATTTTAATTTATGTCGAATACGATTGTCATCATACCAACTTATAATGAAAAAGAAAATATTGAGGCCATCATCAGTGCGGTATTTTCTCAGGAAAAACAATTCGACATATTGGTTGTTGACGACAGTTCTCCCGATGGAACAGGAGACATTGTCGCCAAGTTGCAACAAGAATTTTCGAATTTATTTTTAGAAGTCAGGAAAGAAAAAAACGGTTTGGGAACTGCCTATATTCACGGATTTAAGTGGGCGATTTCAAAAAATTATGACTATATTATTGAAATGGATGCCGATTTTTCGCACAATCCCAACGATTTAATTCAATTGTATAACGCCTGTGCTGAAGATGGCGCCGATTTTTCAATAGGGTCAAGGTATTTAAACAATAAAATTAATGTGATTAACTGGGATTTTAAACGTTTGTTTTTATCGTATTTTGCCTCTAAATATGTAAGATTCATAACGCAAATCCCTATTTACGACACCACCGCAGGGTTTGTTTGCTATAAACGTAAAGTATTGGAAAATATAGCATTGGATAAAATAAAATTTGTGGGTTATGCGTTTCAGATTGAAATGAAATTTAAGGCCTGGAAGAAAAAATTTGTATATAAAGAAGTTTCCATTATTTTTACCGACCGAAAAAAAGGGACTTCAAAAATGAGCGGTTCCATTATTTCAGAAGCCGTTTTTGGCGTCATAAAAATGCGATTGGAAAACTTGCCAAAATAAAAGAAAGAGAATTATGAGTCTAGTGCTGATTAAAAATGCCCGTATTGTAAACGAAGGAAAAATATTTGATGGCGACATGTTAATTGATGGAGAATTTATTGTGGATATTGACACCTCAATTAGTTCAAAATCGGCAGATACCACCGTTATTGACGCTGAAGGAAAATATTTAATTCCCGGACTGATAGATGACCAGGTTCATTTTCGCGAACCGGGATTAACGCATAAAGCAACCATTGAATCGGAAAGTAAAGCGGCCATTGCAGGCGGTATAACTTCATTTATAGAAATGCCAAACACAGTTCCGCAAGCCACTACGCAGGAACTGCTGGAAGAAAAATTTGAAATTGCTGCCAAAGCATCGTATGCCAACTATTCATTTATGTTTGGCGGCACCAATGACAATTTAGAAGAATTGCTAAAAACAAATCCGGCGAATGTTGCCGGCATCAAATTGTTTTTGGGTTCATCAACAGGAAATATGTTGGTTAATGACGAAAAAGTGTTGGAAAAAATATTTTCTTCCACAAAAATGCTCATTGCGGTTCATTGTGAAGATGAAACAACCATAAAAGCCAATTTGGAAACCTATTTGAAAGAATACGGCGATGATATTCCCGTGAAATTTCACCCCAAAATTAGAAGCGAAGAAGCTTGTTACATCTCATCTTCCAAAGCCATTAAACTCGCAAAAAAAACCGGTGCCCGTTTGCACGTTTTTCATTTATCCACCGCAAAGGAAACGGAACTTTTTTCAAACAAAAGTCCGCTAGAAAAAAAGCAAATTACCGCCGAAGTTTGTGTACATCATTTATGGTTTGACGAAAGTGATTATGAAACCAAGGGGAATTTTATAAAATGGAATCCTGCCATAAAAACTGCCCACGACAAAGAAGGCTTGTTAAAAGCATTGCTCGATGACAGAATTGATGTAATTGCCACAGATCACGCACCTCACACCAAAGAAGAAAAAGAACAAGTTTACACAAAAGTGCCAAGCGGCGGACCAATGGTGCAACACGCATTGCCCGCTATGTTAAAAATGTTTCAACAGGAAAAAATATCCATCGAAAAAATAATTGAAAAAATGTGCCACAATCCGGCTAAAATATTCAAAATCGAAAAAAGAGGATTTATCAGAAAAGGATATTATGCGGATTTGGTTTTGGTTGATATTTCTTCTCCTTGGACGGTTACCAAAGACAATATTTTGTATAAATGTGGCTGGTCTCCATTTGAAGGAACCACTTTTTACTCAAAAATTACCCATACATTTGTCAATGGTCATTTGATATATAACAACGGTAAATTTAATGGCGACAACAATAAAGGTAAAAGACTGTTGTTTAACAGGTAGGGAAGACGGAAGACCGAAATTGAGAGTAGGTATAGAACGCGACCTGTCCGTTTTAAAAGTTTGAAAGTCAAAAAACCGCAAGACCGCAAGACAAAAACCTGAAAGTTCAAAAAATGAAAGAAATTAGTTTTATCCTTTTTTTAAGTGTTTTTTTTATGGCTTGCACCAGCAATACCATTATTAAAAAGCCGGACAATTTGATTCCAAAAAATCAGATGGAGGATTTGATTACGGATATGCTTATTGCTGCAGGAGCAGAAAATATCAAAAACATCGATCTTGAACGAAACGTGAATTATTTTCCCCTGGTTTTTGAAAAATACGGAATCGACAGTACGCGTTTTAAAGAAAGCAATTATTACTACACTTCTCAAATTGACGACTACGAGAAAATTCTGAAAAAAGTTAATGAACGTTTAAAGGTTTTGAAAGAGAAATTAGACAATGAAATTAAATTACAGGATTCCCTTAAAAATGATTCGATGAAAAAAAATCGGGAAAATTTTAAGAAAATTCCCGAAAAATTGCGAAAAATTGATACGATAAAATAAATATTTATTTGGCGTCCCTATTAAAAATCTCACAAACATTTTCTATTGTTTCTGGAATAGTTTCAAAATTAAAATTTAACTCCTTTTTTATTTTTTCTGAAGAATAATAACGTTTTTCGTGAATAGATTTTGCGGAATGTTTTGTAAGCGCGGGAGGAATATTTGTGAAAGCCGACTTCAATTTTTCAATTCTCCAGCCAATAGCGCTCATTAATTTTGTGACTTTTACAGAAGGTGGTTTTTTGCCAAAATTTTGCGCTATCTGATAAAATACTTCTTTAAAACTGCTGTTTTCAGCCACCAAGATATAGCGTTGGTTCACAATGTCGCTTTTCATAAGCAATAACATCGCTTTTACCACATCATTTACAGAAACAAATCCGGTAACGCCCTCTGTATAAAATTTAAATCCCTTATCAATTTTTGAAAATATTGCTCCGGTTCCCTGATGCCAATAACCAGCGCCCAAAATTACGCCCGGATTTACAATTACAACCGGAACGCCTTCTTGTGAGGCGCGCCAAACTTCCATTTCTGAAGCATATTTTGTCATTGCGTATCCGTAACTTACTTTCTCCATATTCCATTCGTCGGTTTCATCCATCATTTGGCTGGTGAACGATTTTTCAATGGTGGCAATAGAACTTACAAAACATAATTTTTTAACCTTATTTGCAATACAAAAATTAACAATATTTGAAGTACCTTCAACATTAATTTCGTCCATTGCCCTATAATCTTTCGAATTAAAGGAAACCAGTGCTGCGGAATGATAAACTTCTGTTACATCTTTAAAAGCTTCTTCCAAAGAAATAATATCGGTAATATCAGCTTCAACCCAATCAATTTTTTGGAAAAGATTTTCATAATCCGAAGAAAAAAAGCTGAATACATTTTTTACAGCGCGTAAATCGCTGTTTTTTCTATGAATTGCCTTTATCGCATCCTTTTCCAAAGAAAGCTGATACAACAAATGCGAACCCACCAAACCTGTTCCTCCAGTTACTAAAATCATAAGACGAAAGTATAAAAAATGTTTGTTTTAAGCACGCAAAACATCGCTTTAAAAAACCAATCGCTAAAAGCCTTAACTAACAAGTAAAATTTTATCTTTGCTGAAATTAAAAAAATTTGATGATGAATTTTGTTGAAGAACTGCGTTGGCGAGGTATGTTACACGATATGATGCCCGAAACTGAAGAATATTTACTGAAAAATAAAACTACGGGATATATTGGATTTGATCCAACGGCCGATTCGTTGCATATTGGGAGTTTAGTGCCTATTATTTTGTTGATGCATTTTCAGCAAGCTGGCCATAACCCAATCGCTTTGGTTGGCGGCGCGACAGGAATGGTGGGCGATCCGTCGGGAAAATCGGAAGAACGCAATTTGCTGGATGAAGAAACTTTGGCCAAAAATGTGGCCGGCGTAAAATCGCAGCTCGCACGTTTTTTAAATTTCGACAGCAATTCTGAAAATGCCGCACAATTGGTGAACAATTACGATTGGATGAAAGAAATTTCATTGATTGAATTTGTGCGCGACATTGGCAAACACATCACCGTAAATTATATGATGGCGAAAGATTCGGTAAAAAAACGCCTGGACTCCGATTCGCAAACGGGAATGAGTTTTACGGAGTTTACCTACCAACTGTTTCAGGGCTACGATTTTTATCATTTATACAAAGAAAAAGACTGCAAACTTCAAATGGGCGGTTCCGACCAATGGGGAAACATCACCACGGGAACAGAATTAATCAGAAGAAAAGCGCAAGGTAAAGCGTATGCGTTAACCTGCAAATTAATCACCAAGGCCGACGGATCAAAATTTGGGAAAACGGCCGGCGGAAACATTTGGTTGGATGCCAACAGAACATCGCCTTACAAATATTACCAATATTGGTTAAATTGTTCTGATGAAGATGCTGAAAATTATATTAAAATTTTCACTTTTTTAGACAAACAAACCATTGAAACTTTAATTGCAGAGCACAAAAAAACACCTCATTTACGTATTCTGCAAAAGAAAATTGGCGAAGAAGTCACTATTATGACCCACGGAAATGAAGCCTACGAAAATGCAATAAAAGCTTCCAATATTTTATTTGGAAACTCAACCGCCGATGATTTAAAAACCTTGGACGAACAAACATTTTTGGATGTTTTTGAAGGCGTTCCCCAAGCGGAAATTGAACGATCAGCAATTGAAAACCGTTTAGGTATTGTTGCCGCTTTTGCCGATTATGGTTTTCTGAAATCGAATGGTGAAGTACGTAGGGCATTAAGTGAAAATTCTATATCTGTTAACAAAGAAAAAGTAAACGAAGATTTTATAATTACCAAAAACGATTTAATTGCCGATAAGTTTGTGTTGTTGCAACGTGGCAAAAAAAGCTATTTTTTGTTGAAAGTGGTGTAAATCAATTTTGACAAATGTTGAAAATAATTTAGAACGACTCCTGAAAATGGAGTCGTTTTTTTATAACATCACCATTAAATTACAGCCTCTGATATCCGAATTGTCGAACCGGCCGATCACTTCAAAAGTGCCATTGGGATACGTTTTTCCCAAATCCTGCGTAGCGATAAAAGAGCAGGAGTTAATATTTGCCAAATCGATAATATTGATGCCGCCCGATTTTCCTTGGGGCAAAATGGTCAATGCATCTTCCGTGTCACGCGTTAAAATTTTCATCCAGGGCGGACATTCGAAAATGCCATTTCCTTTGGAATAGGCCTGGCTCAACAATTCGGTCATTCCGTATTCCGAATGAATGCTTTCAACGCCAAAACCTTCTCGTAAAATTTGGTGCAATGCTGACCGAATCAATTCTTTTCGTCTTCCTTTCATACCGCCGGTTTCCATCACAATAGTGTTTTTTAGGTTAAATTTGTGTTTTTCAACCAAATCCAGCAAAGCAAAAGAAACGCCAACCAGCAATACTTTTTTATTATTTTTATCCAATTCCGTTAAATTTTGGGCCAATTCCTCTAAATTATTTAAATAAAATCCGCTTTTTTCATTTTTCGACTTTTTGATAAAATCATTGGCCATATAAATCAATGATGAACCTTCGCGTTCCAAATAAGAAGGTAACAAAGCCAAAACAGTATAGCCTTCAATGGCGCCATAAAAATGCTCAAATCCTTTGGTAAAACTTTCTTCATAAATGGACAAATCCGTCACAAAATGCTTGCTTTGTTCATTTCCTGTAGTTCCGCTGCTTAAAAATATTTGCTCTACATCAGCTTCAGAAGAAACAACTTTGTGCGATTTAAAGAATTGTATGGGTAAAAAAGGGATTTCCTCAACTTTATCAATGCCTTGAATATCAATGTGTAAATGACTTAAAAATTCTTTGTAAACCAAATTATTTTCAGCCTGGTATTGAAATATCTCAAGCGCCATTTTTTCAAACTCATTGCTATGATGAAGATTAAAAATGTTAAATTTTTTCATAAAAAATGTGAAACACCACAAAAGTAATGTAAATTTACGCAACCTATTATCTTTTTAGGTATCTTATTAACAATTAAAAACTCGTATTTGGGTTTAGATGAACTCATAAAACAGTGCGCTGATAACGATCGAAAGGCACAAAAGGAAATTTACCAGCTTTTTGCAGGTAAGTTGTTTTCTATATGCCTTAAGTACTCTAAAAACAAACAAGAAGCCCAAGACAATTTTCAAGATGGCTTTATCGTCATTTTTGACAAAATTGGACAGTTTAATTTTAAAGGGTCGTTTGAAGGCTGGCTAAAACGGGTAATGATTAACACAGTTTTATTGAAATACAGAAAGAAAAACGTGTTAGATATTGTGACGGAAGATATTCCTGATGAGGTGATTGTTGACGTTGATGATGATGAAATTTCTTTAGATTTTTTGCTAAATCTAATCAATGATTTACCCGACAGATATCGGCTGGTTTTTAACCTTTACGCTTTAGATGGGTATTCACATAAAGAAATTTCAGAAATGTTGCTGATTGCTGAAGGCACCTCAAAATCAAATTTAGCCCGAGCAAGAGCCATTTTAAAACAAAAAATTGAAATTCATCAAAAAGCACAACAATCGATTTAAGTTAAAAGATACTAGTGAAAGATTTAAAAAATATTGATAGATTATTCCAAGAGAATTTAAAAGACTTTGAAGTTTCCCCACCAAGTGAAGCTTGGGATGTTATTGAAAATAGGTTAATTCCCCGATCTAAAAAAAGAACGATTCCGTTTTGGCTAAAACTTTCCAGTATTGCAGCCGTATTTGTGCTATTTTTTAGCGTAGGAACCATTTATTTTCTTCCTAAAAATAATTTCTCTAAAAATTTCTTTCATAAACAAAACACTAAAAAAGAAATTTCAGACAAAACAGATTCTGCAACAACAATAACTGTTGAAGAAAAATTAAAGGCAATGCAAAAAGTGGTCAATGCTTTAAGTAAAGAGTTGGCCGAAATTGAAAATAGCAACCATTTTACAGCCACAGCAGATGAAAAAATAGTTGAACAAACCGATTTATCACAAAAATCAGCAAACAACTTTTTATTTAAAGACCTTAAAAATTTACCGTTATCGAAATTTGACGATAAAGAAGTTTCGAAAAAAGAAATCGCAGAAAGTAAATTTACTGTTGCCACCATTTTCGCCCCTATTTATTTTAGTTCGTTTGGCGATGGCTCCGGAATAGATGTTCAGTTTAAAGACAATCCTTCTTCCGGGAGTTCCTCTTTTTCATATGGCGTAAAAGTTGCCTATCAGCTTACCAACAAATTTAGCTTGCAATCGGGCGTTAACCTCATTAATTTAGGCTTAACAACCAATAATATTTATGTAACTCCGGGAGTCGCCGTTGTAAGTTTTTCAAATTTATCGGCAAATCCTGTAATGGCAAGAAGTGCAGATATTGCAACACTTAAAGAAAACACCATAAATTCCGACGATAATTCGGGCGGAAGTTTGAACCAAGTTTTTGGATATGTGGAAATTCCGGTTGAGGTAAAATATAGTGTTACGGACGGAAAATTCGGCATCAATTTGGTCGGCGGTTTTAGCACACTGCTTTTAAACAGGGACGAAGTTTTTGTGGAAACCAACAGTTTTTCTCAGAGTTTGGGATCATCAAACAATTTAAGACCCATAAATTTTAGTGGTAATATTGGATTGGATATTGATTATTCCCTATATAAAAATTTATTCATCAACGTTTCCCCAATGTTCAAAATGCAAACAAACACCTTTTCTAAAAACTCCGGAAGCATTCAGCCTTACTATTTGGGAGTTTATACAGGTTTAAATTATAAGTTTTAGTTGGTTTATTTATTTGGTTGGTTACCAAATATTGAATGAAGAAATCCGTTTCAAATTTGAAACGGATTTTCTTTTTAGAATATATTTTAGGTCTGCTTTCCGTTTTGGTGGGCGTTACCCGCCAGATGGTGGGTCGGGTTTTTCGTTGCAATCTTTTTTACTTCGCCGAAAAGGCGAATCAAAAAAGGATTTTCACTTCACCCCCTAACGCAATCGAATTAATAATTAATTATTTTGGCAATCAGCTACTTTTTTTATTCTTCAACAAAAAAACCTACATTTCTTTTACAAAAATTTCAAAGATTGGGCAGTATTATTCGTATTTTTGCACCATCAAAAATCAAAAAGAAATTCTTCTTATGGAAATTACAGCAATAGAAAAAACAATACAGCAGGCTTTAGAAAAACTAGGCGTTAAAACGTTAAATAACGGAACTTCAACAGGGTCAAATTTCTTTGGCGTTGGTGAAATTATGGAATCCTATTCTCCCGTGAACGGTAAATTGATCGGAAAAGTTAGCGCAACAACAAAAGACGATTTTGAAAAAGTGATAGAAACTGCACAAACAGCTTTTGCAAGCTGGAGAATTGTTCCGGCACCGCAACGTGGCGAAATGGTTCGTCAGTTTGGCGAAAAATTGCGTGAACTTAAGCAACCACTAGGAGAATTGGTTTCTTATGAAATGGGAAAATCGCTGCAAGAAGGTTTAGGAGAAGTTCAGGAAATGATTGACATTTGCGACTTTGCAGTTGGATTGTCCAGACAATTGCACGGTTTTACGATGCATTCCGAACGTCCGGGACACAGAATGTATGACCAATATCATCCGTTAGGAATTGTGGGCATTATTTCCGCATTTAACTTTCCTGTAGCTGTTTGGGCCTGGAATACTGCATTGGCCTGGATTGCTGGCGATGTTTGCGTTTGGAAAGCCTCTGAAAAAGCGCCTTTATGCAGCATTGCTTGTCAAAATATCATTGCCAGCGTTTTAAAAGAAAATAAATTGCCAGAAGGAATTTCTTGCATAATCAATGGCGATTACAAAGTTGGCGAATATATGACCACCGACAATCGCATAGCCTTAATTTCAGCAACTGGATCCATCAGAATGGGTAAAATTGTGGCAAAAACTGTTGCAGAACGTTTGGGAAGATCGTTGTTAGAATTGGGCGGTAACAACGCCATTATTATCACGCCAAGCGCTGATATAAAAATGACCATTATTGGCGCCGTATTTGGCGCTGTGGGCACGGCTGGTCAACGTTGTACATCAACCCGAAGGTTAATTATTCACGAATCTATATATGAGCAGGTAAAAGATGCCTTGGTGAAGGCATACAAACAATTGCGCATCGGAAATCCGTTGGATGAAAACAACCACGTTGGACCTTTAATTGACAAAGCTGCGGTTAAAATGTATGAAAATGCTTTGTCAGAAGCTGTTAAAGAAGGCGGAAAAATTATTGTTGAAGGCGGAGTTTTAAACGGAAAAGGTTACGAAAGCGGCTGTTATGTTAAACCTGCAATTGTTGAGGCTGAAAACCATTTTGAAATTGTGCAACACGAAACTTTTGCACCAATTTTATACTTGATAAAATATTCAGGCGAACTTAAAAATGCCCTTGCATTGCAAAATGGCGTTGTTCAAGGACTATCTTCTGCAATTATGACCAACAATTTACGTGAAGCCGAATTGTTTTTATCTGTTCAAGGTTCCGATTGTGGTATTGCAAACGTAAATATTGGCACCTCAGGGGCTGAAATTGGCGGTGCTTTCGGCGGTGAAAAAGAAACCGGCGGCGGAAGAGAATCAGGTTCAGATGCTTGGAAAGTTTATATGAGACGCCAAACAAACACCATAAATTACACCACCGAATTGCCTTTGGCGCAAGGCATAAAATTTGATTTGGATTAGGTTTAGATTTATAAAAGCACTTGAAATAAAAGCACTTGAAATAAAAAAGTTCTTAATGCCAATTTAAACTTGGATTTAAGAACTTTTTTGTTTTTTATAAATGTCTCTAAAACGAATATAACACACCAACGCCCAACATTTGTTTTAATTGAATTTTAGGTCCAACAGAAACCAAAATTCCATCGTTATTCAGGTCTTTTTTACTTTTCACATCATCGTCATATAAAAAATGCGTACCTACATTTGCGGTTATATGCTTGTTAATGGTCATATCAAAATTCATCTCCCAGTTAACGTCTATATTTCCATATTTGTTTAAATAATCAGAATACAAAATCAATTTATTGCTCATTTTTATATTTTCCATCACCATTGTTTTCCATTCGCTGGAAATATAAGTTCCCACTTCTATTTTTAAATTTTCGCCCGAGGTCACCAAATCGCCCTCAGTGTCATATATGGCACGAGCTACGCCAAAAGCGCCTTCATTTGCCAAAATTTGATTGTAAACAAAAGTCATTTTGTTGGTGAGCGGCGAAATGTACACTTTAAGTTCATTTTCCTTTGAAAAATATTCAGATCCAACGCCAAAAAAATTATAGGCAGGAGAAAAGAATTTTGAAATTGGCTTGTCCTTGTTTGGGTATTTATAACCATTTGCAAATTGTGTCTTAAAATTGAATTTTGCAGAAGTATACCATTTTGAAGTAATGTCTTTTCTATAACCGAAAGTCGAATTTAACTCAATTAAATCTTCGGTTTTTCGCAATTCGCGTCTGGCTTCTTTATTTAGACCATAATAGGCTTTCAACTCATTTTGCCAAACTTTATGATTGTTTTTGTAATCTCTTTTTATGTTTATTTTTGCGATACCCGAAATTGAATTGTTGCCGCCTGAACTCCAGTTAACAAAGGAATTTTGGGTAAAAATCAACCGAAAATTATTGGTTTCCTCCCAATGGCTTACCGGCGGTGAATCAATGGACAAAGTATCTTTTGAAATTGAAGCTGTTGTTTTGAAAGTGTAAAAAATGGTAAAAAAAAGGAAAAAATTTAATCGCATTTCATAATCATATTAGCGGCTAGAAAATATTTCCGCAAAGAAACATAAAATATTTTTTTTATAAAAGTTTAATCAGGAATTCCTTTATCTTTTCTTTAGATAAATGAATACTTTTATACAATTCTTCCACTTTTCCGTGTTCCACAAAATGATCCGGAATTCCCAAATGTTTAATGGTTTTGCTTGTATAATTATTGTTTGAAGCAAATTCTAAAATGGCGCTTCCAAATCCGCCCATAATGGCGCCGTCTTCAATTGAGACAATGGTTTCAAACTTTTTAAATACTTTATGAAGCAATTTTTCATCCAAAGGTTTTACAAAACGCATTGCATAATGCGCAACCTTGTTTTTTGGCAATTCAGGCTGAAGTTCTGATATCTTATTTCCGATAGTGCCAATACTCAAAACAGCAATTTCTGAACCATCTGAAATACAAACACCTTTTCCTATTTCAATTTTGGCAAAAGGCTGTCTCCATTCAATAAGCGTTCCTTGTCCGCGAGGATAACGAATTGCCAACGGAAAATCGATGCCCAATTGCGCGGTAAACATCATATTTCGCAATTCAATTTCATTTAAAGGCGCAAAAATCACTAAGTTTGGAATACAACGCAAATAAGCAATATCGAAGGCTCCGTGGTGCGTTGCGCCGTCTTCACCCACAATTCCGGCTCGGTCTATGCAAAAAATGACAGGCAATTTTTGAATGGCCACATCGTGGATAATTTGGTCATAGGCGCGTTGCAAAAATGTGGAATAAATGGCACAAAAAGGAATCAATCCCTGCGTGGCCATTCCGGCAGACAAAGTTACCGCGTGCTGTTCCGCAATGCCAACATCAAAAGCCCTTTCGGGCATTTCGTCAATCATCAATTTTAGAGAACTTCCTGTGGGCATCGCAGGTGTAATTCCCACAATTTTCGGATTGTTTTTTGCCAGTTCCACCAATGTTTCCCCAAAAACATCCTGATATTTTGGCGGTTGTGGAATGTTGTTTTTAGCCGGTAATTCTCCGGTTATTTTATCGAATTTCCCTGGCGCATGATAAGTTACCTGATCATTTTCCGCTTGTTGCAGCCCTTTACCCTTTGTGGTGATAATATGCAAAAATTTAGGGCCATTAATCGATTTTAAACGTTCCAGTTCCATGATAATGTCGTTGATATTATGACCGTCAATTGGTCCGGAATAATTAAAATTTAACGCCTCAATAATGTTGTTTTTCCGAACTTTTTTACCCGATTTTACGTCGGTAAAATACTTTTTCAATGCTCCAACGCTTGGGTCAATTCCCATAGCGTTGTCGTTTAAAATAATCAATAAATTGGCGTTAGTTACACCGGCGTGGTTCAATCCTTCAAAAGCCATTCCGCTGGCAATGGAAGCGTCGCCAATAACCGCTATATGGTGTTTTTGAAAATCGCCTTTTAATTTTGAGGCAAGCGCCATTCCCAATGCCGCCGAAATTGAAGTGGAAGAATGTCCGGTACCAAAAGCATCGTAAATGCTTTCGCTACGTTTTGGAAAACCCGAAATCCCGCCCAATTGACGGTTTGTGTGAAAACTATCTCTACGTCCTGTTAATATTTTATGTCCGTATGCCTGATGGCCAACATCCCAAATCAACAAATCGTTTGGCGTATCAAACACATAATGCAGCGCAATGGTCAATTCAACCACACCCAAACTGGCGCCCAAATGTCCTTCTTTGGCGGCAACAATATCAATAATAAATTCGCGCAGTTCTTTGGCAACTGTTTCCAATTGATTTTTAGCCAGCTTTCGCAGGTCCTTCGGATCGTTAATATGTGCCAATAAATTTGTTTTCACCAATACAAAACTACGCTATTTAAATTGTTCGGTTAATGAACTCTTCTTGAATTTTTCTAATTGGCTAAAAAATTACTCTTTTTTTTGCCTTGCGCCTCCCGGCTCATTCACTAAAACAGTCCGATGGACTGTTTCTTAATATTCTGCCCTGTCTTTTTTCCCTTCCATAGCCCCGCTATATAACGCAAAAAAACTTCAATCACTACCAAAATAACTAATTTTCGCTTCAATAAAAAAAATCAAGATGAGTTCAGTTAAAAATAATTACTTTTGATGGATGATAGAACCATTTGACGACACTTATTTTATGAAACGCGCTTTGCAGGAGGCAGAAATTGCTTTGGACAAAAATGAAGTTCCCATTGGCGCGGTGATTGTGATGAACAACCAAATTATTGCACGTGCTCATAATTTAACGGAAACTTTAAATGATGTGACCGCGCACGCCGAAATGCAGGCTTTTACCGCTGCGGCCGATTTTTTAGGCGGAAAATACTTAAAAGAGTGCACGTTGTATGTGACTTTAGAACCTTGTCAAATGTGCGCAGGCGCCAGTTATTGGACACAAATTGGAAGAATTGTATATGGCGCATCGGAAGAAAAAAGAGGTTTTTTGGCAATGAATACCACTTTACACCCAAAAACAGCGGTTTTTGGCGGTGTTTTGGAAGAAGAATGCAGCAAACTATTGAAACGTTTTTTTATTGAAAAACGCAATTTGAACTAATCACTATAAATTTTTATCGCTTTTACTTCGCTCTTCAAGGTCGTTTTTGAATTTTTCAAAGGTAAAGTCGCTCATTTTTTTATTTTTATACCGATGGTAAATAAACAAAGGCATTAAAATGAAAGCCACTATCAAAACCCCAAGTCCAATCACAATTTCCCCGTTGGCATCAGCCGAATTTTTTAGATAAAAACCGGTTCCCAGCATTCCTAAAGAAAGTATCAAAACGAAAATGATTACAAATTTCATCTGTTTATATTTTATTTTTTATTTGTACAGATGCAGTCGCCATTAATCATTCTACGGTGTATCAAAATTTGTTATGGCTCGTTTCATCTGTTGATATTAAAAATTGTTGTGCGTAAAACTACAAAAAATCATACATTTAATGAATCTTTAAACTTTAAATATGTATCGCATTTTCATCATGTTTTTAATCCTGTCCGTATCTTGCAGTTAGCATCTGCCAAAACCAACAATGGAAATACAAAAAAACAAAAAAGCGGTGATTGCCCACAGAGGCGCATCGGGATATTTGCCCGAACATACCTTGCCGACAAAAGCAATGGCTTATGCGATGGGCGCCGATTATTTGGAGCAGGACATTGTGTTGAGCAAAGATGATGTTCCCATCGTGATTCACGACATTCATTTGGAAACGGTTACCGATGTTGCTCAAAAGTTTCCGAAGAAAAAAAGAAAAGACGGCCGATTTTATGTAATCGATTTCACTTTTTGGGAACTGAAACAATTAAATGTTTCGGAAAGATTTGATCCCGTAACCAGCAAAGCTGTTTTTCCAAACCGGTTTCCTGCATTTACATCAACCTTTAAATTGCATTCTTTACAGGAAGAAATTGAATTCATTCAGGGATTGAACAAAAGCACCGGAAAAAATATTGGCATTTATCCAGAAATTAAAGAACCTGAATTTCATCGAAAAGAAGGAAAAGACATTTCCAAAATAGTGTTGAAAATATTGAATAATTGCGGCTACAACACCAAAAAAGACAACTGTATATTACAGTGTTTTGATGTCAAGGAGTTAAAAAGAATCAGAAATGTATTCAAAAGCGAACTTTTTTTGGTGCAATTAACGGAATTTAAAAATGATGAAAAATTGGAAGAAATTGCCACTTATGCTGATGGCATCGGACCTTGGATTCATCAAATTCTTGACGGAAAAGACAAAAACGGGAAATGGAAAATCTCCAATTTAGTCGCCAACGCGCACAAACTTAATTTAATAGTTCACGCCTATACTTTTAGGGCCGATCAATTTGGCGATTTTAATTCGTTTGAAGCATTGTTGCACGTGGCTTTATATGAAGCAAATGTTGATGGTGTTTTTACCGATTTTCCTGATAAAGTGGTTGATTTTATTAATAAAAATTAAGAAGTTACATCAATCAACTTTCTTCGGTAAGCAGTAAGCAACCGTGATTTAGAGATAAATCCATAGTATTTGCCTTCTTTAAGCACTACTAAATTCCAGGCACCACATCTTTTAAACTTATTTAAAATATCTTCGGCTGAATCTTTTTCATAATAAATAATATCGGATCCGGCGTGCATTAAGCTTTCAACTTTTACAGTGTCATATAACTCTTTGTTAAACATAATGCTTCTTATATCATTGATAGTCAATATTCCCAAATAATCATTTTCTTCATTTACCACAGGAAAATGGTTTCGGGACGATTTTGCAATGGCATTATTTACCACTTCGCCCAAGGTCATTTCGGGATGAAGAAGCACAAAATTCTTTTCAATCAATTTATTCAGATCGAGCATCATTAACACGTTTTTATCTTTATCGTGCGTAATGAGTTGTCCTTTTTTCGCCAATTCGGAAGCATAAATATTATAAGGCACAAATTTTTGGGTGATGACAAAAGAAATTAGGGCAACAATCATCAACGGCACAAAAAGTTCATAACCGCCTGTAATTTCAGCAATTAAAAATATCGCGGTTAAAGGT
>Ga0209643_1001322_pt1 | contig 24422 bp, 20 predicted proteins | sample AutmiccBRH37_all_FD_187383 | JGI IMG/M metagenome (GOLD analysis project Ga0209643, IMG submission 187383) | Deep subsurface microbial communities from Mt. Terri, Switzerland - Autotrophic microbial communities BRH/37_all (SPAdes) (version 2) | ecosystem: Environmental > Aquatic > Deep... | reverse complement strand
GCCAGCATATTCACCGAAGACATTGCCATTCCTTTAAAAATATAATTTCCTTTGCTGATTTTGCTTTTTGCTTCCATTTTTTTTCGGGAAAGCATAAAGAAAAAAATTGCCAAAATGAAAAACACAAAAACACCTGCCATTTTTAAAGCCGCTATAACTTTCGGATTTTCAATGAAAAATTCGGCAAAAAACAAAGCGATTCCTGCCTGAAAAAAAACGATGAATGCAGCTCCAAAAGCAAATTTTACACTTTCAATTTTACCTACATTCAACCTGGTTTTAAGCACAGTCATATTCAACATTCCCGGTGAAATCAATCCGAAATATGCCATTGCGATGCCATAAAAAACGTGAAGAAAATATGTCATTTGTTTGAATTTGAAAAGGTTAAATGTTAAATATTAAAAGTTTAAAGGCTAAGGTTAAAAAATCTTGATACCTTAATCGACTATAATGCTATTCATTTTTTGAAATATATTTAGACACAAAACCATTGATGTCTTTTGAAATTTGTAATTTATTGATAAGCAAAAAATACAATACTGAGATTAAGACACCTTTCAAACCAATGTTAATGATAGGATGAAAATTGAAATTCCAAAAATAAAACACCCCGAAAATAGCCGAAATAATGAGTGACAATTTAATTGTATTCAAGTTGAATGGCTGAATCTTCAATTTAGATTTCAAATAAATAATTTTAGCCACACTGTAAAACACAACTACAATTAGCGTTGCTATTGCTGCCCCATTGATGCCAATTAAATCGATCAGCCACTTGTTTAAAAAGATAACACTGACGGCCATGGCCAACGATAAATAAAAAAATATTTTATAGTATTTTGAGTTTAACAAAACGGCATTTCCGGTTCCCAAAGCCAGTTCCATCAGTTTTGAAAGCGATATAATCATCACAACCCAAATTCCTTTGGTAAATTCGGGTTTGTTAATTAATGCATATAAATCGGCAATGTTTAAATTGATCAATAAAAAAAACAGGCCGCCAATAACCAATAAATTTATGGAAGTTTGTTTGTAAAGTTTTTCAACCTCAACAATATTATTTTCATTCATATCTTTTGCGGTGATTGGACTTGTAATTTGCAGCATGGCGCGCGTTGGAATTCCGATAACACTCGCAATATAAATCCCTACCGAATAATAGGCAACCTGCGCAATTTGTTCCATTTGAGGAATCATAAACTTATCGATTTCCAGTAAGACCCCAGAAGCAGATCCTGCCACAATGATATACAAGGAAAAGGTAATTATTTCTTTTAAATTTGAAGGAAGCGCAAATTTAAACGTTGGTTTATACACATAAAAAGCATAAAGCATCATAATTACCGTGCTTATTCCATAAACAATTACCACTCCGTAAATAAATTGTTCATTGGAAAGCAATTTAAAAAATACCGCAAATAATAAAAATGTGGTACAAATTCGAGGAAAAATTTCTTTGACAAAATTTCCGAAAACGGAATTTAGCTGCACTTTTGTCCACGAATAAAAAACCTCAAAATAACCCATAAAAATAGCCAACAGAAATATAAGATACGTATATTTTTTGATGATGGGGTTTTCCATAGAAATCCAATTCGCTAAAGTTTCATAGATAAAAGCACCCGCAAATGCCAATGGAATGATGATAAACAGCGGCAAGATAAGTGTTGTGGTCAAAAAACCATCTTGTTCCATTTTAGTTTTATAGGAAGAATAAAACTTAACAATCGTATGTTGCATTCCAAAAACGAGCAATGGCAAAATAATATTTGCGGCAGAAAGCAAAAAAGTAATCAATCCAAAATAATCTTCGTGCAAAAAATGGGTATATAAAAACAGCACATTGATGCCGCCCACCCCAAAACCCAAAAAAATAATGAGCGTATTAAAAAAGGACTGCTTTAAAATGATTCCCATTACAACAATTTAATAATTTCCTCATAAATCTTCTCCCCTACATTTTCACCGAATAAATCCATCTCAAAATCAGCTTCTGAATTTTGAAAATCGTTAAAAGTCTTAAACATTTTTTCCTTGTTACTGCCCACGATTTTAGCAAATCCGTTTGTGACCAGTTCCACCCATTCAGTTTCCTCTCTGGCAATAATACAATGTTTTTTATTGAAAAATGCTTCTTTTTGGAGTCCGCCACTATCGGTAACCACCAAATTGCATTTTTTTAAAAGCGTCAACATATCAAAATACCCGACCGGATCAATTATTTTCAGGTCGTGCGTTAACTGATGGGCTGCTAAAATAGCTTTAGTTCTTGGATGTAAAGGCAACACCACCTGTTTTTCTTTGCTTATCAATGCCAATCCTTCAAAAATCTCCTTCAGCTTTTCTAAATCATCCGTATTTTCCTGACGGTGGATGGTTGCCAACACAAATTCATTGGGAATTAAGCTTAAATGTGAAATTATGGACGATTTTTCTTCAGAAATTTTACTGTAATATTCAACGGCATCTTTCATAATATCACCACATTTTACCATTTTTGCGGGTAAATTTTTGTATCCTTCTTTTTGCAAATTTTCGATGGCGGTTTCTGTAGGGCAAAGCAATAAATCGGAAATTCTGTCGGTTAAAATCCTGTTGATTTCTTCTGGCATTTTCATATTATAAGAGCGCAAACCTGCTTCAATGTGAACAATTTTGATATTCATTTTTTTTGCGGCCAATGCTCCGGCCAACGTGGAATTTGTGTCTCCGTAAACCACCACCAAATCAGGATTTTCCTTGGTTAAAACTCCCTCAATTTCTATAAGCATTTGTCCGGTCATAGCGCCGTGCCCCATTCCGTTAATCGCCAAATTATATTTAGGTTTTGGTATGTCCATTTCTTCAAAAAATATGTCGCTCATATTGGCATCATAATGCTGGCCGGTATGCACAATCACCTCTTCAACATCTTTGTGTTTGTTGATAATTCGACTTAAGACCGCCGCTTTTACAAATTGAGGCCTTGCCCCTAATATGGTTACAATTTTGTTCATTCAGTGATTATATATATGAGTTCCGAAACTTTTTTAGTCAGTTCCTTTCTATGAAATTGGGCAATATTTTTTGAATCAGCCGTTAAATTTCCTAGCTTAAATTTAGCATATAAATTTAACAAAGCTAATTTTAAAGTTTGTTTATCTTCAAAATCCACAACCGAGCCTCCGTTGGTTTCTTTTATTATCTCAGCCAAGTCGCCATTTGTTGGCGCAATTGCCAAAATAGGCCGTTTTGCCATTAAATATTCAAATATTTTTCCGGTGATGATGCCTTTTGCACTTGGCACATTGTTTACAATCAACAACAATACCTGAGATTTCTGCTGAAATTCCACCACTTTATCGTGCGTCACATAATCAATGATTTGCACATTTTTGGTAAGTTTGTGTTTTGAAATATCATTTATTACGGAAGTATCTATTTTCCCAATAAGCTTCAATTCAAAATCTGCAGCAAACTCTTTATTTTCAGAAATAATTTCCGACAACTCTTCCCACAATATTTTCGGATTTCTGTCAGTGTTCATCAACCCGATATGCGTTATTGTAAATTTTGAGTCCAATGTAACATTTCCGTCTGTTAACGCTTCATCAAAACCATTTGTTACCGTAATTACATTGCTGTTAAATGTGCTGAAGTTCTCTTGCATCGTTTTACCGACAACCAAAACCGCATCTGCATTTTTTAGTACCTCATTTTCTAAAAAACGGTGCTTTTCAATGGATTTTTTGGTTAAAGGCAGTTGCTGAAAATAATCAATTTCTGTCCACGGATCCCTAAAATCGGCAATCCACTTTATGTTAAGTTCCTTCTTTAAATTTAACCCAATTAAGTGCATACTGTGTGGTGGACCGGTAGTGATTACCACATCAATTTTGTTTAATTTTAAATACTTTTTTAAATAATCAGTCGATGGTTTTACCCAGAATTTACGGGCATCGGGAATAAAATAATTTGCGCGAATGTATTGCAGTATTTTACCAAATAATGAAGGATTCGGATTTATAAATCCGGCACTCTCCGTTTTCTTTTTTCCGAAGAAAGCGAACAAATTATTGGGTTCCCAAATGGGTAATCTTAAAATTTCAATGCCTTGTGAAATATCTTTTGCCAGCGATTCGTCCAAAATTGGGTATTTGGGGTTTTCAACTGTATATACAACGGGTTCAATGCCAAAATCACGAAAATATTTCACAAACTTCAACCAACGCTGTACGCCTGAACCTCCTGCCGGAGGCCAATAATAGGTGATAATGAGCGCTTTTTTATTCATTTGGTTAAATTGGCATACAAAGCTATTAATTTTTCAGATGTTTTTTCCCAGCAAAATTCTTCTTCAACAAATTGTTTCCCGTTTTGTCCCAAACGATACCTTAAAGCTTCATCATTATATAATTGCAATACTTTATCTGCAAAATCTTGGGCATTTTTCTCCAAATGCACCAATCCGGAATTTGTTTTTTCAATCAAATTTTTCTGTGCAATGGCATCGCTCACCAAAACGGGTTTTCCAAAACTCATATATTGAAAAAGTTTGTTTGCGTAAGCCACATCGTGTTGAATATTTCTGTGTAGCGGTGAAATGCATAAAGAACTTGCCACAATATAAGAAGGAAACAACGACACATTTTGCCAACCTTGAAAATCAACCTGATTTTCGAGGTTTAAATCAATAACTTGCTGCTTCAAAATTGCGTCGGTAGAACTAATGCCAACAATGACCAACTTTACATTTGGAATTTTTTCCTTTAAAATCAACAACGATTCAATGGCAGTTTGCAATCCTCGGCGCAGTCCGGTATCACCCAAATATAAAATAACAAAGTCGTTTTTGTAGGCTTCAACAATCGAATTTTCAAATATAGCCTCTTTATAAAATGATTGATGCACCGTATTTGGAACCAACACAATTTTATTGCGGGCAATTTGCGTGCGCCCAATAACTTCTTCAATAAACTCTTGCGAAACCGTGATAATTTTGGTCGCTTTTTGTATAAATTCTTCTTCCTTCTGTTTCCACTTTTTTGGAGAAATCAATTGTTTTCCAGGAAATTTTTGAAGATGGGCATACAATTTCATGATTTCTGGCATATTGTCGTGCAAATCCAACACTGTTGGTAATTTCAATGTTTTATTTGCCTTAAAAGCAGCTTCAGCAATTCTCATATCGTGAATGTGAATAGCTTCAATTTTAAATTTCTTTAAAAAATGACCAATTTTCCAATTCATTAAATTTGAATAAAATGGAAAGGTATAAGCCAAAGCCGATAGTTTATATTCCAATTTATTAGACTGATAACGCTTTACTTGGATTCCTTTAATTAAAACATCATTCTCATTTTTATTGTATTTCAAACAAAACAAGAAAACATCATGGCCCTTTTCAATAAGCGAAATTGCTTCATTTTCAACCCTTGGATCGGGCGGAAACGTTTTGTCCAAAATCATTCCAATGCGCATAACAACTATTTTTTAAGCAATAAATTTAATGAACTGATTTTTGGAAATGAAACTAAAACAGATAGCACGTAATTTAAATTATTGGGCACTGTTAAAAAAACTAAATTACTAAACATTAGGCAAGTAAATAAAAGGTGAATTCTTTGGCAAGTTATAGATTTAATTGTAGAAAATCAATAAAAATAATTTTCAGAAAATAAACCTTTTGAGCATAAAAAAAGGTGCTTAAAGCACCTTTTCCTCTTTCATAACCTGATTTACCCTTTTCAAATAATTTTCCTGCAATTGAGTTGACTGATGCGAATATACATCGTATATCTCAAAAAAAAAATAGCACATTTATAAGCGTGCATTTTTTATGCATAAAAGTGCTTTATGACTATATAAACGCTATATTTGATGTTTAATAGCTGTACTTAAATGACTAAAATTACCCGTATTTTAATTGCATTCTTGCTATTTAGCACAAATTTATTAGCCCAAATTCCCGGATTAACACAATTTACGACAAATAATGGTTTACCAAGCAATACCATTTATGATATTGTTCAGGATGAAAATGGATTTATTTGGTTTGCGACAGATTATGGAGTAAGTAAATTTGACGGACTGACATTTAAAAATTATACTGTCACTGACGGACTTCCAGGAAATGAAATTTTAGCCTTTTACAAAGATTCAAAAAATAGAATATGGATGACGGCATTTAGTGGGGATATTGGTTTTATACAAAATGGATATTTTTACAATAAGAATAATTTAGGGTTTTTAAATCAATTACAATTTACAAAATTTATAGACGATATTTTTGAAGATTCAAAAGGGCAAATTTGGTTTTGTCAGGATGCAAATAGCATTAGAGTTCTTAATACAGAATTAAATATTAAAAATTATTCTACTGTTGATGACATTAATTTAACTTACAGTTCCTTTATTATTGAAGATATCCATAAAAAAGTTCACTTATTGACATATTTAAATAAGGAAAAAAAATTTAGTGTTATTATAAAACCATTATTGGATAATTCAAAATTATCAGTATGGAAAGATTTTAATTTAAGCCAATTTCCATATTCTATCCTTGAAAAAATAAATAATAATTTCGGAATGCTTTTAAGGGAAAAAGATGAGATTATTAAAAACATCTCTAAGTATATAATCCAAGAGAATAATAGTTATCTGGTTAGAACCTATAAAATCGGAAAAGATTATTGGGTTACAAATCTAAATAAAGGCGTTTACATTTTTAATGATACGGATAATTATCACAGCCCTAAAAAAATCTTAAAAAACTACCAATCTACGCGTGCTTACATTGATTCGGAAAATAATATCTGGATTGGCACCCAATCCAATGGCATATTTCTATTTCCAAATCTTAAAATCCAAGGAATTCAGTTTGATGATGCAAAAAAAAACGATTTGCATTCGGTAAACTTATTTCAAAATAAATTGATTTTAGGGAATGATCTAAATGAGGTTATTATTTTAAATCCAGAAACCTTACAAACAACTGAAATCCTGAAATTGGATAATAACAACAGAAGAATTAGACATTTGAAAGTTGGAAAAAATCAGCTTTTTATTATGGGAGACAATAATATTGCCCGATTAAATTCCAATTTAAAGCTTGAAAGCGTTAAAAGTATGTATGATGTTGATTTTATAAAAATCCATTTAAAAAACTTCAAATCGCTTTCAATTGTTGATGAGGAAATTTATACTGCCAATTCAAACGGGGTAGCTAAAATTAACAGCGCTACCTTATTAACTGAAAAATTATGGAATCAAAGAAGCACTGCCATTTATTACGCCGGAAATGACAGCCTTTATATTGGCACCACCAAAGGTTTATATCTTCAAACTGCCGGTAAGACCAAAAAATATGATATTGGCAAACAATTCGATGAAAGTATAATTTATTCTTTAGAAAAATCCTCCAGAGGATTACTGGTTGGCTCAAACGCTTATGGTTTAGGAATATTAAAAAATGGAAAATTTAAAATAATTTCAACTTCAAACGGACTTTTAAGCAATTATATTAAATCCATTTTTGTGGATTCAAAAAACGATATTTGGCTTTCCACAAATTTAGGCCTAAACCGTCTTACGTTGGATAACAGCAATAATTTGGTTCATTTAAAAACTTATACTATTTCGGACGGGTTGTACAGCAACGATGTGCGAGCTTGTTATGTTGATAAAGACAAAGTTTATGTGGCAACCTCAAACGGATTGAATATTATTGACATTTCAAATGAAGAAAATTCTATTTCTGCGCCAAGAATTCATATGAATGAGATGCTGGTGAATAACAATACCATCGAAAAAACAAACAATCAAACATTTGACTACAAATCCAATAATATTCAATTTAATTTTTCAGGAATATCTTTTAAAAGTTTGGGAAACATTACCTTTAAATACCGGTTGTTGGGATTGGAGCCCGATTGGATTGAAACCAAAAACAATACCGTTAGATACTCTTCTTTACCGCCAAACCACTATACTTTTGAAGTAAAAGCAATTTCAAAAAATAATTTGGAAAGCATAAATCCTTCCTTGTTTTCATTTAAAATTAATCCGCCTGTTTATAAAACCTGGTGGTTTATAAGCATCGCAATTTTGATGTTGATATTATTCATTGCCTATTTGTTTTACCGCAGAAACCAAAAAATAAAACAACAAGAAAAAATCAAAGAGAATATTTCCAATTTGCGTTTTAAGGCATTAAACGCGCAAATGAACCCGCATTTCATCAACAATTTATTGGTGAACATTGAAGATTTGGCGAATAAGGGAGACATTGAGGAAGTAAAAAATTGTTTGGGGAAATTCGGCGAATTGGTAAATTTAATTCTCCAATCAACCAAATCAAACCTTATTAATTTAACCGATGAAATTGAAATGGCCAAATTATATTTGGAACTTCAAAAATTAAGATTACATAAAAATACCTCTTATACCATTCATACAGATTCCATTTCACCAGAAGAATTGGAAAGTATTTTGGTGCCGCCAATGATTTTGCAGCCAATTATTGAAAACTCCTTTAAACACGGTTTTAAAAATGGAAATAAAATGAATCATATTGCCTTGAATTTTAATATTGAAGGGAATGAATTTCTCATCTGTGAAATTAGGGATAATGGCGTTGGCATTCAAAAAAATGAAAATTCCGCAACCTCAAGCAGTTCCGGAATCTCATTTTCCAATATTAATGAACGCCTTCAATTGATTAATGTTACAAAAAGTGAAGAAAATTTAGTGATTATTTCAAATGTAACAGATGAATTCAATACCTTAGTGGGATTGAAAGTAACTTTAAAAATTCCCTTAATAAGTTTTTAATATTTTATGATAAGTGCCATTATTATTGAAGACGAGAACGCGGCCTACCAGCATCTCAAAAAAATTATAGAAACAAATTACAATTCCAAAATCACGATTGTTGGCCACGAAACCGGTGTTGAAAAAGGAATTAAACTGATAAACGACCTGAATCCGCAACTGGTATTTTTAGACATCCAATTGCAGGACGGTGATGGTTTTGAAATATTGGACCACTTTTCAAATTCTTCATCATTTGAAGTGATTTTCACCACCGGACTTAAAGATTACAAAGAAAAAGCAATGGATTATTTTGCTTTTTATTATCTGAATAAACCGATACAATCAGATCAATTGATTGGTGTTGTAGATAAATTTTTATCGAAACAATCCGCTTTTAATTCCGAAAAATATCTTGCTTTTAAGCATCAAATGGAAAACAAAAATCATAAAATATCCCTTCCGATGAATAATGGCGATTTTACGATTGTTGACATAGATGATATTTTATATTGTGAGGCCGACGGAAGTTACACCAACTTTTATACTGCTGACAATAAGATATATACCACCTCAAATAATTTAAAAAAAGTGGAAAGCATTTTAATGCAAGCCACTTTTTTTAGAATACATCGCTCTACGCTTTTAAACTTAAAGCACGTAGTTCAATTTAACCATACGGGAGAATTGGTGCTTTCAAATAAAAAAAAGCTGTTGGTTTCCTCAAGAAACAAAACGAATTTCTTAAGAATTCTTAAATTGATGAATTATTCTATCAGTTAGTTTTTCTTTTTTCCACAAAAAACCAACCTGTAAAAATAATCAAAAGCAATCCGTAAGAAATTAAAGTGATTGTGCTTCCTTGTTTAATAACACTAGGTTCAAACTTAAATTCAATTTTATGGGTTCCTTTTGGAATTTCCAATCCGCGCAACACAAAATTAACGCGGTAATGCGGCGTTAAGTTTCCATCAATATAGGCATTCCATCCATCCTTATAATAGATTTCAGAAAACACAGCAAACTGATTTTCGGCTGCATTGAAATCGTAAACCAAATTGTTTAACGCATAAGAGGTCAGTTGAATCGTTGCTGTTGAATCTTTTGGGTAATTGATTTTAAAGCCTTCAGAAACAAACCTTTTGTAGATAACTGCTTCCGTTTTTGTCTTTAAACTGTCCAAAGACAATATTTCTTCATTTGCGTTTTCAACAATTTTAACGGTATTTACCAGCCAGGCATTTCCATTAGGTTCAGGATTTTGCTGCACCGTTTCTCGTCTGCTTCCATCTTCAAAAACAAAGTATTTCGTATGCAACATATTTAATACTTCAATATTATTTTTGGCGATATGAAAATCGAACAATTCCTGATATCGTCCCATTTTCGCGGCGTGATAACCGCCAATTGAATTGTGGAAATACGAAGTACTGCCGTCGTTCATTGGATCAACTATAAAATTGGCAACCCGGTAATGACTTTTATCTTTAAGAATTTCCCGGTCAATTTCCGAAGCCACAAACGGTTTGTCAATTTCCCTGGCATTTTGGAAATCGGCATTGTTTACATAGCGCTTATCCACCGACACCAAATCGAACAATATGACGGCACCTAAAATAATCAAGGCATAATTTTGATTCAATTTTTCTTTAACGAACAACCACAAAATTCCTGCGGAAACAGTTACAAAAACCAGTGTCCTAAAACTATCGGAAAAGAAAATCGCTTTTCTGTCAGCTATAATTACCTCCAAAAAGCCCGGTAACATTTGGTCGTAACTCGCATCCCTTAGTCCTTCAAAATCAAAAAGATTTGTGCCGAACAAGGTGAATATCAATGCAATTCCTCCGGTTATAAAAAAGCTGTTTTTTAACGCTTTCAATTTAATTTCAGCAGCATTTGTATTTGCAAAAAATTCTTTCAAGGCCAATATTCCCAATAATGGAATCGCCAACTCTGCGATGACCTGAATAGAAGAAACCGCTCTGAATTTATTGTACATTGGAACATAGTCAATAAAAAAGTCAGTTAAAAAATTAAGGTTTTTTCCCCAGCTTAGCAATATTGAAAACACAACTACGCCCACCAACCAATTTTTTAATTTTCCTTTTACCAAAAAAGTTCCAAGGAAAAACAAAAACACCAACACGGCACCAATATAGGCCGGCGCTTCCACAATAGGCTGTTTTCCCCAATACATTGGCGCAAATTCGGCAAATTCTTTGGCTTGTCTCGGCTCTGTCTTGTCTTTTAAAAAATTGTAAATATTGGAATCCATTCCCACATTTTCATAATTTCCACCGCCCATAAAACGGGGAATAAACAAATTGAAAGTTTCCGGAATTCCATAACTGTAATCTGTAATATATTCTTTTGACAATCCGCTGGAAGCTACTTTTGGAGATCCGTCAGGATTGATGGTGAGTTCGCTTTTTCCTCTAGTGCTGTACGAAACATATTCTTTAGTTGCCAACAAACTGGTGGCATTTGTGCCAATCGCCAGCACAACCGCCACCAATAAAATGGCGATACTATTAAAAAATGCAGGCAATTGTTTTTCTTTAAACGCCTCAATTATATAGAAAACACCCAAAATTAACACCGCAAAAAATAAATAATACGTCATTTGCGGATGGCTGGCTTTAATTTCCAGGGACATTGCAACGGCAGTCAGCAAAAAACCCCACAAATAGTTGCGTTGCAGCACCATTAAAATACCCGCCAAAACCAATGGCATATAGGCAATTGCGTGCGCTTTTGAGTTGTGGCCCACACCAAGGATTATTATTAAATAGGTGGAAAATCCGAATGCCAAAGCGCCCAAAATGGCTAGTTTATATTCCACTTTTAAGACAGTCAGCAAAACAAAAAAGCCCAAAAAATACAGAAATAAATAATCGGCAGGTCTTGGTAAAAATCGTAAAAAACCATCTAATTTTTTAACATAATCATTTGGATATAAAGCACTTAAATTATACGTTGGCATTCCTCCAAAAGCAGCATTGGTCCAATAGGGTTCGGCATCATTTTCTGCGCGAAAGTCGTTGATTGCTTTCGCCATTCCCGTAAAATGCTTGATGTCATTTTGAAATATCTTTTTCCCTTCAAGAATCGGAGAAAAATAGGCAACAGAAACTAAAATAAAAGTTGCAATGGCAATTAAGTAAGGAACCGCTTTTTTAATGGGAAAATTCATTTATTTATCGTCTTTAACTTCTTCATAATCAACATAGTCTCCTATATCTTTATTTCCTTCTTTATAGTCCGAAGGCTTTTTCGCAATGACTGTTTCTCCAACTTTACCGGTGGTGTTTTGTTGTTGATTATTAAATTGCTGCTGTTGATCTCTCATTTTTTTCTCCACATTGTTAATAATTTTCCCCACAAACAATGGCAAAATATACCTTCCTATAAATTTTATAGCATAATATATAATTACTATAATTGCTAACGTTCTTAAAATTCCCATTTCATCGAGTTTAAATAAACTTCAAAAATAACAATTTGCGAGGAACTAAAACGTTTAATTATATAAAAACTTATCTTTGGCAAACCAAACAATTCTAACTATGAAAAACGCACTTTTTTTTATTGTCTTTTTGGCAAGTTTTCAGCTGGTTACTGCACAATACACCGAAATTATCAACTCAAAAAGACCCGGTTTTTCTGAAAGTCCGTATGGCGTTGGCACCAATGTTTATCAGCTTGAAAGCGGTATGTTTTATAACAGCAGCGATAATGAAAGTCTTGGTGCAAATGTTAAAACTTTGGGTGGCGAATTGTTTTTTAGGGTGGGTAAATTTAAAGAACGGCTGGAATTTAACGCCAACGTGGCTTACCAACGCGATGAAGTCAATAACTTTCCAAATCCAAATTATTATATTAAAGGCATAAGCGACCTTACCGTTGGAGCGAAATATTTGTTTTATCAGCAAGAATTTAAAGATAAATCCAAGGAAATTCGGAGTTGGAAACGCAAAATGGCTTTTGACAAAAAACGTTTGATTCCCTCAGTTGGGCTTTACGGCGGAGCACACTTAAACTTTTTGGGGAAAGATTATAAAAGCGATGAAGGAATTAGCTATAAAGGCGCTGTTTTGCTACAAAATGATTTTTCAGATCGCTTGATCTTATTGACAAATTTAATTGCCGACAATATCACTTCAGAAGACAAATATTACTCGTATATTGTGACAATGACTTATGCCATCAATCAAAATTGGTCTTATTTTATTGAAAATCAGGGGAAATATTACAAAGATTTTTCGCCAAATTATCAGTTCGGAACAGGAATTGCCTACTTGGTGACTGAAAATTTACAATTGGACGCTTCTGCAAGAACCAATTTTTTTGATGATTATTCCTATGTTTACGCCACGGCTGGATTTGCCTGGAGACTGGATCGCCATAAGGACGCATTTGTCTATAAAAATGCACCAAAAGAATCGATGTCGAAAACACCAAACAGAAAAGGATTTTTTTCCAGATTATTTAAGAAAAAACGAAACTAATATCATTCAATTTCTATGATCACACTGCAAGAAATGACGTCTAAAAAGGAAATGAGGACTTTTGTTGAGTTTCCTTTTAAATTGTATAAAAACAATGCATATTGGGTTCCTCCTATCATTAATGATGAAATTGAATCTTTTGACAAGATTAAAAATCCGGTTTTTCAACACGCAGAAGCGCGTTTTTTTGTGGCATTGAAAAACAATGAAATCGTTGGGCGTATCGCCGCAATTATCAACCATCTTGAAATTAATGAACAAAATGTAAAAAAAATGCGTTTTGGCTGGTTCGATTTTATTGATGACCTCGAAGTTTCAAAAATGCTATTGAACAAGGTGCAAGAAATTGGCAAACAAAACAATTTGGAATATATGGAAGGCCCATTGGGCTTTTCAAACCTAGATAAAGTGGGCGTTTTAACCGAAGGTTTCGAACATATTGGCTCTATGATCACCTGGTACAATTATCCATATTATAAAGAACATCTAGAAAAACTTGGCTTTGCTGTCGAAAAAGAATACAATGAAAGCAAATTCCCGTTTAGCAATGTGAAAACCGAGTTTTTTATGAAAGCAAGTGAAATCATTAAAAAACGGTATCAATATAAGCCCCTTAATTTCACCAAAACAAGCCAAATTTTACCTTATGTGGATGAAATGTTCGATTTGTTCAACGAAAGTTATGCTTTGTTGTCATCATTCGTTCCCATATCCGACGTTCAAAAAGATTATTTTAAAAAGAAATTCATTCCATTTATCAATCCGGAATTGATTGTTTTTGTGGTTGATAAAGAAGGAAAACTGGTGGCATTTGCCATCACGATGCCTTCATTTTCAGAAGCTCTGCAAAAATCAAAAGGCAAATTATTTCCTTTTGGAATTTTTCACTTATTACAGGCAAAAAAATACAGCAAAGACATTCTTTTCTATCTAATTGGTGTTCATCCGAACCATCAAAACAAGGGTGTTCACGCCATTATTTTTGAAGAATTTTATAAAACATACACCAAAAAAGGAATTATAAACTGTTATAGAACGCCCGAACTTTCAACAAATAAAGCGGCTGCGGCACTTTGGAAAAATTTTGATCCGAAAGTTTACAAAAGACGGTGTACCTTCAGAAAAGATTTATAATGCAATTATTTTACAACCCAGAAATTACTACCGACACCAAACAGTTTTCTTTTGATAAAATTGAAAGCCGCCATATTGTGCGTGTTTTAAGAAAAAAAGAAGGCGATAAAATTTTTATTACCAATGGCTTGGGACAATTATTTACATCGGAAATATTGCTTGCCAACGATAAAAAATGTTTGGTCAATATTGTGGGTTTTGAATCCCAAGAAAACGACCGAAATTATTATTTGCACATCGCCATTGCACCAACAAAACTAAACGACCGATTTGAATGGTTTTTGGAAAAAGCAACCGAAATTGGCATTGATGAAATTACACCAATTATCTGCGAACATTCTGAGCGCAAAGAACTTAAAACAGAAAGAATGGAGAAAATAATTCATTCGGCCGCAAAACAATCACTGAAATTTCATTTCCCAAAATTGAATGAACCTTTCACTTTTAATGCATTTATGCAAACCAATTTCAGCGGACAATTGTTTATCGCGCATTGTGAGGAAACCAGCAAAAAATCATTGAAATCGGAATTAAAATCCGGACTAAAAACTACCGTACTAATTGGACCCGAAGGTGATTTTTCAACCAAAGAAATTCAACAAAGTTTGGACAATAACTTTATTCCTGTATCTTTGGGAAAAAGCCGTTTGCGTACTGAAACTGCCGGTATAGTTGCAGTTCACAGCGTGGCATTCGTAAATGAATGAAATTAAATGAAAATACACCTTAAATCTCATTTTGGAATACTAAATTTTAGATTAAAGTTAGGTCTTTTTTCTCTATTCTTTTTTCTCATTTCACTTTGCACAATACAAGGTCAACAAATTGCTATTTTAAAGTACAACGGCGGCGGCGATTGGTATGCAAATCCGACAGCCTTACCAAACCTCATTAAATTTTGCAACAAAAACATAAAAACTTCCATTAAGGAAATTCCGGAAACGGTTGAAGTAAATAGCGTTGCCATTTTCAATTATCCCATCATTTTTATGACCGGCCACGGAAACGTAAATTTTACAGATGACGATATTGAAAATCTAAAAAATTATTTGATTTCTGGTGGATTTTTGCATATTTCCGACAATTACGGACTCGACAAATATGTTAGAACAGAAATGAAAAAAGTGTTTCCGACGCTCGATTTTCAAGAAATTCCTTACAATCATCCCATTTATCACCAAACCTTTAATTTCGAAAACGGCTGCCCTAAAATTCACGAGCACGACAACAAACAAGCTCAAGGTTTTGGCTTGTTTTATGAAGGAAGATTGGTTTGTTTTTACGATTATGAATCGGATTTAAGCGATGGTTGGGAAGATGAAGAAGTTCACGGAGATCCGTTTGAAATTCGTGAAAAAGCCTTAAAAATGGGTGCAAATATTGTTGAATACGCCTTTAAAAACTAATATGCCAGAAAATTTAGATTCCTTAAAAATAAATTTTGATACCGAAGGCCTTTGGGTATTAAACATCACTTTGGCCATTATTATGTTTGGCGTAGCGCTTGGCATTACCAAAGACGATTTTAAACGTTTATTTCAAAATCCAAAAATTTTATTGACCGGGGTAATTTCCCAATTCATATTATTGCCATTGGTTACTTTCATTTTTATAAAATTGGTGAACCCAATGCCGAGCATCGCATTGGGAATGATAATGGTTGCTGCTTGTCCGGGTGGAAATATTTCAAATTTTATGACGCAAATGGCCAAGGGAAATTCGGCATTGTCCATTAGTTTAACTGCTTTTTCAACGCTGGTTTGTTTGGTGATGACACCTTTTAACCTATATTTTTATGGAAATTTATATGCACCAACTGCCGAAATTCTTCAAACCATAGAACTAAGTCCTTGGGAATTGGTAAAATTAGTGACCCTAATATTGGGAATCCCACTAATTCTTGGAATGTGGGTAAGAAAAGCGAAACCTGATTTGTCCGTTAAATTGGCTAAAATCCTAAAACCAATTTCACTGATTATTTTTATGCTTTTCATCGTAATTGCCTTTTATGAAAATCTTGATATTTTTATAAATTACATTGAATATGTCCTAATTTTGGTTATTGTACATAATTTATTGGCGCTAGCAACTGGATTTTACTTTGCCAAATTGATGAAACTTACCTTTAAAGATCAAAAAACACTGGCCATTGAAACAGGCATTCAAAACTCCGGATTGGGATTGTTGCTTATTTTCGGGTTCTTCAATGGATTGGGTGGAATGGCGTTGTTGGTCGCTTTTTGGGCAATTTGGGATATTTTTTCGGGCTTGGCTATCGCAACTTATTGGTCTAAACAAAAAACAACCGAATAGATTTGAAAAACCTCTGGTATCATTTTATGAAGATTTACGTGAAAATCGGATTGTTCTTTTTGTTTAAAAGGATTTCTGTTTACGGCAAAGAAAATATTCCAAAAAAAGGGGCAATAATCTTTATTGGAAATCACCAAAATGCCTTAATTGACGCTATTTTAGTGCCAACCACCAACAACAGAATCAGTCATTTTTTAACAAGGGCAAGCGCCTTCAAAATTGGAATTGTTGACCTAATATTGCGATCTCTAAATATGATTCCTGTTTACAGGGTAAGAGATGGGGTTCGCAGCATAGAAAAGAATTTTGAAGTTTTTGAGCAATGCATAGAAATTTTGAAACAGGAAAAAGCAATTCAAATTTTTGCTGAAGGAGAGCACCATTTACTGCGCAGAATAATTCCCCTAAAAAAAGGATTTGCTCGAATTATTTTAGGCACGCTTCAAAAATATCCCGACTTGCCAATTTATATTGTTCCAATAGGCATTAACTACGATTCCCATTTGAATTTCCCTTCAAGCACTTCTATTTATTATGGAAAACCAATACTTGCCAATCAATTTGTAGATGCTAAAAACCCAAATTTAAAGTTTAAGGAAATCACAAATGAAGTTTCAAACGCTTTAAAATACTTAACACTTCACGTGGAAGATTCGGCAAATTATGATGAAATAATTGTGAAATTGGAAGCGTTGGAAGTTGATTATTTAAATCCGTTTGAAGCCAACAAACTGCTTGAAAACCTCAAAACAACTCCTTCAAAAACAATTTTAAAAAAAGAATACAGTAATTGGTTTGCGCCTTTTCATTTACTTGCCAAATTAAACAGTGTTTTTCCATTGCTCATTTGGAAATATATCAAACCAAAAATTCAGGATGCAGTTTTTACAAATACTTACAGATTTGCGCTCATTACAACCCTTTTTCCGATGTTTTACGTAATGCAAACGTTAATTGTTTATGGTATTTTTGATATGAATTTTGCGATAATTTACCTCTTTTCCAGCATTCTGCTTGGAATTATATCAGTAAAAACAATGACTGTTAGTCAATAATTGCATCTTGAATCAACTGCTGAATTTCTGTCCTTATATTATAATTCACCAAATCCATATTTGCCGAAGTAGGAAAAACCCTGTTCGATAAAAAGACATACACAATTTCCGATTCAGGGTCGGCCCAAGTATAAGTTCCCGTAAAACCGCTATGTCCAAAACTGCTGTCGGAAACACAGCCGCAAGTTGCTTTTTCACTCTCATTTATTTGTGGCTTGTCGAATCCAACGCCTTTTCTCACCCCATCACTAGCAAAATAACGTTGGTTAAATTTATCAATAGTTTCCGGTTTAAAATATCGTTGACCGCCATAATATCCTTTTTGAAGATACATTTGCATAATTTTGGCAATGTCATTTGCATTGGAAAATACACCGGCGTGGCCACCGATTCCGCCTTGCATCGCCGCTCCCATATCGTGCACTTCACCGTGCACCAGTTTATGACGGTAATAGTTATCTTTTTCGGTAGGAACTATTTCGTTTTTTGAAAATTTTCCCAAAGGCACATAAGTTGTTCGATTTGCCCCCAACGACCTATAAAAATGTTCTTGTGTAAGTTCATTCAAATCTTTTTTATAATGATCTTCAATATAATTTTTAAAAATATAAAATGGCAAATCGCTGTATTTGTATTCCTTCTTTATAAGCAATTCAGATTGCGCAATGATCTCAAACATTTCATCTTCATAGCTATTTATCAAATACAAACTATCCGTTACTTTTATGTTAAATTTATGGGTTTTTTCGGAGCGGTAAAATTCAGATGACGGCCTTTTTGTGGCACTGTCAAGGGTTTTTATATAAAAAGGGAAATAGGGTTTTAAACCGCCATAATGCGAAAGCACTTCTTTCACCGTTAATTTATTTTTATTTGTTCTTCGTAATTTGTGAATCAGGCTGCCCAAAGTGCTGTTAAGATCTAAAATTTCGTGCTCTTCGAGTTCCATAATCAACGGCAATGTTGCCACTATTTTTGTTACAGAAGCAATATCATACAAGTCGTTGTTTATAACCGGTGTTGTCTTTTCGTCGGTATGAAAACCAAAACTTTTTTGATACACCACCTTTCCTTTGCGAGCAACTAAAATTTGCATTCCCGGAGCCATTTTTCCATTTAAAACAACAGCGGACACCGAATCAATTTTACTTAATTTTTCACTGCTTAAACCCACATCTTCAGGGATAGAATATCCTAAAATTCCAAGAGAATTCGATATTAAGCCTTCATTTTCTGAAAATTGACCAGCGATAGAAACCGGTAATTTACCTTTAATTTCTATAGCGCCAAACAGCATTTGAGCTGAAATTTCTTGGGCAATTTTACTGTTTTGAAAAGAAACGACAACACCTTCTATATTTTTGAAATTTTTGAGCTGTAACAAACTGTACGGACTTGCGAAAATATTTAAAATTACCTTTTTGGACTTGGCAATTTCTTGCAGCAAATGCAATTCTTCGGCATTAAACTTATAGTCTTTCCAAGGATTGTCATTTGATTTGTGATATCCAACAATAACCAAATTATAAGGTTTTAGTACTTCAATTAAATTATCCAACTTATCGTTTGAAATTTCATCAATCTCTGTATAATTTTTTAACATATTAAAAAAATCGCTATGAACACCATCCCCCAATTTAACATAGGCAATTTTCTTACGCTCCAAATGTTGAATTGGAAAAACCAATGCTTCATTTTTGAGCAAAGTAATTGAATTCTCCACTAAATTCCGATGAAGCAATTCATCTTCAACGGAATTCAAATCTTGCTGCAAATTCGCCAATTCAATGCTCTTATAATTATTTAATCCCGCCCAATATTTTGCTTTTAAAATTTTTCTGACGGAATAATTGATGCGTTCTTCCGTAATAATGTTATCACCTAATGCCGATTTGATATTGTCTATTGCCAAAGGAACGTCGGTTGGAATCAACAACATATCATTACCGGCAAGCAGTGCTTCCAAATTTATGTCACCAAATTCGGAATAATTGGAAACGCCTTTCATATTTAGAGCATCGGTTAAAATTAAACCTTCAAAATTTAATTTCTCCTTCAGTAATTTAGTAATAACCTGGTAAGAAAGCGATGTTGGACAATCTTTATTTTCTTCCAATCCCTTTACGCTCAAATGAGCAACCATAACACTGGTTAAATTATTGTTAATGAGTTCTTTATATGGATATAATTCAATAGAATCGAGTCTTTCGAAATCAAAATCCAAAATGGGCAAAGATTTATGGGAATCAGTTGCCGTATCACCGTGACCGGGGAAATGTTTGGCATTGGACAATACATTTTCGCTTTGCATTCCTTTTACAAAAGCAAGCGCTTTTTGCGTTACATTTTCCCTGTTTTCACCAAAAGAACGATTTCCAATGATTGGATTTTCCGGATTGATATTGATATCCACCACTGGCGCAAAATTGATATGAATACCCATTCGATTGCAATGTTTTCCCAGTTGCGCACCAAAATCTTCCAGCAATTTATTGTCGGTAATCGCGCCAAGCGTCATATTCCAAGGAAAACGGTAGGTGTCTTTTAACCGCATATCCAATCCCCATTCGCCATCAAAACCAATCAACAAAGGAATTTTTGAAGCAGACTGGAAATTATTGGTTAAAATTGCTTGCTTTTCGGGCGTTCCCTGCATAAAAATCAATCCGCCAATATGATAATTTTTAATCAAACTATCAATAGAATTGCGGTGTTTTTCATCTTTATTCGAATAAGCCTGAACCATAAACAACTGCCCTATTTTCTCATCAATAGTCATTTTTTTCAAGATACTGTCCACCCATTTTGTTTGGGCTTGAACATCATTTGTTTGTAAAGGATCCCTATTTTGAGCTTCAGAAAAAGCAATATTCAGCAGGAAAATAAAAAGTGCTACTTTTTTTATCATTTATTTAGAATTGAGGAATCATTGAATTGAAAATTTACTTAAACAACATCCGTATCAATAATGAAACCAAAAATAATTAAGAATTATATTTTTGAAAATTTACATAATTCAATTCAAGAATAACAGCAACAAATTAATAAAAATTCATCATTAATTATTGATTGATAAAAACCGTTTGTGCCAACTTTTATCGGCCGTCACTTCCCATTTTTGTTCAAAATCGGCCTTATTGGTGACCATATTGTTAAAAACGACAGTTTTTGATGTAATTTTTTGCTGTTTGGCATAATTTTGAAAATGAGCCAGACTCACCACATTGATGTTGTTGTTGTCTTTAAATGAAATATTTAACTTATTGGTTAAATCAATACCAAATTTTTGTTCAAATTGTTTCATTAAATTGACTGAAGCATCAATGGAACAGCCGGAAACTTCATTGTAATTTTCATCAACCGCAATCACAATAAACTGATGGTATTTTATTTGATAGGACGCTTTTAAATCTTCGCCGTGCCGTTTCCATTTACCAATAAAATTTTCTAAATCGCGGCTTATTTCGGCTACTTCCTGTGCTGAAAATTCTCTGTTGGATTGGTAAATCCAAATTTTAGAGGTACTGGCCAAACTTTCAAAATTTACTAACATATTATATTTTTTGATTGAATTTTTTTGCTAAATCTTCCAGGGTCGCAACTTCCTTTTTTGGATATACCCTGTCTTTTATCTCTTCCAATACTTTTTTGGTATATAAAGGAAAATCGGCATTTTGAATCCACGAATAATAACCTTTGTCATCCCGCAACACCTTCTCAACTTTATAGCCTTTATATTTTCCGAAGGTGAAAATTTCTTCGTTATCTTCATTAAACAATATAAATCCGGCCAAATCGGCTCTTTTTATATGGGTTGAATAATCATTTAAAAATTGAACGTCATTTTCCAAATCATCGTATTTCTTCAACTGCGCCATTAAAATTTCATAAGTTGCATTGGTATCTGCTTCAGCCGAATGGGCATTTTCCAAGCTTCCTCCGCAATAAAATTGATACCCGGCACTTAAAGTTCTTTCCTCTTTTTTATGAAATATCACCTGAACATCTATGGAATCTCTATTTTTCATACTAAAATCGACATTGGCGCGCAACATTTCCTCGGCCAATAACGGAATGTCAAATCGGTTTGAATTGAATCCTGCCAAATCGCAACCTTCTATCATTTCACTCACTTTTGGCGCCAATTCATTAAAAGTAGGCTCTGTAACCACTTTTTCATTGGTAATTCCGTGAATGTCGGAAGCTTCTTTTGGGATTTCCATTTCCGGATTTACCAACCAGGTTTTGCTTTCTTTATTTCCGTTCGGAAATATTTTCAAAATAGAAATTTCCACAATTCTGTCCTTGGCGATATTAATACCGGTTGTTTCCAAATCAAAAAATATGATTGGTTTTTTTAATTTTAATTCCATAGTTTTTTTGTTTGATTTTATTGGTAAAGATACCATTTGTAAGGTACGATTTACAAACTAAAAAAATAGTTTTATAAACATTTTAACACAATTTAAATCTTTTAATAAACTTATTCACTTGCCAGCTGCTCTTTATAATTTTCGATTTCAAGTTGGTATTTTTTGGGTAATTCAGGTTCTTTAAAATGGTATTTTTTTAAGGTTTCCACAATAATATTTGCAACCAAAAACCTGGCCGTAGGTTTGTCATCGGCCGGAATTATATACCACGGCGCATACACTTTTGAAGTTTTATTCAGTAAATCCTGATAACAAAATTGATAGTCGTTCCAAAGTTTGCGTTCCTTTAAATCGCCCGGAGAAAATTTCCAGTTCTTTTCTTTAAATCGCAACCTTCTTAAAAGACGGTTCTTTTGTTCCAATTTTGAAATATTCAGAAAGAATTTTAAAATGATGGTTCCGTTAGCCACCAAATTTTCTTCAAATTCGTTGATTTCTTTCATTCTTTTATGGTAAAATTCATCGGATAAATCATCCAAACTCTTTACCGCAGGAATATTTTCACCCAAAACATATTCGGGATGAACCCTGGTAACCAGCACATTTTCATAATGCGTACGGTTAAAAACGCCAATCTTTCCGCGTTCAGGCAAGGCAATATAATGGCGCCACATATAATCATGTTTTAATTCCAGTTCGGTCGGTACTTTAAAACTATAAACCACCACGCCTCGTGCATTTACATCTTTAAATACTTCCTTTATCAAACTGTCTTTGCCCGATGTATCCATTCCCTGTAAACAAATTAACACGGCATGTTTTCCTTCAGCATACATAGTCTCTTGCAATTTGCTGAGTTCTTTTCTGGCTTTTTTAAGTCTTTTTTTCGCGTCTTCAACTACTTCCATAGCTGTCATTTCGCTTAAATTTACGGTGCCGATAACTTGATGGTTCTCCATTTTTAAATATATTTTTGATAAATATATAAAATTAAAGGCATAAAAAAATCCCAAAACTTTTGGGATTTTTTTGCGTTAGTCAGTAGTGATATTTTCTAAGTGTCTATGGAACCTAAAACGCGTTTCATAAAAGTGTTCAACGCTTCCTTTTGAGGCATTCCTTCTTTTACCATTTTATGAACTTCAAGCGCTCCGTAAAGATTTGAAATAATTTCTCCAATAACATCTAATTCTTCGTCTTTTAAAGAAGAAACTTCCGTTAAAGCTTCCAAAGTTTCAATGGTTTCAATCACATAATCCTGATCGTTTTCTTCGATAAAATTAGTTAAATGCTTAATTATTGGTAACTTCATTTACTAAATCGTTTAAAAGTTCGAATTTATTGGTTTGAACTTGGTTCACAAAAACACCATCTTTATAGGTTGCAAATGTAGGCAGATTGTCAACTTTTGCCATTTTTCGTGATTCCGGAAACTTTTCCGAATCCACAATTACAAAAGCTACACTGTCATTTTCTGATGCCAATTTTTTAAATTTAGGCTTCATAATCCGACAGTTTCCGCACCAAGTTGCCGAAAATTGGACCACAACGGTTTTGTTTTCGCTCACTATTTGAGGTAAATTGTCTTCTGTTATTTCTTGAAACATCCTAATTATATTTTAGTGGGAAGCCAAATAACTTGCAACACCATTTCTGTCAGCGTTCATAGCGTCTTCTCCTTCTTCCCAGTTGGCCGGACAAACTTCTCCTTTTTCCTGAACGTGCGTAAAAGCATCAATCAATCGTAAAAATTCTTTAACGTTTCTTCCCAATGGCATATGGTTTACGCCTTCATGAAAAACTGTTCCTTCTTCATCTATTAAATAAGTTGCTCTGTAAGTCACATTATCGCCTTCAACTTGAATCGCTCCAGTTTCTTCGTCATAAGTTTCATTGGTAATGTCCAAAATCCCCAATCTGCTTGATAAATTGCGATTGCTGTCGGCCAAAATCGGGTAAGTAACGCCTTCAATTCCACCATTGTCTTTTGCCGTATTTAACCAGGCAAAATGAACTTCTGGGGTATCGCAGGATGCGCCGATAACTATCGTGTTTCTTTTATCAAATTCAGGTAAAGCTGCTTGAAAAGCGTGTAATTCTGTTGGACAAACGAAGGTGAAATCTTTTGGATACCAAAATAAAATCACCTTTTTATTATTGTTTATTGCTTCTTCCAAAACGTTGATTTTAAATGTATCGCCCATTTCATTCATTGCATCTACATTTAAATTTGGAAATTTTTT
>Ga0209643_1001320_pt1 | contig 24427 bp, 13 predicted proteins | sample AutmiccBRH37_all_FD_187383 | JGI IMG/M metagenome (GOLD analysis project Ga0209643, IMG submission 187383) | Deep subsurface microbial communities from Mt. Terri, Switzerland - Autotrophic microbial communities BRH/37_all (SPAdes) (version 2) | ecosystem: Environmental > Aquatic > Deep... | reverse complement strand
CGTGTTACCCGTACCTGTAGATATGTTCTATTTGTTTTCCGGCTGCAGGAAGTCCATGTCCAGCTCCACAGCTTTGCCAATTATATTATAAATATCGGAAAACATCTGGTTGAATCTGAGCTCAGCCTGAAGGTACCCTGCTATGTCCGGGTTCAGTACTATAACCTGGTACAGGCTCTGTATCTGATTGAGCTTTGACTCATCTGGCTTTTGACCGGAAAGCTGCATTGCCTGCAGCTCAAACTGCTTTTTCTTGAAGTCATTCACCATATCCTTCGCCCTGCTGTCTTTTTCCACTTTTCCTTTAGCTGCTTTGTAGCTTTTATATTCCTCTGATTCAGACAAGGCTTTTGCCAGTTCATTGGCTTTGTCATATACATACATAGAAAAACCTCCCTTATACTCTATATCTCCATTATTATCGGGAGAATCATCGGATTCCTCTTTGTCTTTTCATATATGAACTCCCTGAGGCTGTCCTTCACTTGGGATTTAATAGTGCCCCATTCTGTTATCTGCTTTTCTTCGCATTTTGCCAAAGCATCCTTTATGACATTCTTTGCTTCCTCCATAAGATTCTCTGACTCCCTGACATATACAAAACCTCTTGATATTATGTCCGGACCTGCTACTACCTGACCGTTTTCCTTGCTTATAGTAACTACTACCACCATCAGTCCATCCTGGGAAAGGTGCTTTCTGTCCCTTAGAACGATATTCCCTACATCACCCACTCCCAGACCATCTACAAGTACTTTCCCCGCAACGACAGTTCCTGCTACCCGTCCTGAGTCCTTGGTGAACTCCAGTACCATTCCTATATCTGCTACAAATATATTATCCTTTTCCACACCCATCTTTTCTGCCAATTGTGCATGCTGTTTAAGGTGCCTGTATTCTCCGTGGACCGGCACGAAGAATTTCGGTTTCACAAGAGCCTGAAGCAGCTTAAGCTCTTCCTGATATGCATGGCCGGAAACATGGATATCTGCGAGAGACTCATATATAACATCAGCACCCTTTTTGAAGAGCTGATTTATTACCCGGGATACAAGCTTTTCATTTCCAGGTATCGGTGTCGCAGAAATAACAACCCTGTCCCCCGGAATTATTGATACCTTACGGTGTTCAGAGGTGGACATCCGGGCTAAAGCCGATAAAGGCTCACCCTGGCTGCCTGTGGTAAGTATCATTATCCTCTCATTCGGATATTTTTCAATATGTTCAACATCTATCATTACTCCATCGGGAACAGTAATATAGCCCAGATCACATGCGACTCCTATTACATTCACCATACTCCTGCCAACCACTGCCACCTTCCTGTCGAACATGGCCGCAGCGTTTATTGCCTGTTGTATTCTATGAATATTCGAAGCAAAGGTGGCAAGAATGACCCTGCCCCCTGCATCTCTGAATAGCTCTACGAAAGTCGCGCCTACAGTACTCTCAGACATTGTATAACCCGGACGCTCTACATTGGTGCTGTCAGCAAGCAGAACCAGCACTCCCTGCTTGCCAAGCTCAGCAAATCTGTGCAGGTCCATTAAATCACCATCAATTGGCTGATAATCAACTTTAAAATCTCCTGAATGTACTATTATACCCACAGGGGTATGAATGGCCAAAGCAACTGCGTCAGCTATGCTGTGGCTGGTTTTTATAAACTCTGCCTCAAGCTCTCCAATTTTTACAGTATCCTTTGGCTTTACTGTTATCATCTCTACTATTTGCAGCAGGCCGAATTCACGGAGCTTGTTCTCTACAAGTCCCAAGGTCAGCTTTGTCCCGTAAACCGGAACATTTATCTGTGGAAGAATATACGGCAGAGCACCTATATGGTCCTCATGTCCGTGAGTCAGCAGTATAGCCTTGACTTTCTCCTTGTTTTTCACCAGATATGTAACATCAGGTATTACCAGGTCAATTCCGAGCATCTCTTCATCAGGGAACGCCAGGCCGCAGTCTATAACTACTATGGTATCCTTGTACTCGATGGCCGTCATGTTTTTTCCGATCTCATGAAGCCCTCCGAGGGGTATCAATTTTAATTTTGCCTTACTTTTTGACACTTTCTAAATCAGTCCTTTCAATATTTTTCCGATCCCGTTCAACAGAATAATTATACTTTATTTTTTTATTTATGAAAAGCAAGAAAATCCAAGCCAAATTGAGGGTGGAAATTTACTCTTTCAAATCAGCACATGTGTTAAAACCCATTAAATTTATTATTCGTCAATTCGAGATGTTTTAATCTGCTGCTTCTCCATGTTTACATTAAAAAAAGGCTTCTATTGAAGCATTTTAACAACCAAGGAAGCCTTTTATGAAACTCGCTTACGGGGCATAACAAATTAAGGTGGAATAGATGCCCCTGCTCGTTATAAAAAGGTATTGCATATCATATGCAATACCGTAAATTACTTCCTACACTTTTCACAGTAACCGAAAAACTTTACGTTATGATTGTTTATTTTAAAATTATATTTCTCTTCTATGCCGGTTTCTAGCTGCTCAAGCAGATCCTCTTCAACCTCGATTACACTGTTGCAGCCGACACAGATAAGATGGTGGTGCTGATGATCCTCATTATGGTGGTTGAGCTCATATCTGCTTCTGCCGTCATCAAAATTATGCTTGTATACAAGACCTACCTCATCAAACATCTGCATTGTCCTGTACACAGTAGCCAAGCCTATATCAGGGCACTTATTCTTAACCAGCTCATAAATTTCTTCAGCACTTAAGTGCTTTCCCTCAGTCTCCAATATGATATCGAGTATGGATCTTCTCTGGGGAGTCAATTTATAGCCTTTTTCCTTAAGCTTTTGCCTCAAATACTCGAATTCTCGCATCAAAGCTTTCATCTTCCTTCTTTTATACTCATTACCATATTATTATTATTTGTACATTTTTGTCAACTAAAATTATTTTTTCACAGCCTCAGCAGAGCACTTTAAACAGTTGCCCGAGCATCCCATGCTGCATTGTACAATAGTCCCGCATCTAGGACATTTGCCCTTCTCCTTCAATATATAACCGCATTTACTGCATTTTAGATTTTTTTTTATATCAGCCATGCTATTATTCCTCCTGTTACAAACGCCACGACAAAGCTTCCAAGCCATATTGCCAGTGCATCCCTGGTACCTCTTTCCTTGAAAATAACCATTATTGCAGCTATACAAGGCACAAACAACGTCATTACTATTAACGACACAAGCACCTGCTGCTGTGTCATTGCTATTGAAGTAAGACCTGCAGCGCCGAAATCTCTCCTGATAATACCCATTATAAAGGCTGTTGCAGTCTCGGGAGGAAGTCTGAGCAGACTTTCTGTTACCGGTGACATCCATTGCTGAATATATATTAATACATTTGTATATTGCAAAACGCTGATGAAAACAGCACCAATTATAAATAACGGAACTGCTTCCTTCAGGAACATCATTGTCTTCTGGAAGGTCTTCCTCAATACATTGCCCAGCATCGGCAGCCTGATTGCAGGGAGGTCGATAAGAAGCTGGGAGCTTTCCCCCGGCATTACCTTGTTGAGAACCGTTCCGGCGATCACGAATACTGAAAATATTGCCGCAGCATATATCAACACATATATTGCATCCAGTTCAGAGATTAGTCCCATTATTACGCCCAGCTGTGCAGAGCATGGTATTGCAAGCCCTAAAAGTATTGTGGCAATTATTTTTTCTCTCTTTGTACCAAGTATCCTGGTAGTCATAGTTGCCATTGTAACACAACCAAATCCAAGTATGATAGGTATTATTGCCTTTCCATTGAGGCCAAGGGACACAAGCATCCGGTCCACCAATGCCGCAATCCTGGGAAGATAACCGCTGTCCTCAAGAAAGGCCATTAGCATATAAAAACCTATGATGAGCGGCAGCAGAAGACCTAATATATATATAGGCACCATCGTGAATATCCCGAACTCTCCGATCAACAGACTGCCTATAAAGCTGCTTTCACTTATTACAGGTGAAACCAATGACAGAACCAGAGGCCTGTATATGCCTTCCATAATTGTTTCTTCAGTAAAGCCCACAACTGTGCCTGCTACAAATACACCTATGACTTTATACATAAGATATAAAGTCACCGCAAGCATGGGAATCCCGGTCACAGGCTTAAGCATCCACCTTCCCAGCAGTACTCCGAAGGAAGCTCCTTTGTTGCTTTCCTTCAAAACCTTATTTACTATATCCTCAACAGACCTGCGTCTTTCGATGTAAATCTCATCACGCAATCCTGCAGTTTTCATACCATATCTTTCTGCGATTATCTCGTCATCCTCCAGTATCATTAAGGCTTCCGCATCACTGCATGTATTTTCTGCAGTCTGCTTTATCATAGCGGCAAGCTTCGGATCTCTATTACCTTGACTTGCTTGGAAAAAAGCCTTTTCCAAAGCTTCCATTCCTGTTTTTTTAGCTGCTGCAGTAGGAATTACCGGAACACCCAGAAGCTCTTCAAGCATCCCGATATCAATGGTTATACCATTCTGTTCAAGCTCGTCCATCATATTCAAAGCAACTATAACCGGTTTGCCCATATCAATCAGTTGTTTTGTAAGGAACAAATCCCTGTCAAGGTGTACACTGTCTACTACATTAAGTATCAGATCGGCACCCAATATTACATCCCTCGCTACCGTTTCCTCTTCATTAAAGGAAGAAACACCGTAAATCCCCGGTGTGTCCATTACAATATAATTCTTGTACTTTCCAGCACTTATGTCCACTGTAGTTCCCGGGAAATTTGATACATCGACATAAATACCGGTCAGGTAGTTAAAGAACACTGACTTGCCTACATTGGGGTTTCCTGCCAGAACCAGCTTCTTTCCCTTCATGCCTTTATAACTTACTTTATTGATATCATGACAATTACTCATTTTCTGTATTCCTTTCAGTATTCCAATAAATGTAGCCGTTAAAAATGCTCAAAAACAAGCATTGCGTTAAATTCCTTCTACTTCTATATCCTCAGCCAAACCTCTTCCTACTGCAACCTCCTGCATTCTGTTCTGCAATATGATAGGACCTCCGGGCAGCTTCTCACTGCAAAGAAATACTGCTCCCTCATATATTCCTATTCTGATAGCCTGGGTTTTCAGGTCTTTATTGTCTATCCTTCTTATTCTGAATCTGTTTCCTCGCTTCACTTTATCCAGAGTCATATATATTACCTCCGTTTTAATTGATATTCATTCTCATTATATCTATATATTATATCATATACTAGTTGAGAATGATTGTCAATAGCATTTAACATGGATAGAATGCTTTATTTTGAGTAATCTTATATTATAGTTATATAAGCATAAAGCATAATTCCCTACTAATACAAAAATTGATTAATTTTTACCATTTTCTTTTCCAATGTGCTATTATGTACATGTAAATATTAATTATTGGGAGGTAATTCAATTGATTCGTCTATCTAAAAGAGCAGAGAAAATGCCTGCATCGCCAATAAGAAAGCTTGTTCCATTTGCACAAGCTGCAAAGAAAAACGGGACCAAGGTTTATCACCTGAACATAGGACAGCCTGATATAAAAACTCCCGACCTGTTTTTTGATGCTATCAGAAACTTCTCTGCACCTGTATTGGAGTATGCATTGTCCCAGGGCAATACTGACCTTATAAACTCCTTCAGAGAGTATTACAAGAAATGGGATATCAACTTTGAAGAAGATGAAGTAATTATCACAAACGGCGGAAGTGAAGCTTTGATACTTGCTTACTCTGCTATTGGCGACTATGATGATGAGGTGCTGGTTCCTGAACCATTCTACGCCAATTACAACGGCTTTGCAGTACAGGCGGGAATGCATGTAAAGCCTATCACCACTAAAGCAGAAGAAGGCTTTCATCTTCCAGCCAAAGAAGCCATTGAGAAGCTTATTACTCCAAAGACCAGAGCAATAGCAATCTCCAACCCAGGTAATCCTACAGGTGCTGTTTATACCAGAGAAGAGCTTGAAATGCTCGGAGAACTTGCTAAGAAACATGACCTTTTCCTTATTGGAGATGAAGTATATAGAGAATTTGTATATGACGGGCTGAAATATACAAGTCTGATGCATATTAAGGGTATAGAGGACAGAGTAATAGTAATTGACAGTATCTCCAAAAGATACAGTGCTTGTGGAGCAAGAATAGGCTGCTTATGCTCAAAAAACAAAGAGCTTATGAAGGCAATAATGAAATTCGCACAGGCAAGACTCTGTGTTCCTACACTTGAAATGATTGGCGCAACATATCTTGCCAACACTACAAAAGAGTATTTTGTTGAAGTAAATCAAGAGTATCAGAAAAGAAGGGATATCGTATACAAGGCTTTAAGCGAAATCCCCGGTGTTGTATGTGAAAAGCCAACCGGTGCATTTTATGTAATGGCTAAGCTTCCAATAGATGATGCCGATGAATTTGCAAAGTGGATGCTCACTGATTTCAGTCTGGATAAGGAAACTACAATGGTGGCACCCGGAGCAGGCTTCTATGCTACACCCGGCTTAGGCAAGAATGAGATAAGAATTGCTTATGTACTTAATGGAAAAGACCTGGCAAGAGCAATGTGCCTGCTTGCAGAGGGTATTAAAACGTATCGAAAAGTAAAAGGTCTATAAGATATGTAAGGGGTTGTGTCTTCAGTGGAAACTGAGGACACAACCCCTTTTAGTTTAATTTGATTCTTCTTTTACCAATTCTTCATAAGCTTCTATTACCATGTTGAGTTCTGTTTCATCGTCTATTCCTATAAGTATGTCTTCTCCATTGTCATCCTGTTCAATTCTTAAAACATATGCCTCGTCCACTTCCTCTGCTTCCGGATCTCTTGTATCATCTCTAGGCAGCAGTATGGCATATTCATTTTCATCTACTTCCAAAGTAGCGACTACCTCAAACTCAGTCTCATTTCCGTCTTCATCATAAAGCAGGATTAAGTCCATTTCATCACTCATTTTCAAATCACCTCATATCTTACTAATTAAGGCTATTTTATCCTACTGACCATATTGTGTCAATAAGACCAAAGCCATTTACTTTTTAGCCAACCGTTTTAATTATTTTTCATATTATCCAGATAACCCTGCAATATTAACACCGCAGCCAATTTGTCAATTACTTTCTTTCTGTCCTTCCTTCTTACGTCAGCTTCAATTAGAGTTCTTTCAGCAGCACAGGTAGTAAGCCTCTCATCCCACATTTCAATTTCAAGACCTGGGAATTTTTCTTTCAAAATCTGTGAAAACTCTATTGTCTTCTCTCCCCTTGGCCCAATGGTGTTATTCATATTCTTCGGGAATCCTATTACAATTCTTTTAATATCTTTCTCACAAATAATGTTTTTTAAACTATCAATATCATAATTTAAGCTTTTTCTTCTTATTGTAGTTATACCATGTGCTATCATACCCAATTCATCACTTACGGCAACGCCTATAGTGACATCTCCCAAATCCAATCCCATTATTCTCATGTTTTTACTCCTTTGTAAAATTTTTTGCCTCGTGCTGCGTGCCACGAGCAAGGCACGGGTAACACGGGACACACGGATTTTTTACACGGATGGACACGGTTATCTTTTATAGTCTTGTAATGTTATACTAATGAGTATCGATATTTGCTTTATCACCGAATGCCGTTAAGTATCATTAAATATATAATATTTCCCATACCGTGTGTTCTGTGTAAATTCCGTGTTTTTCCGAAGGAAATCCGTGTTACCCGTTCCCCCCGGAATCTCGTATCTCGTATCTCGCATCTAAATTATTTTTATGCAAAATTCAGGGCAATAGGCACTACAGTAGCCGCAAAGCACACATTTGGCAGGATCTGCAATCGCTTTACCGTTTTCCAGTGTTATAGCCTTCTGTGCACATTTTTTGGTGCAGCTTCCACAGCCACTGCACCAAAAATCTATCAACAGTCTTCTCTTTTTTTCCTTCAGCATCAGACTGATGTATTCCGGCACCTGCTTTCCTTCAAAAACCATTACATTGTTTGCCACTTCTTCGACACTCTGCATGCCTACTGCTATAGAGTGCAAATTATCATTCGCCAGTACGAAATCAAAGCACTCTGCACTATCTTTAATCATATTGCCTCCACCTAAAGGCTTCATTGAAAATATGCCCTTGCCCTTCAAGCCGGCCTCAGCAATTGCACCCAGCATTTCATTTATGCTTCCGTCTATGATTCCCAAGCCCCGTTTGTTGACTATGGGATGCAGAACCTCAATCTCCTTATATTTTAGAGAAGCTTTTACAGCCGCTACTGCATGGGTAGATATGCCGAAGCTTCTTATATATCCTTTTTCCTTTGCTTTAATGAAATACTCTATCGCTTCCTTATGACCTTTTAGTGTAAGCTCGCTTTCCTGCTCATGAAGTGAAAATATGTCAATGTAATCAGTATCCAACTCCTTCAGCGCTTTTTCCAAGCTTTTTTCCACACCGTCACGGGTATAAGCATAACACTTGGTTGATATTATTATATCCTCTCTTCTTCCCTTTACTGCTCTTCTTATATAATCATATGTTCCATAGAGCTCGGCCGTGTCTATGAAGTTTACTCCCATATCAAAAGCGGACCTTATGACGGATGCCCCTTCCTCCAACCCCAGCTTGGCCTGCAGAGGGCCGATAGTGAGGCTGCCGAAGCAGAGCCTCGAAACCTTAAGTCCTGTATTTCCTAACATTCTGTAATCCATTTTCAGCTTTCATTCCTTTCATCTATGCACATAATCAGCATAGTGAACGCTGTATATGTCATTGCAGTTGCCGCTACTACAATTCCTGAGTCATTTACTGCAAAACCTGTAATCGCTGACGCAGCTATGCTTATCCATGAATATCTCAGATATTTGTATCTGTCGAACAGCTTCTGCAATAGCTTGGCAGGTCTAAAGAACATGACGGTTATTATTGCAATTATGCTGAGCAGCACCTTTGTCCAGATGGTATATCTTATAAGCCTTAAGTTCATTGAGATTTTCCTTTGTATCGTGGAAATGATGACGCCCAATCCATTTGCCTCTGTCTCCTTTACAAGCCTGCCCATATGCGATGGACTGCCTATGCCCAAGGAGTCTGCAAATATCAAAGCTGCTGCGGATATACCCAGAATAACAATTCCTATACAAACATTCCTAATATTAAATTTTATACCATAAACCATATAATAAGCAAGCAAATAACCGGCAGCTCCTGCCAGTGCCCCTCCAAAGTTGGCCCCAAGGAAAGTCAGTCCCAAGAGTAAAGTACAAGCAGTAAAGAATAATATTGCTGCTGCTTTATTGAGCCTCCTCCCTTTCAGTTCCTGAATGCATGCGATTGCCATAAGCGAGCAGCCTAAGAACATTCCTGCATATTCATTTCCAATACCATAAAACCTGGCACCAATTTCAGGATCATATCCAAGAACTGATTGCTTTATCAAGGGGCTCCCCATGAGAATATCTGAGGATAATCCTATTAACAGCAGCAAACAAATTGAAAGCATTACTCTGATTTTATCCTTCAGTATAATTTGCAGCGTTAATGATAAAAAAGCTGAAACTGCAGCAATAAGAGCTATATATGCAAATTGGCTGTCTCCCCGGTATAATGCCGGAACATAAAGAAACGCAACGGGAAATAAAAGAATAATATAGGCAATAAAGCTGCTGAAGCTTGAACTGATATTTCGATATTTTTTTTTGAAAAAAACAGCAACAGAAAATAATATACCCAAGGCTGCCATCACCATAACTGCATAGGAAGTAAGGACAGGAGTTCTCAATACTGATGTCCTTACTATTTTCGCATTCATGTCTTCAAGAAAATATCCCACCTTGTCCTTCTTGATTTCCGTAATCGCACTTGAATTGATGTAACCCAGCTTGCTGAGTATATAATCAGCAAGATCGGTATTCAGAACAACTCCTGTTCTCCTTGTATTGCTGGAATAAAGAAGTCCTCCCTCTCCCGCTTCATAAACCACCAGGGGAGTGAGTCTGTTGTTAGCTTCTGCATCTGACTTTGAAGGGTAGGTTGATATAAATACAAGAGTTTTAAAGCCACCGTGACTTACAAGCTCCTCTGTAAAGCTGTCAATATTCCTTAGTACAGCATGCTTGTAAGCTTCATAATCTATGGATGCTCTGAATGCTTCCAGCCTTTCCATATCTCCTGTCTCAATCACAATAAATGAAGAAGCCGGCAGATATTGCTTGTACAATTCTGCCAGCCTGTTATAATCAGTTCTCCTTCCGGAAGGGAACAATTCATCTTCTATTAGAATATTTTCTGTTTTTTCCAGATCAACTGCGCCGCTGCTGTCCATGGCAACCATCATAGAGCTTCTGTTCTTCTCTGTGGTATCAGCGTTTCCCAGAAAGCAGGCAACACCATTGTTCTTATTAATCATGTCGCCCAAATAGCCTATATAGTTCAGATATTCGCTTTCATTGTTTCTCTGCCTGAGCTTATAAATATCAATACTGTCTCCCGGAACCGTGTCGTCGTTAAGCTCAAGCCTTTTCCCGGAACCGATAATAAGCTTTGACTTGACAGCACCCGCTTTTCCCGGCTGTCTGTTGCTCATAAGAGCTATATGGCTTTGTCCGGCCAGGCTGCCCAGATACTCCATATTATTGATGTCCTCAATATTCAGGTAATCTGCAACAACTATAACTACTTTGCCTTCTGCTGCTTCAAGAGCTTCAAAGGCTGCGTCAGTACCTGCACTTGGAAAAGCAGTTGAAGCAATTGCTATTATCAATACAACTGCAGTAAAAAAAGCATATATGCTTTTGCTCAATCCAATCTCCCCTGAACAGTATTAGGGCTACTTCCCATCAACATATGCCCTGACAAGCTCCTCAAGCAGCTCATCTCTTTCAAGCTTCTTAATAAGGCTTCTTGCATTGTTGTGGCTGGTTATGTAGGTCGGGTCACCGGAAAGTATGTATCCTACTATCTGGTTAATGGGGTTATAGCCTTTTTCCTTTAATGCGCTATATACGGATAAAAGTATCTCTGGTGCTTCATATTTTTTATCCATTTCAACCTTGAACTTCATTGTATCTTCAAATCTTTCGCTCATTTTTCCACCCCCAACTTCATAGCTTCATATATATAATAATATAATATAGTTAATGCTGTATTTCAAGGGAATGTTTGCATATGTAATCAGATTGTCACATGGGGGGGGGTGCTTACCTGCACCCTCCATTCTTCAGTTCAAGCTTACTTCTACTTTATGCTCCATCCCGTCCTCAGCCAGAATCAACTCATTGCCTTCAAGCTTTCTTCCATCCTGGACAATTGTGACTTCTCCCTTGCTTACCCTGTTAGGGTTTCTCACAATTATGCCGTATATCGTATCCTTTCCGTGTATGTACTTAATATTGTACTCAGACCAATCCCTTGGTATGCAAGGTTCAAATACAATGCTGTCTCCTTTTTTCTTAAATCCCAGTATTTGTTGTATTCCTACATTGTACATCCAGCCTGATGCTCCTGTATACCAGGTCCAGCCTCCCCGCCCTGTATGCGGCGGCACTGCATATACATCTGCAGCCATTACGTAAGGCTCAACCTTGTACCTGGAAGCCTCCAGCATTGTATTTGCATGATTTATGGGGTTCAGCATGTTGAAAAGCTCCCAAGCCTTGTCACCATTGCCCAAAATCGCATAAGCCATGATTACCCAGACAGCTGCATGGGTATACTGTCCTCCGTTTTCCCTGACTCCCGGCAGATACCCCTTTATATATCCTGGCTCCAGATCACCTTCAACAAAGGGTGGTGTAAGCAGCATAATAAGACCGTCATCCTTTTTTATGAGATACTGCTCTACCGCTCCCATCGCTTCCTTTATTCTTTCAGGATTTGCGGCGCCTGAAATAACAGCCCAGGACTGTGCTATGGAATCGATCTTGCATTCTGTATTCTCAGCTGAGCCAAGAGGCAGGCCATTATCAAAGTATGCTCTTCTATACCAGTTTCCATCCCATGCATTTTCCTCCTGGGCTTTTGCTATCTCTTTCGCTATGTTCATATATCTGTCGGCCTTGTTCGAATCCTTCTTCAATCTGCAAAGCTCTGAGAAATTCATAAGAATATCATATAGGAACCAGCCAAGCCACACACTTTCGCCCTTTCCCTTGTTTCCTACTGTGCTCATACCATCATTCCAGTCTCCCGAGCCCATCAGGGGAATGCCATGATGCCCGAATTTCAAAGCTTTTTCAATAGCTCTTATGCAGTGGTCATATACTGAAGTACTGACATCCGGTACATAAGGGATGTTGTACCTTTCATCTTCACCTTCCTGCAGCTGCTCATCTTCCACGAATCCTGCCCTATTCTCAAGTATCTTGATATCTCCTGTTTTCTTAATATAATTTATTGTTACATAGGGCAGCCATAAAAGGTCATCGGAAAACCTTGTCCTTATGCCTTTATTGGAGCCCGGGTGCCACCAATGCTGCACATCCCCCTCAAGAAATTGGTGTGATGCGTGGAAAAGAATCTGCTTTTTTGTAAGCTCGGGAAGGGCATTAATCACTGCCATTGAATCCTGCAGCTGATCTCTGAAGCCATAAGCTCCCCCGGACTGGTAAAACGCTGTTCTTGCCCACATCCTGCAGTTTAAAGTCTGGTAAAGAAGCCATCCGTTCAGCATTATATCCATGTTCTTATCAGGAGTAACTACCTCCACCTTTCTCAGAATCCCTTCCCAGAAAGCTTTTACTTCTGCCAGAGCTTTGTTTGCTTCCTTGCTGCTCTTGTATTTTTCGGTACAGATACTTACAGCTTTATGGCTTTCGCTTTGTCCCAGCATGAACACCAATTCCTTCTGCTCCTTGGGCTTTAATTCAACAATAGCCTGAATACAAGCACAAGGGTCAAAGCCTGCTCCCAATGTATTTGATAGTCTATCCTTCCTCAAAGCTTCAGGATGCTTCAGAGTGCCCATGTTTCCCAGGAACTCCCGCCTATCTCCCGTATAATACCTTTCCTCTGCATTTGTTGCAAGAAAAGCTATTCTGCCGTGAAAATCGGTATTGTAGTTGTTTCTTATCAGAATTGCACCATTACTGTGCAACTCTGTATATACATGCTGTGCAGTGCTTTGATCAGTAACACCCAACACAGTTCTGACAAAGTAAGTTGCTGAAAGGTGCTTTTTTGAAACGGTATTGTTCTTTAATTTTAATATGCACAGCTTGACACTGTCGGATACCGGCACAAATTCTATAAGCTCATGCTCTATACCGTTCCAACTGTGCTCGAAGGAGGAATAACCAAAGCCGTGTCTGATTATATAGGGAGTTGCTGTCCTTATTGGCCGTGGAGTCACAGACCATATCTCACCTGTATTTTCGTCCCTCATGTAAATATTCTCTCCGGAAGGGTCAAGCACGGGATCATTGGACCAGGTAGTAAGCTTGTTCTCCCTGCTGTTTTCAGCCCAGGTTGTAGAAGCACCTGACTCTGTTATCAAGAAGCCGAACTTTTCATTAGCTATAACGTTGCTCCATGGCACGGGTGTATTCATGCCTTCAGTGAGCTTGATCACATATTCCCTTCCTTCTTTGTCAAAACCTCCATAACCATTGAAGCTTTGCAGTTCAACTTGCTTTGCATCATTTTTATTGTGTCCTCTGCTTTTATCCTTCCATCGCTTATACTCAAAGACATTTACTCCATTTCTTACTTTTGTCTGGACTGCAAGTGTTCCATTTTTTCCTTTTAGTACTATCCTCGCTGCTGCAGAAAGAAGCTGCTTATCCTCCTCAGGAATAGAGCTCCCCTGTTTTATGAACACTCCTCCCGTCTTATCCCTTATATCTCTCGCATGGCTTACCGATACTATATCCTGCAGCAGGTTGTATAGCGGCTGTGAATAGCTGCTTTCCTCCTCGTTGACCACTACAATATAAACATACAAGCCTTTGAGTCTCCAGTATTCATGTGCCTTTATCAATTCCTTGATAAAATCAATTTCTTCAACTTTTTCAATATATGCAAGGGCTATGGGCAAATCCCCCGAAATACCATAAGTCCAAAGACCCGGCTGTCCTTTCCTGTTTTCCTTTATATCATTTTCTTGCTTCCTTCTGAGAGGACTCAGGTATATTATCTGGGACATCATCTGTCTGAAAAGCTCGATTTCCTCTTTTCTGAGATTCAGGTATCTCATTTCAACCTGGCTTCTGGTCCATGCAAGCTCGAAGGCTCTGTCTATCGAGGAGCAGTCATGGTATTTTTCCGCCATCAGCATTATCTTCTCCTTACTGTCGGAGACACCTGTGATGTAGTTAAGCTTTACTGTTTGCCCCGGCTGCAGCCTTACTCTGCACCTCAGACTCATTATCGGGTCCAATACCGGTCCTACTGTGTTGGATAGAGGATGGCTGCCTTCAACTGCCGCAGGTTTTTCAACTGAATTCCCCCTGCCGATGAACCTTGCCCTGTCGGTCTCATACTGTATTCCTCCAAGTACTTCCTCCTTCACCGTCAGCTCATGCAGTGCATATATGGGGGCCTTTTTCTCCTCTCTGGGCCTTCTTTCCGCCAGTAATGCACTATATCTGTGCAGGTATTCCGTTCTTATAAATAAATTGCTGAAGGCCGGATGTGCCAAATCAGCAGAATGCGGTGTAATTACCACTTCAAAATAGCTGGTAATCTCCAATATCCTTGGCTGCTGGCTGTGATTTGTGAGGGTAAGCCTCCTGACCTCCACATTATCCTCCGGAGATACTATAATCTCTGTGTTGGTATCTATATCCCCATCAGTTCTTGCAATAGAAATCTTATCCTGGGAGAACACCACCCTATATTTATTTGGCAGTGCGCTGCAGGGATTCAGTGAATTTGACCATACCGAATTGCCGTCGATATCCTGTATATAGAAGAACATACCGGAATTATTCAGTATACTGTCCTCTCTCCATCTGGTCACTGCCAAATCCCGGTATTTACTGAAGCCTGAACCGTTATCAGTTACCATTACTGAATAATCCCCATTTGACAGCATATGAACCTCCGGAAGTATGTTGTTGTTCAAACCCAGTACCTTGGTATATTCAGTATCCTCCTTTGTGGCCTCATCGAAAGGTTCGATTTTTTCTTTGTAATCCTTTGCGAATATTACTTTTGAAGGTATCTTTTCCTGCATAAGTATATCCACTGCTTTTATCACTGGCTCCCTATGAAACCTTTCCTGCATTGCATAGCCGTTTATTATATTGTTAAGAGCCAAAAAGCTCATACCTTGATGGTGAGCCATGAAGCTTCTTACTATGCTGCTTTTCTTGCCCTTCTTCAGCCTTTCCGGTGTATAATCTATAGCCTCATAAAATCCATAGCGGCTATCCAGGCCTTCTTCTTTAAGCCGCATTATATTCCTGACTGCCTCTTCGGGATTTACCATCAAAGCTAAAACAGTAGCGTAGGGTGCTATTACAGTATCATTAATCAGACCTCGTTTAAGTCCGAGGCTCGGTATTCCAAAGGCTTTATACTGATAGTTCAGCCTGAAGTCAAAAGCATAATATCCTGACTCTGATACGCCCCAAGGTACCTTTCTTCTGCGTCCGTAATCCTTCTGGCATCTTACGACAAAATCATAAGTCTCGTGAAGCAGTGTGTTGGGATAATCCTTCATTATCAGCAGCGGCATAAGGTATTCAAACATGGTACCCGTCCAGGAGAGCAGTCCCTTGTATCCATTTACTGAAGTCAGTGTCCTGTTGAGCATGAACCAATGCTCCTTTTTTACTTCACCCCGGGCAATTGCAATAAGGCTCGCCTGTCTGGCCTCTGAAGCCAGCAAATCATAATACGACTTTGTAAGCTGCTCTTCCTCCTCATTGTATCCGATAGAAAACAGCTTCCGTTTACTATCAAACAGGGGAAGAAAGGATGTATCTTCAATAAGCTTATCAACCCTGCCTATTAAGTCATCCAGCTTACTGCTTATCTCTCCGCTGTGCTGCAGTGCATCCCCTACATTCATTTCTTTAAGATAAGTGCTTGCAGATTTATGAAGCTTAATACCCCAGTTAAGCCTTTTCAAATCACTCTTTTTAATAATCTCCTCAAGCAGTTCGTGAAAGCCTGCATGCTCCAGCTTATCACCATCCAATGCACTATCGAATAACCGGGCAGGCAAATTCAATTGTTCATCTTCATACCTGACCAGCTGGGAAGTATCCTGCAGTCCAAACACCATGCCTTTATCGATATTGGGTCTGTTCTTATACTCAAGCAGCCCTTGCCTCAAGGTCATAAGATAGGCTATAAAATTGCCGCTGTCTACTGTTGAAATATAGTTTGGCCTTAATACCTCCAATGTTATGGTATCATACCAGTTATAGAGATGCCCTCTCCATTTTTTCAGCTTTTCTATGGTCGTTATTGTGTTATTCAGCCTTTCAAGCATTTCCCGGGTGCTTATATAACCCATATCCCTTGCAGACATAATGGAAGCCAGAAGCAATCCGATATTTGTGGGAGAAGTCCTGTGAGCTACACCATTTTGTGGGTTCTCCTGGTAGTTATCCGGAGGAAGATAATTATCCAATGCACTTACAAAGTCCTCAAAGAAGCTCCAGGTCTTCCTGGCTAATACCCTTAGCTCCATTACTTCCTTTTCACCCAGTATATTCTTTTCCCTCTGTCCGGGCTTGCTTACCCAATGGGCTATTGCCGGAGCGGCAGCCCATAAGACAGCAATGACAAGTACTGGGATTAAAGCCCCGGGAGCAATGAAGCTGCTTGATAACACTGCAGCTGCTGCAGCTGCCGGACATATCCACATACGCCTCCAATAGCTTAAAACGTCGTTTTTCAACGCAAGCTCCATGTCTGCTGCAGTTACCCATTCAAGAAGGTTTTTCTTTGTTATCAAAACCCTCACCAGGGTTTTTGTTATGGCATCCAGCATAAGCTGCGCCTGGTGCGGGAGAAATGTCAATATAAGCACAGACTGTGTAAATTGTGTCTTTATCCTGTCCAAGGTTCCATAGCCTGATTTGTCACTTAGCTTCTGGCTATATTTGACCAGCACAACCTCTGCAAGGTTTATGAATATAGGGAATACAGCCGCAGCTAATGTAAATATAAACCATACAAGTGCATTGCCGGGCAATACAAGCAAGGAAAGCAGGAAAAGTAAAGCCTCACAAGGTGCAATAAGGCTTCTTCTCATATTGTCCAATATCTTCCATCTATTTATTGCTGACAACGGATTTTTTATTATCTCACCCTTGGCATTGCTTATCCTGCCGGAAAGCCACTGCAGAAGCTGCCAATCTCCCCTGACCCACCTGTGCTGACGCATAGAGTGAGTGTTGTATCGGGAAGGGTATCCATCTATCAGCTCAATATCTGTAACCAGCCCTGTCCTGACATGGGTACCTTCAATAAGATCATGGCTTAGTACAGTGTTTTCAGGTATTACATTTCTAAGGATACCTTGGAATACTGCAAGCTCATATATCCCTTTGCCTGTAAAAATTCCTTCTCCAAAGTAATCCTGATATACATCAGATACAGCATTGGTATAAATGTCTATACCTCCCTGGCCTGCAAAGGCTCTGGCAAACCTGGAGGCATTGGCGCTTGTTATGTCCACACTTATGCGGGGCTGCAACAATCCGTACCCTTCTGTGACTATACCTCTGCTCTCATCTACGACAGCTCTGTTAAGGGGATGAGTTATTGTTCCCAATAGCTTTCTTGCTGTTTCAATGCTGAGCTTGGTATCAGCATCAATTGTAATAACATATTTTACTTCTTTAAGCACACTGATGTTTCCCTCAATATGCTCAAAAGACAATGCCTTGCTTCCTAAAAGCAGCTCATTGAATTCATAGAGGGCACCCCTCTTGCGTTCCCAACCCATCCATCTATTTTGAACTTTACTGAATACCCTTTTTCTATGTAGGAAAAAGAATCTATCCTCACCTTTTCCGTATTTTTCATTCAGTTCTCTTATTTTCTCACTTGCTGCCGCTATGATTTCCTGATCCCCTTCGGCTTTTTCCGATTCATTATCCTTATAATCTCCCAGTAAAGCAAAATACAGGTTTTCCTCCTTGTTTGCCAGATAATATTCTTCAAGATTGAGGAGCAGCTTTACTGCAGTACTCCCCTTGGTAAGCAGAGTAGGTACAACTACAATTGCAGCTGCATCGGCAGGAATTCCCTCCCCGAGCTCAAGCTTTGGCAAAAATGCCGGTGGCTTTATATGCACCAGTATCCAGTTTATCGATGAAACAGCAATGTCACTTGCCGGAATCAATACCGCCAAGGCTATAAGAATCAATCTCCACACGCTTACTGCCCCGGAATTATAAGCGTAGTTCAGCAGCAGAAGCACAATAAAAGCTGTAATTGTAATTATAGAAAAGAAATACAGCGATGAAGGAGAATAGCCTGAAATTCTGGAGCGGCCTATTTTGCTGATAAGCTGCTCCTTTTCATCTCTGTAAAGATAATAGCCTATGTGCTTCTTGTCCTCCGCGGCACATTCTATCAATTTCTTAGCTACCTGTATCTCGGATACCTTTAGTTTCTTGGAAATCTTCTCCACTTCATGACGGTAGCTGTCTCTGGAAGGAAAATCCATCCTAGAATATATATCCTCAGGGTCCTGCCGTAAAATCTGCTCAACCTGACTCAGCTCTTCAAATATAAGCTTCCAATCCAAGGTAGATATGAACCTCAGACTGGTTATGGAATTGCCCATTGAAACCTGTCTGGAAGCTTGCTCCTTGTGTTCCAGATGGGTAATGCTTTCTGAGTTGGTGTGCTGCTCTGACAGCCTTTCATCTATGTAATGTATTATGGGTGCAATTTCTATACCATGCTTTTTCAGCCTGTTGAGCAGGTGTTCTCCATAGGAAGGATTGATGGTTTCAAGATGCTTCATGCTTTCCTTTGCAATGCCAAGCAGCTCTTCAGGCTTCCTATCCTTATATGAAAGAAGCTGTTCTGCGAGCTTTTCGGCTTTATGCCACTGCTGCTGCGAGGATGCAATATTTTCGCATACATGTCTTATATGCTCGATAAGTGCCATTCTGACCATCATCGGTATGGTCCAGAGCTCACCGCTTGACAGCAATGACTGGGTCTGATAGGCTGTTACAAAGCCTACCAGCTGTTTGTCGTCAAATCTGCCGTCAGTATGTGAAACCAGCTCCAATGCTATCGCATAGACTCTGGGATACCCTTTCAATGCCCCTGATTTCAGCTTTGGCAGCTGAGAATAATATTTTCTTGACAGGTTTTGCCTGATCTCCTTTACCTGCTCTTCAACAATATAAAAGTTGTCCAACAGCCATTCTGCAGCCGGAGTGACACTGCTCCTTACATTGGAATATTCATTCAGGTCCTTGTACACAGAGGTTATGAACCTGAAATTCTTATTCATTCTGGTTTCAAGGCTGTAATACATTCTGGAGCTTTTTCCCACAGCATGCTTGCGCGCTATTTCCAAAGCATGCCTTTCCAGCTCTTCAGCATTCAGTATGGCATCATACACTTCCGGTTCATCTCTGTCTATGATGTATAACAATTTACCCAGCAGGTATATCAAAATTCCTGCAAGAACAACTACTGCGATATATATGAAATAAACTCCAGCACTCAATATAATCCTCACCATTCCTTAGTATTTGATACAATACTCTTTATTCTGTCAGTGAACTCAGCAGCAAGCTCCTTGGCATATTCCTCAGATGCCCCCTCTGCATAAATATTGCATACAGGTCTTTCACTGTCAGGAAGTATGAGAACCCACCCATTTTCACTGTTTATTCTTACCCCTTCAAAGAGTTCAATCTCTCTATTCTTATTTTCCTGTATGATTTCCCTTATAACCCTCCCCTTATGCTGCCAGTCACATTGCACCTCGTTTTTCTCCATATGAAAATGCGGAAGCTCATTTACAAGATCGTAAAGTATCACAGAATTGGCCGCCATAAAATCCAGCAGGCTCCCTACACCCCATATCCCGTCAAAATTGAGTATGTATTGAAATAGCGATTCTTCCAGCCCGGCTTTATGCTCAAACATCTCTTTCATAATAGCTGCAGGAGTGTTCTTGGTTCTGACAACCTCTATACTGTAACACTCCGCCATCCGCTCTATGACTCTTGAAGCGGTGTGCGGTACTATGAGCCTTTTATTCATTCCTGTTTTTAATATTATCAATGAAGTCAAAGCTAGCTGCTTATCCTTGTCCAGTATCCTGCCCTTGTGATCAATAAGCACTGCACTCTCTCCATCCTCATTAAGAACTACTCCCATACATGCCCCATACTTGACAGTAAGCTCTGCTATCCGGTTGTTAAATGCATTTGTCCCTCTCGTTATCCTGGAAAGCTTATGTTTTCCACTAAAGGTCTTTGTTTCCACAGAGCAGCCTAAATTTCTGAAGTATGCTGCAGCCAGATCAGATACTTGATCTGATTTGGAACCCACAACCAGCTTAAGATGTGAAGCCTTTATCTTGTCATAGTTTTTAAGCATATTGGCACCGTTTTGTATATAATAGTTCGCAAAATCTCCTGCCCTGACAATGTCTTTTATTCTATCTGCATTACATCTTTTGAAATCTTCCCTTATGAAGCTGTTTTCAATTTTCCTCTCAACAGTTCTGTCAATATTGATACCTTCGTTGTTTGAGAATTCCAGGTGCACTTTATTTTCTTCATTGTAGTCCTTCCAGATATGTACTCCGCCTTCAGCCTTATAGAATCTGACAGCGAACCTCATAATTGGCATAACCGCGTTTTCAATGCTTATGACTCCTATACCCGTAGACAGCACACCGGATATAAATGCTTCCCTTATTATCTCGGAAGCATTTGATCCATCACTGCTTACAATTATTCTGGAATTCTCCTTGATAGTGGACCCGAAGGCTGAGCCCAATCGTGACGCAAATTCCGGTGTCAGGCTTACATTTATATCTCCATTGACATCCCTGTAGCCAAACAGTGTTTTCGATGCTTTTGTACCCCATACCAGGTTCTCTGCAATTACTGCATCTTCGCCTATGACCTTTTCCGGCCATATCTTTATATCAGGTCTTATTATTGCCCCTGTTTCCAAGGTAGTATTACTTCCTATAACAGTGTTTTCAAAAAGATGAACACCGTTCTTTATCGTTACACCACTACAAATAACAGAACCTCTGCTTTGGGTGTTCCGGCCTATCTGTGAATTTTTCCATACTATACTCCTCTTTATAGAGGTAGCCTCTCCTATTTCTGTGTTATTTCCTATTATTGCAGCTTCTATTGCAGCCTTGCTCTTTAGTCTGCAATTATCTCCAATAAGTACCGGGGCTATGAGAGAGCAGCTGTCGTGTATATCTGTGTTTTCACCTATCCATATTCCTTTGCCGGACTCCCTGTATTTTATATCAGTCTTCACTTTTCCCATCAATATGTCAAAGTTGACTTCCTTATATACCTTAAGGTCACCGATATCATTCCAATAATCCCTCGTAACATAGCCGTACATCGGTATATTGTCCCTCAGGAGCTTTGGAAACAAATCCTTGCTGAAATCAAAATTGTCACCTTTTTTATAGTAATCAAGCACCTCAGGTTCAAGTATGTATATTCCGGTGTTTATAGTATCACTGAACACCTCTCCCCAGCTTGGCTTTTCAAGAAAGCTTGTTATTCTTCCACCGTCATCGGTAATTACAACTCCATATTCCAGTGGTATCGGCACTCTTTTCAATACCAGGGTAGCTTTTGATTCTTTGGATTTATGGAATTCCACTGCTTTTTCCAGATCTATGTCAGTCAAGGCGTCACCGCTTATGATTATAAATGTGCCCTCAAGAAAATCCTTTGCGTTTAACACACTTCCTCCGGTTCCTAAAGGAGTATGCTCAATATAATATTTAAGCTTTACATCATGGTCTGCCCCATCTCCGAAGTAATCGGTAACAACAGCAGGAAAGTATGCCAATGTTGCTGCAATATCCTTTATATTATGCTTTTTCAGCAGCTCTATCGTATATTCCATTACCGGCTTATTCAGCACAGGCACCATAGGTTTTGGTATGCCGCAGGTCACCGGTCTCAGCCTTGTACCTTCCCCACCGGCCATTATTACAGCTTTCATTCTGTCACCTCATAGTCATATTTTTGTTTATATCCCTTAAATTCCATACGCTGTAAACAGCACTATGCGATATTTTTCCCTAATGGCCGGATTTTATTATGGATATAGACAAAAAAGGTAAGAAGCAGGAGCGATTTGTGAATCGCTCCTGCTTCTCACCTTTTTAACTTAATTATTTTATCATGTTTTTCAGTATCCCAGGCACTGCATCCATTGCAGCTTTGACTTTGTCAGTATCCTTTATTCCCCCCTGGGCCATGTCCGGCCTTCCGCCGCCGCTTCCGCCCGCAAGCTTTGCAGCTTCCTTAATGACATTTCCTGAATGGACTCCTTTTGCAACGGCATCCTTTGAAGCCATTGCCAGCAGTACTGTCTTCTCTCCATCAAAGGATGACAGCATTATGAAGGAGGTCCCCAGCTTATCCCTTAGTTTGTCTCCCATTTCTCTCAAGCTGTCGATATTCATGTTGTCAAGCTTTGTAACAAGATACTTGACACCCTTTTCCTCTTCTGCACCGGCAACAAGCTCATCCAGCATTCCTACTGCCATCTGGGATTTGAGAATGGATATTTCCTTTTCGGATTCCTTAAGCTGCTTCAGCACTGCGTCGATTTTCTTTACGCTCTCGCTTGGATGCGCTTTAAGCCTGTCACACAGTTCATTCATCAGCTTTTCTTCTTCCTTCACATATTCATAGGCCTTATCACCTGTAACTGCCTCTATTCTCCTGACGCCTGCAGCTATGCCCCCCTCGCTTATTATCTTGAAGAAGCCTGCCTGGCTCGTAGTCTTCAGGTGAGTGCCTCCGCACAGCTCGACACTGTAATCTCCCATAGTTACTACTCTTACAACCTCACCGTATTTCTCACCGAAAAGTGCCATGGCACCAAGCTTTTTAGCTTCATCTACCGAGGTTTCCCTTACATTGACAGCATGGCTTTCAAGAATAGCTCCATTGACTTCCTTCTCTATCAGATCCAGCTCTTCCTTTGTCATGCTCTTGAAATGCGAGAAATCGAACCTTAAGCGGTCCGGAGTAACAAGGGAGCCGGCTTGCTCGACATGTGTCCCCAGATACTTTCTCAATGCCTTATGCAGCAAATGTGTTGTCGAATGGTTCCTGGCTATAGCCAGTCTTCTTTTGGTATCAATTTCTGCAATACAGGAGTCTCCCACTTTAATCTGTCCACTTACTACCTTGCACAAATGGGCGAACCTGTCTCCGGTGACTTTTTTACAGTCCTTTACCTCCAGCTCAAAGCCTTCTCCGATTATTCTGCCGGTGTCTGCGGATTGACCGCCGCTTTCTGCATAGAAAGGAGTAATGTCAAGTATTACATTTATTTTTTCCCCTTCTTTTGCTGAATCGGTCAGCTCATTCTCCCTGACTATGGCTTTAACTGCGGCTTTTGCTGTATTGTTTTCATAGCCTGTAAACTTGGTCTTTATACTCCAGTCAATCTTTGCATATATGTCTTCCTTCCAGCTCTCTGCGCTGCTGTCCGCCCTTGCAGCCCTTGCTCTTTCCCTTTGGCTCTGCATTTCCTTCTGGAAGGTCTCCTCATCAACCAAAAGACCCTGCTCCTCCAGTATATCCCTTGTAAGATCCAATGGAAAACCGTAGGTATCGTAAAGTCTGAAGGCATTTTCGCCGGACAGGGTATCAGCTTTTGTCAGCTTCAGCTCGTCAATATAGCCCTGAAGAATTGAAAGCCCCTGGTCCAATGTTTCATAGAACCTGTTTTCCTCTACGTCGATTATATTAAGAATATAATCCTTCTTTTCACGTAATTCGGAATACGCATCCCCGCTTACTTCAATAACCTTTAAGGCCAGACTGCAAAGAAACGGCTCAGTCAGTCCCAGCAGCCTGCCATGTCTTGCAGCCCTTCTGAGCAGCCTTCGAAGCACATAGCCTCTTCCTTCATTACTTGGAAGTATGCCATCGGATATCATGAAGGTTACCCCTCTTATGTGGTCTGTGATTACCCTTATGGATACATCCTTTTTTGCATCCTTGCCGTACTCCACCCCTGCAAGGCTGCAGATGCTGTTCAAAGCATACTTTATGGTATCAACCTCAAATATATTGTCAGCCTCCTGCATTATTGCAGATATTCTTTCCAGCCCCATGCCTGTGTCAATGTTTGGCTTTTCCAGCCTGTTGTAGTTGCCCTCTTCATCCCTGTCATACTGTGTGAATACAAGGTTCCAGAATTCAACGTACCTGTCGCAGTCGCAGCCCATTTTGCAG
>Ga0209643_1001316_pt1 | contig 24506 bp, 24 predicted proteins | sample AutmiccBRH37_all_FD_187383 | JGI IMG/M metagenome (GOLD analysis project Ga0209643, IMG submission 187383) | Deep subsurface microbial communities from Mt. Terri, Switzerland - Autotrophic microbial communities BRH/37_all (SPAdes) (version 2) | ecosystem: Environmental > Aquatic > Deep... | reverse complement strand
CTAGATCAATGGTTGGTTTGCCTAAATAAAATCCTTGTGCATATGACACTTCTAAATCTTGAACTGTTTGAAGTTCTCTGCTGTTTTCAATGTTTTCAGCAATTACTGTACTTCCTATATCTTTACCAATTGCTACAAGGTGTCTAATTACAGAACGTTTAGTTGTACTCTGATCGCAGCCTCTAACTATTGGGCCATCTAATTTAATAAAATCTGGCGTGGAATTGATTACCAAATGAATCCTATTATAGCCAGTAGCAATATCATCAATTGAATACCTGTAGCCCCATTTTCGTAGTTCCTTCAAAATTTTAAGGAAGCATTCCATGTCTACAATCTCCTCTACTTCCGTTATCTCTAGAACTACCTTATCTTTTGGTATATTCCTCTTAAACCAATTTGTGTGGTTTTTGAATAATAGTATTAATGTCGAAGGCCTAATATTCATAAAGAGTATACCACTAATTCTTGCTATATTTGAGATTGAGCTATTTATGCATTTAATATCGAATTCTACTGTTTTCCCTTCTTTTTCTGCTGTAGTAAATAGTTCTCCTGGTGAGAGACCTGTATGAGATCTAATCAAAGCTTCATACCCCATAATTTTCATATTATCTAAGGAATAAATGGGTTGATAAGCTGAATAAACAAGCATATTTACTGAACGTGATAGAAATAACATACAATTTTTCCCCTATCTTTAATTTGAGTATAATTTCTAAAGCATTACTACTTTAAGAGTAGTATCTTTTTAAAACACTTAATGAACCCTTGTTTTCGAGATTTTGTTTCCATATTATTTTCTCGAAACGTATAGTATAAAAGCCTTTTTTCTTCTTCACTAAGATGCACCTCTATTTTAGCCACTTTTTAATCACCCTTTCGGAATTATTCTAAGTTAAATTATATTTAAATGGGCACCCTGCCCTATGCTGCTATATAGAACTAGCCTCTAATAACTAACTTTACAAATCTAATCTGAATCACTACTCTTAATAATAAAAACATAGAGCTGGCAACATATCCAACCCTATGTTTTCATATTTAAACAAAATAATGGTTGGTAGCCTGGCGATCATAGCTGCACTTAACAGTTTTAGACCCATAGCTTTGCAGTCACTATCTTTCAATAGTTTTGCCTTTTTCAACTGTACTGTATTGATTTAATATAAGTACCACTAAATTCGATATTTCCTGTCTTTCCAGACCTTAATCGCATTTGGATTAATCATTCATTTACTCATAATTATTTTACTAACCTTCGTACTATCCACACTTTTATATACATTTTATAATTATAAACCAATTTTCTTGTAAAAGGATGACATATTTTGTCGAATCGCTAATAATTCAAGGATAGTAGCTTACGCTTCTCAATAAGTAGATGATGCTACACATGGACATGCCTTTACAGGGTTTCCCTATATTAAACTCTAAAGTGGTAAACTTTTTCGGTAGCATAACCTGGTAAACTACTTGGTTGTTATTAAAGGCCGTGCTGATAATACCATAAAAGAATATCAAAATCGAGAAACCAAGGCTCTTTTTATTTCTAGAAACAATAATCGTATTACTACAAGGGCCATACAAGACATTATCAAGAAGTATGTTAGTGCATCTGAATTGGATCCAGCAGAGATTTCTGCCCACAAGTTAAGAAATACGGCAGCTACACTTATGTATAAATACGGTAAGGTTGACATTATAAATTGCATTCAATTTTTACTTTCTCCAAAATTTAGTCATATCTTTTTTATCCTCAATATTATAAGCTACTATTTTATACAGCAAATCAAAATCCACTTTATCCGTCCATTTGATTCTAAATAACCCTTGCGTATGGGAATATCCTGCCTCCTCAATCTCTTTTTCAAAGAGACTAATGACTACTGGCTCAGGAGCCACAGCTATATGCCCTTTAGCAATACTAAAACCTATGATAAAAGTTCCATGGTTACTGAACATTGGCTCATTCCATTTTATCTCTTCTTTCAATTGAGGAAACTTCTCTTTAACATAATTTAAGATATCATCCATTCGCTCTCTTTTATCTGGATCATCAATACTATCTAAAAACGTTTGAAAGTCTTTCATGTTTAACTACTCCTTTTCTAATAATTTTTGTTAAATAAGTATTAAAAAACTGCTAACTTAGCAGTTAAATCACCTATTTTTCTTTTATTATTTTTTCCTTACCATTTCCATACCATTGAATACTCCGTTTCCCTAGTATCTTCATTTTCTTTTTCTTTTTCTATTATAAATCCATGCTTTTTATAAAACTTTATCGCTTTCAAGTTTTTAGCATAAACATCTAATCTTAAAAGGGGATAATTTTGCTTACATTTTTCAACCAATTTACTTCCTATTCCATTAGAATGATACTGGCTTAACACAAATAGTCCTGCAATATATGATTTGTCCACAATGCCTATAAATCCTTTTATTTCATTACCCTCTTCATAAATAAGAACTTCAGATTGTGGCAATAGTCTTTTTACAGAATCATAATTTTCCATCCAATAATTTTCGGATATATAATCATGAGCTTTTATATTCTCTTCAAGCCAAATTTTCATTACATTATCTATTTTAGATATAGTAAATTGTTTTATCATTACTAGTTCTCCTTGTTTAAAAAGCAGACTAATCTTCAAGTTGACCTATTATATTATACAACGATTATAATCACTATTGTTATACTATCAAATGTTCACCAACTCCTTATTATAGGATTAATTCATGTTCCAAAAGAGGCAACTCCTGCCCATGATCTGGTACAAAGTAGTCATCAATCTACTTCTTTCACAATTTAAGAATGAGGTGTCTTAACTTTTATCTTTTTTGCCTAAACTCCAAATTCCAATTAGCATACAACACATGCTAATTCCCCAATATAATCCAGCAATCCCCAGAAGTAAGGAATTCTCTTCTGATATCATAGCTTGAGGGATTTCAGGCTTTAACTTTTATATCTAATTCTCTCGGACCAGCCAGCTATAAACTGCGGAACCCTAGAAAACTAGACTCATAAAAACTTTTTCGTAATTCATAAGTTACATACAGAACAAAAAAACCAGACCGAAAGTGATCTGGTTTATTGGTACTATTATATTTTCTGGAGCCCACAATCGGATTTGAACCGATGACCTTCGCCTTACCATGGCGACACTCTACCTGCTGAGCTATGTGGGCCCATAATGAAAGGGGACACACCCCTCTTTATACTCAATATCTGTGTTAGGGGAATATCCCCACCAAATTGTCCTTAAAAGTGTCTTAAAATAAAAATTGGTTGCGGGGGAAGGATTTGAACCTACGACCTTCGGGTTATGAGCCCGACGAGCTGCCAGCTGCTCCACCCCGCAACGAATGTTGTTAGTACTTTTATTAAATTAGATTAAGACTGGTGGAGAGGACTGGATTCGAACCAGTGAAGGCTGAGCCAGCAGATTTACAGTCTGCCCCCTTTGGCCAACTCGGGAACCTCTCCAAGTAGCTGTCAGCTGTTGTTGCTCGCTGACTGACAAAACTTATTATATCACGCTGTTAATAGTAAGTCAACAATAATATGATGGCAATATCTGGATTATGCTTCCCTCTTCTCAAGGTATCTTTCTAGCTTCCTTTTAACCCTTTGAAGGGCATTGTCGATGGACTTAACATGTCTTTTTAATTCAAATGCTATTTCTTGATAGGATTTGCCTTCTAAATATGACATTAAAACCTTCCACTCAAGAGAACTTAATATTTCACCCATTTTTTCTTCAATATCACCAAATTCTTCTTGGCTAATAATTAATTCTTCTGGATCAGTAATTTTTGAGCCAGAAATAACGTCTAATAATGTTCTATCTGAATCTTCATCATAAATGGGCTTGTTAAGGGATACATAAGAATTAAGAGGAATGTGTTTCTGTCTTGTGGCAGTTTTAATAGCTGTGATAATTTGCCTGGTAATGCACAGTTCAGCAAAAGCTCTGAATGAAGAGAGCTTATCGCATCGAAAATCTCTAATAGCTTTGTAAAGACCAATCATGCCTTCTTGAATAATGTCTTCTCTGTCTGCTCCGATTAGAAAATACGACCTTGCTTTAGCTCTAACAAAATTTTTGTATTTAGTGATTAAATACTCCTGAGCTGCATCGTCTCCTGCCTGGGCAATTTCCACAATGTCTTCATCAACCAAAACTTCGTAGCTATGATAAATATTGCTTTGAGCATTTACACTCATGGCATCGCCTCCACCTGAAGTTTAAATAAAAAGGTATTTCTATGATAAATACCTTGAAAGTATATTTATTTATAAATACCCTCATCACAACTATACGCAAGTCTTGTACACAACTTGCCTAAAACTTTACGGAGGCAAACAAATTAATTAGTTTGTCCATCTCACCGCCATAATTATACATTAAAATGTGCATGAAATCAACTTTATTTTGCCTAAGGTTGTCTTCGGCGCCACTCTTCTAGCTTTTTTTTAACTTGATCCTGGAGGCGATCTTCAATTGATTTTACATTTATATCACTATTTTTAGTTTTTTCACTAACTATTTCTTCTGCTGCTGCCAGCCTATATAGTAACTCCCTAGAGGTCATCCTTAAAGCACCTTTGCCCATGATAATCCTCTGCTCGTTCCAATCATTGGTTACAACTGTTATACTACTTCTTGCTGGGAGTTCTCCGATCATTCTTTCAATTAATGTGTCCGCTGTTTCCCCTGCTTTAGTATAAACAACCTGCACTTTACCTTGACTAGAGACATTCCTCATTTTTGCCTTTGACAAATAGGCATCATAAACAACAATTACATTTATATCCTGAGTTCCCTGATAGTTCTGTAACATCTCAACCAGTTTATCCCTAGCCATTTCTAAATTATCATTCTTAAGATTGATTAAGATAGGCCAGTTGTTTATAACATTATAGCCATCTACTATTAGATACTCCACCAACATAAATCACCACTTATTACCTCTCTGCTGTTATATTCTTTGCTTCAACGCCTCATATAAGCATACAGATGCAGCGACAGACGCATTTAAAGAACTAATATTACCAACCATAGGTAATTTAGTCAGAAAGTCACACTTTTCCTGGACTAGACGACTAATACCCTTGCCTTCACCGCCAACCACTAGAACAAGTGGCATCTTCAAATCTACCTCATAGATAGTTTTTTCACCTGAAGCTTCACAACCAACTACCCAGAAACCCGCTTCCTTTAAAGCATCTATAGTTTGGGATAGGTTTGTAACCCGTGCAACTGATACGTATTCAACTGCACCAGCACTAGCCTTACTAACAATGCCAGTCAACCCAACATTTCTTCTGTTGGGTATCACAACTCCCGCTACACCTACTGCATCACAAGTTCTAATTATGGCTCCCAAGTTGTGAGGATCTTCTATCCCATCTACCATTAATATTATAGGCGATTCAGATAATGGTTTTTTCTGAATAATTTCTTCCAGGGAAGCATACTCTTTTGCTGCTACCATAGCTATGATGCCTTGATGGTTATTAGTTTCAGCTAGGTCATTAATTTTTGTTTTACCAACATTTTGAACAGGGATCTTATTTTTTTTTGCAATACTTATTATTGTACTTAAAACCCTGTCTTTGGTAAGATTTTCACCTATGAATATTTTATTAACTTCTCTGCCAGCCTTTAATGCTTCTAAAACTGAGTTTTTCCCTTCAATAGTCTCATTCATTTACTACACCTCTATTGTTAGATTGGGCTAGTATTTTCCTTGACTTTATTGTTCACATATTTAACAAAGCTATATTGAATATGATCATAGTTTTTCATTTCACTTGTAGATACTTCTTCCCATGCCTCAAGTTTATCTAAATTAATAAAGTATTTATCAGCGACATATGTATTCTGAATTTTAGTCACGTAGGCTTGCGAACAAAATGGTAGTAATTGAGCGTAAATTGATTCGCCCCCTATTACAAACACATCATCTATTGGGTAATTCGCAATAGTGCTAAATAATTCATCCAATGAGCGGCAGATAGTTAGATTTTCATTTTCAAATTTCTCATTTTTGCTAAGCACAACATTTAGCCTATCCTTCAACGGCTTTTTCCCAGGTAATGATTCAAATGTTTCCCTTCCCATAATGACGACTTTTCCCAATGTCTTCTCCTTGAAGAACTTCAAATCTTCTGGAATCCACTGTAATAATTCCCCTTTGTAACCAATCCCCCAATATAAATCAACAGCAACAATAGCTTTCATTAGGTTTCTCCTTTATATAGCCACAGGAATATTTCTTATTTGCGGGCCACTTTGATAGTTGTCTAAAACAAAGTCTTCTACTTTAAAATCATAAAAATCTCTTTTCTCTAAATTAATCAGCAATTTTGGGGCTGGATATGGGGTTCTTGTAATCAGTTCAGAAATTAGAGGTATATGTCTATCGTATATGTGTGCATCTGCAATAACGTGAACTAGTTCGCCAACCTCAAGGTTGTTTACTTGAGCTAAGATATGTACCAAAATTGCATACTGCGTGACATTCCAGTTATTTGCAACAAAAATATCTTGAGAACGTTGATTTAGTATAGCATTTAGCTTTTTGTCAGTAACATTAAAATTCATACTATATGCACAAGGATAAAGGTTCATCTCATGTAAGTCACTATGATTGTACATATTAACAATCATTCGTCTGCTATATGGATTATGCTTTAAATCGTACAGCAGCCTGTCTACTTGGTCAAATTCCCCCTCAGGATATTTATGCTTTATTCCTAATTGATAACCATATGCCTTCCCAATTGTACCATCCTTATTAGTCCAGCTATCCCAAATATTGCTATTAAGATTCTTAATGTTATTAGATTTTTTTTGCCATATCCAAAGTATTTCATCGATTGCGGCTTTTAAATTCGTCGGCCTTAATGTAAAAATTGGAAACTCTTCAGAAAGATTATACCTATTAACAACCGCGAACTTTTTAATGGTATGAGCTGGGGTCCCATCTTCCCATTTAGCTCTTACGTTTTGACCTTCAGACGAACTACCATTCTCAATGATATCTTTGCTCATTGCAATGAAAATATTATCAGCTATACTCACATAACTTACCTCGCTCTTTCAATTTACTTTTTTGCGCTTAGACAATTATGCTTCCTTCTCTAAGTCTAACATATTTAGTATCTCCATTAACCTTTCCTTTTTGTTCTGTAAATATAAATATCCAAGAATGCTTTCAAGTCCTGTACTATATCGATAATCTGAAACATCTGCATTCTTTGGTACGGCTGACTTTGTGTTCCTACCCCTTTTCATTATTCTTATTTCATCCTCTGTAAGTTCTTCAGTAATTTTTCGCAGAAAATCAGCCTGTGCAGATGCCTTGACATATTTTACTGACTCACGATGTAACTGATTAACTTTTGATGGGCCTCTAGAAACCAAATGAGTTCTAACATATAGTTCATATACAGCATCACCAATATATGCCCATACTAGCGGATTCATTAAATCTGGATTAGCATCCTTTGTTAATATATTAAAATCTAAATCCATTTTCATACTCCTCTTTTTTTACACTAATTTCCATTTGGTGCCCTGGGGACTATCCTCCACGACAATACCTTTTTCCTTTAGGGAATCCCTTATTTTATCAGCAATTGCCCACTGTTTTTGTTGACGAGCATCGGAACGAAGCTGTAATAGTATTTCCATTAAATCATCTACTAGACCATCACTTGAATTTGAATTATCAGCTGTGTCTCCTTCTATATCAAATAGCAACCCTAAAACCGTGCCTCCAAGCTGTTCCAATGCTGAATCTGCTCTCCTTAGAGCGACCTTTGTTTTAGAGGTGAGTATAAAGGAAGCAGAATTTATAACACTATTCATTTCCCTAGTAAAGTCAAACAAAGCTGCAATTGCTAAAGCAGTATTAAAATCGTCATCCATTGCTTCAGAAAATTTTCTTTCTAGATCATCAACTATTGTAAATATTTCCTTTGTCTCATTTTCTTTTTGCTCTTCAGGGCTATCCAGAAGTTCTGTTAAAGCTGTTTTAAGATTTTTAATCTTTTCTAAACTTTTAGTGGCAACCACAAGTTTTTGATCATCAAAATCCAATGGACTTCTGTAATGTGTAGCCAGTAAATAGAACCTAACTGCATCTGGAGAGAATTTCTCTAATATCTCCCTAACTAAAAAGAAATTCCCGAGAGATTTTGACATCTTTTCTTGATTTACTGTTATAAAGCCGTTATGTAACCAATATTTGGCAAACCCGCAGTCGCAAGCCTTTGATTGGGCTCTTTCATTTTCATGATGAGGAAATACTAAGTCATGTCCACCACCATGAATATCAAAATGCTCTCCAAGGTACTTCAGAGACATGACTGAACATTCAATATGCCATCCCGGTCTACCCTCACCCCATGGACTTGACCATGATAGTTCTCCCGATTTCGCTTTCTTCCATAATGCAAAGTCCAATGGATCTTTTTTTCGTTCATCAACCTGAATCCGAGCACCAGCCTTTAATTCATCCAAACTCCTGCCTGACAGTTTCCCATAGTCTTTAAAATGCCTTACATCAAAGTAAACATCTCCTTCTACTTCATATGCTTGTTCTTTTTTTATTAGTTTTTGGACCATCAGAATAATATCATCAATGTGATCACTAACCTTGGGATGGATGTCAGCCCTTCTTACATTAAGTCTATCTGCATCTTTAAAATATGCTTGAATATACTTTTTAGCTAGCTCTAGTGGAGGTATTTTCTCATCCTTTGCTTTATTAATAATTTTGTCATCAATGTCAGTAAAGTTTTGTATATACATAACATTATATCCTTTATATTCAATGTAGCGCCTAATAGTATCAAAAACAACTATAGGTCTAGCGTTACCCAGGTGAATATAATTATAGGTGGTAGGTCCACATACATACATTTTAACCTTCCCAGGGGTAATTGTTTCCATTATTTCCTTTTTTCTTGCTAATGTATTATATAATTTAATCATTACTGCCTTCCTCCAGTTCTTTTATTCGGTTTTCCAGCTTACCTAGACGGTCTTCAAGACAGTCTATCATTTCCGAGATAGGATCTGGTAATTTACCATGGTTTAAATCTATAGAATGTTGAGTTGTTATTTCACTACAGTCAATCTTACTGCCATCCATCTTAACTATCTTACCAGGAACCCCAACTACTGTACAATTAGGGGGAACATCCTTTAGAACTACTGAGCCTGCACCAATCTTAACATCGTCTCCGATAGTTATGGAGCCTAAGACCTTAGCACCTGTGCTTACAACTACATTATTGCCAATTGTAGGATGCCTTTTACCCTTTTCCTTGCCAGTACCTCCTAGAGTTACTCCTTGGTATAGGGTAACATTAGAACCAATTTCTGTAGTTTCCCCAATGACAACACCCATTCCATGATCTATAAAAAGTCCATCCCCAATCTTTGCACCTGGGTGAATCTCTATACCAGTAAAAAATCTACTTATTTGTGAAAGAAATCGTGACAATACCAAAAAGTTCTTTTTATATAGATAATGGTTAACCCGATGCATTAAAACTGCATGTAATCCAGGGTAATTCAATATTACTTCTAAGACACTTTTTGCTGCAGGATCCCTTTCAAAAACTATCTGAACATCTTTTCTGACTCTCTTAAACATAGAATCCCCCATTTTTTGAGATTAATTAGCTTCTCCCCGTATTCTTCTAACATTGGCTTCATACCAGCTTCGAGATGCTAGAAGTATGTCCCCAACTATACAAAAAAATCCTTCGCTTATTTCAGAGGCGAAGGATTCCCGCGGTTCCACTCTGTTTGGATAGAAAACATCCCAACTTATTAGCCAATAACGAGGCTAACCGCAACTGCCTATAAACAGGATTCTTGACTTCAGGTGGAGTGTTTACTCCATTTGAAGGTTAGAAACCGTTATCCAGGGACGTAGCACCGCTTATCTCCCACTTACGCCAAAAGCTAGCGGTGATAGTCATCGGACAAAATCCATTTTCAGCAGTTAGGTTTCTAGGTGCATTCGTCGGCTTAGACCGGATCCTTTCAGCCAAAAGGGATCCTCTCTGTAGGTTATAGACCGATTACCCTCCTAGTCATTACCTTTAGTGATTTTTTGTTTCACATTATAAGGGTTTAGATACTACATGTCAACAACTTTAGCTATTATAATATATTATTTATTTTCTACTTATTATTATATTTGAGACATGGAGTTTTGTATCCTATTTGCTATTCTTTCTGGTCCTAAAAGGGGAATCAAATCATGCATTTCTGGTCCTTTAGTCTTTCCTGTGAGGGCAACCCTAACCGGCATGAAAACCTTTTTACCCCCAAGGCTTAAATCTGTGCAGATTTCTTTTAACATAGCTTTTACGCCTTCTGGATTTAGTGCTCCTTTTTCAATCTTTCTCTGTAAAAGCTGGAGAACTTGTGGTACTTGCTCACCCTTTAATGCTTCGATGGCCTTATCATCCTCTACTTTAAATTCATCATTAAAATAAACATCCACATGCTCTGTAATCTCAGCCATATAGGCAATATATTTTCTAGCTACACTTACAACCCCTTGGAGCCACATCTCCTTCTCTGAGTCTATGTCTGCATGGATATATCCAGCTTCTTGAAGGTAGGGTATTGCCATTTTGGTAATCATGTCAATAGCGGTGTTACGAATATAATAACCATTAAGATGATTTAACTTCTCAATATCAAATACTGCAGGGCTTTTCGAGACCCTATCTAATGAAAATTTTTCAATAAGTTGTTCCATTGAAAAGATCTCCTCTTCCCCTTCAGGGGACCAACCCATCAAAGCTAAGAAATTTATAAGGGCTTCTGGTAAATAGCCTTTCTTTCTATATTCCTCTACTGAAGTATCCCCATCTCTCTTACTCATCTTGGAGCGGTCTTTACCCAAAATCAAAGATACATGAGCAAATGTAGGTATTGGTAACCCCAGGGCTTTATATAGCAGAATTTGACGAGGTGTATTTGTAAGGTGTTCCTCACCCCTAATAACATGGGTTATTTCCATAGTGGCATCATCTAAAACAACTGCGAAATTATATGTAGGTATCCCATCAGACTTTACAATAATAAAGTCACCAATGCCATCCGATTCAAAAGTTACAATACCTCTAACCTTATCATCTATTCTAATGGCCTCACCTTCTGGTACCCTAAAACGGACTACGCTTTTACGATTTTTTGCAAGTTCTGCCCTTTCTTCTTTCGTCAGACTTCTACATTTGTTAAGATATCTAGGAAGCTCTCCATTTTGTCTACACAATTCCCTTTGTTCCTCTAACTCTTCCTCTGAACAATAGCATTCATAAGCCTTACCAGAGTCTAATAACTGTTTAACATATTTATCATAGATACTAAGTCTCTCAGTTTGCCTATACGGCTCATAAGGACCTCCAACATCTATCCCTTCATCCCAGTCTAATCCCAGCCAATTTAACGAGCCTTTAATATTATCTTCTGACTCCCTACTGGAACGTTCTAAATCCGTATCTTCAATCCTTAGTACAAGGGTGCCCCCTAAACCCTTTGCAAATAAGAAATTAAAGAGAACTGATCTGGCACCACCAATATGTAAAGGTCCTGTTGGACTAGGTGCAAACCTTACCCTGACCTTTTCTTTCATAATAATTCCTCCTTGTATACTTGTCTGTCTGCCTCATAACTGGGCACCTAATATCACAATTTTGAAGTCAGAAATAATTATATCATCTGCCATCTATCGGTACAACAGATGCTATGGACATAACTGCGATTCCTTCTTCTTTTCCCACAAAACCTAGCCCTTCAGTTGTGGTGGCTTTCACATTTACACAATTCTCCGGTACATCAAGACATCTGGCAATATTATAAATCATTTTAGGTATAAAGGATGCTAACTTTGGTTTCTGACATAAAATGGTTGTATCCAAGTTGTTAACCTTGTAGCCTTCTTCTAAAAGTATTTTATCCACTTTATCTAATAGCATCAAACTATCTGCACCTTTGTATTTTAAATCTGTATCCGGAAAATGATGCCCTATATCTCTTGAGGCTACCGCCCCTAACAAGGCATCCATTATAGAGTGGAGAAGTACATCTGCATCGGAATGTCCATCTAGACCCTTAGGATAATCAATCCTCACTCCACCTAGAATAAAATCTCGACCTTCAACTAATTTATGTACATCATAACCTATCCCAAAACGCACTTATAATATACCTCCTTGCTTTACTAGGTATTCTGCATAATCTAGATCTTCCTTGGTAGTAATTTTAATATTTCTATACTCTCCCAGAACTATCTTGACTAGATGGCCATATGCTTCCACCAAGGAAGCATCATCTGTTCCTTGAAATCCTTCCTTAAAAGCGTTATTGTAGCACTTTTCCAATAAACTTTTAGAAAAAACCTGAGGTGTCTGTACTGACCACAGGGAACTTCTTTCTAGTGTGTTTTGAACATACCCATCAGGCTTAGCTTGCTTTATAGTATCCTTTACGGGTACAGCAACTATTGCAGCACCTTTTTTAATCCCTGTCTCAATGGCCTCTTCTAGAACCTTCTGGGATAAAAAAGGTCGTGCACCATCATGCACGACCACAAATTCTGAATCCTTAGGTACAGCTTGTAAGCCATTATATACTGATGCCCCTCTGGTATCTCCACCTGATACAACATTTAAGACTTTTTGTATGGAGTATTCTTTTATTAGACCTTTGCAGAAATCGACATCAGTTGCTGGAACCACTAGAACCGTTCCATTAATCTTGTCTTGTTTTTCCATTACTTCTAATGTGTATATCAGTAGTGGTTTATTATTTAGAGTTAGGTACTGTTTTTTAACCTGAGTCCCCATTCGGCTACCAAAGCCAGCTGCTACCACTATACTAGTTACGTAAGGCACCTGCTTTCACCTCTCCCCAGGAAGACTTGGTACCATTGTTATTCTTCTCGGCACCCTTTGGTTTAGCAAAAATCATTCTACCAGCAGCCGTTTGTAAAACACTTGTCACTATAACATGTATAGTTTGGTTAATATATTTTCTTCCATTTTCAACTACTATCATAGTACCATCATCAAGATATGCTACTCCCTGACCACTTTCTTTACCGTCTTTTATCACTTGAACTACCATTTCTTCTCCAGGTAGAACAATTGGTTTTACTGCATTAGCAAGTTCATTAATATTTAATACCTTTACACCTTGCAATTCTGCAACCTTATTTAGATTGTAGTCATTTGTAACCACCTGACCATTTAGCATCTGAGCAAGTCTGACAAGTTTACTGTCCACTTCTACCACATCCGCAATATCTTCCTCATAGATTTGAACCTTAATATCCAGTTCTTTGCGAATTTTATTGAGGATGTCTAAGCCTCTTCTTCCCCTATTCCTTTTTAATGCATCAGACGAATCAGCAATATGTCTCAATTCTTCAAGTACAAAACCAGGGATAAGAAGAGTTCCCTCAACAAAACCAGTTTTGCAAATGTCTGAAATACGGCCATCTATAATGACACTTGTGTCTAGTATTTTATATCCATCATTTTTGGATACTGACTTAACTTGCTTGTCTTTCCCAAACTTAAAAATATTTGTTACGGAAAGAATTTCATCTCTTTTCTTTGTTCCTACACTCCAACCTACATAACCAAATACAACACTAGTAATCATTGGTATATAGTCCCCAACGAAAGGGAGCGCAGAAAATGAAACGCCTAATAAATTGGCTATAATAAGTCCAATAATAATACCTATAACACCTGCAACTATATCATACGTAGGTGTTTTTTGCAGTTTCACTTCAAGCCATTCTGTTAATTGAATTATGCTATTGATGATTAATGGTGCAATGGTAAAACCAATTAATGCTGTGACTATGGTGATAAGGCCTGCTATTGCCCATTTTACCTGCTGGGGTATGTCACCTGTGAAGTTTAAATCTAATACATACACAGTTACGGAAAAACTCACAGCCGCAATGATTAATGCAATAATTATTCTAGCTATTTTTTTGAACATTAGTTCACCTCCTTCTTATAGTTTAACTAGCTACTGCAACTATTATACAAATATCTGGAAATAGGTGCAAGAAGTATCTGTTTCTTTAGACAAATAAAAAAAGGAACTGTTAGTTAGTTCCCTTCTAAGCTAACACTTTCTGTATCATAGTTTCCACTTGTTCTTCACCCACATCATTGACTAATACTAGTTCACTAACCAGAATACGTTTGGCACTCTCTAACATCTTTCTTTCACCTGTGGATAAACCCTTATCTTTGTCTCTAATAGCTAGATTTCGCACGACCTCGGCGACTTCAAAAATATTTCCACTTTTTATCTTATCCATGTTAGCTCTAAATCTTTTATTCCAACTAACATTCATCGTGCTATTTCGGTCTTGTAGAATTCCCATTACTTCAGACATCTCTTGTGAATTTATAACTTGACGCAACCCAATATCCTGAACATTATCCATGGGAACCATAACCTTCATTTCGCCGATTGGAATCTTCATTATATAATAACTTCTTATTTCTCCTAAAACTTCTCTCTCTTCAATGGATTCTATTATTCCTGCCCCGTGCATGGGATATACAACCTTGTCGCCGACTTTAAACATTCGTTTACCTCCATGGGGTAATCATAGTATATCATAAGTATACCAGTTAGGATGAATTTATGTCAAATAGCAATTATTATATCATAAGCATTAAAAACCTGTCAATCAGCCTAACGCTATTTTTTTTGCAGTTATTTAATGCAAGTTAATACTGGGTTTAATCACATATCTTTGAATTCAAATAATATGCATCTTTTAAACTGGTAATATCTTATTCTTTCATTTCATTGACAAGACAAGTCTTTTGTCAGTATAATTAAAATACAAAAGCTATTGAAGCAATTTCAAGCAAGGATCAACCTAGCAAAGGAGTGAAAGAATGGATCAGGAAATATGTAAAGATTTTCAAGAAACAGTTGCGCAATTCACAATAAGACACAAGAGCATTCTTGATATACTATCTAAGACAGATGAGGCAAGTGCTAAGGTTAACCGTGCTACAATTAAAGCAGTTACTCAATGCGGATGTATCGAAATTGAAGCTAAAAAACACCAATGGCCTGAAGAAATAGATATTCTGGATCTCAAAAATATGCTTGCCAATGATTTATGTGGACAACTATGTCCTGATTGTCAGGATATTATTGAGACTGAGGTTGGCAAACTTCTGTTTTATATTACAGCTCTTTGTAATACTCTAAAATTAAATCTAGATGATATTCTAGTTAAGGAAAACTCAAAGGTACTTACTCTGGGAAAGTTTAATTTTAGATAGTATTAGTACATATAAAGGTTCATATTGTTATGGGCCTTTTTTGATTCTACCCACCAAAAATTATATTAAGTGCTTCTTCAACTCTATTTACTCCAATTAACTCTATTTTCCCAGGGTTAATATTATTGAGATTTCTTTTTGGCAAAATGCACCTTTCAAAACCTAATTTTTCCCCTTCTATTATCCTTTTTTGGGCGTCTACAATACCTCTTATTTCACCGGTCAAACCTACTTCACCAAATATAAGAGTATTAGGATCTACCACCTTGTTTTTAAATGCCGAAGCAATCGCAATACAAATACCAAGGTCCAGGGATGGCTCACTTGAACGTATTCCTCCAGCTATATTAAGATAAACATCTTCAGTAGCAAGATTAAGTCCTACTTTTTTGTCTAGAACTGCAATCATAAGTAGTGCTCTGTTTAATTCTATTCCAGTACATAACCTCCTCGGATTTCCGTAAGGTGTAGAACTGACCAATGCTTGGATCTCTAGTAAAATTGGCCTAGTTCCTTCTAAAGAACATACTACCGCAGTACCACTACTACCTAATGGTCTTTCTGATAGAAATAGCTGTGACGGGTTGTAGACTTCTTCTAGGCCAACTTCAGTCATACTAAAAACTCCGATTTCATTTGTTGATCCAAATCTATTCTTTACTGAGCGCAGAATTCGAAACTGATGGTGTTTATAGCTTTCAAAATATAGCACAGTATCAACTAAATGCTCTAAAACCCTCGGCCCAGCAATACTTCCTTCTTTTGTAACGTGGCCAGTAAGAATAATCGGCGTGTTTAATTGTTTTGCCAGATGCATCAGCTTGGCTGAGCATTCTCTAACTTGACCTACGCTTCCAGGAGCACTTGGAAAGTCAGGTAAAAATACCGTTTGAATCGAATCCACAACCACCAAACTGGGGGCAACCTCTTGAATCAATTCTATTACTACTTCAACATTATTCTCTGCAGAAATCAGCAGAGTCTCTGACTCGATTTTTAGCCTAGTAGCCCTAAGTTTTATTTGACTAACGGATTCTTCAGCGGAAATATAGAGAACCTTCCCATAACTGGTGGCTACTTTACCACAAGCTTGTAATACTAATGTTGATTTACCTATTCCAGGATCTCCACCGACTAACACCAAGGAACCTGGTACAATCCCGCCACCAAGCACTCTGTCTAATTCAGGGATATTGGTAAGAAATCTTTCGTCTTCATTAGCAGCAATCTCAGACAATGAAAGTGGTTTAACTGCTGTAGACACCACTTGTTTATTTGTTTTTGCAAGGGGCATTTCTTCAACAAGACTATCCCACTTATCACAGTCAGGACATTTTCCCATCCATCTCGGGGATACACTTCCGCATTCTTGACAAACATACCTTACTTTTTTCACCCCACAACCCCCATCTGTTTCCTTTTCTTATAGACTAACAAAATACCTCGTAGAAATAAAGTGAAACTTGGAAATCATGCCCACAGAGTGCATCCTTGATAGATAGACTAAAAGCACCTCATTTAAGGTGCCTTTAGTCTATATCTTTTCTAACTCCAATTTATCGTCTACCACTTTAATAAATACCTTATCTCCTGGTTGATATTTACCTTCCAATAAGCCTTCAGATAAATTGTCCTCTACTAGTCGCAAAATAGCTCTTCTTAGAGGCCTTGCTCCAAACTTTTCATCAAATCCTTCTTCGGCTATCTTTTTCTTACCTTCCTCTGATGCTTCAACTAGAAAACCTTTCTCTTTCAACCTCTCATTAAGCTCCTCAAGCATCAAATCAACTATCTGCAAAATATGCTCCATCTTTAGTGAATGGAAGACTATAGTTTCATCTATTCTATTTAAAAACTCAGGTCTAAATGTTCTCTTTAAGTCTTCCATTATTCTTGATTTCATCTTTTCATAGTTGCTCTCATCTGACTGAACAGCAAACCCCATAGTAGCTTCTTTACGAATTAAATCAGCTCCCACATTAGAAGTCATGATTAATACAGAGTTTCTAAAGTCTACAACTCTTCCTTTAGCATCAGTTAATCTTCCATCTTCTAAGACCTGAAGTAATATATTAAATACTTCAGGATGTGCTTTCTCGATTTCATCTAAGAGTACAACACTATATGGTTTTCTTCTAACAGCCTCTGTAAGTTGACCTCCTTCATCGTATCCCACATACCCTGGAGGAGCTCCAATCAATCTTGAAACTGTGTGCTTCTCCATATACTCTGACATATCCAGCCTTACTAGTGAAGCTTTATCTCCAAATAATGACTCAGCTAGTGCACGAGCTAGCTCTGTTTTGCCTACCCCTGTAGGCCCCAGGAAAATAAAGGAACCAATCGGCCTCTTGGGGTCTTTTAATCCCGCCCTTGCCCTCCTTACAGCTCTGGCAACTGCTTTTACAGCTTCATCCTGTCCTATTACTCTTTCATGGAGTATTTCCTCTAATTTAAGAAGTCTGTCTGTTTCTTCTTGCTTAAGATTAGCTACAGGAACTCCAGTCCAGCTCGAGACAATTTGTGCTATATCTTCACCAGTAACCTCCATGGTGTCTTTACCCTTTTTGGCAATCCATTGAGTTGACATTTCTTCCAATTTTTCTTTGATTTGTTTCTCTTGATCCCTAAGGTTGGCTGCTTTTTCAAAGTCTTGACCGTTTACAGCTTCTTGCTTTTCCTGTTGGATAAATTCTAACTTGTTTTCAAATTCCTTCATTTCTGGTGGAGCCATATAAGATGCCAAATGCACCTTAGAAGCAGCCTCATCTATCAAATCTATTGCTTTGTCTGGTAGAAACCTTTCTGTAATGTATCTATCTGACAGCTTAACAGCAGCCTCTATTGCTTCATCCGTAATTTTAGTTTTATGGTGTGCTTCATATTTATCTCGCAAGCCCACAAGAATCAGTACAGCTTCTTCCTTGGAAGGTTCATTCACCTTAACAGGTTGAAATCTCCTTTCCAAAGCTGCATCCCTCTCGATGTACTTTTGGTATTCATCTAAAGTTGTAGCTCCTACACACTGCAGCTCACCTCTTGCTAATGCTGGTTTTAAAATATTTGCAGCATCAATGGCACCTTCAGCAGCTCCGGCCCCAATTAACGTGTGTAGTTCATCAATAAACAGAATCACATTTCCTGAATCACGTATCTCCTGCATTACTTTTTTTAATCGTTCCTCAAACTCACCCCTGTATTTAGACCCCGCAACCATGCCAGACAAATCAAGGGTAATTACTCTCTTACCTTTTAGAAGCTCAGGAGTTTCACCAGAAGTAATCTTTTGTGCCAAACCCTCAGCTATTGCCGTTTTCCCAACCCCTGGTTCACCTATTAGTATGGGATTATTTTTAGTTCTACGACTTAAAATCTGAATAATTCTTTCAATCTCCTTGCTTCGTCCAATTATAGGGTCTAGCTTATCTTCCTTTGCCAACTGTGTTAAATCTCTTCCATACTGATCTAAGGTAGCAGTTTTTGTTCCGTTACTCCCCTGATTAAAGCTATCATTGTTTTTAGCCTGGTTATTGCTAAAAATATTCCCAAATGGGCCTTGCAATCCTTGATTCCCTCCAGAATATCCTCCAAAACCACCAAGCAATTTCATTACCTGCATTGTAAGCTTCTCATCATTCACATGTAATTTAGCAAGCACTTTCGATGCTACACCTTCTCCTTCCTTAAGTAATCCTAAAAGAAGATGTTCTGTCCCAATATATTTTACACCCAGGTTTCTAGCCTCTTCCGATGCCAATTCAATTACTTTTTTTGCCCTTGGCCCAATATGAATCTCTTTCCCGGGAGTTATAGGATTTTTTTGCCCTGCAAGCTGTATTGTTTCTTCTCTAACAGTTTCTAGATCTACTCCTAAAGAACTAAGAGCTTTAGCTCCAATACCTTTACCCTCCTTAAGAATCCCTAATAGCAGATGTTCAGTATCTAATGTGCTTTGACCTATAGCAGCAGCCTCCTTATGTGCAAGGCGCAAAACCATTTGGGCTTTTTCTGTGAATTTATTTAGCATTTCATATTACCTCCTTAACAAATCTCTAATTATTTGTGACCTATTGATATCTCTTTCCATTGGTGACATTTCCTTACCCATGGAGTACTGAAGATATGCGGGCTGCATGCTAACCATGGCTTTAGTAAAAATGGTAGGATCAATGCCCTCCAAAATTTTCAAATCAATTCCCAGTTTCATATCAGACAATAGTGATAATGCTTCCTCAGAGGTTATTACCCGCGCATTAGTCAATATTCCATAAGCTCTACAAACTTTATCAGAAAGAATAGGTTCAATCTCTCTTGCTAAAAGCTCCCTAGCTGCTTTTTCTTGATCAATAATTTTTAGAACAACACTATACAGGTTATTTATAATTTCATCTTCGCTTCTGCCTATGGTTATTTGATTTGAAATTTGAAAAAGATTACCTACTGCTTCTGTCCCCTCTCCATAAATGCCCCTTACCACAACACCAACCTGTGATAATGCGGATAGAATTCTACTGGCTTGTTTAGTTAATACTAACCCGGGCAAGTGTAGCATTACTGATGCTCTTAATCCAGTACCCACATTTGTTGGACACGATGTTAGGAAACCATACTTTTCATTAAAAGCTATATCCAACTTTTCTTCCATTAAGTCATCTATTTGATCTGCAATTTTATAAGCTTCAAATAAATCTAATCCAGGCAAAATAGCCTGAATTCTTAGATGATCCTCTTCAATAACCATGATGCTAATTGATCTATTTTCATTAATTAGAACTGCACCCTTACCACTATCAGCATGTTCTGGGCTAATAAGATGCTTTTCAACTAATATCCGTTTTTCTAAACTATTTAGATCTTTTAATAGCCAAAAATCTAACTTTGGTTCTATTGCTTCAATCGTCTTTTCAATCATATTAAATTGTATATCAATATCTTCCTGTTTCATTAGATGTGGAAAGGGTAAATCTATTAAATTTCTAGCTAATCTTATCCGAGTTGAGACTACAACATCCGAGTATTGACCTTCCCCTGCGATCCACTTTTCTTCTAAAGAAATCAATTTTTCTTTATGCATTATATTTCCCCTTTCGGTTCAATACTTTTCTCCAAATCCCTAATTTTATCTCTTACTTCTACGGCTTTTTCAAACTCTTCTTCTAATACAAGGCTTTGTAGTTTGTTTCGCAAAGATTTAATTTCCTGCTTTATACGTAAGTCAGAACCTGTCCTCTTGGGAAACTTTCCAGCATGTATATTACTGCCATGCACTCTTTTTAATAATACATTGATTTTATTACCAAAGCTGTCATAGCATTTTGCACACCCAAATCTACCACTTTGCTGGAACTGCCTATAATCAGCACCGCATTTTTCACATTTGACAGTTTCCTGCAATTCCTCTCCCATACTAGCATCATTTCCGCCTGCTTCTAAAAGACCTGTTAAAAATTTATGAATGGAAAAATTATCAGCAAAACTAAAACCTAGTTCTTGTTGATACTTTTTTGCACATTCCTCACATAAGTTCACTTCTGACTTCGCACTATTTATAATTTTTGTTATATGAACAGCAGCGGGCCTCTTTTTGCACTCGTCACAAAACATTTACAAAACCTCCTATCTAATTTGCCTAAAGCATCCAAAATATAATTTAAACTGACGCAAAAAATTTATCCAAATATTCTACAAGATCCCCACTTCTATAAGTGGGCTCTCTAAATCAGGTGGAGTAGAGTCTGCATCTGAGTTCCCAATGTTCAGCTTGGCTGAATGAGTTTACTGAAATTCTTTTCGCAATAATGTTATGAGCATCGCTTTTATAAGTTTTGCCCTTATTTCTTCTTTATTATCAAATTTTTCACCAAAAGTTTCTCGTTGAACTAGGACTTTCATTAAAATCATTTCTCTTTTAGTTAAGAGTCCTTCTTCATGAAGTCTTTTGAGTAATTCTAAAGCTGCATGTTCAGAAACATTTGTATCAATTGATTGATTAATTAAGTGTAGTAGTTGTTCTTTTATTAAGGGTAACTTAATTATTCTCAAGTAACCCCCACCACCCTGCTGGGATTCCACAACGTAACCCTGTTTCACTCCAAACCTGGTTCTAAGTACATAATTTATCTGGGAAGGAACACATAGAAATTGTGCTGCTAACCTACTTCTTTGTAATTCAATATATCCATCATTACTATTTGCTAATAATTCTTTTATATACTTCTGTATCTGATTTGCCAGACTAGACATGTATATATCCTCCCGTCAAGGTTTGACCTTCCTTAACCTTTTGACCTTATCTGACCTTACATATATTATGACCATCATTACAAAATTTATGCAAGTTCAAAATTTTCTTGAATAACGCAAAAAAGGAGCATATAGCTCCTTTTATTACGCTTTATTCACTTCATGCAAACCATTAGTTTTCTTAGCTTTAATTCTTTTGATAAAGCAAATAATATTTTCAAAATACCTTGCAAGCAAAAAGGTTATTATGAGAGCAGAAATAAGCCGTATGCTGATTAATGTAACAGCACTCGCGCCAACTATTACAAATAAAAAAGTATCCTCTAGCAAAGAATGACATAAAGCCAAAAATACATTTACAATAATCAGGTCTTTGTTAGATAAGTAACCCGCACGAGCAGCTTGAATAATTAACCCTGCTCCAAATGTTAACCCAAAAATCAATCCGGCCATCAAAGGAAGAGCTGCTTCCTTTGGAAGTTTAAAAAGTTTAAGTAAGGGCTCAATTAAAAAATATATTTTTTCAAGGATAGATAATGCCTTCAGAACTTCAATAACGACCATAATAGGAATTATAATCATGGCTATTTTAGATACACTCTTTAAACTGCCTGATAATCCGGCCAATGCTGTTTCTAATATAAATTCCATAAAGCCACCTCTATAAGATAATATTTAAGATAACGCCACTAATAAATGCTATGGTTATCCTCAAAATAGCTATTCCTAGAATTGGTATGCCTGTTTTTTTTGCCACTCCTAATTCTACTGGTAGAGAATGTGAAAATAGAAGCATTACAGCAATAATAGTCACCTGTTTCATATTTATTCCAATGGCAACAATTACACCTAAAGCCGCGTAGATATTTATTGCATTTCCCAATACCAGAGCTAAAGACATTTCCCCTGGTAACCCAACTAATGCCATAACAGGTTCAGCTAAAACAGCAATTTGTTGTAGTATTCCTGTAGCCTCTAGAAAACTTAAAATAATATAGATTGGCACAATAATTTTTGCAATATCATACGTAACATAAACACCTTGAAGCAAGCCTTTTCTTACTGCATTTATTAAAATCATCTAGACACCCTTCTTGACCTTTTCTCTTCCCAACATCTATCATTTTACTATAGAGCGAAACTTAATTCACTAGTGAATTTCTAGCTGAGCTAATCCAGGAGCTGTTCAGTTCTAAATCCTGCAGTTTGGGATTTATAGAACTGTTAGCTATCGGGCAGAGCGAAACTTAATTCACTAGTGAATTTCTAGCTGAGCTAATCCAGGAGCTGTTCAGTTCTAAATCCTGCAGTTTAGGATTTAGAAAAAGAAACAGATCCTTATTAAATGGAATAATAAGGATCTGCAAATTACAGTAATTTAATTCAGGTAATACACATTTTTGACTAGATTAATCCATTTTCCTGAAGAAAATCTTTAGCTACTTCATATGTTTCTTCACCATCAACATCAACTCTCTTATTTAACTCCATCAATGTTTCATTATCTAATAGAGCCGAAAGCTCATTAATAATATCTGCAATTTCTGGATAAGCTTCCATTATATCTCCATTAACTGTTGGTGCAGGATTATATACTGGGAAGCAATTCTTGTCATCTTCTAATGATTCTAAGCTAAAAGCAGCAACTCTACCATCTGTAGAAAAACCAATACCAAAGTCAGCCTGTTTTTCTCTAAGAGCATCATAAGTTAATCCCATTGCTAGAAACATTGGATTAATATTGTCTGTGTTTAAATCATAAACATCAGAAAATCTAGCAAGACCATCTTCTCTTTCAAACCACTCATCTAGCATAGCAAATTTCAAATCGTTATCAGGATTATTATTAGTGTACTCTACAAAGTCAGAGACTTTTTCAAACCCATATTCTTCCATTATGCCAGGTCTGGCAATAAATTCATATGTGTTATTACCAGGAGCATAATCCAACCAAACTATATTATTTGTATCTATATCCCAATTTTTTACAGCTTGATAGGCTTCCTCTGCATCAAACATCCCAGGTTGCTCCATTTCAGTCATTAGTACAGTTCCTGTATATTCATAATACATGCTGATTTCTCCTGATACAAGAGCAGGTCTTAATATAGCAGTTTCACCTAAACCTACCTCATTCTGTACTGGATAACCATGGTATTCCAACAATTCTACAAGCATTTCACCTAGGAATATACTTTCAGTAAATGTTTTTGAAGAAACAATTATAGTTGGTCCACTTTCTTCACCGTTTTCACTAGTCCCCCCACCACAACCAAAAACACTAAACATTAATAAAACTACCAATAGGCTAACAAGCAAAATACTAGACTTTCTCCTCACCTTCAAACTCCTCCTTTTAAAATCATTTCCTTTAAAAACTTACTGCTATATAACTACACTTACACCTCCTTAAAAGAAAAACCTTGGTATTACTATCAAGTAATTTTCAATCTGTGCATAAAAGTAGAAATATATTTTAAATAATACTACTGATGTTTGTTTAAATGGCAATAGCTATTTTTTCATTAAATGCCAATTATATTATACAAAAATTCCTTCTATTTTATTACATTAAAGCACTATTATAGCACTCCTTTAAATTGTTGTATAGTTATTTATTTATATTTTACTCTTTTATTAATATAACATGTTAAGTTTAACTTTTGCAAGATAAATCACTAAATAGTGCGACTATGGAATTTCTTGAATGGCATGTCCCCCTTATTCTTCTATAGAATCAAAAAACTAGCTCAGACGGCTAGTTAAAATTCAAATGGCTCCCCGGGCTGGACTCGAACCAGCAACAACTCGGTTAACAGCCGAGTGCTCTACCATTGAGCTACCAGGGAATATGGTAAAGCCTAAATCATTTAAGATTTAAGCT
>Ga0209643_1001315_pt1 | contig 24533 bp, 24 predicted proteins | sample AutmiccBRH37_all_FD_187383 | JGI IMG/M metagenome (GOLD analysis project Ga0209643, IMG submission 187383) | Deep subsurface microbial communities from Mt. Terri, Switzerland - Autotrophic microbial communities BRH/37_all (SPAdes) (version 2) | ecosystem: Environmental > Aquatic > Deep... | reverse complement strand
CCGTCGCGGTCGAGCCGGTAAATGCAACACCGGCGACGCGCGGATCCTTTACAAGTGCGGCGCCGACCGTTCCGTCTCCGGGCAGAAAGGCAAGGGCGTCGTGCGGGACTCCGGCCCTGTGCAGGAGCAGGATGGTTTCATGGGCGATCAGCGGCGTCTGGGGAGCGGATTTCGCGATCACCGCATTGCCGGCGGCGAGCGCGGCGGCGGCTTGGCCGACAAAAATGGCGAGCGGAAAATTCCACGGCGCAATGCACGCAAAGACCCCGCGCCCGGCGAGGCTGAGCGAGTTTTCCTCGCCCACCGGGCCGGGGAGTGATTGGGCGCCGCCGAATTTCGTTCGCGCCTCGCCAGCGTAGTAGCGCAGCGCGTCGACGCTTTCACGCACCTCGCCGATGGCATTGACCAGCGTCTTGCCCGCTTCCCCCATCAGCAACGCCAGGAAGCGCGCGGGAGCCCCTTCCAGCAAATCGGCCGCGCGCTCCAGACATTGCGCGCGCGACTCGGCGCCTTGCGCGTTCCATGCCGGCGCTGCGGCGAATGTGGTGCGCAGGGCCGCCTCGATGTCGCGCCCGCTTGCTTCGACGACACGCCCAAGGTCCTTGCGCAGGTCGGCGGGGCTTGCCACGTCGCGGGCATCGCCGCGCGGCACGTGATCGCCGGCCAGCGGCGCCGCGTTAAGGCGCTGCGCGCGCGCCGCCTCGATGTCGCGCCACAGTTGCGCGCGCAGTTTTGGATCGTCGAGCGCAATGCCTGCCGCATTGCGCCGCGCGTCGCCATAAAGCAGCAGGGGCGGCGGCAGCGCCGGGTGCGCCTTGGCGGGCATTTTTGCCAGTGTGCTCACCGGATCGCGCGTCAGTGCATCAAGGGGAATGCGCGCGTCCGCCAGCCGGTTGACGAACGATGTGTTGGCACCGTTCTCCAGAATGCGCCGCACCAGATATGCAAGCAGCACGTCGTAATGTCCGACGGGCGCGTAAACCCGCGTATCAAAGCGCTCCGGAAGCGCGTTGCGGGCCTCCTCGTATAGCGCGTCGCCCATGCCGTGGAGCCGCTGGAATTCGATCCGGCGCGTCTCGCCAGCCATCGCCAGGACGGCACAGAAGGTGGCGGCGTTGTGGGTCGCGAACTGGGGATGGAGCGCATCGCCCTGCGCGAGCAATGCGCGGGCGCAGGCGAGATAGGACGTGTCGGTGGATTCCTTGCGCGTGAAGACGGGGTAGTCGGCCAGCCCGCGCTCCTGCGCACGCTTGATCTCGGTGTCCCAGTAGGCGCCCTTGACGAGCCGCACCGGGATCAAGCGCTGCGTGGCACGCGCGAGGGCGCCAAGCCATCCAATCACGAAGCTTGCCCGTTTTTGATAGGCCTGAACGGCAAGTCCCAAACCGTTCCAGCCCGACAGCTCCGCGCGGCGCGCCAGTGCCTCGAAGAGATCGAGGGTCAGATCGAGCCGGTCGCTTTCCTCCGCATCAATCGTGAGCGCAAGGCCGGCGGCCTTCGCGCGCAACGCAAGCTCGCCTACCCGTGGATAAAGCTCGCGGCGCAGCACGTCGCCCTTGTGCCATTCGAAACGGGGATGGAGTGCGGAAAGCTTGACGGAAATTCCCGGCCTCGCGAGCACATCGCCATCGCCCGGAGCAGCGCCGAGCGTGTCGATCGCGTGCGCATAGGCATCGAAATAGCCGTTTGCGTCCTCATGCGTGCGCGCGGCCTCGCCCAGCATATCGAATGAAAAGCGCGTGCCGGCCTGAAGCTGCGGCCGCGCACGCCGCAGCGCCGTCTCGATCGTCTGTCCCATGACGAACTGGTGGGCGAGAAATTTGACGCCGGCCAGCACGATCCGGCGTGTCACCGGTTCGCTTGCCCGCGCAAGAAGCGTCCGGATCGCTTGTTGCGGATCACGCGCGGTCGATGTGCGCACGCCTGTCAGCCGCCCGGTCAGCAGCAATCCGAAGGTCGAGGCATTGACCAGCAGCGAGGGCGAGTGGCCGAGATGACTGGCCCAGTTGCCGGCGACGATCTTTTCGCCGATCAGTTGCGCGGCGCTGGTGCCGTCCGGAATGCGCAGCAGCGCCTCCGCGAGGCACAAGAGGAGAATCCCCTCTTCGCTGGACAAGCCATATTCCGCCAGCAGCGCGTCGAGGCTGCCGGCGGGCCTGTCGCGTGCCCGGATCGCCGTCACGAGATCGGCCGCGAGGGTCGCGGCGGTGGTGCGCTCGGCAAGGTCGCCGGCGGCGGAGGCGAGGAGGGGCCCGACGGCTTGCGCGTCCGCGATCAGATGAGCCGCGCCGACGGCATCGCGCCAGGCGTCGACGTCGCCGGGTGCATCATGCCGGGGCGCGGCGCTCATGGCGGTGTGGACGCGGCGTCCTCAGCCGCGATGAAGGCCAGTGCGTCTTCAAATCTGTCCATCAGCCGCAGGCTTGTGTGATCGTCGAGCGCGCCCATGCTCTTGAGCAAAAGGCGCGGCTGCTCCTGAATCCCGGTGAGCAGCACCATGCATTTCTTCGCATGGCAACGCTCGACGAAGGCCTGCAGCGCCTCATAGCCGCTGGTGTCCATCATCGGCACCTCGCGCATCCGCAAGATGAAATAGCGCGGCATGCGGACTTGCGCGCGCAGCACCTCGTCGAAGCGTCCAGCGACACCGAAAAACAACGGCCCATGAATCTTGAACACCTCGACGCCCTTGGGCAGCGCATCGCGCTGGCCGGCATACGCGCTTTCGCTGCGCGCGATGTCGTCCTCGCCCTCGTCGTCGTTTATCGTAATGCCGCCCTTGATCGCGACTGCGTTCGACATGCGGTGCATGAAGAGGATCGACGCCATCACGACGCCGACTTCGATGGCCATCGAAAGATCGACGAATACGGTCAGCAGCAAGGTCGTCACCAGGAGCAGCCGGTCGCCCGGCGGCATCCGCATGAGCTTGAGCACGCGTTTGTACTCGCTCATGTTCCACGCGACGATGAGCAGCACGGCGGCAAGGCTCGCGAGCGGGATGTAACCGATCAGCCGACTGCCAACAGCCAGAAAGACGAGAAGAAAAAGCGCATGAAAAATCCCGGCGACAGGCGAGCGGGCGCCGGAGCGGATATTGGTCGCGGTACGTGCGATCGCGCCGGTGGCGGGCATGCCGCCGAACAAGGACGACGCGCAGTTGGCAACGCCTTGGGCGACCAGCTCGCAGTTGGAACGGTGGCGCCGCCCCGTCATCCCGTCGGCGACCATGGCCGAAAGAAGGCTCTCAAGCCCGGCCAGGAACGCGATCGTGAAGGCGCTCGGCAACAGCTGGTGGAGCCGGGCAAGCTCGACATGCGGCAGATGCGGGACAGGAAGCGTTGACGGGATTTCGCCGAACCGGCTGCCGAGGGTCTCGACGGGAAGATGAAAAAACGCGGCGAGCACCGCCGTGCCGGCAACCGCCACCAGAAATGCGGGCACCCTGGGCGCATAGCGGCGCAGCGCGACGATGGTCGCAATCGCGCCCGCCGAGAGTATGAATGCCGCCGGCGTAAAGCTCGCGCGCGCCGTCCACAGGGCATCCAGCTTGCCGACAAATTCAGCCGGCGCCCTGGCGTCCAGTCCGAACAGGTCCTTGAGCTGGCTGGCTACAATCAAAATGGCGATGCCGCTGGTGAAGCCCGTGACGACCGGCTCGGGGATATATTTGATCCACGTGCCGATCCGCGCGAGCCCGCAGGCGATGAGAATGAGACCGGCCATCAAGGTCGCGATGACCAGCCCATCGTAACCCTCCTTGGCGATCACGTTGAAGACCACGACGATGAAGGCTGCGGTCGGCCCGCCGATCTGGAAGCGGCTTCCCCCCAGCGCGGAAATCAGGAAGCCCGCGACGACGGCGGTGACGAGACCCTTGTCGGGGGTTGTGCCGGAGGCGACGGCGATTGCCATCGCGAGGGGGAGGGCGACGATCGCCACGGTCAGTCCGGCGAGCGCGTCGGCACGCAAGGCGGCCAGCGAATACCCCTCCCGCAACGTCGTCACGAGCTTGGGTACGAACATCTGGCTGCCACCCGCAGGTCGGGCCGGGGTGGTCTTGGACGACGTCAGATTTGAGGTTGTCATGGTCGGGACATTCTGGGTGCAAGACGAGTAGTATGAAACACTAGGCTTAAGAGAGTGATCACGTCAGCCTGCGAGCGCGCAACCGGGGCGGGATCCCGTCCGGCAAGGGAATCGAAAAGACGCCCTGCGGCCCGCTTCCCGGCTGGGGCGGGCACGCCTCATAGAACGACGGCCTTGAAGAGGCCGTCTTTTGCAGACGGTATCACCTGCCCGATGCTTGCGCGCATCTCATGGTAGAGTGTGCGAGCGATCCGTCCAAGACAAGAGCGAACCATGCATTTTCGGCCAACTCGGCACCCGATCATCGTTTTTTTCACCGGGTTCGCGGATCTTTATCTGCTCGGCTTTGCACTCGATGCATCCTTGTCGGTGCTCGATGACGGACTGCGGCTGTCGGGACTCGGAAGCGCGCTTTCGCCGCTGCGCAACGGCGTCGCGGGCGTCGTCGCCTTTGCGTCCGTTCTCATGGCGTTCGTGCTTCTTTTCATACCCCAGCTTCCGCGCCGCGTGCTGCTTCCGCCTGTGCTGTTCGCGTTGTGGTGCGCGATCGGTGCGCCGCCCCTCGACATGACGCAAGCCACAGGACCCATCCTGGGTGTACTTCAACTCGCCATCGCGCTCGGCGCGTTCGTCATGGTCAACGTCTTCGGCGGACGGTGGCTGCTGTATCCAGATCAGCTTCCCGTGCGCGGGCATCTCGTTGTGCGCACGCTCGCTGCTTTGGCCGTCACACTCGTCGCACTGCTGCTGCTCGCCGTTTCGGGAACGCTCTACGCGTTCGCGCATCAGATCGAGACGATGTCGAACCACTACGTCCAGTTCAACGCAGGCGGGCTCGATGTCCAGGAGACGACTCTCAGGAAGGGGCCGCAGACCGTTTATCTGGTCGGGATGATGCATGTCGGCGAAGCCAGTGCGTATGAAAAGCTGTTTGCGTCGATGCCCGAGAAGGCGCTCGTGTTTCCAGAAGGGGTGAGCGACACGAAAAATCTTCTTGCCGGAAAATTCAATTATCGCCGTGTCGCGCGCGTGCTCGGGCTTGAGCAGCAACCCGACATCGCCGCAGTCGAGAGCACTGCTTCGCCCGCACCGGACAGCGGCGAGGAGTCGCGATACGCAACCGGCCCGGTCGCGCAGAGCGATCGGCATATTTTGCGTGCCGATGTCGATGTTTCGGATTTTTCGCCCGTGACGTTGCGGTTTCTGACGGAACTTGGCGAGCTTTACGCGAGCCCAACGCTCGGCGATGCGGTGAGTCGGTTTCGCGGCCTGTCCGATCATTACACCGAGAGCGAAATCGCGAGCGTGTTCGACGACATCCTGATACGGCGCAACGAGCATCTTCTGGCGTCATTCGATGCCAACGCGATGTCCTACGACACGGTGATCATCCCCTGGGGCGCGCTTCACATGCCCGGCCTTGAAGCCGCGCTCACGGCACGCGGCTACGCCGCCACGGAGCGCCGAACGATCCGCCTCGTGAACTACGGGACGCTCTTGAGCGCAGTTGCCGCTCGCTTTTAGCGATTGAATCTGCGTGGGACCTGGCGTGTCTCAGCGGTGCTTTGGCGTCGGGACGCAGGACTGGTCCTGCCGCTGATAATCGGCTGCACAATACCATCCGTCACCGGAATAGTTGGCGACCGCGTTTTGGGGCAAAACCATTTCAACGCAACCGAAACCGGCCTGCGTATAGCCGGCCTCGCAACGCCATCCCCGCCCCAGCGCGTCGAGGACGGAATGCTCGGGAAGCACCAGTTCGACACAGGTAACGCCGACCCGGACATAGCCCGAGACGCATTCCCAGCTGTCGTTCGAGTTTGACAGGGCCGCGTGAGGGGGAACCTTCAACGCGACACACTCCGCCCCCGCGATTACGTAGCCTTGATCACACGCCCACCCGGCATTGTTCCAGGCGAGATGTGCGTGGGCGGGAATCTCCACTTTGGTGCACGCGGCGCCGTTATCCACGTAGCCTTTGTCGCACTCCCATCCGTCCCCGCGGTTGAGGAAATGAGCGTGTTCGGGAAGGGTGAAGAGAACGCAGCGCGCTCCCACTGCCGCGTACCCGTCGTCACAGCGCCAGCCCGAGCCGTATTTCGACGCTTGCGCATGTTCGGGGAGAATGATGTCGCGGCACGCAATTCCGGCGCGGACTTGCGCTTCCCCGCACGAAAGCGGTGTCGAGCCGGCGTAGCTGCCGGAGGAACTCGCTTGCTGCGCCTGCACTCCCAGCGGAGCTGCACATATCAGCAAAAGGAGACAGACGGCGATTGACGTTTTCATCTTGTGCTTTCAATCGGATGGTCGACAGCGCTTGTCCGATTCAAGCTTGTTGAGGGGTCAGGCCGGGAGCAGCTCCGCTTCGCGAACAACCCGTTCTTGAAAGTCGGCAACACTCTTGATGCGATACTGGAACTCGGTCCCGGTGGGGGGCATGAGGCGCAAGATCTTGAAGACGCCTCCCGCGCGGGGCCCCGCGCGTTCACCGGACCGGATCGAAACTTTCTGGCCAACCTGAAATCTGTGATCTGTCATTGATATCCTGCCATAAGCTGCCGAAGGATTTTGGCTGACACGCCGAAGCGCGTAGAAATCACGCACCATAAGGCGCGCTCGATCTGCCATGAAATTACGATGATCTGTAAGACAGATAGGCAGATTGCTCCATGATTTCAATCAATACGCGTAATATTGGTTAGCGCCGGCTGCGAGAAAATCAGGATAATGATTTTAGCAAGACTCTGACAAACCGAGACGTAGCTTGACTTTATTACGGGGAAGTCGCATCGTCAGACCCCGGACGAGGAGCGTCGAATAGGCGATTTCTTGTTGCGCCCGGGCGCGCAGACACAGTGTGTGTGCACATCGTCACCACAGGAGCTGCAATGCCGGCAAGGAAACCACCATTGAGGGGACTCGCACGGAATCGACCGTCGATCAACCGCATGCCTGACCGGATGACACCGGCAGAGACTGCGCGCCGGGCTCAGAAGATCGAAGAGAATGAGGCGCTGACGCTCAAAATGGCGCGGTTGCGCGCATTGCGGCTCGCAAAAGAAGCGGTCTAGCCCGCGGTCACGGACGCAATTTGGTCAGCGGTCGATCATTGCCACCGACGATGGTGACACGCGGGATCGGACCGCGGTATGGAAAAGGGAATGATGGATCATATTTTCGCAGTCGGGCAGAAGCTGTTCGTCAAGCCCGGGATGTTGACATCGCGCGATGCCGCCGCCGTCTACGAAGTGGTTCGCCTGTTGCCGCCGCTTGGCGAATCCGTCAATCAGTACCGCATAAAAAAAGTTTCCGACGCTCAGGAATTCGTGGTGCGCGAAAGCGAGCTCACGGCGGCCTAGCGTCACCTGGTTCAACTCATCCGTACTCAGATAAAAATCGGTCTGGCGGTACTGTCAGCGGTGCCCTTTTTCACGTCGCTTTTCGACGCTCTTGCAAATTGGCGCGATTTGGGCTCTTATGACCCGATCGACGCTTGGCCGGACCATCGGGCCGTTTCGCCTTCATATTTTATAGGCGCACGTTCAGAACCTCTCCCAAATCGCCGACATTAGCGCAGCGTGCCTATCGCATCGCTGGCTACGTGCATCTTAACTTGTTGAAGGACATTCAAATGGATACGGGTACCGTCAAATTTTACAACGATCAAAAGGGCTTCGGCTTCATCCAGCCCGACAATGGCGGCAAGGACGTTTTCGTCCACGCCACGGCGCTTGAGCGCGCGGGTATGCGCTCGCTTCGCGAGGGCCAGAAGGTTTCATTTGAAACCGCGGAAGACCGCAAGACCGGCAAGATTGCCGTTTCGACCATTCAGGCCGTCTAAAACGCGCCTCAATTTGTGTCCATGCGTTGTTGTGGACTGAATTTCTGCGCGCGCCGTCTTGAAAACGAGACGGCGCGCGACGATCTCTCCGGCAGGAGGCCAAGTTCCGCCTGCCGTGTTGCCTGGCGCCATTGTTCGTGTGTATTCGCCGCTGCGGCGGTTATGGTGGAGGGTGCCTTCCTATATGCGCGAGGGATCGCCGTTGGCCGGGTTGGCAAAGTGCGGAAACGAAAGGTTCTTTCCCCAGAGCGGCCCTCACTCGCTGGCCGACGTCGCCCTTGCCGCTCGTGGCATTGCGCCGGAGCGTGAGCTCTCGCTGCGCGGCGTTGCACCGCTTCAAAGCGCAGGCGCCGACGAAGTCAGCTTTCTCGACAACCCCCGATATGCGTCTGCGCTGGAGGCGACCTGCGCCGGCGCGGTGATCGTCCATCCCGCGATGTGTGGCCGTGTGCCGGCATCAACCAGCGCGATCGTGACCGAGGAGCCTTACGCCGGGTGGGCCCGCGTCGCGGCCCTCTTTCATCCCGTGCGCCCGCTCAGGCCCGGAATTCATCCCTCCGCGGTCGTGGCGCCGGGCGCGATCATCGATTCCACTGCGGAGATCGGGCCGCTCGCCATTATCGAAGACGGGGCCGAAATCGGGCCCGGCTGTTCGGTCGGACCGGGTGTTTATATCGGGTGCGGCGTTATCATCGGTGCCGATTGCCGGATTGGCGCGCAGGCCGGCATCACCCACGCTGTTCTGGGCACACGGGTCTATATTTATCCCGGCGTGCGGATCGGTCAGGAAGGCTTCGGCTTTGCAACGACCAAATCGGGCTTTCTCTCGGTACCTCAACTGGGCGGCGTCGTGATCGGCGACGATGTCGAGATCGGTGCCAACACCACGATCGACCGCGGCTCCGTCCGCAACACCGTGATCGGCTCCGGGTCGCGTCTCGATAATCTGGTCCAGATCGGCCACAACGTGACGCTTGGGCGCTGCTGCGTAATCGTCGCGCAGGTCGGGATTGCGGGCTCGACCGAGCTTGAGGATTTCGTGCAGGTGGGCGGCCAGGCCGGCATCACGGGGCACGTCGTGATCGGCAGGGGTGCCAAGATCGGTGCGCAGGCCGGGGTTACGGCGAATGTCGACCCGGGTGCAAAGCTGCTCGGAAGTCCCGCGCAACCCTGGCAGGAGTTTCTGCGGCAGGTTGCGAAGATCAAGCAGCTTGCGCGCCGCAACGGCACGGCCTGAGGGCGGGGTCCGCGCTCAGCGGCCCGGCACGCCGATCCCGCGCAGATAAATCAGTACATTCGCTTCCAGCAGGTCTTCAGGTGACATCGGCAATGGCCGGCGCCCCGGATCCGGCCGCACGAACAGCGCGGCGATGCCGTGGGCCTGCGCCCAGACATGCAAGCTCATCATGAGGGCGGGCGGGCGGTTGGCGGCGGGCACAAGTGCGCATACGGCCTCGCAGGCCGAGCGCAGCACGCCGAAGGCTTCATCGGCGGCAAGGCGGAGCGCAGGATCCGCGTCCTGCGGAATTCCGGACTCGAACATCGCGGCGTAGTAAGCCGGTTCCTGACGCGCGAATGCCAGATAGCCGCGGCCAAGATCGTCAAACGCGCGCAACGGGTCGGGGCGTCCTTCGTTCCACGCCCGCGAGAGTGCCGCGGCGAACCGCTCGAAGCCCCGCCGCGCAACATCCGCCATCAGTGCGTCGCGGTCGCGAAAATGCCGGTAGGGTGCAGCCGAGCTGACGCCGGCCGCGCGCGCCGCATCCGCAAAGGTAAAGCCGGCCGGCCCCTTTTCGCCGATCAGCTCGAGCGCCGCGCCGATCAGCGCCTCGCGCAAATTCCCGTGGTGGTAGCCGCGCCGTCCGCGCGGTTCGTGCTTCGACCAGCTCATGTGAAAAGGTCTTACATGAATTCGCATAAAAAGGGCAGCGAGTCCGCCGGGGGCGCGAGGATGCTGGCGGGGCTGCGTCTTCTGGACCCCGCAGGGGTGTGATAAATGTGGGGTGATCGATTAACCAAACCACTCCAACACCGCATTCAGGAGGCCGTCATGGCACACTCACTCAAGGGCAAGGTCGCGTTCGTCACTGGCGGGTCGCGCGGCATCGGCGCCGCCATCGCCAAGCATCTCGCACGCGAGGGCGCATCCGTCGCGATCACGTTCACCTCCCAGCCAGACAAGGCCGACGCGGTCGTCAAGGCGATCCGCGCGGATGGTGGCAAGGCGATTGCCATCAAGGCCGAAGCGAGCGACGCCGACGCCGTGACCGCCGCCGTTGCCCGCGCCGCCAAGGAATTCGGCGGACTCGATATTCTGGTCAACAATGCCGCCATCGCGAGTTTCGCGCCGGTCGGCGAGTTCGCGCTGAGCGAATTCGACCGCATGTTCGCGATCAATGTGCGCGCTGTGTTCGTCGCCGTTCAGGCCGCGCTCGCTCACATGGGCGAGGGCGGGCGCATTATCAACATCGGCTCGGTCAATGCCGACTCCATGCCGATCCAGGGCGGCGCAATCTACGCGATGACGAAGGCAGCCATGGCCGGCCTGACGCGCGGCATGGCGCGCGATCTGGGGCCCCGCGGCATCACCGTCAATGTCGTTCAGCCGGGCCCGATCGACACCGACATGAATCCGGCAACCGGACCGTTCGCGGATCTGCTGATGAAATATCTCGCGGTTCCCCGATACGCCCAGGTCGACGAGGTGGCGGCGTTCGTGACGTACCTCGCGGGGCCGCAGGCCGGCTACATCACCGGGTCGGGCTTGAATATCGACGGCGGGTTCGACGCCTGAGGCCACTGCATGCCGCGCGTGACGTTTACAGCGCATCTTGCCGCGATCGGCCCCCCGGACGACACACCCGTCCCGGGGGCGACCGTCAAGGCTGCGCTCGACGCCGTTTTCGCAGATTACCCGCGTCTGGAAGGATATATTCTCGACGATCAGTCGCGTCCGCGCCACCACATCGTGATCTTTGTCGATGGCGCGCGCTGTTCCAACGATAACGTGCTGCAGATGGCGGTCGCGCCGTCGAGCGAGATCTTCGTCTTGCAAGCCCTGTCAGGAGGCCGAGGGGAATCGTCATGAGTGAGCGGTTGCTGGTCGCGAGCCGGAAGGGACTTTTCGACATGACCCGCACGGCGGCGGGTTGGAGCATTGCGCGCAGCGCGTTTCTTGGATCGCCGGTCTCGATGTGTCTGCGCGATCCGCGTGACGGCGGGCTCTATGCCGCGCTCGATCACGGGCATTTCGGCGTCAAGCTGCATCGCTCGGACGACGATGGCGCGAGCTGGCAGGAGATTGCCGCTCCCTCCTATGTGGGGCTGGAAGGCGACCCTGCGCCGAGCCTCAAGCTCATCTGGGCGCTGGAGCCCTCACTGGCCGATCACCCGGGCGTGTTGTGGGCGGGAACCATTCCCGGCGGACTCTTCAAGTCGACAAACCGCGGCGCGAGCTGGTCGCTCGTCACCTCCCTGTGGGACGCGCCGGAGCGCGCGCAATGGATGGGCGGCGGCGCCGATCAGCCGGGAATTCACTCGGTGTGCGTCGATCCGGCCAACGCACAGCATGTCGCGATCGCCGTCTCGTGCGGCGGAGTTTGGGAAACCCACGACGGCGGGGAAAGTTGGCAGCTCGCAGGGAAAGGTCTGTGGGCGGAGTTCATGCCGCCGGACCAGCGCGACAATCCGGCGATCCAGGATCCCCATCGTCTCGTTCAGTGCCCGGCGGACCCCAGAGTTTACTGGATCCAGCACCACAATGGCATGTTCCGCGCCGCTGACGGGGTGGGGCTGTGGGACGAAATCAAGCCCGCCGACGCGCCCAATTTCGGTTTTGCGGTCGCAGCCCACCCGCGCGACAGCCAGACTGCGTGGTTTGTGCCCGCGCTCGATGATGCCGCGCGCTACCCTCAGGACGGCCGCGTGATCGTGACGCGGACGCGCGACGGCGGGCGCTCGTTCGAGGTGCTGACCCAAGGTCTGCCGCAATCGGACGCCTATGACCTGTTCTACCGTCACAGCCTCGACGTCGACGAAACCGGGACCCGTCTCGCGATCGGGTCGACGACCGGCAATCTGTGGCTGAGCGAAAACGGCGGCGATGCATGGACCCTCGTCAATGCGCATCTGCCGCCCATTTATGCGGTGCGTTTCTGCTAGCACCGCGCAGGCGATCCGTTGTAGGCAATGACCGCTGATCGCCGGGCCGCGGCGCTCCACCGCTTCCATGTCTGACAACAAGGACAAACCCCGGGGGTTTCATCGTGACGAATTGGCGGCCGATCGTGTTCTGGACGAGCCTTGCGCTTGTCGTGGTGCTGATCTTCCAGCTGCTGGGGATTACGCTGCTGCCGTTTCTCACCGGGGTTTCGCTGGCGATCCTGCTGGAGCCGATGGTACGCCGCATGAACCGCCGCGGGTGGTCTCGCACGCTGGTGTGCGCGATCGTCGCCGTGCTGGGGTTCACGGTGATCGGCGGCGTTGTCGCCACGATAGGTCCCTTCTTCCTGAAGGAGGGGCGCGCCTTTGTCGATAGCCTGCCGCAGATTCTGGCCGCGCTGAACGATCGGCTTCAACCGATCTATGACCGCTTCGGGATCGAGGGGCACGCCGTCAATATCAATTCGCTCATTCCCCACGGCCAGAACCTGGGCAGGAATGTCTTGCACATCACGCTCGGCGCGCTCAATGCGACAATCCTGATCATCATCACCCCGTTCGTCGCGTTCTTCCTGATGCGGGACTGGCCGCAGATCCGCATGGGTATCCGTGATCTGCTGCCCAAGGCGTCCAAGACACGCACGCTTCAGATCGGCCGCGACGTGACCCATCAGCTCAATCGCTGGGTACGCGGACAACTCATCCTGTGCGCCGTTCTTGCCACCTATTATGCATTCACGCTGACGCTGATCGGCCTCAAATATGCGATCTTCATCGGCGTCGTCACCGGCTTCATCGTGGTGATCCCGGTGCTGGGCAGTCTGACCATGTTTATCGTCTCACTGCTCGTCGCGCTCACCCAGAGCGAAGGGTTGACGCTGGTCGCGATGGTGATGATGACGTTCGGGTTCGCCGTACTGATGGAAACCATCCTGCTTCAGCCGCTGTTGGTCGGTCGCTCGATCCGTATGCATCCGGTGCTTGTTCTCCTCGCGGTGCTGGTGGGCGGCAAGCTGTTCGGCTTTATGGGCGCGCTTCTGTCGCTTCCGGCCGTCGCTGTCAGTCACGTCTTCTTCAAGCATATGGCTCAGCTCTACAAGAAAAGTCAGTTCTACGAGCACGCGTGACGCAGGGCCCGGGCTGGCATAAGGATTGCTCGAAGTTTCCTGGAGTACACAGGTTAACGGGAGCGTTGTATGACGTTGGTACATTCCGCGCCGGTCGACGGGACGCCGCTCATCGGTGTCCAGGGTGCCGCCCGACAGCGGGCCTCGCGCCGCATCGCGGGCCTGGACGGCCTGCGCGCCTTCGCCGTCGCCAGCGTATTCCTGCACCACTCCCTGTTTCTGCCGGGGAATTTCGGTTCGCTTGGCGTGTGGGTGTTTTTCGTTCTGAGCGGCTTTCTCGTGTTGCCGATTGCACGCAGCAGTATCGATCTTCGCGCGACTGACGATCTTAGGGAGCGCCTGATCCGCACGGCGCATTTTTCCGCCAACCGGTTCTTACGCATTTTTCCGATCTACTACGTTCTGCTGGGGGCTCTGGGCGTGCTCGCGCTCGCCGGCGTGCAGCACAAGCCAATCCCGGGCTACATCGCCGGCGCGCCTTATTTCTGGACCTACACGACCAATCTCTACATCGCGGCCAAAGGTGAATTCATCGATGTGTTCACGCATTTGTGGAGCCTTGCTGCCGAGTTTCAGTTCTATGTAATCGTGGCGTTCATGATCCTGCTGGTACCGCGCGGTGGCTACCGGCCGTTGCTGTTCGTGGCGCTCGCATTGAGCGTCGCGTGGACCATCCATCTGCTGCTGCAGGGCGATACGGTCGCGGTCTATGTCAATCCCATTGTCTGCTTCTGGATGATGCTGCTGGGCGGCGCCACGGCCATGGCGGTGCGACACGCGCCGTTCACCACCTGGCTTCGCCCGCGGGCGAAGCCGCTGGTCTCGCTCGCGGCGCTTATCTGCGTCCACCTCGCGTTGAACATCGCCGGACTTCATTATCTCACCTATTTCGTGACGCCGATGCTCAGCGCGATGACGATTGCCATGATTGCCGTGCGACCCGATGCGGTGGCGGCGCTTGAATGGGCGCCGTTGCGTGCGATGGGCGTCTTCAGCTACGGCTTTTATCTCTATCATCTCTTCGTTATAGCGATCTCGCGCGAGACCTTTGCCTATCTGGCCGGGCGGCTGGATATACCGGCTCTGGCCGTGCTGTTCACGCCCGTCGCGTTCGTGGCGACGCTTGGCATCTCGTGGCTCTCATGGCATCTATTCGAGAGTCGCATTCTTGCCCATAAGTTCACATATGGTCGCGCTGCACCTGCGCCCCTGCCATAGCCGGCGGCGGCGTTCGGGCTTTGAGGGGCTCACAGACGTGGCGATGAAAACGCAGCGGGAGATCGTGCTTTCCGCCTCCTCCCACATCGGGTCGGGCCGCTTACCGAAGCGGGCGGCCGGCCTGCTTGCAGTCGCGATTTTGATCGCGATGGCTACCTGGGTCGCGCCGGCGCGTTGCGACGACGCGCCCGCCAAGCAGCTTCTGCCCGTGCACACGGGTGGACGGGTGCAGGTCGGCGCGAACGGCGACAGCTGGGACTACGGCTGGCCGGGAGTCTACTTCGAGGCGCGCTTCACCGGAACCGCGGTGGATGTACATCTCAACGACTATCAGAACACGCTCGCGATCAGCGTCGACGGCCAGGAAGTGGCACGCCTGCAACGTCCCGGCAAGACCACCTACGAGGTCCGCGATCTGCCTGACGGCGCACACACCATTCGCCTCGTAAAGACAACCGAGAGCTATTCGGAATACGCATCGTTCAACGGATTTGCGATCCCGGCGGGCGCAACGGCTCTGCCGCCGCCGTCGCGGCCGTTCCAGATGGAATTTATCGGTGACTCCGAGACGATCGGCCTGTCGAACCTCTCGACCCAGCGTCAGTGCGAGTCAGCGGAGATTGTCGATAAAACCGACTCCGAGAAATCATTCGCTGTACTGACGGCGCATCATTACAATGCCGATTACCAACTTGTCGCGATGTCGTCGCGTGGATTGCTGCGCAATTATGGCGGGCTCGATCCGTCCAACAACATGCAAACATACTATGACAGGCTGTTTCCTTACGTCACGGAAGGAAAATACCAGCGTCCGGCGGATTGGGCGCCGCAGGTCGTGGTTATCAGTCTTGGTACGAACGATTTCAGCGTGGACGTGAAGCCGGAGGAGCCCTGGCCCAACAAGGCGGCGCTGCGCGCGGCCTACGTCGACTCGTATGTCGGGTTCGTGGCGCGCCTGAGGGCGCTTGACCCGCACGCGGTATTTGCTCTGGCGGCGACCGGGGGATATGTGGACGCGGTCCGCAGCGTGGTTGAAAGGGTCAAGGCCTCCGGCGACGCGCGCGTTGTTTTTGTCGAATTCGCCGGGCTCACGCTGCAAGGGTGTAACTATCATCCCAATGCGCAGGATCACGAAACCATGTCGGGCGCACTGATTTCGGCCATCGACGGCTTCGGCGACGCGTGGGGCCGGGAAAAGTCCGAGCCTCTCAACTGACACGGGGGTGTGCGGCTGGCGCGGTCCGTATGTTAGAACTGAAAAAGCGGACTGAATGAGCCCGCTTTTTGTCTATCCGTACCCGGAATGTTACGCATTTTCCAGGTGCTGTTCCTTGGCCGCCTTCTTCATTGCGTCCTGCAGCTTTTCGAATGCACGCACCTCGATCTGGCGCACACGCTCGCGGCTGATGCCGTAGCGCTGCGAGAGATCCTCCAGCGTGGCCGGGTCTTCCTTGAGCCGCCGCTCGTTGAGGATGTCACGCTCGCGCTCGTTCAGGCCCTGCATCGCATCGACCAGCAGTCCGTGGCGCAGGCTCAACTCCTCGCTCTCGGCGAGCTCGGTTTCCTGGTCGACGGCGTTCTCGTCCACCAGCCAGTCCTGCCACTCACCTTCGCTGTCAGCCCGCAGGGGTGCATTCAGCGAATGATCGGGCGCCGAGAGGCGGCGGTTCATGGAGATCACATCGTCCTCCGAAACGCCGAGCTTGGTGGCGATCGTGGTGACCTGCTCGGGGCGCATGTCCCCCTCGTCGAGCGCGCGGATCTGGCCCTTCATGCGGCGCAGGTTGAAGAACAGCTTCTTCTGGCTCGCTGTCGTGCCCATCTTGACGAGGCTCCAGGAGCGCAGAATGTATTCCTGGATGGCCGCGCGGATCCACCACATCGCGTAGGTCGCGAGGCGGAAACCCTTTTCGGGCTCGAAGCGCTTGACCGCCTGCATCAGTCCGACATTGCCTTCCGAGATCACTTCGCCGATGGGGAGCCCATAGCCGCGATAGCCCATGGCAATCTTGGCCACGAGACGCAAATGGCTGGTGACGAGCCGATGTGCGGCGCCTGAGTCCTGATGTTCCTTCCAGCGCTTGGCCAGCATGTATTCTTCCTGCGGCTCCAGCATGGGAAATTTGCGGATTTCCGAGAGATAGCGGGAAAGACCGCCATCGGGGCCGATGACTGGCAGGGCTGATGCTTCCATTGTGTCCATCCTCGAGCAGGTACCGCCACCCCCTATGGGTCAGCGACCTTCTCTATCAAATACGGCCCGAGGACTGATGTTCCGTCCCCCCCGACCATCATCGAATATAGGGATGAAAAAGGGTCGAATTAAGGGCACGGACATACATTACACTCGTTCCAATGTATTAGTCAACATATTGATGTCGCTTGGAAGAGGGCTTTCGAAGCGCAATTCACGCCCGCTCACAGGATGGTGAAAGCCCAAGGTTGCCGCGTGGAGGGCCTGACGCTTCAGGAGCTTGGCCGCTTCGACCGCGGCGCCGGGGCGGGCTCCGGCGCGCCGGATGCCATAAACGGGATCGCCAAACAGCGGATGGCCCAGATGGGCCATGTGGACCCGGATCTGGTGAGTCCTACCGGTTTCGAGCCGGCACGCGACCAGGCTGGCGCAACACCCCACGGGACGGATCACGTGGTAGTGCGTGGTTGCGGTCTTGCCCCCCGAGGTGACAACCGCAAAGCTCTTGCGGTTGGTAGGGCTGCGGCCGATATTGGCGCTGATCTGCCCTTTTTGCGGGGTAGGGCGGCCCCACACAACGGCAAGGTAGGATCGCTCCAGCCGGCCATCCCGGCCATGAGCGGCAAACTGCGCGGCCAGTTCCAGATGCGCGCGCGCGGTTTTCGCGGCGACAAGTAGGCCCGACGTGTCCTTGTCGAGACGGTGGACGATGCCAGGCCGCGCAACCCCGCCGATCCCTGAAAGGCGCGCCCCGCAATGGGCGATCAGCGCATTCACGAGAGTCATGTCGGGGTTGCCCGCGGCAGGGTGTACGACGAGCCCGGCGGGCTTGTCGATGACGATCAGCTCATCGTCTTCATAAACGATGGTGAGCGGGATCGCCTGGCCGAGCGGGATCGCGGGGATCGGCGCCGGCTGGTGGACGGTGTAGCGCTCTCCCGCCTTAACCTTGCCCGCGGCCGTCAGCGGTGCCCCGTCGCGGGTCACGTGGCCTTCACCAATCAGGGCTTGCACCCGGGCCCGCGAGAGGGTCAAACCTTGAACCTCGAGGGCGCGCGTGAGCGCGGCGTCGAGGCGGCGCCCGCTGTCGCCGGGAGCGATTTCGACGATATGGGTGTGGGACGAGGGATCAGGGTCAACGGACATGAATGCAGTGGTGCAACAAGATTACCGTTTCCTCAAGGCCATCGTGGCGGGAATGGGGATCGTCCTGATGATCGGCCTCGCCGTCATCGTCGCGACCCTGCTCAAGCGGTCGGGTGCAAAACCGGTCGCCCACAGCGGCGCGGTAACCCTTCCGGCCGGGGCCCGCCTGCTTGAAACCACACTCGGTGAGGGCTCGATCGTGCTTCATGTTCAGGACGAAGGCGGCGACACCCTGGTGATCCTCGATGCCAGGACAGGTGTGGAGACGGGCCGCGTCCGGCTCGTCGTTCCCGATGCGGCTGATCATTAGCCGATCCCTTCTGGGCGAAATCGAGGCGCATCTCCACGCCGCGCTTCCCCATGAGTGCTGCGGGCTGCTGGTCGGAACCCGGACCGAGCATGAAATTCATGCCTTGCGGATCGTGCCCAGCGAAAACGTAAACCCAGCGCCTGATACGTTCGAGATCGACCCGGCGTTGTTGCTGCGTCTGCAGCGCGAATTACGGGGCGGTCCGCACGCACTCGTCGGGCTCTACCACAGTCATCCCGGTGGCACGCCGCATCCGTCGCCGCGCGATGTCGCGGGCGCGACCTATCCCGGCTTCGTGTGGCTCATCGCTGCGTCCGCACCCGGCGGTGCGATTTCCCATGGTGCCTTCTGGCATGACGCGCGAGACGGCGTGCCGCCGCGCGGCCTGACCGCCATTGCAATGGCCGACCTGTCATTACCTGGCCCGGCGCCCGCATGACCGAGAAAATGCTGATCGTCTGCGCAGACGACTTCGCGATCTCGCAAGAGACCAGCGAGGTCATCTTGCATCTTCTCGCGGAGCGCCGGATCAGCGCGACCTCGTGTCTTGTCGAAACGGAAAACTGGTACCGCGATGCGGCGCGCCTGCGCGATCTGAATGCGGCGGTGCCCTTTGCGGCCGGGCTCCATCTCAATCTGACGGAGCGCTTCGCGCGCGCGCTCCCCGGTACGACGCATCCGGTTGCGGGGTGGGCGATGCGCGGGGTCGTCGCGCGAGGCGGGGCGACGGCGCGCACGATCGACAGGGCATTTGGCCATCAATGGTCGCTCTTTGTCGATGCGTTCGGCCGGCCGCCAGATTTTCTCGACGGCCATCAGCATGTTCATCTCTTTCCCGCAATGCGCGATGCGCTCTTCCGGCTGATCGACGATACGAAATTCAAGGGATGGGTGCGGCAATGCCGCACCGACGCACGGCGACGGTCGCGCGACCGTATCGTTCTCGACCCCTTGAGCCGGACATTTATGCGCGCAGCAAAGCGGCGCGGGATCATGTTCAATCCAGGATTCGGCGGCTTGCGGGCGTTCCACCGGAGCGAGGATCTGCGCGGATTGTGGTCCGGCGATCTCGAAGCGATGGGCAGCGGCGGACTGCTGATGGTTCATCCCGGTGGCGCGGGAAGCCCGGCGGGCGCCGACGCAATCGACGCATGCCGTGGCGATGAAGCCGCGCTGCTGCAGGCAGGACGCCTCGACGAAATTCTGTGCGCTCAGGGCTGGATACTGTGTCACGCCGTGCCGGGCGCCGACGCGCCCAAGCGCGCCAGATAATCGCGGTAGGCCTCCGTGAGGCCCTCCTGGAAGGAGATGCGCGGCGTCCATCCCGCTGCGCTCAAGCGGCTTGTATCCGTCATCTTGCGCAGCACGCCGTCGGGCTTCGTCGGGTCGAGTTGGATGTCGCACACAGCGCCGGTCAGGGTGCGGATCATCTGCGCCAGCTCGATGATCGAGATATCGTAACCGGGCGAGAGATTAACGGGCATCGCGTCGTTATAATGGGCCATGAGATGGACGAGGCCCTCCGCCGCATCCTCCACATGCAGGAATTCGCGCCGTGGCGCCCCGCTGCCCCAGATCGTGACGGTGGAGGCACCGCTGATTTTTGCTTCGTGGAAGCGCCGGATCAGTGCCGCGACCACGTGGCTCGACGACGGGTCGTAGTTGTCGCCCGGGCCGTAAAGATTGGCCGGGAGCACCGTAATCGCGTTGAAGCCATATTGCCGGCGATAGCTGCGGCACAGGCATTCGCCGGCCAGCTTGGCGAGCCCGTAAGGCTCGGTGTCGTGCGCCAGCGGTCCGCTCATGAGATACTCTTCGCGCGCGGGCTGCGCGACATTCTCGGGATACATGCACGTGCTGGCGACGAACAGCAGCTTGCGCGCGCCATTGCGCCAGGCGGCATCGATCACATTCGCTTCGATCAGAAGATTGTCGCGGATGAATTGCGCCGGATATTCGCGGTTCGCTCCGATGCCGCCCGCGCGCGCCGCGGCATGAAAGACGAATTCGGGACGGCTTTCGGCAAGCCATGCTTCGACGTCGTGCTGGCGTGTCAGATCGAGCTGGCTGCGATCCGCGAGCACGAGATTTGAAAAGCCCTGGCCGCGCAGGGTCGCGACAAGCGCGCGTCCGAGCATCCCGCGATGACCGGTGACCCAGATGCGCGCGTCCCGCTCCATCTCTAGAGGTACTCGTTTGCGGTGTCGCGCGGATTGGCGCCGTACCAGCGCGCGGTCGCAGCGATGCCGTCGCGCAGCGGAACCGCCGGCGCATAGCCGAGCGCACGCATCTTGGAGATGTCCGGACAACGCCGCATGGTTGCGCCCGAGGGCGCGGCGGAGGGCTTGAGCTCGATCTCACGCCCGAAATATCTCGCTACTTCGCGCGCGATGTCGCCGATCGAAACCTCGTCAGGGGTACCGATGTGGTAGATCTCCAGATGTTTACCGGAGTGCTCCATCAATCGCAGCGCGCGCACGCAATCATCGACATAGCAGAACGCCCGCGTCTCACGGCCGTCGCCCTGAATGTCGAACGGGAGCGGGCCGTTCGGGACCTTGTCGACCAGTGCGGCCATGCGGCAGATGAATTGCGGGACGACGTGCTTCCACCCCATGTCGGGGCCGTAGATATTGTGGGGGCGGAAAATCTGCACCTTGTCGAAGCCGCTGCGGCCGTAGTTGATCGCGATGAGTTCGGAGATCAGCTTCGAGCCACCGTAGGAATATCGAGCCTCGAGCGGATCGGGAACCTTGAGCATCTCGTGCTCGTCCGTCGGAACACGATCGGGTGACTGATAGACCTCAGCGCTCGACGCGACGATCAACTGGCCGACGCCATTGGCGCGGCATGCCGTCACGACGTTCAAGATTCCACGCACGCCCACATCGAGCACCAGTTCGGGTTGCTTGTAGAAATTTTCGGTGCCGTTCACCGCGGCGAGGTGATAGACGCACTCGGCGCCCTTGAGTGCGGCCGTGACGGCAGCCGCGTCGCGAATGTCCGCATTGACAAGGCGAATTTGGCCCGCCACCGCCTCAAGACGCTGCGGGCGCCCGCGCGTAAAGTTTTCGAGCACTGTCACGTCGTGGCCCTGTGCGACGAGATCCCTGACGAGATACCCGCCGATAAAGCCGCCACCACCGGTCACCAAGTACCGCATCATTCGCGCCCTTCGCGATGATCCCCGAGCGCAAAATAGTTCAACGCGACGCGCTCGCTCTCATCAAGATAGCCGAAATTGTTCCAGTAGTCGTAAATCAGGCCGTTGGTGGCCATCGCCTTTCGCAGCTGCGCAGGGTCCAGCCGCTCGAACAGCGGGTGATTATTGGCAATGACGAGAAGATGCGCGCCCTCGAGCGCGGCCTCGATCGAGCCGTAGGGCTCAAATCCAAGCGCGGAGAGGGTCTCGTTCGCGATCACCGGATCGAAGACGCGCAGGCGCATATCCGGGCGGCGTGCCTTGAGTTCGGCGATAATCCGCAACGACATGGCGCCGCGCAGATCATCGGTTTCCGGTTTGCCCTTGAAGGCCAGGCCCGCGATCGCCGCAATCGGAGCCTCGATCCGCGACAGGCGCGCGCACATGAAAGCGGCCGTCTCGCCGGGCTGCATTTCATTGATAGCCCGCGCTGCCGCCGTAATCGGCAAATCCATTCCCATATCGGCAAGACTTTGGCGCAGGATGTGCGGATCCTTTTCCAGGCACGGCCCGCCCACCGGTCCGGGCAGGGCGATGTTGGTGCGCTCGTAGCCGAGCTTGCCCGCCTCAATCACTTCATATGCATTGACGCCGAGCCGGTTGCACAGCCGGGCGACTTCGTTGGCAAAGCCGAATTGCACGTCGCGGTAAGTATTGTCCGCCAGCTTGATGACTTCCGCGGTTTCCAGCGAAGAGACCTGCACGCAGCGCGTCGTGTGCGACTCAAACAGCCGTGACGCGCGATGAAGGGTGGGGGCGTCGTCCGCGCCAACGATCTGCGGGAGTTGGTGAAGCTCCTGCAGCGCACGGCCTTCAAGCGTGCGCTCGGGACACATTGCGATGTAAAACGACTTGCCCGTCGCGGCAAGAATGGGCGCGACGATATTGCGGGTGGTGCCAATCTTGACGGTCGACCGGATCACCACGAGTGCGCCATCGCTCATCGCGTCCGCGACTTCATGGGTTGCCGCCTCGATCATGTCGGTGCGCGCGCGCCCGGCAGTGTCGAGGGGCGTTCCGACGGTGATGATGAAGACGGTGCAGCCGTGATCTGGCGGCAGCACGCGCGCGGCAATGAGCTTTCCGGCGTCGACGGCGCGCCGCAGGCGTTCCGCCAGGCCGATCTCCGAAAAATGGGGAATGCCCCGAGCCGTAGCGTCGACGATTTCAGGTCGCCGCTCGATGCCATAAACACGCAAGCCTGCGTTCGCCATGACCGTTGCGAGTGTGAGGCCGACATAGCCAAGACCGATCACGGCAACGGTTTGGTCGGCCATCTCACTGGTGCTCGGGCGAAGCGGGCCGGACATTTAACGCTGTGCCTCCGGGCTCAGGTGGCGCATCCGCCAGATCGTGCGGTATTTCAGCTTGGTCAGTCGGTCCTTCATGTTCACGACCGGTCGCGGCGCGCCCGGCGCGCTTTTCAGGACACGGAATGCTTCATTGTTTCCGGCGAGGAATCCTGAAAGCTTCATGACGCAAGGGGAATCGCCTTGAGCGAGATCGGTGCACAGGGCCTCGGCTTCGGCGAAATTGTGCAGGTTGTACGGCCAGCTCGCCGGATTGCTCCAGCCGGGATCATCGCCGAGATGGAAGGTCAGATGCGCATCCGTCGTGATCGCCATCGCGGATGCGTTCACCGCCATGTTGTAGAGCAGGCTGCGCGCGACAAATGCCGCCCCAAGGCAGGCCGTGGTCGGACGGTAGTGCGCATACGCCAACAGCGGAAACACGAAGCAGTCATAACCGCCGTGCCGCGCGCCATGGTCCTGATAGTAGCTCGCAAGCTCCGCCGTGGAGATAGCGCCCGCCGCAACGATCCTGCGGTTGATCGCAATGTGGTCGATCCCGTGCGCCATGCGGTCGGCGACGGTGAGATAAAGATGCGGCATGGGGCAGATATCGCTGTTGGTGAACATCACCGCGACTTCGTGCTCCGGCACCCCGCGCGCTTCCGCGAGGGTTCGGGCCTGCGAAACCCCGCGCTCGAGCACATCAAACACGAGTGGAAGCGGGCGGGGATTTTCAAGTTCGAGGATATTTGCGATCGTTCGTTCAATGGGTTGCGCGCGCGCGAATTCGGGGGGGGTGTCGATCGGGTCGCCGGCCTCGCACACGCATACCAATGCGACGTCGGGGGCCTGACCGTCCGTCTGTGTGAACGCCTTGGCGCGACGCATGGCTTCGGTTGTCACCGCCTGCTCGCGCTGGCCTTGCGAACCGGCCGGCGCCGAATACAGATTGACGATATGAACGAGCAGGCGAGGCCGCACGCCGATGCGGGGTCCATCGGGAAGCGGATCACCGTCCTGACGAAACACATGAGGCGCGATCCACGGCATGGGACCTCTCAAACGCTCTGGCGCCGCAACAGCGGCTCGCTCGCCAATGCGTTTATGAGGGTCGGGGATTTGGCGAGGATGACGAAGCCGGTCCCCGCATCACCGTCCAGAGGCCGGGTAAAGTTCGGGAAGAACACCTCGAACCCCTCAATCTGGTCGCGAATGTAATCAAGGGTCAGTTGGCCCGTGACAGGACCGTAATCGTCAAAGGGAAAGGAGGGATCGCCCTCCACCTTGAAATCGTCGATCATGATGACCGTATCGGGCCAGCGGGTGCAGATCGCGAGTTCGTCCCGCAGGGGAAGATATTTGTGCCAATGGGCGTCGAGATAGACGAGCGTGGGGGACGCCAGCGTGCCGTCGATCTGCCGCAGCAATTCCGGCGAGGAGAGGTTCGCGAGCCGGATGTTAGGGCGCAGCCGGTGCCGCATGCTCGCGAACTTGAAGTAAACGTCGCTGATCTCGGTCGAGTAGACCTGCGGCGATCCGCCCAGGGTGGCGAAATACTCCGTCGTGGTGCCGAGCCAGGTCCCGGTTTCGACCACGCTTTGGAAATGAACAGCGGCATGAAGACGGTCAAGGATCGCGACGCGGTTCTTGCTGCCGTTCATCGGCGGCCGGTCATAGTCACGCAGCCTCAAGTGTTCGGCGCGTGCCCCGCGCAGCAGCTTGATGAGCGGTGGGTCCAGATGACGCCAGTATTTGACGATATGACTGAGCTTCTTCAAATCAAGGCGATAATCGCGCTGTTCCATGCTGCTACCGCCCCCGACGCTGCGCACCCGTGGCGAGAGGTACCATTTTGCACTGCGGAAGGGAACCTCCGCCTTGCGCACCAGGGCCGGCCTTTGGGCCGCGGTAGACGGGTGTATTGCTTGAAATCCGTCCGGCTTGAGGCTATAC
>Ga0209643_1001314_pt1 | contig 24602 bp, 25 predicted proteins | sample AutmiccBRH37_all_FD_187383 | JGI IMG/M metagenome (GOLD analysis project Ga0209643, IMG submission 187383) | Deep subsurface microbial communities from Mt. Terri, Switzerland - Autotrophic microbial communities BRH/37_all (SPAdes) (version 2) | ecosystem: Environmental > Aquatic > Deep... | reverse complement strand
ATTTGAGTATAAATTAACAGATGAAAAAAAGTAGTTTTTAAATGAAAAATGGAGGTGGTCAATTTACTCCGAAATTAGGTGGTCACTTTGAATTGAAATTGGGTGGTCAATATCACTGGAATTTGCACCATGTATCAGAATTATCAAAATATGATAAGGAATAATACTCCATAAACTATATTTAAAACTCATTAAAATGTCTGGAAATCATAACACAACCACTAACCATAATAAAGAGTTTCTATTAAAGGAATTGAAACTATCACAATATAGAAATTCTACAATTTTTGAGAATAAGGACTATTTTGTTTTATCTCCTTCTATCCAAAATAAAAATAATTGGTTTGATTTGAGACAAATAAATCTTGAAAAATTAACGAAAGAGAAAAAAGGAAAATTACTGATACGTTTATATGACGATTTTATCTTAATAGATTTAAGGAAATTTATGACTGATTTATTAGATAATGACCCTTATGATAGTACTAATAGTGGTATTCATTGGAAATTTCAGATTAAAGAAGTTGAAGGAAATAAAATGTATATATTCAACACCAAAACAAAACAAAAATTCTTTGTTGAAAAAACTGATAAGAATGGTGTTTTAAATAAAATATAAGTATTGATGTTAAATTATGGAATGGGAACATTTAAAAAAGAACTTAGAAAACTTATATAAGAATAAAGGTTTAACAGATTGTTTTGAAAAGGAAGAGAATTATTTAAGGAATTCCTTTTATGAAATGGAAGAACTGTGGAATACCCAATTTGATAGAATTGAAAAGGTTAATTATGTGATGTTTTCTGAATCTCCATTATGGGGGAATCAAAAGAAATATCTTTATAATCCTGAAACAAGTTTATCACAATTCTTTTACAAAAGTGACCTTGAATTTGTTCTTGGAAAGAAAATTGAACATAAGGATGAATTCTTAAAAACACTAACTGATATTGGTTTTATAATTTTAGATATCTCTCCTTTTGTATTAAATGAAAAGGATACATCAATTAATTACAAGAAAATTTCAAAGAAAGATTATAAATTTCTTGTGAATGATACCTTGGAATTTTATGTCAAATCCAAACTAAAACTAATTAAAGAAAAATCTGATGACAACCCAGTTTTCTTTTTTAGATATTCAAGAGTAAAAAACTTATTTTCTGATTTATTATATAAGGAATTAGTTGATTTGGATTTAATATCAACTCAAAATGAAATTTTAGAAATATCCCAAAATGGTGGTGGTATACATCGGGATAAATTTAAAAAAATAATAGAAAAGAACTTTTCAAAAATCATTTAACCAATCAATGTAAGGTACTGTATTTATTTAGTGATACAATTTAATTTATGATAAAGGTTATGATAGTCTATCATTATTTAATTCTGATACATTACTAATAATTACCTCTCTAAAATAATATTCATTTTATTACTGATTTTCATTGAATTTTCCCATTCAAGTAAGTCATCTTCCTTGATATACTTTGAGTGTGAACTAATTACAATCATTGGTAAATTATAATTCTTAATCCAATTTTCAATAGTGGTTCTGTCTACTCCGTAGATTTTTTGTAATTCTTGTTTTGTAATTCTTTTATTTTCTTCTTTCATAATTTTTAATTATTTTTTTTATTAAACATATCTCTGGTATTTTTAACTCTGATTAAACTATTTAACTCTTCAACATACTGGAAACGGATACTGGAAAGTGTATCGATTTTATCTTCATCAATTTCATTTTGAAGTAGTAGTTCTGTGATTCTTTTGTCAAGTAGATTTATGGTTTTACTTATGTTTTTTATATTATTTACTTTCATAGATTTTTATTTTTTTAACTCTTACCGATACTATTTTTTTATAATTTTTTCAATTTTTACTTTATTAAATATTTTTTAAATTTATTTCATAAATGAATAAAGTAAACCCCTTCAGAGAATTTTCATTTCTGTTATATACAATCAATTTTACACTTCACTAAACCAGTTCGTATCACCCATATTTAGTTTATAATAAAATCAGTTTCAGTACTACCGGAGAAACCTCATCCGTTATGTTTAGATATTATTTCAATCTTACAGATTACTACCCGATGTCTAACCCACTAACTATTCTTTAGAACCCTCGTGGGTGATTGGTATTTTACCCTATGATGGATACCAGTACTACATATAAATATATAGAATTTTAAAAAACGTAAATAAATTGATAGAATTTGATAGAAAAAGAGAAAATAATTTTAGTAATTCAGTAAACACCAGATTTTTAGGAATAAAAAAATTAGAAAGAATTATGAAAGGTGGTAAAAAAATATTATATTCGATGTATGAAAAAAAGGGAAATATTACACATTTATCGAAGAGTTTCAACTAATGAACAATCTACTAAATATTCTTTAGGAGACCAGTTGAGTAGTGGTATAAAAAAATCCATAGAACTTGGTATGGATTATCAAGATTGGAATGAAGAAGGTATGAGTGGTAGTAGTGAAAATATTGAAGATAGGGAGGTTCTTTTAGATTTATACACTAAATTACAATTAGGAGAAGTAAAACACCTCTATGTTTTTGATTTATCAAGGTTATCAAGAAACCCGATGGTAAGTTCTTCTTTAAGAAAAGAGTTAGAAAATCACGAAGTTAAATTATATACAAATGAAAGTGATGTAGATTTTAAAAGTGATGAACAAGTTTTAATGTATGATTTTTTCTCGTCTATAAATCAATTTTTTGTTCGTGTTCAAAGGAAGAAAAGTATGATGGGAAAAGTTTCTCACTTTAAGAAAGGTGGATGGAGAGGTGGTACATTTCCGTTTGGTTATGAAAGTGAAAAAGTAAATGGATTAAAAAAATTGGTAATTAAAACTGAAGAAAGTGTTTGGGTACGAAAAATATATGATTTGTATGATAATGGTACATCAGTACTGGATATATGTAAGAAATTAGACAAGAATGGAATTAAACCAAGAAGAGGAAAGTTTTGGAGTGGTGGGAGTGTTTTAGTAATACTTAAAAATGATTTGTATATAGGGAATGATGAGATGATTGATAATATTTCAGAACCATCAAAACCAAACAAATTATATTATTTTGAAAAGGAACTTCAGATAGTGGATAATGAAACATTCAACAGGGTTCAAAATACGATACAACTTCAACTAAAAAGGAGAAATCAATTAACCAAGGTAAAACATAATAATGTTTTGTTAAGGGGTTTATTATTTTGTGAAGATTGTGGAGAAATGTATGGTTGTAGGGTTAAACCTTCCAAAAATGAAAATTATTATTATTGTAGAAGTAGGGAAAACGATTGGAGGAAAATAGATGAGAGTAAAAAGGTAAAGTGTAGTGTAAAAAAATCACTCAACATTAAGAATACTGATGAACAAGTATGGTTAACATTGGTAGATTTACTGGGTAAATCACATCTTATCAAAGAAACGATAAAGGAGGATGTTTTAAAAAATAAGTTTTTAGTTGATATAGATAAACAGGAAAAAATAGTTGAACTAAAAAAGAAAAAAATATATATTGATAAAAAATTAAAAGGTTTAGAGGAAAGAGAGAGGGAAAATAGAGAATGGTATTTGGTAGGTGATATTGATAAAAAACAGTTTGATGAAGGATGTAATTTGATTAGAAAATCAAAAGAAGAACAATTTAAGGAATTACAAATTTTAAGTTTAAAAATCCAGAGTATTACAGATGAAAATAAATGGATTAGTTGGTTAGATAAACATAGTGGATGGATAAATGGATTAAATAAAAACCACTCAATTCAGGAAAAAACTGAAATAATAAAAGAATATGTTTTAAAGATTACGGTTGGATTTGATAAAAACATTAATCAACATAAATTAAAAATTCATTTAAAACTACCAATAGTAAATGACAAGTATAAAAAATTGAAAGATAGTAAATCAAAAAAATATGAAATTTTAAATGGTTCAAGTTATACTGAAACATTAATTGGTCAAGTAAAAGTGGGTAGAAAAAAGAAAGAAAATACTCACGAACTCACTGGTGGTGGGGAAATACCCCCCATCGATCAAAATTCTTTACGGTGGAGTAATTGTAATTATGAAAAAATCAAATAAAATGATTTTTTAAATCACTTTTATATGATAAAATAATATTTGGGTTCCGTACGCGGAACCTTTTTTATTTTCAAGAAACATCAGAATTTTAAATAAGCAATCTATTTATATGCTATTTGAATTAAAACAGCATTTTTCAAACATAGATCTATTAATTATTTAATACAGCGTCGTGTATCATAGAATGGTTTCCATCGTTCCATAATGTTAATATATCGGTCGCCACTTGCGCGCCACTACCAGCTGCAATGGCAAATTGGCTTCTCCATCCTGCCAAAACACCCGCAACATATACTCCTTCAACAACCAAATGGTTGTTATTTTTTAGCATCACACGTTCTTTATGAGGAGGCAAACCGTGGTGTGGAATCACATATTGCATCAGGCCTTCAATGTTGAAAAGATTTGAAGGACCAACAGCCACAACAATAGATTTTGCGCGATAATTATTTTTATTGGTGACTACCGTAAAATCAGTAAATTCACCTTTAATTTCAGTTACCTTTTCTTTTTCAATTTGGACCACGTGAGGATATAATTCAGAAAGTTGTTTTAGACCATCAGACAAAACTAGACTGCCCTTGGTTCCTTTTTTAAATCCCAGCACATTGTTAAGCAACGCTTCATTTAAAGCCGAACTTTTTTGGTGCGTGACAATCCCAATTTTTTTATTTTCAGCAAAAGGCTTGTGAACAGCCGAGCCTAAAATGAGCGCGCAAGACAATCCGGCTGCGCTTCCGCCTATGATTAAAACATCAAAAGAGTCCATATTTTAGAATTTAATTTTGAAATAATCCCTGTATGTTTGAAGTGAAAAGTTTTACGGCTATCGCCAAAAGCACCACGCCAAATACTTTTCTGATGATATTGATGCCGTTTTTGCCTATCATTTTTTCGATTTTTACCGATGTTTTAAGCACTATATATAAAAATATGGTGTTTATGATAATGGCAAATACAATATTTATGGTAGAAAACTCAGCCCTTAAAGACAATAAGGTTGTTAAACTTCCCGGGCCGGCCAGCAATGGAAATGCCAACGGAAATATGGAAGCTGTTTTGGCGTTTGTTTCTTCTTCTTTGTAAAGAGAAATTCCCAAAATCATTTCCAACGCTAAAAAAAATAGGATAAACGAACCTGCAACGGCAAATGAATTTACATCAATGCCAATTAAGTTTAAAATGCTTTTTCCCAAAAAAAGGAAAGCAATCATAATAACTGCGGCAACGATAGCTGCTTTTCCTGAATGAAGACGACCGAATTTTACACGTAAATCAATAATAATCGGAATGCTTCCGATAATGTCGATTACTGCAAACAACACCATGGTTGCAGTCACTATTTCCTTAAAATTTATTTCCATCGTAAACCTTTTTTTAAAAGATTGGCAAAAGTATCCAATCAAAAATTGATTTATAACAAAAGTAATGTAAAAAAATAGTTATTTTTGCCGAATGTTTCAATTAGGAAAAACCATAGTTTCAGAAGAAATTATAGAGAAAGATTTCGTCTGTAATTTATCGGCCTGCAAAGGCAAATGTTGTATTGATGGAGAAGCCGGCGCTCCGTTGGATGAAGATGAATTGCTGATACTTATGGATATTTATCCGAAAGTGAAGCCTTTTTTAAGACCGGAAGGAATTGAAGCCATTGAAGACCAGGGTCTTTTTACGATGGATGAAGGCGAATATGAAACCACTTTAATTGACGGCAAGGATTGCGCTTATTCCATATTTGATGTAAATAATACCGTTAAATGCGGCATCGAAGAAGCATACAATCAAGGTGCCATTGATTGGAAAAAACCAATTTCCTGCCATTTATACCCAATCAGAATCACGGAATACAGTGAATTTTCAGCGGTAAATTACCACAAATGGCCAATTTGCGACGATGCCTGTACCTTGGGTGCCGCATTGCAGGTGCCGGTTTACAAATTTGTGAAAGATGCTTTAATCAGAAAATTTGGGGAAGACTGGTATTTGGAATTGGAAAAAATTGCCGAAAAACACGTTAAGCAATAACATTTTTAGTGCTTAAATACTGGTGTTAATAGCATCTTATTTTGAGTGCTCTTTTTTGATCTGGCGTTTTCGTTGAAACTGCCTAAAACCAAGTGCCGCGCAATACAATTTTTTTTCAATCCCTTAAAAATCAATTGATAACAATATTGTTTTTTTTAATGAAATTAAGCAATAATGTTAAAAACTCGATAACAAATGTGAATAAGTAGTCCTTTTTGGTGTCTATTTTTTTTCAATATTTGCTTTACTCGTTTTTTACCAATAAAAACTACTAACTAACTTTAAAAAAAACACGATTCATGTCATTTCTAGAACCCATTCTTCAGCCCAATAAAAATCGATTTGTGATTTTTCCAATCCAACACCAAGATATCTGGGAATGGTATAAAAAGCAGGAAGCGAGTATTTGGACTGCGGAAGAAATTGATTTACACCAAGATGTTATTGACTGGGAATCAAGATTAAATGATGATGAGCGTTTTTTTATCAAACATATTTTGGCTTTTTTCGCTGCTTCTGACGGCATAGTGAATGAAAATTTGGCTGAAAATTTTGTGAGCGAAGTGCAATATTCCGAAGCAAAATTCTTTTATGGTTTTCAGATAATGATGGAAAATATCCATTCTGAAGTGTATTCGTTACTGATAGACACTTATGTTAAAAATGAAGCTGAAAAAGACCAATTGTTCAATGCCATTGATGTTTTTCCCGCCATTAAAGAAAAAGCTGACTGGGCGTTAAAATGGATTGAAAGTCCGAGTTTTGCAGAGCGATTAATCGCTTTTGCCGCTGTTGAAGGCATCTTTTTCTCTGGAAGTTTTTGTTCCATATTTTGGTTGAAAAAAAGAGGTCTAATGCCCGGATTAACTTTTTCAAACGAATTGATTTCACGCGATGAAGGAATGCACTGCGATTTCGCCATCCACCTGCACAACAATCATATTGTAAACAAAGTTCCCAAAGAACGCATCACAGAAATTCTAACCAATGCGCTGGATATTGAACGCAAATTTATTACGGAATCATTGCCGGCCAGCTTAATTGGGATGAATGCGAAATTAATGTCGCAATATTTAGAGTTTGTGACCGATCGATTGTTGACCGAGTTTAATTGCGATAAAGTGTACAATTCCACAAATCCGTTTGATTTTATGGAAATGATTTCCTTGGAAGGCAAAACAAATTTCTTTGAAAAACGGGTTTCAGAATATCAAAAAGCTGGCGTAAAAAGCGGCACAGGAACCGGAAGCATCAGTTTTGATGCGGAATTTTAGGGAATTAAGATTTACGATTTACAATTGACTACAATTTTGTAAATCAAAAGTCGTAAATCAAAAATATTTCAAAACTAACTAACTAAAATATACCTAAAACAATGTTTGTACTAAAAAGAGACGGCAAAAAAGAGCCGGTGATGTTTGATAAAATCACGGCCAGAGTTAGAAATATGTGTTACGGACTAAACGGCATTGTGGATCCCGTTAAAGTTGCCATGCGCGTCATTGAAGGTTTGTATGATGGCGTTTCAACTTCCGAACTCGATAATTTAGCCGCGGAAACTGCAGCAACCATGACGGTGCAACACCCCGATTATGCAAAACTTGCGGCGCGAATCGCCGTATCCAATTTACATAAAAACACTAAGAAAGTATTTTCTGAAGTGATGGCCGATTTGTACAATTATGTCAATCCGCGTACCGGAAAAAAGGCGCCATTGTTATCAGATGAAACCTATAATGTGGTTAAGGCTAATGCTGAAAAAATAGATTCCACAATTATTTACAATAGGGATTTTGGGTATGATTATTTCGGATTCAAAACCTTGGAGCGTTCCTATTTGTTAAAAATAAATGGCGAAATAGCTGAACGCCCGCAACATATGTTAATGCGTGTTGCCATTGGAATTCATCAGGAAGATATTGATGAAGCCATTGAAACGTATGAATTGATGTCCAAAAAATTCTTTACGCACGCCACCCCAACGCTTTTCAATGCAGGAACGCCAAAACCACAAATGTCTTCTTGTTTTTTGTTGCAAATTCAAGACGACAGCATAGACGGCATCTATGATACCATAAAACAAACGGCGCAAATCTCGCAATCTGCCGGCGGCATTGGTTTGTCAATTCACAATGTGCGCGCCACAGGTTCTTATATTCGCGGAACAAACGGAACATCCAACGGAATTGTTCCTATGTTAAAAGTATTTAACGATACGGCGCGTTATGTGGATCAGGGCGGCGGAAAACGAAAAGGTTCTTTTGCCATTTATATGGAACCTTGGCACGCCGATGTTTTTGATTTTCTGGATCTCCGTAAAAATACCGGTGCAGAAGAAAATCGTGCCCGTGATTTGTTCTATGCGATGTGGATTCCCGATTTATTTATGAAGCGTGTTGAAGAAAATGGCGATTGGACGTTGATGTGCCCTAATGAATGTCCGCATTTATTTGATACTTACGGAGAGGAATTTGAGAAATTATATACCGGTTACGAAAAAGTAGGTAAAGGCCGAAAAACCATCAAAGCGCGCCTGCTTTGGGAAAAAATATTGGAAGCACAAATTGAAACAGGGAATCCTTATATGTTGTATAAAGATGCTGCCAACCGTAAATCGAACCAAAAGAATTTGGGAACCATCCGTTCTTCAAATTTGTGTACGGAAATTATGGAATACACCGCAAAAGATGAGGTTGCGGTTTGTAACCTGGCATCCATTGCCCTTCCTATGTTTGTTGATGAAGATGAAAATGGCGTTAAATTTTTCAATCATCAAAAATTGCATAAAATCACCAAAAAAATTACCCGAAATTTGGATACGGTGATCGATCGAAATTATTATCCGGTAAAAGAAGCCGAAAACTCGAATTTCCGCCACAGGCCCATCGGACTTGGCGTTCAAGGTTTGGCCGATGCTTTTATAATGCTGCGTTTGCCTTTTACCAGTGACGAAGCCAAAAAACTAAATGAAGAAATATTCGAAACCATTTATTTTGCGGCGGTAACTTCTTCTATGGAAATTGCAAAAGCAAAAGAGCCGTATTCTTCATTTCAAGGGTCACCAATGTCATTAGGTGAATTTCAGTTTAATATGTGGGGCGTTTCAGAAGAAGAGTTAAGCGGACGATGGGACTGGAAATCATTGCGCAAAAAAGTGATCAAAAATGGCGTCAGAAACTCTTTGTTGGTCGCGCCGATGCCAACGGCTTCAACTTCGCAAATATTGGGAAACAACGAGGCTTTTGAGCCTTATACCTCAAATATTTATACCCGCAGGGTTTTAAGTGGGGAATTTATTGTGGTAAATAAACATTTACTGGAAGATTTGGTTGATTTGGGCTTGTGGGACAATGAAATGAAAGAGGCCATTATGCGCGCCAACGGATCGGTTCAGCATATTGACTACATTCCGCAAGAGTTGAAGGATTTGTATAAAACCGTTTGGGAAATGAGTATGAAAGATATTATTGATATGTCGCGTCAGCGCGGTTATTTTATAGATCAATCGCAGTCGTTAAATTTATTTATGCAAGATGCCAATTATGCCAAATTAACGTCGATGCATTTTTATGCCTGGAAATCAGGTTTAAAAACGGGGATGTATTATTTGCGTACAAAAAGTGCCGTAAATGCAACACAATTTACCGTTTCAAACATAAAAAAAGAAGAAGAAATGCCGCTTACGCCAGAAGAATTAAAACAAATGATTTTGCAATCAAAAGAGAATCCGGATGATTGTGAAATGTGTGGATCATAATATTTAGATCAACCTCCAAAAAAAACCTCAACTTAACATAGCAAGTTGAGGTTTTTTATGATTATAAATATTCCTTATTTATGGCCTTTTGTGGCATACAATTCCAACAAGTCCATCGTGGCTTTTATCAAATCTTCTGTTTCCAGCAAAATACTGAAGTAAAGCGTTGTGTTTTTCGGACTCGATTCTGTGGTTCTTGTGCGTTCAACCTGTTTTTGCGCATTGATAGACACTTGTTTCAAGAGCTCTTTCTTTTCTTCAATTAAGGAGGTAATTTTGTTGAAGGAACGATCATCAAAAATGATTCTTATTTCTGAAAAAAGATGATTTAATTTTTCGGCAATCTCTTTTAATTCCTTAGCCTGACTAGGTTTTAAACCCTTATGATTGTTATGGATGTGTTTGTGGCTCACTTTTGAAATAAACCCAACCGATTGTGCAATGTCTTGTAAATCCCCAACAACATTGATGTAAAAAGTACTTGCGCTAACCGATGATTCATCCAAATTTTTGATAAAATAGAAAATATTATTGTGTAAATCCTCAATTTCAGATTCTAATTTTCCAACAGTATTTTTTGCTTTTTTTAAGGTTGGCAAATCTTGGTTTATCAATCCGTTAATGGTATTTTCATTTATTTTCCCAACCCGCTTCAGCACTTTAGAAATATTATCGGCACTTTCTTCAATAACGCCTTTTACCGATTTGCTTTCTGATCTGTTTAAACTGTCTTCCGCCTTTATTTCTTTTGATTTTTTAAAATGGGATATGGAGTTTCTTACCAATAAGGCAAAAGCTATCAACAATAAAATGGCAATCATGGTCGCTCCCCCCAAATAAATTAAATAAGCAGCAATTCCGGAAGCTACAAACGCAATAATTGCGGTAGAAAACCAGCCGCCAATAACGTTTAACACCCCGGCTACCCTATAAACGGCACTTTCGCTTCCCCAAGCCCTGTCGGCCAAAGAAGAACCCATCGCAACCATAAATGTCACATAAGTGGTTGATAATGGCAGTTTGTAGGATGTTGCAATTGAAATCAACACGCCGGCCACCATTAAATTAACCGCAGCCCTCACCAAATCAAAAGCAGGGAGTTCAAGTTTTTTCCCGCCAACAAGTTCAATAACCGGCTTTTCGAATTGTCTGTCAATTTTATTCAAAACCGTATTTGGGGTCATAAATGCTAAATATTTCGCAAACAACATAGCGGTTCTTACAAAGCCTCTTGATAAAAAGTTTGGTTCAAACCGTTCTTTGATGTTTGTATGGCTTGCCAAGTCAACCTCAGTTTTTATTACTGATTTTGCTTTTGATGAAAACCATAACGTTAGCACCATAACCAACCCAGCGATAAACAGTAAAAAGGTTGGTGTAGGAACTTTGGTCCCTAAAAAGTCCATTGCAAATTCAGTTGCCGGAACTCCTGAGGCAGCCCAGGCCTGATATGATTGCCAACCTGCGATTGGCACCCCAATAAAATTGACCAAATCGTTCCCTGCAAAAGCCAATGCCAATGCAAAAGTGCCTACAATGATGATGATTTTATAAATATTAATTTTAAAGGAGTATATTAAAATATAGGAGATCGCAGACCAAATTATTAAATTTATGGCTATAATTTGAAGTACAAAATGTTCAATAAAGGCCTTAATGGTTAATTCTTCTATGACATCAAATTTTTCAGATGCAAAACTTGTTCCTCCAATCCCTTTTAAAAGTATAAAATACAACATTGAAGTTAAGGCAATGCCTCCGAATAAAGCAGCAACCCAGGTTGGTTTTTTTTCAAAATTAAAGGAAAGCAGCATTCGTGAAATAAATTGTACGACAGCTCCAACAGAAAATGCAATCACAACAGACAATAATATGCCGAAAATAATTTGGGTTGCCTTTGATGTATTTATATAGTTTACTACATCAACAAAATTTCCGCCATCTGCGCCTATTTTGATCAACGCAACGGCAACGGCAGCTCCCAATAATTCAAAAACTATTGAAACCGTTGTGGACGTTGGCATTCCAATAGTGTTAAAAAAATCTAGCAATAAAATATCGGTAATCATTACTGCCATAAAAATGATCATGATATCGCTAAACATAAACATTTGGGGATTAAAAATCCCATTTCGGGCAACTTCCATCATACCACTGGAGAAAATTGCGCCCAAAGCAATACCAATGCTTGCAACAATCATAATGGTTTTGAAAGAGACGGCTTTTGAGCCAATTGCGGAATTTAAAAAGTTAACGGCATCATTGCTAACCCCAACAACCAAATCGGCTATAGCCAAAACTCCTAAGGCAACAATCATTAAAAAGTAAAAATTATCCATATTTTGGGTATTTTTTTGAATTTTGTAAAAGTAGCTAGATATTTTTTTTTATGCTATAAAATTGTGGTATTTCTTAATGATGAATAAATTGCACAAAAAATAAGTAAAATACTTGAACTTTGATTTACTTTTATTGAGTAAACAGGCGATTTTTTATTGATTGCGAATCTTTTAAAATATTTATTTTTGCGTTTTAAAAAATTGTGGACTGGCCAAAAATAAAAAAACCGCCAGATATTTGGCGGTCAGATTGTTAAATTGCGGGTAGTTACTTTTTCTTTTTATGCTTTAAAATTTCCGCATCGATAAAATAGATAATGCTTTCAGAAATGTTTTTCAGCAAATCACCAACTTTTTCAAATTTTTTCATAACCACCAGCGCCATTAAATATTGTCGAATCAATTCAGGGTTTTTAACGGCGTCCTCGGCGACGATATCAAAAGCTTTTTCGTTTATTTTGTTAATAATTTTATCCTTTTTAAAGACTTTTCGCGCCACTTTTAAATTTTCATCGGTATAGGCAGTTACCACATCCTTAAACATACTTTCAAGAGTTTCAAACATCAGGTTAAACTGCATTCTTTCAACAAGTTCCGGAACCAGTTTCTGATTTAAATCAATGGTGTGGTTTGCAATATCAAATGCCTGGTCGCCAATGCGTTCCAAATTATAATTTATTTTAAGCAAGGCCAAAGAAAATCTCAAATCGGTGGCCACAGGGCTATACAAGGCAATAAAATGATCGGTGTCCTTTTCAATTCTTAAATCAAGCGCATTTACCCTGTTTTCTTTTAAAATAACCTCTTCCGCTAAATCTGTGTCAAACGCGGTAAAAGCTTCATAGGCTAGTTGTACTTGTTTGTAAACCAAGTTTAACATTTCTTCCCCATTTTTGCTTAAAACAACTCTTTGTTCTTCAATATTTATCATAACTTATTTATTTTTTTATCCAAACCTTCCTGTGATATAATTTTCGGTTCTCTTTTTTTCGGGATTTGTGAATATCTTTTTCGTTTTGTCAAATTCAATGAGTTCGCCCATATAAAAAAATGCGGTGTAATCGCTGATTCTTGAGGCTTGTTGCATATTATGAGTAACAATAATAATGGTATAATCGGCTTTTAAATGATAAATTAACTCTTCAATTTTAGCCGTTGAAATTGGATCGAGCGCAGATGTGGGCTCATCCATTAAAATAATGGAAGGTTCAACCGCCAAGGTTCTTGCAATGCACAATCGTTGTTGTTGTCCGCCCGACAAAGTTAAGGCCGATTTGCTTAAATTGTCTTTGACCTCATTCCATAAATCGGCTTGGATCAACGCCTTTTCTACTCGTTCCGCAATCAATTTTTTGTCTTTGATGCCTTGAATTTTTAATCCGTAGGCAACATTTTCAAAAATGGACTTTGGAAAAGGATTTGGCTTTTGAAAAACCATACCCACTTCTTTTCTTAATTGCTCCAGTTGTATTTTCTTTTTGTAAATATTGTTGTCGTCAATTTTAATTTTGCCTTCCATTTTAAAATCTTCAATATAATCGTTCATTCTGTTGAACAAACGCAGAAAAGTAGATTTACCGCAACCCGACGGGCCAATAAAAGCAGTGATGCTTTTCGGCTTGATGTTCATGGATACATCTTTAATAGCCTGAAAATCGCCATAAAAAACATTGACATCTTTGGTTTGCAATTTGTATTTTTCAGCAATCGACACTTCTATTTTAGGATCTTCGGTTTTTTCTGTCATAATTTCACTCATTGTATTATTGTAATTTTTTTTGCCATTTGTTCCTAAAGTAAACGGCGATTCCATTCATGATAAAGGTAATTAATAATAGTATAATAATGGCCGCTGCCGCATTGTCTATAAATCCTTGTTGTGGTCTGGAAATCCAGTTAAAAATTTGTATTGGCAACACGGAAAATTGGTCTAGCGGACCTTGTGGCGCAAAAGGAACATAAGCCAAAGCTCCAATAACTATTAAAGGGGCGGTTTCACCAACGGCTCTTGAAAGCGCCAAAATAACACCCGTTAATATACCACCGCTTGATGCCGGCAATACCTGATTCCATATGGTTTGCCATTTTGAGGCACCCAATGCATAAGAAGCGTCTCTGATAGAACTGGGAACTGCTTTAATGGCTTCTCTTGTCGCCACAATAATAATGGGTAAAATTAATAGCGACAAGGTTAGGGCGCCCGCCAAAACACTCGCCCCTAAATTCATAATTCTTACAAACACTTCCAATCCCAGCAATCCATAAATAATCGATGGAACGCCGGCCAAGTTGGAAATATTAATTTCCAGTAATGCCGAAAGTCTGTTCTTTTTGGCATATTCTTCCAAATAAACACCTGCGGCAACACTCACGGGAAAAGAGATTATAGCTGTTAAAATTAACACCCACACACTTCCCATCAGCGGTGTCCATATTCCTGATTTTTCTGCTTTTCTGGAGGGCAAATCAGTAATAAAAGCCCAATCAATTCTGCTCAATCCGTCAACTAAAATTCCGCCGATGAAAACAACCAGCAATACCAACCCTATTAAGGTGCAGGCAATTCCCCAAAACTTGAACAGCTGATCTTTCAGTCTGTTTTTCTGAATGCTATTCATATTTTTGTCGGTATTTTTTTCTGATCTGGAAACTTATGGTGTTCAATAAAAAGGTAAGTGCAAATAAGGTAATTCCTGCGGCAAAAATAGTTCTGTATTCCAACGAGCCGTGTTGCACATCCCCCAAACTTACCTGAACGATATAAGCAGTGATGGTTTCAACAGGAACGGTTGGATCTAAGGTGAGTCTTGGTTGTTGGCCCGCGGCAATTGCCACAATCATCGTTTCACCAATAGCTCTTGAAATGGCCAATATTATAGACACAATAATACCGGATGAAGCGGCCGGAACCACTACTTTGAAGGCTGTTTGGAGCCGTGTGGCGCCCATACCGTAAGAGGCTTCCCGCAATGCTTTTGGAACGGCAAATAAGGCATCTTCACTTAAGGAAGACACAAAAGGAATGATCATTATTCCCATCACAATACCGGCAGAGAGTGAATTAAAACCCGATAGATTCGGTATAAATTGTTGTAGATAAGGCGTAACCACCACCAAGGCGAAAAAACCATAAACTACTGATGGCACAGCGGCCAAAAGCTCCAATAATGGTTTTATTGTTTTTCTGAAACTTCTTGGTGCATATTCGCTTAAATAAATGCTTATGGACAAGCCAATGGGCAGCGCAACAGAAATTGCGATAAATGTTGTGAGCAATGTGCCGCTAAGCAAAGGAAGAATCCCATAATGCTTTTTGGTAAATAAAGGCGTCCATTCGGTATCAGTAAAAAAATCGAAGATGGAAACCTCTTTAAAAAAATTAAAGGCTTCAAGGGCAAGCACCAAAATAATTCCGACAGTAACTGCGATAGTGACCAATGCACTTGATAAAAGTGATTTTTCTATGACAAATTCTCTGATCTTACGCATCAAATTTAATTTAAAACAAAATCAGATGTAAGATACATCTGATTTTGTTATGTTTAGATTTTGTTTATTTATTTTTTTCAACAAAAGCTTTAAAATTTTCTTTTTGTTTTGCGTAAAGTTCTGCAGGCAATTTAATGTATCCAACATCCTCAGATAATTCTGCGGCATTGTCCAGATAGAAATTAACAAACTCAATCACTTCAGGTTGTTTCATGGAAGAACTGTTTACGTAAATAAATAAAGGTCTTGATAACGGACTGTATGTTCCGTTGCTCACTGTTTCCAATGTTGGTTTTACAACTTCAGTTCCATTATTTACGCCGATTAAATTTAATTTGTCTTTGCTTTCTTCATAGTAAGCCAATCCAAAGAATCCCAAAGCATATTTATCTCCCGTGATTCCCTGAACCAATACGTGGTCATCTTCACTTGCGGTATAATCACCTCTACTTGATCCGCTTTTTCCATTGATGGCTTCGGTAAAGTAATCAAAAGTTCCTGAAGCAACGCCTGGTCCGTATAAATGGATTTCTTCATTTGGCCATTCCGGACGAATTTGATTCCATTTCATAATTTTTCCTTGGGCTGCAGGTTCCCATATTTTCTTCAATTCTTCAACAGTAAAACTGTCAACCCAAGTGTTTTCTGGGTTTACCACTACGGCCAAACCGTCATAAGCAACTTCCAGTCCCAAATAAGTGATGTTGTTTTCTGCACAAGCCGCAATTTCTTTGTCTTTTATCGGACGGGAAGCGTTTGAAATGTTTGTTTCTCCTCTTGAGAATTTTTGAAATCCGCCACCGGTTCCTGAAACGCCAATGGTTACTTGAACGTCTGGCTGGATGGCTCTAAATTCTTCTGCCACAGCTTCCGTTACTGGGAAAACAGTACTTGATCCATCAATACTGATGCTTCCTGTTAATTTTGCAGCTTCGCTGCCAGCATCTTTTTGTTCTTTTTTGTTTCCGCAAGCTCCAATTACTAAAGCTAAGGACATCATAATTACTAATTTTTTCATTTTTGTCGTTTTTAATTTGTTATGCAAAGGACTGTGTTGATTGTTAAGTTTAGGTTAACTAAAAATTATCTGTATCCTATTATTTTCTTTATCTTAAATGAATTATAATTTAAACTCAGCATTTAAAAATACCAATGATTTGGCGTCTAATGCTGAATTGTCAAAACTGAAGTTTTGGTAATTCAAGGAAAATTTAAGGCCTTTAACCGGCGCATATTGAATTCCGGTTATGATTTGGCTCCCGTCATTTTCATCATTCCAGGCGATTGTTTCGCCAGATAAAGTATTTGAGCTTAATTGGTCATATCTCCCAAAAACCTCAAACTTTTTGTTAATCGCATAAGTTGCATAAAACGACAAACCATCCAGTTCGTGGTCAACAGCTGAGCTCGAATATTTTTTGCCATTGTTTAATTTGTTGTATTCCGCGCCCAATCTCCAATCAGATGTTTTATAACCGGCAAACAAGGCCAATGCGCTAATTGCTTTTGCATCAGTCACAGCTTGGCTGTCCATATAAATTTTTGTGGTCAATCCTTTTATCGGTTCAAAAATCAAGCTTCCGCCAATTTTTTGGTTTCCGTCTTCATCCTGTAATTTTTTATAGCCTTCGCCATTGGAAACAACGAAATTCGCTTTTAAGGTTTTGGTTATCTTGAATTCAGCATTTACACCTAAATCAGCGCTCGGTCCATAACTGTGTTCGTCCTGAAACGATTTAAAAATATAACGATAACCCCAAAAATCTTCCTGGTCATTAAATTGTTTCATGCCAATCAATCCCATACTTAATTTTACACCTTCAGCCACTTTCCAATCCAATTGTGCTGTTTTTAATAAAATTGAATATTCACTAAAACCAGCATCACTTCCTGCATCTAAAGTAATTTTTGCTGAAATGTTTTTGCTGAAATCATAGGCGTACCCAAAGTAGGATCGGTTTATCTCAAAAGCGCTCTTTTTCGTCGCATTTTGGGAAAAGTCGTAATGATAATTCCAAAAAACTTTAAATTGAACTTCGCCGCTTGGCTTAAATTCTTCTTCAGTACTTTGGGAAAATGATGAGATTGTGATTAGTAGCGCACTTAAAAATAAGATTTGTTTTTTCATTTGAATCTGTTTTGTTTTGCATTCACCAATTGGTGAAAAGTTTAATTAACTTATAAAATTAAGATATTATCCAATAATCAATATTGAGGAATATCATTTTTTAAATCTGAGCCTCTTTTCTGGCCAAGAATTTTTATTTCAATTTAGAAGGAAGAAGGTAAAAAGCAGTTGCTGCTTTTATTGGTTCATCCAGTATTAGTTTTTGTCGCTGCAAAGAACTCATGCGTTTGTTAAGTTAATGTTAAGAAGATGTTACCGTTTCAATAAAGTTTACAACAAAAAAAGGCTGCCCGAATTGGCAGCCTTAAACATTTCACAAATTAGTTGACAAAAACTAAATGGATATTATGAAAGGATATATTTAAAACTTGTTTAAATACCTCGCAAATTTCAATCAATAAATCCTTTTTCGTGTAACCAAATCATTATGTAATTATTAAATATTTTCTATAAAAACCTATAAAGGCAAGTTTATTTTTAAACACAATTCTTTCAATTGTTCATCGTCAATAATGGAAGGGGCATCAATCATCACATCGCGGCCACTATTGTTTTTAGGGAACGCAATAAAATCACGAATCGTTTCTTGTCCGCCTAAAATCGCCGTCAAACGGTCAAGCCCAAAAGCAATTCCGCCGTGTGGCGGCGCGCCATATTCAAATGCGTTCATTAAAAATCCGAATTGTTCTTTTGCTTTTTCAGGCGTAAAACCCAAATGATTGAACATTAAAGCCTGAGTTTGCTTGTCGTGAATACGAATAGATCCTCCGCCAATTTCGTTTCCGTTCAGCACCAAATCGTAAGCGTTGGCACGAACTTTTCCCGGATCGGTGTCTAACATCGCCATATCCTCAGGTTTTGGCGAGGTAAAAGGATGGTGCATAGCGTGAAAACGTTTTGTTTCTTCATCCCATTCCAACAAAGGAAAATCAACCACCCACAAAGGCGCAAATTCTTTTGGGTTGCGCAAACTCAATTGATTTGCCATTTCCATACGCAAAACGCTCAATTGTCCGCGCACTTTATCGGCAATGCCCGACAAAACGCAAATCAAATCACCTGCTTTTGCACCGGTTATTTCAGCCCATTTTTTCAAATCGGCTTCCTCATAAAATTTATCTACAGACGATTTTAAAGTTCCGTCTTCGTTGCAACGCACATAAACCATTCCCGAAGCTCCAACTTGCGGACGCTTCAAAAATTCAATAAAAGCGTCAATTTCTTTTCTGGTAAATTTATTTCCGCCAGGAACTGCGATTCCCACAACCAATTCTGCCGAATTAAAAACGCCAAAATCTTTGTGTTGCGCCACGGCATTCAATTCGCCGAATTCCATTCCAAAACGAATATCCGGTTTGTCGTTTCCGTATTTGCGCATCGCTTCATCATAAGTCATTCTTGGAAATTTGGCCACATCAACGCCATTCACTTCTTTTAACAAATGACGGGTCAGTCCTTCAAACGCATTTAAAATATCTTCCTGTTCCACAAACGCCATTTCACAGTCAATTTGCGTAAATTCAGGCTGTCTGTCGGCACGCAAATCTTCATCCCTAAAACATTTCACAATTTGGAAATACTTATCCATTCCGGCCACCATCAGCAATTGTTTAAAAGTTTGCGGCGATTGCGGCAAAGCGTAAAACTGGCCGGCATTCATGCGGCTTGGCACCACAAAATCACGTGCGCCTTCGGGCGTAGATTTAATCAAATAAGGCGTTTCCACCTCAATAAATCCTTCTCCGGATAAATATTTTCTGGTTTCCATCGCCACTTTACTGCGGAAAATCAAGTTATTTTTTACCGTATTTCTTCTAATATCCAAGTAACGATATTTCATCCGCAGCTCGTCGCCGCCGTCGGTTTCGTCTTCAATGGTAAAAGGCGGCACCAAAGATTTGTTCAAAATAGTCAGCTCTTTTACCAAAATTTCAATGTCTCCGGTGGGCATATTGGCGTTTTTGGAAACACGTTCAATCACTTCGCCTTTCACCTGAATCACAAATTCACGGCCCAGCATTTTCGCTTTTTCCATCATTTCTTTAGGCGTGCGATCTTCATCAAAAATCAGCTGCGTAATGCCGTAGCGGTCGCGCAAATCAACCCAAATCATAAATCCTTTGTCGCGCGTTTTTTGCACCCAGCCGGCCAAAGTAACTTCCTGGCCTATATTTTCTAATCGTAATTCTCCGTTTTTATGCGTTCTGTACATCGTAATCTTTTTTTAAGGAAGCACAAATTTAGTGATTTAGCCCGTAGTTTTAAAAGTTATCATTCTTTTTTTGGGTCTGCCTGCCTTTTTGGTGGGCGTTCCCCGCCAGCTGGCGGGTCAGGCTTTCGGCACTCGCGTTTTTTGCTGAAATACGCAAAAAAGCGCTCAAACATTTGCCTCAATCCTTAACGCGTATTGAAACCGTCGGCCAGCCGGTTAATAATGAATAATAAGAAGATATAAATTTCAAGTTGAAAATTAACAATTTCTAACCGCAATAGCGGTAAAGATTTTCGCAAAGTCCGCTAAGCGTTTTTATTAATTATTTTTGATATATTTTCGGTATTTTCCTTATTCTATTTGTGGTTAAAAATTTTTTAATTTAAATTCAAATTGTAAATTATTTTTATATCTTTACTATAATCAATCCCTTATAAGTTTTTAACTTCATCTTTTGTCTTCATTTTAGAAGCGGGGAGTTATTACGTAAAATTAAATACTACTAATAAATCTTTATATTATTAACTAAATTTAATCATCATGAAAAAATTTCTAATGTTACTATTTGGATTGGTTTCCTATCTTATTTTTTTTGTTACATTTCTATATTCCATCGGATTTGTTGGAAATTTAATTGTTCCGAGATCAATTGATTTTGGAGAATCTGGGCCATCGGCCATTCTTATTAATATTGTTTTATTAAGTGTTTTTGCCATACAACACAGTGTTATGGCTAGGCCGGCATTTAAAAAGTGGTGGACGACCATTTTCAGTCCGGTAATTGAAAGAAGCATTTACGTATTACTTTCAAGCGGTGCACTAATTTTGCTGTTTTGGAAATGGCAACCAATGACTGAAAATGTATGGAATATTGAAGGAGCTGTATATATTTCAATAATTCAAATGGTATTTTGGGCCGGGTGGGCCATTGTATTAATTTCAACATTCTTAATCAGTCATTTTCATTTGTTCGGACTGTTACAAGTTTATGAAAACTTTAAAAATCAAAGTTTAAGTTCTCCAAAATTTAAAAACAATCTTTTTTATAAATTGGTTCGCCACCCTATTATGTTTGGATTTATTATCGCATTTTGGGCAACCCCGGTAATGACAGCGGGACATCTTCTATTTGCGGTTGTCACAACGCTTTATATATTAATTGCTGTAAAATATTTAGAGGAAAGAGATTTATTAAAAATACATAGAGAGGAATATTTAGCCTATCAAAAAAGTACCCCAATGATTATCCCATTTATGAAATTTAAAAAATAAATCGTAAAAAATATAAATTGCCTAATTTAAAGTCACTGAAAAGTGACTTTTTTAGTTTGAATTCTGCTGTTGTTAAAAATCAAAACTTTAAATCTTGTCAAAAACTTCGTAACTTTGAAGACAAATTATAGATTGGAGAATATTAATAGTTAAAATCTAACAATCCAGGACAAGAGAGCTTGCTCCCTTTATAAAACACTTAAAAAATTGGAATCGAAATTATATTTAGTGCCAACGCCTATCGGAAATTTAGAAGACATCACTTTAAGAGCCATCAGGGTTTTAAAGGAAGTGGACTTAATTTTGGCCGAAGATACACGCACCAGCGGAAAATTATTGAAGCATTTTGAAATTTCCACCCATATGCACAGCCACCATATGCACAACGAGCATAAAACGGTGGCCAATATTGTGCAACGCATTAAAAATGGGGAATCTGTGGCATTAATTTCCGATGCAGGAACACCTGCCATTTCCGATCCCGGATTTTTACTCACTCGCGCTTGTTTAGAAAATGGCGTAGAAATTGAATGTTTGCCTGGTGCCACAGCTTTTGTGCCTGCTTTGGTGAATAGCGGATTGCCCAACGACAAGTTTGTATTTGAAGGTTTTTTGCCTGTTAAAAAAGGCCGACAAACACGTTTGACTTTCCTGGCTGAAGAAACAAGAACTATCATTTTTTACGAATCACCGCACAAATTATTAAAAACACTCATCAGTTTTGCCGAATTTTTTGGTGCCGATCGTCCCATTTCCATTTCACGCGAATTGACCAAATTGTACGAAGAAACTTTAAGGGGCACCGTTGCTGAGATGATTGAACATTTCACCGTAAAACCTCCAAAAGGTGAGTTTGTGGTAGTGGTTGGCGGAAAAAAATAAAATATTTAAGAGGTTTGCAAGGGGTTTTAAACCCTTGTTATAGGGTTTTGCGGTAGGAGAATATTAATTTTTGATAATTATTTGCTTTTTGTATGATAAAATTATTTACTTTTAATCTTTAACTAACTTAAAATCAATATTATGAAAAGTACCTATTTTATTTTATTTTTATCAATGCTGTTTATTGCTTGTCAGCCTAAAGCCGATAATTCGGCACAAGAGGCCTTTGAAAAAAATTCAAAAACAGTCTTGGCCAATTTGGAAGGATGGCAAAACGAAAATTTGGATTATTCTGTGTACTCCAAAGATTTTGCAATGTTAGAAACTGGCTTTGGCGCCCCAAAAGACTCTTTAACTTTGGACGAGATGATGGCAAACGACAAGCAAATGTGGGCAACATTTGATTTTAAATTATTGACTTCACCTCCTGTTTTATTGCCGGGCGTTAATGCCGACACTAAATTACCTGATGGTTCTGTACGTCATTACAGCAGCTGGGAAGTTACGGTTCCTGCCACAGATTCCACTGCAGCCAAAACTGGCGTTATCAAATTGTATGAATCTTTCGATTTTGATGCCGAAGGAAAAATCAGATACCAACAAGTTTATGGTGACTTTGGCGGATTAATGGGGTATTTATTTAGCAAAGAATAATTTTTAGCATTTATTAAATTTTGAAAAGCCCAAGCAATTTGTTTGGGCTTTTTTTGGCTCTGGCGACAGTGTCGTGCCCTTATCCAAAGGCTCGCTTTTCGCTTTTCAAATTTACTCTACGGAATTTGAAGTTTAAAACAACGAATGATTATTCCTTTTTAATCAACAAATAATAGTCGTTTTCCAAAGCCAAATAACCTTGGTCATATACATAAAAATAGGTGTTTCCGGTTTTTGTTGTATAAATTGAGGTGAAATAGTTAAAATCGAAATTCCCGTCGAGCAGTTTTCTTCTGGTGACTTTGGTTTTTCCGGTTTCGTTTAATTCAGAAAGCAAACGATGGTTTTTTCGAAGCCAGTTATTGGTGTTTCTTATTAAATTTTTGCTATCCTTGTCCACTTTATTGTTGTAGCTGTTTCGGCAATAATCTGAACAGAATTTTTTATCGATTCTGCCGCTAAAAGGTTCATCGCATTCCAGGCATTTTGTTTTCATAAAATTTATTTTTATTTCTTTTTCTTTTTCAGTCAATTTTTATATGGCCCCAATTTTCGCCCCACTTTATTCTGTACAACTGCATTTCCGAAACGCCAAATTGTTTGGCAATTAAGCGCACTCTGGTTCTTCTGTTTGGGTCCAACATTTTCTTTTTAATGATTCTTACCCGGCCTTCAGTTAATTTTGAAGTGGTTACCTGGCCAATTCTTGCAATTTTTTTTGGATTTTTTTTATGGTGTAAAGACATTTCAGTTCTATTTACCCATTTTAAATTGGCAGCAACATTGTTCAATTTATCAAAGTCTAAATGAATCACAAATTTTTGATCTTCCCTTTTTTCCGTGTATAAAATGCCGACGGCCTTGTGAAGATAATAGGCCGACTTGCTTAATTTGTCTTTTTTTACAATGCCAAAAGATTCATAGCCATTTATTAATGAGGTTGGGGACAGTCGCCAATTTTTTTCATAATTTTTTTTCTTTTTTACACGTCCATAGTTTGAAACCATGTATTCATCATCATCGCTCCAGTTTTCATTGGAAAAGGGCGTCCAAATTTCCTTTCTGAAATTTACAATCATCTGCGTTTTTTTAGTAGTATAAAGTCAAATATACTAAATATTATCCGTTTACAAGCGACTACAAACATTTACAATCGAAAGTAATTAAATACCAACCGAATAACACAAAATACCCAACTTACATTTGCCCTGTTGAATTGAACTAATGACATTCGACTACATTTAAAACCTTATCTTATGAGTACGTTAAGAAACAAAGTACAGTTAATTGGAAACTTAGGAAACAATCCTGAAATCATCACTTTAGAATCAGGAAAAAAATTGGCAAAATTCTCTATCGCCACTAATGAAACTTACAAAAACGCGAAAGGAGAAAAAGTAACGGACACCCAATGGCACAATGTGGTTGCCTGGGAAAAAACAGCAGAAATTGTTGAAAAATATTTGGAAAAAGGAAAAGAAGTGGCCATTGAAGGCAAATTGACCTCAAGAAGTTACGATGACAAAGATGGCGTAAAAAAATATTTGACCGAAATTATTGTGAGTGAATTGTTGCTGTTAGGCACAAAATAATGGGGGAAATTGCTATTGAAATGAAAAAGTGAAAAGCGGGCGCAATTGCGCCCGCTTTTTTTATTCTAGGAGGGTTTAATACCCCGAGGCTTGCCTCGCACGAAAAAAAATAGTAATCTTGAGCGTGAGCTCAAGCACCCATATTCATAAAAGCC
>Ga0209643_1001313_pt1 | contig 24618 bp, 23 predicted proteins | sample AutmiccBRH37_all_FD_187383 | JGI IMG/M metagenome (GOLD analysis project Ga0209643, IMG submission 187383) | Deep subsurface microbial communities from Mt. Terri, Switzerland - Autotrophic microbial communities BRH/37_all (SPAdes) (version 2) | ecosystem: Environmental > Aquatic > Deep... | reverse complement strand
CTCGCTAATACTCCGTTCGACTTGCATGTGTTAAGCACGCCGCCAGCGTTCGTCCTGAGCCAGGATCAAACTCTCCATAAATATATAAAGAGTTTAATCTTTATTCTCAAGAATTACTCGCTTACTTAGCTCCTAAAAGCTGTTTGACGAGGTTTATTCGCTTGCTTTCGCTTCTCTTTACTCTGTTTAGTTTTCAAAGACCTGTTATTACCGTTTTCTACCGCTTATTTTCCAGCGGCGTTTATCAGTGTATCATGACTCTTTTGCACTGTCAAGTGCCGCTTAATCCCTGCTGCACCGACTCGCTCAAGCCAACTCCCTTATACTATCACTTTCTTTGCTGCTGTACAACCATCAATTTATTCCAGTTGCGTTTCCGCACTCGCGTGCGACGACAGCTTTATTAATATAGCATACTAAACTTGCCTCTGTCAACAGAGAAAGCGCGCAAAATACGCGCGCTTTCTCTGTAATTATTCGTTTTGGATTATTCGCTTTCACTATCTCCGCTGTCTTCACCTAAAACCACTCTGGCCACTGCCACTACGTGGTCGCCCTTGCCCATCTTCATCAGCATCACACCCTGGGTAGCCCGGCCGATAAGAGATATATCACCGGCTTTAAGCCTGATCATAACCCCTTCGCTGCTAATCATTAAAACTTCTTCCTCGGGTCTGATTACATGTAATGACACCACATAACCGTTGCGTTTGGTGCACCTAATGTTGGTAACCCCAATGCCGCCCCGGGATTGAATGCGGTAGTCTTTCAACCTGGAGCGTTTACCATAACCGTTGCTGGTGACAACCAATAAATCGCTATCATCACGCGCCCGATCCATAGTTACTACCTTGTCCCCTTCGCGCAGGGTAATCCCCCTAACACCGCGGGTAACCCGGCCGGTAACGCGGACATCAGTTTCGGCAAACCTAATCGCCATGCCATATTTAGTGCCGATAATAATATCATCTGTGCTGTCTGTAAGCAGTACATTAACCAGTGCATCGCCCTCGTCCAGGTTGAGAGCGATAATGCCGTCACGTCTGGAAGAGTCGTAATCGCTCAAAGAAGACTTTTTAATCACGCCGTTGCGGGTGCCCATAAGTAAGTAGTAATCGGGAACATAATGACGAATGGGTATCACCGTGGTAATATACTCATCCTTATCTATATAGAGCAGGTTGACGATGGCGGTACCCCTGGCCTGACGGCCTGATTCAGGTATCTCATGTCCCTTAAGTCTCAGTACCCGGCCCCGGTTTGTAAAGAATAGGAAGTAGTTGTGAGTGGTGGCAATAAACAAGTGCCTAAGGAAATCGTCCTCCTTGATACCCATAGCATTAATACCTCTACCGCCCCGTTTTTGGCTGCGGTAAGTATCCACGGGCATCCGCTTGATATAGCCATGGTTAGTCATGGTAACCACTATATCTTCTTCTGGGATTAAATCTTCATCTACAAAACCAATGCTTTCGTTAGAAATAACTGTCCGCCGGGGGTCACCAAACTTATTTTTTATTTCCAGTATTTCTTGCCGGATAATGCCCAGCACCATTCTTTCATCGGCCAGGATAGACCGGAGATATTCTATCTTCTTAATTAATTCAGCATATTCAGCCTCTAGCTTGTCTCTTTCCAGACCGGTCAGGCGGTGCAGTCGCATATCTAAAATGGCTTGGGCCTGTTTTTCAGACAGGCTGAAACGGTCCATCAGGCCTTCACGGGCTTGATTTACCGTTTTAGAACCACGGATAATCCTGATTACCTCGTCCAGGTTGGTTAGGGCAATACGCAGTCCCTCTACTATATGTGCCCTTTCTTCGGCTTTATTAAGGTCGTATTGGGTGCGCCTGGTGATTATATCTTTCTGATGCTGCAGATAATAATGGATGACTTCCTTAAGATTTAAAACTAGAGGCTGGTTGTTCACCAGTGCCAGCATATTTACACCGAAAGACTCCTGCATTTGGGTGTGTTTATATAGCTGGTTGAGAATCACCTTGGCCACGGCGTCCCGGCGCAGTTCAATTACCACGCGCATACCGTGCCTGTCTGACTCGTCACGCAGATCGGAAATACCTTCAATCTTTTTCTCTTTAACCAACTCGGCGATTTTTTCCACCAAACGGGCCTTATTCACCTGGTAAGGCAGTTCCGATACAATAATAGTGTTCTTTCCGCTTTTACTTACTTCTATGTCAGCCTTGGCCCGCACTTTTATAGAGCCTCGACCGGTTTGGTAAGCCGAACGGATACCTTCCCGGCCCATAATAATAGCACCGGTTGGAAAATCCGGCCCTTTGATACTTTCCATCAGGTCTTCTATTTCGGTTTCGGGGTTATCAATCATCATTATAACCCCATCAATTACTTCCCCCAGGTTATGGGGCGGAATATTGGTCGCCATACCCACGGCAATACCAGATGAACCATTCACCAAAAGGTTGGGAATGCGGGAAGGCAGAATAACCGGTTCCTTACCGCTTTCGTCGTAGTTGGGAATGAAATCTACGGTTTCCTTTTCAATGTCGGACAACATTTCAACGGCTATTTTAGCTAACCGGGCCTCTGTGTAACGCATCGCCGCAGCGGCGTCTCCGTCCACCGAACCAAAGTTACCATGCCCGTCAACCAGTGGGTAGCGGCACGCAAAATCTTGAGCCAGCCTAACTAGAGTATCGTAAATAGCCGAATCACCGTGGGGGTGGTACTTAGCCATTACTTCACCCACAATGTAAGCTGACTTACGGTGCGGTTTCTCCGGGGTCACCCCCAGGGTATGCATAGCGTACAAAATACGTCTGTGTACAGGCTTTAGGCCATCCCTTACGTCCGGTAAGGCCCGGCCCACAATTACGCTCATGGCGTAATCAAGATAAGAATTCTTCATCTCGTCGTTTATATTTATGGGTACAATTTTTCCGATCAGGGCAGACACTGTATTTTCACCTCGTGGTTATATTTACACACTATTGGTAAGTACAAGAAAGAATAGTCCTGTACAAAAGCTGTAATTTGTAAAACGATTGAGACATTAATATAATTTCCCTTACCTTTTAGCACAATACCTTAAAATGGTAACTATAAAAAACAAAGCGGGCTTGTACAATCCTCACCCGCATTAAAAACATATACTAAACATCCAGGTTCCTAACCTGGCGGGCATTTTCCTGGATAAATTCACGGCGCGGTTCCACTTTATCCCCCATGAGCATGGAGAATGTCTGGTCTGCTTCCAAAGCGTCTTCCAGTTGTACCTGCAGTATGGTACGCGTATCAAAATTCATAGTGGTGTCCCATAATTGCTCCGGATCCATTTCACCAAGACCTTTATATCTCTGCAGTGATATTCCTTCCCGCCCAATATTTTTTAATAATTGATCCAGTTCCCGATCAGTGAAAACATAATTATCTTTTTTGTTTTTTCTCACCCTAAATAAGGGAGGTTGGGCTATATAAACGTACCCTTGTTCGACCAGTTGTTTCATATGACGGTAAAAAAACGTTAACAGCAAGGTGCGAATATGCGCACCGTCCACATCGGCGTCAGTCATAATGATTACCTTATGGTAACGGGCTTTAGTAATATTAAACTCTTCGCCGATACCGGTACCCAGTGCCGTAATTAAAGCCCTGATTTCCTCGTTGCCTAGAATTCTATCCATGCGGGCCTTTTCTACGTTTAATATTTTGCCCCTTAAAGGCAGGATGGCTTGAGTACGCCTGTCCCGCCCCTGCTTGGCCGAACCACCAGCGGAATCTCCCTCAACCAGAAAAAGTTCACTGAGGGATGGATCTCGTTCTGAACAATCGGCTAGTTTTCCCGGCAGGGTTGATGTTTCCAGGACATTTTTACGTCTGGTAAGTTCCCTTGCCTTTCGCGCGGCCTCACGGGCCCGGGAAGCGGTAACCGACTTATCGAGGATCCGGCGTCCTATAGAGGGGTTTTCCTCTAAAAAAGTGCTAAGTTTTTCAGACACTACAGTGTCCACCACACCGCGCACTTCGCTATTGCCCAGTTTGGTTTTGGTTTGTCCCTCAAACTGCGGTTCCTGAACCTTAATGCTAATTATTGCTGTTAAGCCCTCTCGGATATCCTCACCCATCAGGCCCGAAATACCATTTTTTAATATATTATATTTTCTGCCGTAATCGTTAATCACCCTGGTCATAGAGGTTTTAAAACCCGTTTCATGGGTACCCCCGTCCATGGTGTGAATGTTATTGACGTACGAAAATAAATTTTCAACATAACTGTCTGTATATTGTAATGCTATTTCAACCATAATTTCATCTTTCACATCTTCAAAATAGATAGGTTCATGCAGTTCCGTTTTATTCCGGTTAATATGCTGCACAAAATCTTTAATACCTCCGCTATGCAGGTATTCTTTATGAACGTCGGTTCTTTCGTCATGGTATATAATTTTTACGCCCCGGGTTAAGAAGGACTGTTCCCTGACGCGATGGGTTAGTGTTTCCTGACTAAACTCAAGCTCTTCAAAAATTTCGTGATCCGGTTTAAAAGTAATTTTGGTCCCCGTAGTCTTGGTTTTGCCGATTTTTTTAAGTTCAGTAACCGCTGCACCCCGCTCATAACGCTGTTGATATACGAAACCTTCACGGCGAACTTCAACTACTAACCATTCCGAAAGCGCATTCACCACGGACACGCCAACTCCATGTAAACCTCCGCTGACCTTATAACCTCCACCACCAAACTTACCGCCGGCATGCAAAATGGTCAGCACTACTTGTACGGCAGGTATTCCCTTTTGGGGTTGGATCTCCACCGGGATACCCCGGCCATTATCGTCTACCGTAACAGAATTATCCGCATGAACAGTGACCTCAATTTGATCACAATAACCGGCCATAGCTTCGTCTATACTGTTGTCAATAACCTCATAAACGAGATGGTGCAATCCCCTGGCACTGGTGCTGCCAATATACATACCCGGTCTGCGCCTGACCGCTTCTAAACCTTCAAGAACCTGAATTTCCTCGGCACCATATCTTACTTCATTCTCCAACAATAAAAAATCCCCCATTTCACAAGTGCTGCGGTATAAAAAATTGAGCTAAGGATAATCTAAACCAGGTTATAACCACACACTTTCACTTGATGTCTTATAATTTGTAGATGATAATTTTTATTTATGAACAGCTAGGCCATTAATAGGAAGATAAGGCCCGTTTTTTCAAAGTGGTGCAGGATATGGGTGAATAATATATTTCATTGCTGGTAATCACGTATGTTTTTTCTTTACCCGGCTCGGCGGTATTAATAATAAATCCTTCTTCTACGGCGGTTTTTAAAAATTCACGGGTAATAACAGATGATCTGGATCTAATATCCAAAATAGCTACAATATCCTTTTTAGGGACAATCACATCGCCGCCCAAGTGTAAAAACATACTTATACCTCCTCTAATTCCTTAAACCCAAAACCATCTACCAGGTATATTTTACCCTGTTGTCCACTAAATTTTTCCTTACCAGTGGCCGAAGTGATAAAAGTTTGTATTTGATCACCAATCATGTCCACTAAATAATGCTGCCTAGCCTCGTCCAACTCCATTAAAACGTCGTCCAATAATAAAATAGGTTTTTCGCCTGTGTCATGGTAGAACATTCTCATTTGGGCAGTTTTCAACGCCAAAACTATCGACCTTACTTGCCCCTGCGAACCGAACTGACGTACGTCTTTACCGTTCAGATAAAATACCAGGTCATCTCTGTGCGGTCCGATAGTGGTTTGTTTTTTATATAATTCTTCCCTTTCCCTGACTTTTCCTTCAGCTCTAAAATCTTTCGCAATCTGCTCTGCATCAGCAGTGCCGGATAATTTTACCGTAGAAAGATATCTCATGCCTAGTTCTTCACCAGCACCTGAAATTTCAGAGTAAGCCTTTTTTGCCAAGGGAAAAAACTTTTTTAATAACCTGATTCGCAGTGACAAAACTTGAGCCCCATACAAGTAAAGCTGTTCGTTCCATATGCTTATGTTTTCTCCGCCCATATCACCGCCGGCGCGTAGTAAATTATTTCTGTGCGCCAACACACGGCGGTATTTATAAAGCGTATCCCGGTACAACGGTTCAATAACGCCCAGATCGTTGTCAATAAAATCGCGCCTTAACCCAGGTGAACCTTTAATGATTTGTAAGTCATCAGGTTTAAACAGAACAATGCCGAAACAACCCGGCATATCCTGCCGCCCGTTTTCGGCACCGTTTATAAGTATTTTTTTCTTTCCTTCGTTGGCTATTTCAGCTTTAACTTCAACCGTACTATCTGCAAGAGAAAAAAACGCCTGCACCGACGCACGGTTGGCATCCCACCTAATTATATCACGATCATGGCCACGAAATGTCCGGCCTAACCCGGCAAAGAAAACTGATTCTAAAAAATTAGTCTTACCCCGGGCATTGGGTCCGGTAATAAAATTTAATTCCTGGTGGGGTTGTACCCGCAAGTTGGCATAATTCCGAAAATCCATAATCCTAATTTCTTTGAGGTACAACCATGAACCCTCCTACCGGGTTAAAACACGGAAAGAGCCCATGTTTTCAACTTCCACCAGGTCTCCGCTCTTTAGTTTTCTGGAGCGACGGTTTTCCAACTCGCCATTAACTTGCACCATATTATTATGAATCATATGCTTGCTGTGACCACCGGTAGAGGCTACCCGGCACCACTTTAAAAACTGATCCAGTTTTATTTCACCGTCAATATAGATTTCACTAATGTTATCAATGTTATCGGACAAAAAATTCATCACCTTTAAGAGGTACTTTAAAAAACATTAAGCTATGGCCGGTACCAGGATAGAGAAATAACTTTCGTTGTCCACGGGTTTAAAAACTGCCGGGCTATTATAACCGCTTAGTTTGATAATTATTTCCTCAGTGTCCGCGGATTTCAATAGGTCAATAAAAAACCTAATATTAAAACCAACATCCAGAGGTTCACCGGAAAACTGAGCCCCAATCTCCTCCCGAATGCGTCCTGAATCGGAATTAAAATAAATAAGTAATTCACCGGGCTGAAACTTTATATTAAAAACGTTTCTTCTGGCACTTACCAACAGCATAGCCCTTTCAGCTGCGTCTATCAAAGCACTTACCGATGCCCTTACTTCACACAAACACTGATTAGGAATTACAATTCGATAATCCGGGTATTGCCCGGCTATTAGTCGTGACATTAAGCAGATGTTACCAATTTCAAAAAACACTTTATTATCGGTGACATATACCTTAAACTCATCTTCCACCGTTTCCAGAACCTTATAAAGTTCGTTTAAAGTTTTTCCAGGTATAATAATGTTTATTACCCGCCCGGCCAACTGATCCACCTTTTCCTCGCATACCGCCAGTTTTCTTGTATCGGTAGCCACCATAGACAACATACCATCATCTGATATTCTAATGTTTATACCGTTAAACACAGGTCGGTGTTCATCATGAGCTACGGCAAAAAGAACCCTTTTAAGCATAGTTTTGAAAACATTCTGACCGATAGTAAAAGAAGGTTCTTCAGGTAAAGCAGGAAACCTGGGAAATTCTTCAGCCGGGAAACCGTGTAAAACCATTTCCGACCCGTCGTAAGAAAAAGAAGTAGTGTTGGTGGAAAGATCAGTAATGACATCAATATTAACTTCGGGAAGACGGGTTAACACACTAGCCACGTATTTACCTGGTAAGGCAGCCGCTCCTTCAATTACAGTGTCAATCGGCATTGAACAACGGATGCCAAACTCAAGGTCTGTGGCGGTCATAATTAGCTTATTATTATTGGTTTCAAAAAGCAGACAGGACAACACCGGCAAAGGGTTGCGTTGGGAAACAGCTCTCATGGTAATTTGGGTTAAATTGTTCAGATCAGTTTTTGGGGCCGTGAAGTGCATGTTTGTTCCTCCGTCAGTAATATTAACAACATAAATATAAATAAATAAATAAAAATAGTAGTAGTAGCCGTAGGGGCTGTGAGTATGTGGAAAAGCAGCTGCAAAACAGGCTGGGCATATAATAAATCGTTGTACAAACCTGTTATCAATTATTAAAAAAATATTAATAAATTGTGGGTAAGTATTGGATTATTGTGGTAATCTTATCTGGTTGGTTTTAAGGGTTAACTTTGTTGTAGAACTTCTCTAATCTTATTTACCGCTTGGGCAATGGCAGGATCTTTTTCGATTTCCTGACTAATTTTATCCTGGGCATGCATTACCGTGGTATGATCCCGATCTCCAAAAAGTTTGCCTATTTTAGGCAGAGAATTATCCGTTAGTTCGCGGCACAGGTACATAGCCACCTGGCGGGGGAAAGATACGACTCGGGATCTTTTTTTGGATTTCATATCTTCAATCTTAACACCAAAATATTCAGCTACTTTTTGTTGAATTAGCGGTACTGTTATTTGTACCGGTTTTTTAGCCGGTAGTATATCTTTTAGCACCTCTGCGGCGGTTTGCCTGTCCATCTTATTATCAGTAAGGGCACTGTAGGCCGATACGCGAATTAGAGCGCCTTCCAACTCCCTGATATTTGAATTAATGCGGTCGGCGATGAAATTTATTACCTCATCTGAGACATGTAAATTTTCCACCTGCGCTTTTTTTTGCAAAATAGCAATTCTGGTTTCATAATCCGGCATTTGGATATCCGTTATCAATCCCCATTCAAAACGGGAACGCAACCTGTCTTCCAGAGTGGGTATCTCTTTGGGAGGTCGGTCGCTGGAGATTATTATTTGCTTGTTAGCTTCGTAAAGGGTGTTGAAAGTGTGGAAAAACTCCTCCTGAGTTCTTTCCTTACCAGCTAGAAATTGAATATCGTCAATTAAAAGGATATCCATGCCGCGATATTTATTTTTAAAATCCACAGTTTTTTCTTCCCGGATGGCATTAATTAAATCATTGGTAAACTTTTCTGACGTAACGTAAGCCACATGGCTGTTTTTTTCCCTGATCATATGTCCTATAGCGTGCATCAGGTGGGTTTTACCCAGTCCCACACCGCCGTATATAAACAGCGGGTTATATGCTTTAGCTGGAGATTCAGCTACCGCAAGGCAGGCGGCATGAGCAAAACGATTGCTGTTGCCAACCACAAAATTATCAAAGGTAAACCTGGGGTTAAGGGTGCTGTTTTTTAATTCATTATCTGTGGGGTGTTGTTCTTTTCGATCGTTATTAACCCGGTTGTACTCATCATGTAAAATAAACTGGACACTGGTTTCCACGTTTATTATCTGACTGATAATATCTTTAAACAAAGGTGCGTAGCTGTTGTTTAACCAATCCTTTGAAAAATGATCGGGTACCCCTATGTAGAAAATGTTATTCTTAATGGCCACTGGCTGCATGGCTATAATCCACGTTTCGTATGACTGGGTGTTTAGTGCATTTTTTAATTGAGCAACTGTTTTATCCCAAATAGCCATGATGCTGGCAGATGTCAATGATAGGTCCCCCTAAATTAACTAAAAATTTACACAATTAGTGACTGATACTGTATTAATTATTTACACACAGTTTTATCCACAGCCTGTGTATAAATAATCGGTCTAGGTGCTAAGCTAAATGATACCAAAATTTACTGTTATATTCAATATATTTGCCTTGAGTCCGGGCATCCTGTTTTGTCTTGAGAAAACTTTAATAATAGGCTATACTTGACTGTAATAAAACGCATACTATATAATGGATACGTACGTCTAGTATTTTCCATTATCGTAGCAATAATCAGGGGGTGTTAATGTGAAGAGAACTTTTCAACCCAAGAAAAGCAGAAGAAAAAAGGTTCACGGATTCTTAAAAAGAATGTCTACTAAAGCGGGACGCAACGTTATCAAAAGCAGAAGGAATAAAGGAAGAAAGAAACTAAGTGCATGAGGCCGCTTCCCCGGAGTGGCCTTTGTTAATTGTATTCTATTTTAATGCTTGGCTGGTGAAACTAGAAGACGTTAACTATGAAAAAACAATATCTGCTTAAGAAAAACAAAGAATACAGAAAAGTATACCAGCGAGGGCCATCCATGGCCAACCGGTACCTGGTTGTTTTTTGTTTGCCAAACAGTTTTACTTATTGGAGACTGGGGTTCTCTATAGGTAAAAAAATTGGTAAGGCGTTCCAGAGAAACAGAATAAAAAGACGCCTTAAAGAAATCTGTAGAATAAACAACCAGTGGTTTAAGAGCGGATATGATTATATTTTCATTGCTCGTAAAGGAATTGAAAACCAGCCTTTTATAAAATTGGAAGAAAGTGTGGAAAATATAACGTACAGAATAAATAAAAAAGCAGCAAGGAAAGTTAATGGATGAAAAGTCTGCTGATCACATTAATCCGGTTATACCAGGTTCTTTTATCTCCACTAAAAGGGCCTACTTGCAGGTTTTATCCCACTTGTTCGGATTATGCGGTTCAGGCACTAAACAAGTATGGAGTTTGTAAGGGGTCTTATAAAGCAATAGTTAGAATTTTAAAATGTCACCCCTTTCACCCCGGAGGATATGACCCGGTTTAATAATGAACTCGTGTTGTCTTTTGGCCGAACCGTAACCTGCTTTTTAATGGTAAGGGGGCACATCTCCACAAATTAGAAGTTGGAAACCTCCAACATCCAATATGGAATGTCCACAATGTATGGTAAGGTTTCGGAATTATTCAGTTTTTGCATAAAAGCAGGGAGGCGATGGTTTGGGCGAATTGTGGGGTACGCTTGTAGGCGGTATGGCCAGTTTGATCAACTGGCTTTACAACGGAACAGTGTCTGCTGGTATACCAAACTACGGTATTGCCATTATACTGTTGACGATCATGATTAAGCTCGTTTTATTTCCGCTTACACAGAAGCAAATGGTGTCAATGAAGAAAATGACCGAAATACAGCCAAAGGTTAAAGAAATTCAGGCCAAGTATAAAAATAAAGATCCAAAGAAAATGCAAGAAAAAATTATGGAGATTTACAAAGAGAACAATGTTAACCCGATGGCCGGGTGCTTGCCTATATTAGTTCAGATGCCTATTCTTATTGCACTGTATAGAGCTTTGTACGATTTCGACTTCCTTAACCACGCCCACGCCAATTTTCTCTGGGTAGCTGACTTGAGTAAGGTATACCCACTATCATTTACAAGTCCTGAAAATCTAATTTTACCTCTTTTGGCAGGTGGTACCACATATTTACAAACTAAACTTACCACATCATCAACTGACCAAACGCAACGCATGATGCTTTATATGATGCCTATATTTATTGGTTGGATTTGTGTGACTGTACCGGCTGGTTTAGCATTATACTGGACATCATTTAACGTACTTGGTTATGCCCAGCAGTATCTTGTGAACAAGCAGTTAGGACGGGTAAAGGAGGGTGCTCCTTCAAAGTGAACGTTGAATCTAATATTATTGAATCTACCGGGAAAACAGTGGACGATGCAATTGAAAGTGCTTTGGGGGATCTGAAGCTGAACCGGGAAGACGTAGATATTGAAATACTTGAAGAACCGACAAAAGGTTTATTCGGTATTTTAGGCGGTAAGCCGGCCCGAGTGAGGGTGAAAGCTAAGATTACAGCAACCGGGCGGGCTAGGGATATGCTAAACAATGTAATGCAGGTAATGAAACTAGACGTTGATATAGAAATGATTGAAAAAAATGAAAGAATATTAATTAATATAAACGGTCCAGATTTAGGCATATTAATAGGACGACGTGGAGAAACGTTAGACGCTCTGCAATATCTGGTGAACCTGTCGGCTAACAAAAATGCCGAAAAGAGAAAAAGAATTATTATTGATATCGAGGGTTACCGTAGAAGGCGGGAAGAAACCCTTATGAAACTGGCCTTGAAACTTGCCGATAAAGCCAGACAAAGAGGCCGAAACGTTGTTCTGGAACCGATGAATTCCATGGAGAGAAGAATTATACACACTGCGCTGCAGGAAAGAGACGATATTTACACTTTTAGCGAAGGCGAGGAACCGTATCGCAAAATTATCATCTCTCCTAAAAAAGGTTAAAAAGAGTGTTAAATACAAATATTTTGAAAGCAAAAACCCAGCACGGTTATATGTGCTGGGTTTTTAAAATAACTAGCTTTAGCTTGTATTTTTTATATGGTATAATACATAATTCCATAAACAACCTTATTTAAGGTAAGAATATAATATAATAGTCAGGAGTTAGTATTCTGAATTCTAACCCCCTAACTCCTGAATACTCGAATAAAAATTATAATGTACGAAACCGGAGGTCAATAAATGCTTGACGATACCATTGCCGCAATTTCCACACCTTTGGCAGAGGGTGGTATCGGCATAGTAAGAATCAGCGGGCCGCAGGCCATGGACATAGCGGAAGAAGTTTTTATCCCTGTTTCTAACAGGCTGTGGAGAAAACAAAAATATAAGCTGGTTTACGGGAACGTAGTAGATAAAAGTACAGGGAAAATAATAGACGAAGTGCTTTTAAGTAATATGCCGGGTCCACGTTCTTACACCAGGGAAGATGTGGTGGAAATAAACTGCCACGGCGGCCCGGTACCGTTGCGTAAAACTTTGGAATTAGTTTTGGGCGCCGGCGCCAGACTGGCTGAACCAGGTGAATTCAGTAAGCGGGCATTTCTAAACGGTCGTCTGGATCTTACCCGGGCCGAGGCCATAATTGATATTATTAGGGCCACCACTGAGGACGCTCTACAAGTGGCTGTTAGCCAATTGTCCGGCAGGTTGTCACAAGAAGTGGATGCCATTTTAAATGAATTACTTAGCGTAGTGGTACTAGTGGAAGCGGCTATCGATTTTCCGGAAGATGAAGTAGAAGATTACACTCCGCAAAAAATAAAAGGGCGGCTGGAAAAGGTGACCACCAAGGCACAGAGTTTGATTAACAGTGCTGAAACTGGCAAAGTGTACCGCGAAGGGATCAGAACAGTCATTATTGGCAAACCCAACGTGGGAAAATCATCATTATTAAACGTTTTACTTAAGGAAAAAAGAGCTATTGTCACAGAAGTGCCGGGTACCACCAGAGATATAATTGAGGAGATACTTAATCTGGGCGGGGTGCCGGTGGTGCTTATAGATACCGCCGGTATCAGGGAAACTGGTGATGCGGTGGAAAAGATAGGTGTGGCCAGGTCACTGGAAAGCATACATAGTTCTGACTTGGTATTGATGGTGGTTGACGCTTTCACGGGCCTAGACAGTGAGGATGAGGAAATTATAGCCCTGGTGAAAAACAAAAGGGGCATCCTGGTATTAAATAAAATTGACCTGGAAACGAGCAATACAGATAAGATTATAAACAAATTGGAAACTAAATTACCTAGCTGGCCGATGGTGAAAATATCTGCCTTACTGGAGCAAGGGATTAAAAAACTAGAGCAAACTGTAGTTGAATTGGTAACCGGAGGGCAAGTTTTACCACGAGACGGTGCCATGGTGAGTAATGTCCGGCATAAAAACCAGTTGGTGAAGGCTAGGGAACATTTAAGAGAAGCTCAAGAAGCAATAAATTTAGGACTTACTCCGGAACTGGTGGCTATTGATATTCGGGCGGCCTGGGAAGCGGTGGGAGAAATAAACGGCAGCGTTATTACCGAAGATATCGTGGACAAGATATTTGCGGATTTTTGTATTGGAAAATAAGTGTTTGAAAAGTGAGGTTTATTAATTGGAATACCTGGCTGGTAACTATGATGTAATTGTAGTGGGAGCTGGTCATGCCGGTTGCGAGGCGGGTCTGGCAGCGGCAAGACTGGGAATGAAGACATTGCTCCTTACCATTAGTATGGAGAATATAGCAATGATGCCCTGCAACCCGGCAATGGGAGGCCCGGCCAAAGGACAACTGATCAGGGAAATCGATGCTCTGGGCGGGGAAATTGGTATAAACACGGATCGTTCGGCAATTCAAATGCGCATGTTAAACACTGCCAAAGGCCCGGCGGTGCAAGCACTGCGCGCTCAGGCCGATAAAGACTTATACCATGTAAACATGAAATGGACGTTGGAAAACCAGCCTAAATTGGATGTAAAACAAGTGATGGCCGAAAGAATAATTGTTGAAGCCGGCAAGGTGCGAGGTGTGGTGGGACGTACCGGCGCCTTATTTACCGCCCCGGCGATAATTATAACCACAGGTACTTTTTTAAGGGGCCGCATTGTAATTGGTGACCTGGCCTACCCAGGCGGTCCGAACGGCCAATTTCCATCAGTTAAGTTGGCCGAAAGCTTACAAGACCTTGGTTTTACCCTGGGGCGGTTTAAAACCGGTACGCCAGCCAGGGTGGACAGGCGTAGTATCGATTTCAGCCAGACCTCCATTCAGCCCGGGGATGAAAAAATGCTTAATTTTTCATTTACAACAAACATCCGTGAACGGGAACAGATCCCCTGCTGGCTTACATATTCCAACGATAAAACCCACGCAGTGATTAGAGAAAATTTGCATCGCTCACCCCTGTACAGCGGCTTTATCAAAGGAACCGGGCCTCGTTACTGTCCCTCTATTGAGGACAAGGTAGTCCGGTTTGCTGACAAGCCTGCACACCAGGTTTTTATTGAACCAGAAGGAAGCAAGACTAACGAAATGTATGTCCAGGGCATGTCCACCAGTCTACCCGAGGACGTGCAACTGCAAATGCTGAGAACTTTACCCGGATTAGAAAAGGTTGAAATCGTCCGGCCGGGGTACGCCATCGAATACGATTATGTAATACCAAGCCAACTTAGCCTAGATCTGCAGACAAAGGCAGTGACCGGGCTATTTACTGCGGGCCAGATTAACGGTACCTCCGGTTATGAAGAGGCGGCGGCCCAGGGTTTAATAGCGGGCATCAACGCCGTTCGATATTTAAAAGGCGAGCCGCCCTTCATTATTTCACGATCTGAGGGTTACATAGGGGTTCTTATTGACGATTTGGTGACCAAAGGCGTTACCGAACCTTACCGTCTTCTGACATCCCGGGCCGAATACCGGCTTATGCTGAGGCACGATAACGCGGACATGCGCATGACCGAAAAAGGTTATGAGCTTGGTCTGGTAACGCCGGAACGGTTCCACAAATTCATTAATAAAAAAACAGCCGTGCAGCAGGAAAAGAAAAGGTTGGACCAAACCAACGTTGTTGTATCAGCGGAGCTAAAACAAATATTAGAAAGTAAAGGTTCGTCTCCGGTGCGAGATGGCATTTCGTTGTCTACCTTACTTAAAAGACCGGAAATTGAATACCGCGATTTACTTAAACTACCGCTGGAACACCCGCCGGTAGAGAACGAGGTGGCCGAAGAAGTTGAGATTGAGATTAAATACGATGGTTATATTAAGAAACAAAATGCCCAAATTAAAAAGTTTGAAAGGATGGAAGGCATGAAGTTAGCATCTGATATTGATTACCATCAGGTACGGGGATTGGCGGCGGAGGCAGTTCAAAAACTAGCGCAGATTAAACCGTTGTCAATTGGACAGGCAACCCGTATATCAGGTGTGAACCCGGCGGATATATCGGTACTGATGATTTATCTGGAACAGAAAAAAAGAAAGAATAAAGAGACACTAAATGGAAACTGAGTTCAAAGAGAAGTTGCAAATATTATTAGCCGGGGCCGAAATCGAAATGACCCGGCAAATGCTTCAGCAAAGCGTCCGGTACTACACGTTGTTGGTTGAGGAAAATAAAAAATATAACCTTACCTCAATCACCAAACCGGAGGAAGCAGCGGAAAAGCATTTTTTAGACTCACTCTTATTGCTACCTGACCTGGATGAATACAAAAAACCACAAGTTATTGATGTGGGTAGCGGCGCCGGTTTTCCTGGTCTGCCTCTTAAAATTATCAGACCCGAATTGCAGATGACCCTGATGGATTCAGCAGGCAAAAAAACACTTTTTATAGATAAAATTATTAGCGAGCTGGGCCTTCAAGGCGCACGAACAGTGCACGCCAGGGCTGAGGAACACGCTTTAGAATACAGGGAATACTATGATTTGGCTTTAAGCAGGGCCGTGGCGGAAATGAGGGTACTGATGGAATTAACTATACCGCTGATCAAGGTGGGCGGTAAGGTGATTATATCTAAAGGGCCGGGTGTACAAGAAGAAATTAAAACAGCTACAAACGCGTTACAGATGTTAGGTGGCGAGGTGGAAAGAGTAAGAGAGTTTACCTTACCGGTAAGCGGAGATAAAAGGGCGGTGGTAAGAATAGCTAAGACGCACACCACACCGCCCAAATACCCGCGCAGACCGGGAATGCCGGGCAAAAGGCCGCTTTAGAATTCAGGAGTCAGTAGTCAAAATTCAGAATTCAGGAGTCAAAATAAAAGTACCGATGAACAGCCTCATGTCATTCTGAACGAAGTGAAGAATCTAGATCATGCGCTTAACGCTCAGGGACAGCTTCCAGTAAAAGATGCAGGAAGATGAATGACAAATGTTGAATAATTTTAGTAAAATGGGCAGCCGAGGGGTGCATAATGTGGGGAAAATTATAGCTGTTGCTAATCAAAAAGGGGGTGTGGGTAAAACCACTACGGCGGTTAATCTTTCCGCCTGGATTTCTATTCTTGGCTGCCGGGTATTGCTTGTGGACATTGATCCCCAGGGGAATGCCTCCAGTGGTTTGGGTGTAAATAAAGAAGAACTGACTGGTTGTATGTATGATTTGCTGCTTGGGGAAGCTGAAATAGATAAAATTAAAATTATAAACCTGCTGGAAAGAATGGACATAATCCCTGCCTCCATTGAATTGGCCGGAGCGGAAATAGAAATGGTGGGGTTGGAGAACAGGGAGAGATTGCTTGACCACGTATTAGGGCCAGAGAAAGAACATTACGATTACATAATTATTGATTGTCCACCTTCACTGGGACTGCTTACCATTAATGCGCTGGTTGCCTCCGATTCAGTAATTGTGCCTCTACAATGCGAGTTTTACGCGTTGGAAGGTTTGGGGCAGCTAATGAATACCATTAAACTGGTCAAACAAAACCTCAACAAGCAACTTGAACTGGAAGGGGTGGTATTGACGATGTTTGATGGACGCACCAATCTTTCCATTCAGGTTGTGGACGAGGTGAAGAAATATTTTCGGGACAAAGTTTATCGAAGCATTATCCCCCGAAATGTTAGGTTAAGTGAGGCACCCAGCCACGGGAAACCGGTCATGATTTACGACAAACGGTCGCGTGGTGCGGAACTGTACCAAGAACTGGCGCGCGAGGTGATGGGTATTGAATAACAAGAGAGGGCTGGGCAGGGGTTTATCATCTTTAATTCCAACCTCGGATAGCGGTGAAGAAGCTATCATAAGCGAAAACTTGCGTGATATACCGCTAGCCAGAATCGTTCCTAACCCCAACCAACCCAGGCAGACAATGGACGAAAACAATCTGGCAGAGCTTATCGAATCAATTAAAGTGCACGGGCTAATCCAGCCCATTGTAGTGCGCCCGGCGAAAAAAACAGGCTTTGAGATTATTGCCGGCGAAAGACGCTGGTTGGCCTGCAAGAAGCTGGACATGAAACATGTCCCGGCCATCATCAAAAATTACAATGATTTGGAAGCCTCAGCAGCTGCACTGATTGAGAACATTCAGCGAGAAGACCTCAACGCGGTGGATGAGGCTGGCGCTTATAAAAAATTAATGGACAACCATGGTATTACTCAGGAAGAATTATCAGCTCGTCTGGGCAAAAGCCGGTCTTTTATAGCCAATATGATTAGGCTTCTGGCATTACCTCAGGAAATTAAAGAATTACTTACCGAAGGCAAGTTAACGGCCGGCCATGCCAGGGCGCTATTGTCGTTGGCAGATGCTGAAATGCAAAAAAGGTTTGCCGCCAGAATTATTGAAAAGAAAATGAATGTGCGGGACACCGAACAACTGGTAAGAAAATATATTGAAGACCTGGCCTGTAAAGGAAAAGAGAAAAAGGCCGTTGACAAAGATAAAAAAGATTGGGAGCAAAAACTAGCTAAACGACTGGGACGGCCTATAAATATCAAGAAAAAAACAGATGGAAGCGGGGCCTTGGTTATTAGGTACAACAACCCGGAAGATCTCCATTCGTTACTAAACAAGTTAACATTAAAATAATTGTTTCACGTGAAACAATTAAAGAAATATGGAGAATAATTATGACAGGGACTATAGTAAACACAATAGCCATCGGCATTGGCACCATTATCGGGTTGCTTTTGAAAAAGGGCATATCAAATAATATAAAAAATACTGTAATGCAGGGTATTGGATTGGCTGTTTTGCTGGTAGGAGGCAAGATGGCTCTGCAGGGCACGCACATGCTGGTGGTCATCGTTAGCCTGGCTGTGGGAGGCATTTGCGGGGAATTACTTAGGATTGAATATAAACTCGAACGGCTTGGTTTGTTTATTGAACGGAGGGTAGGCGGTAATGGGGGAAACGTTGCTCATGCTTTTGTCACCTCCAGTTTGATATTCTGTGTAGGTGCTATGGCCGTGGTTGGGTCAATTGAGGACGGGCTGACGGGAAATGCCGGCACATTGTATGCCAAATCAATGCTTGATGGAGTAAGTTCAATTTTTTTCGCTTCAACAATGGGCATTGGGGTGCTTTTCTCTGGACTTTCTGTATTACTGTACCAGGGGACGATTACTTTATTGGCCACATCAATTAAGGATATCCTAAATCCTTTTGTAATTAGCCAGTTAACATCAACCGGGGGTTTGTTAATTATAGGGGTGGCTGCTAATATTCTGGAAATAAAAAAAATCAGTGTAGGAAACCTGCTGCCCGCTATATTAATTGTGATACCCCTGGCCTATTATGCCGATAAGTATTCCATATTAATTTAAAGGTCGCATAAGCTCAGGAGTCAGGAGTCAAATGGAAGAGGTTTCGGCTCGAATTATTATGAATACCTGAAAGTAATTTTTAAAACTAAGTCATTAGCAGGAGCGTCTCAAGGACGCTCCTGTTGTTTTAAACACGAGGGGAAAAACGTGTCTGCTTAGGGATGGTAATCGATAAACCGTCCGATCCTGACTAAAATTTATTTTTATTTTAACTCATGATATAGTATCTTTTTTGTTAAGATATAGTCAGCAACGTTTATAGGGATAGGGGGTGTTGGGATGCAGTTATACAAGGATCGCCGTGAAGCCGGAAAAAGATTAGTGGAAGAATTAGTTAAATATAATGTTCAGGACGCCTTGGTACTTGGGATACCGCGGGGCGGTGTCGTAGTTGCTGCCGGGGTGGCAGAAAAGCTGGGTTTCCCTCTGGACATAATCATTCCGCGCAAGGTCGGTGCCCCTTTTAATCCTGAAGTTGCCGTGGGGGCAGTGACCCAGGATGGCGCGGTATTTTTGAATCACATGGTAATGGATGTTTATAATATCAGCCGAGAAGAAATAAGTGGGCTGGTTAATGAGCAGGTGGATGAAATCAAACGAAGGATGATTAAATACCGTGGCAGTGATGATTATCCGTATCACAAGGGTAAGACGATATTGCTGGTCGATGATGGTATAGCCACTGGGTTTACCGTTAAAGCTGCCATCGCCTCGATTAAAAATATTTTTTCACCTAAAAAAATTATTTTGGCAGTACCCGTTGCCCCCCCCGATATGGTAAAAACGTTGGCAGAAGAAGTGGATGAGATCCTCTGCCCCCTGGTGCCGGATAATTTTTATGCGGTAGGGCAGTTCTATGATCATTTTGAACAGACTGGTGATGAAGAGGTTAAGGAATTGCTTGCAAGTAATCGAAAAAACATGCGCAGATATGAAACTGAAAGAGATGCAATGGAAATGACTCAGCCGATTTAAATCAGTTTTTTAATCTCAAATAAAAAGCCCGGCTTTAACAGCTTCGGGCTTTTTGTTTACCATATTCAGTTGCCGTTTTGTATAATCCTTGCACCAGTACTTGTGACATATTCATGACCAGGTTGAGCCTGGTATTTTGCAATACCAGATATTCCATGAAACCGCCTACATTAACTATGCCGGTAATGTAAATGTCACCAACCGGTGGGAGCGACTTGTTAACTCCTGCACCGGGTTGTAGTGGACCGTCGCAGATATTAATATATCCAACATTTTCCATACTGCCCAGGCAAGCATCAACTGCTACTATAAAGGGGTTACTAAAAGTCTTTTTGATAGTTTCAATATAATCTTGCAGATTAGCCGCATGTACCGGCTGATCAAGTGTTCCGTAGATGTGAAATAAATCCTGCCTTTCAAGGCTTAACTGGCTTCCCGCCAGAGGCCCGAAACAATCACCGGTGGATCTATCCGTACCGATACATAGAAGCACTACCCCATCAATATTTTCCCCGTAACAGCAAGCCAGCTTTTCTATCAGCGCTTGATGAATCTTTTCGGCAGCCAGCGGATCCTGCACGTGGATGCGATGTTTTTTATTGTCTTTAATTATCTTATTGGCAATGGCCATAGCCTATCACTCCTAAAAACAAACAATTATTATATTTATGCCCTAGCTGACCGTTAAATATTCCAGGGTATTTAATTTAATAATTAGTGAATATGATGATTAATAAAGAAGACTTGGTTCAGGTGGGGTTTTGACCCATCAATTGGGGACATTCCTTGACCCCAAAAGCTTAACCCGTAAGCAGAGGTGTGTCCCCTGACCGCTGAACTTTAGTCGCACTTATTTCGAGCTTACAGACTGTTAAACTCGACCTAAGAGGACGGGTTTTACAGGCTGTGCGAAGATAAATACTCCTGAGAGGGGTTTATATGTCTATAACCGCGCGAAACATATCTGTTTTTAAAATTGCGGCCATGTATGTTGGGGCGGTCATTGGGGCCGGATTTGCGTCGGGCCAGGAGATTATGCAATTTTTCACTGTCTACGGTATTAAGGGGCTTTGGGGAGTAATTGTGGCCACCATGCTTCTGGCTTACCTGGGGGCGTCCATTCTTTACCTGTCGGTGAAATATAGTACGGGCAATTACCTACTGCTGATTAACAATTTAACTGCGCCATGGGTGGCCAAAATTTTTGATTTGCTAAGCATGGCCATGCTTTTGGCGGGTCTTAGTGTTATGCTGTCGGGAAGTGGAGCGGTTTTTAGTGAGTATCTTAAAATCGCTGCCTGGCCAGGGGTTTTATTTTTATTGCTTATTGTCAACTTGGTGTTAACAGGGGGCATGGCCGGGGTTATTCGGTTCAATTCCTTGCTGGTGCCGGTAAAAATTGCTGCCATTTTTATTGTTTCGCTGCTGGTGCTAGTAATTTGTAAAAGTAGTACCCCTCCCGCAGAAGGAATAAGTAGTTCATTTTTCGTATCGCCAGGTAATTGGTTTTTATCCGGTGTGTTATACGTATCCTATAATATGATCGTGGTGCTGGCTGTGCTTAGTACGCTCGGCGACAGAGTGACTAGCCGCAGGGCGGTGGCCGGTGGTGTTGTGGGTGGGGCTGTGCTGGGTATTGCTGTCGGAGTGCTGCTGTTGGCCCAGCTTAAGCTTTACCCAGCTATTGCCGACTACAAAGTCCCTGTACTCTTTATGGCCGGAGAAATTGGGGACATGTTCAGAATTCCCGTTGCCATACTAATTTGGCTGGCCATACTTACTACCGCTGTGGCAAACGCCCATGGTCTAGCGGCCCGCTTTGCGCCACCGGGCTCATTAAAATATAAATTGTTCGGAGTAGGCTGCACGATGCTTGCTTTACCCCTCGCCAGGCTGGATTTTGATCGTTTAGTTGGTACCATATACCCGATATTCGGTTATGCCGGGCTGCTAATGATGTTTGTCCTACTGGTAAATCCGTTATTACCATTTATTAAAAGAATTAAAGTATAATAGTATAAATGCATAGTATAAAGAAGGAATAAACGCAGATTTAATAGAAAAAAATGAAAACTAAGGAGCGGTAATATGAATTGGCTGGACTGGTCACTAATTATAATTATTGCACTTTCAGCCTGGCGTGGTTTAAAGGCCGGCTTTATCGTTGGCGTGGCCAGGTTGCTGGGGCTGGTACTTGGTCTGGCGGCGGCTTTTACCGGGTATAAAAACCTAGCCGTTTATCTGGATCACCAGTGGAACTGGGGAGAATCTATCTCGGTTTTTATACTGGAACGTTTTCCTCAGGCATTGATTGATGGTGCACTGGACAATATCGCTCCGGGGAATTTGCCCGGGTCGGGCCCGGGCAGTGAGCAACTACTTGGAGATATGGTAACTGATTACGCAGCCATTGCCGCCCGGGAAATGGCCGGGTCAATTCTAGAACTGCTTTCTTTTGTTATTCTGGCACTGGCGGTTTATATATTAGTAAATATAATGATGCGTGCCATATCAGGTGCTGCGTCCCATTCAATACTGGGCCCTTTGGATAGAGTAGGGGGCCTGATACTGGGCCTGGCCCGGGGGGGCTTGGTAATAATTATTGCCGCTGCCCTGCTGAACCCCATGTACTCGGCGGGCGCGGTTACCGGCGATGTGCAAAGCGGTTTTTTAAGCCAGGCTGTAACAGGATCCGTGGTTTTACCTTATGCCCAGTCAGCGGTAGAATTCTTGAAGCTACAGTTTCCCGGTTGGCCACTTCTTACAAAACCGGCACGCTTTATTTAAACGCTTAGCGTGAATACTATGATTAAGTTTAGTATTCAGGAATCAGGAGTCATAATTTCCTGACTCCTGAGTAATTGGGTATTGAAAGGGGTAATACATTGGTTGAACAAAGCGTTCTTGCATATAACAAGAAAACGGTTTGGGATCATTTAACCGAACAGGAAAAACAGGAAGTTATGAATATAGCCGAGGATTATAAAAGCTTTTTGGCCCGGGCTAAAACAGAAAGGGAATCCGCTGCCCTGGTTGTAGAACACGCCAAAAGCCAGGGGTTTGTTGCCCTGGACAGTGTCAACAGTCCTCTAAAGCCCGGGGATAGGATTTACCGCTTGGTGAAGGGCAAATCAGTGCTGCTAGCGGTAATGGGTGAACGGCCGGTAACCGAAGGGTTTAACGCAATTGGCGCCCATCTGGATAGCCCGCGCCTGGACCTAAAGGTGCACCCTCTTTACGAGGATGAAGGTTTGGCCCTATTGAAAACCCATTATTACGGAGGAATTAAAAAGTACCATTGGCTGGCTTTACCACTAGCGTTGCATGGCGTTGTTTATCGCGGTGACGGTTCGGGGATGGAGATCCGGGTGGGCGAAGAACCCGGCGACCCGGTGTTTACCATTACTGACTTACTGCCGCACCTGGCCAAGGAGCAGATGGATAAAAAAGTAAATGATGCGTTCCCCGGTGAAACATTAAGGGCTCTTTGTGGTAGCCTGCCGGCGGGAGATGCCGAAATCAAGAACCGGGTCAAAGAGAATATTTTGCTGCTTTTGCACAATAAATACGGGTTAACTGAAGGTGACCTGGTAACCGCAGAGCTGGAACTGGTGCCGGCCATACCCCCACGGGACGTTGGTTTTGATCGTTCTTTAGTAGGTGCCTACGGCCAGGACGACCGGGTTTGCGCTTATGCACAGCTAGTGGCCATAGCTGGTGTTGTTAACCCATCGCGTACTGCAGTGGCAATTTTTGCAGATAAAGAGGAAATTGGCAGCGTGGGTAATACAGGGATGCAGTCCAGTTTGTTTTTAGATTTTATAGCTGAACTGGTGGAACGAAGCACTGGAAATTACAATGAGCTTGTATTACGTCGTTCACTAAGCGCCTCCTTTGGCTTGTCTGCCGACGTTAACGTGGCCTTGGATCCCGGTTTTGCAGACACGGTAGAAAAGGATAACACTGCCCGCCTCGGTTGCGGGTTGGTAGTAACCAAGTACACCGGGGCCAGGGGTAAGAACGGCTCAAATGATGCCCACGCTGAGTTTTTATCCCGGGTGGTAAGGATTTTTAACAGCCGGAATGTAATCTGGCAGACCGGAGAGTTAGGCAAGGTGGATCAGGGCGGCGGTGGTACAATAGCATACATGATGGCTGCCCATGGCATGGATGTGGTAGATTGCGGTGTTGGGCTCCTAGGAATGCATTCACCCTTTGAGGTGAGTCATAAAGCTGATTTATACATGGCTGTTCGCGGCTACGCGGCTTTTTTGCTGGAATAAGGAATGGGAACACCCCTCTGCTTATGGGTCAAGCTTTCATTCTATTTAAGAACGGCGGGCATACAGGAGGCTTGTTATGCTTGTAAAATATTATATAGGTGATATTGTGAAGATGCGCAAGCAACACCCCTGCGGTACCGACGAATGGGAGGTCATGCGAACAGGGATTGACTTTCGCATCAGATGCACGGGTTGCGGTCGGGTGGTCATGTTGGCCCGGCCCAAGTTTGAAAAGAGCGTCAAAAAAGTAATTAGTACGGTGGGACCTGGGGCCGGCGTGTCATCTTAGACACTTCGGCCCTGTAATGTATATCAACGTATAAACCTATTTTAGGCCATTTTGTCAACTTTCCTTGCTCCAAGCAGGGTTATGTGCTATAATCCTGTCTTTAACAGTTATAAACCATGAAAAAGCTTGAAAACCCTGTATTTGCAGGGTTTTCAAGCTTTTTTGCACTACAAAAAAGTGAGTAATATTTTTATTTTTTAGTTATGCTAAAAAATTTT